>MTKZ01067550.1_pt1 | contig 21866 bp, 24 predicted proteins | sample 1042781 | NCBI WGS metagenome assembly MTKZ01 (sample SAMN06212207, study PRJNA360539) | anaerobic digester metagenome | biome: Wastewater treatment plant; material: sludge; isolation source: anaerobic digester fed with sludge from wastewater treatment plant | place: Denmark: WWTP Viborg ... | reverse complement strand
CCAAGATTCTTGGAACTCTTGCAGAAGTGAAACACTACCCTATCGGTCACTTCGATATCTATAATGGTAGCGGATTTGAAGATGGTGTGCAGGACCAGATTGGATTTCTCCGGAAGCATCTATCGTAGCGAGGTATAATGAGGAGATTATTCCGGTATGTTCAAATCCTAAAAGCATAAATTCCATAAAATAACCTTACAGTGAAGCCCAAATCTAATAATAAACCTATATTATGATTTATTTCGAAAAGGAGCCCCAGCCGTGAAGAAAGAATCTGGGTTCAAATCACTCGCGGATTTGGGGCCGCGCATTATAATAAAAAAAAGATAAGACTCAATCCTAAAAAATTAACCCTTCAATGACATTATACCGTGAAGAACGAATCGAATTAGTTTTCTTTTTCAAGTTTAACTAATGCCTCAGTGGCAACCTTGCGAATCATTTCATTGTTATCATTGCAGGCAGCCTTAAGAGAATCGATCGCTCGCTCATCTCCGATATCCCCTAACAATTGTATAGCAAAGAATCGAATCTCAAACTCTGGATTATTCATTGCCCTTATCAGCGATTCTACTGCGGGTATGCCAATTTTTCGTAACCCCTTACATGCACCCGACCTTCCACCATAATATCCAGTCCGATGAGAATCCTTGAGTGCAGCAATAAGCGTATCGGTTGATCGTACATCGCCAATCATACCTAATGCATTGGCAACACATCCACATACCATATCGTCCTTATCATTGAATGCCTTTATTAGAGGATCAACCGCTCTAATATCCCCGATATACCCCAAGGATTCCGCTGCTGCACATCTTACGAGAGGATGATCATCTTGAAGTGAATTAATGAGTGCATCAATTGCACGAACATCACCTATTTTTCCTAATACACGGGCGGATCCAGAGCGAATTTTGAAATCTGAAGGATCATTTAGTGCAAGAATCAGTGATTCAACTGCGGGGGTACCAATTTTCTGCAACGCTTCAATAGTTACATCATTAATCTCATGATCACTTTCTTTTAAAATTTCAATCAGAGGCTTTATAGCATGATTATCTTTAATGGTGCCTAATGCGACTATCGCATAAAAGCGAACAATAGAATAAGGGTCATTAAGAGCAGTAATTAGAAGTTCAACTGATCGTTTATCAGTGAAATTACCTAAAGACTTAGCAACCCCTGCACGAACGTCTTCATTCTCATCGTCAAATAAAATAATAAGGTGGTCAACTGCGCGATTGTCTCCGAGATACCCTAACGCTATTGCGGCAGACAAACGGACATTATAACTTGTATCCGTGAGGCAATTTACAAGGGGATCAAATGCCTTTAAATCCCCTATTTTTCCCAATGATAGTGCAGCCCCAGAACGAATACGCCAATCTTTCTTATAATCTAAAGCAATAATTAAAGCTTCGACAGCAGGTGTACCAATTTTTTGTATTGCATCTATCAAAGGATCGATAGTTTGAAAGGTTTTGAAAGATTTTATAAGGGGATCTATTGCACGAATATCACCTATACGCCCTAAAGCCTCAGCAGCTGCCCAACGTTGGCTACATACAATATCTGGTGACGTGTCTTCATTTTCTTTAATAAGTAGATATATTAGTGGTTCCACTGCTCTACTATCTCCAATTTTACCAAGAGCCTCGGCAGCGTCTACCGGTACAAAGGGATCTTTGTTAAAATTTAATGCTTTTATCAATTCCTCAACATCATTATTGGATAATAATAAATCAATATCAGGTTCATCAACGGAAAATCTATAATATTTCCCCATATTTTTTTATATCAACTTATGTAATATTTATTCCTTCAGTCTGAAACTGATTTTTTAGCAGAATAACCCAAATAGAGAGTGTATCTTCGATATTTCAGCTAATCGGGTCTATAAACCAAAAGTTTGGTCATTTTTTATTGGCCGTAGGCATGGGCATTACATCTCCTTCATAGGGGATTATCATTATTGATGCTTGCACGACGACCCGCTGATGCCTCGGTAAACGGCACCGCTCGGGCCGCTGGGGGCCACCCACTCTCCCGGCCTCTTGTCGCTTCCAGGGGGGCACTGCTACCCCCTTCGCTCCTCACCCCGATGGGACGGCCTCCTCCTCTCCCGGGGAGAGGCAGTGATCATGAAGGATGCCCTTCGGGCTATACCCTCTCTGGGGCATTCTCTGAGTAACACGGTATCCAGTGCAGCAGCAACGAGCGGTCCGTGTAGCGGTCCGCGAGGAGCGGGACGGTGCAGCCGGTGATGAGGAGCCTGCGACGAGATCACGGGCGTCCTCGTTGACAACATCTAGGAAGAAAAACCAGGGAGACGGTGCGAGCGGAACGGACCGGAGGGAGTGGAGCCGAGCACGGTCGACCATCACTAATCTCCAGAGGACCGAGAATCAGCGAGGAGCCCCCGGTTACTGAGGGCATCAGCCCGAAGTCGAGGGGCGACGAGCGGAAACCTAGCCCCAGTATACCGAGTGGGTGGGAAGACGGCCCCGGTTATGGCTCGCTGGGAGCGAGCTGTCGCGGGCCGTCAGGCGGGAGGCGGTGGCGGGACCTGCGGAGGGATACCAGAACAGAGATATGAAGGGTCGGCTATGTACTATTCAGCCGGGGCCGCGGCCGGTCTGAATATTATAGTAATGCATAGTGGTTCGGACTGGAGATCTCCCCGGCATTTAGGTTTGGTAGTCCTCTATGAACTGGCGCAAGTGGTCGTCAGTCACCCGGTACTCGTTCCCAATCTTTACGGCCCGCAGCCGCTTCTGGTTGATCATCGCTCGAACGGTCCGGACATTCAGTTTCAGCATCTCTGCAACTTCTTCTGTCGTGTAAAATTTTGGGGTGGTCATTGCCCCTCCAGAAGGTCCGCGGTCATCTTCCGCAGGCGGACCGCGTCCCGGATCCTCTTCTCGAATTCATCTGGCTGGCTAAAGTCACCGTAGATCTTTATTGCCCCGCCCTTTCCTGGGGTCCCGATCTCGATGCTGTCCTGGAACGCTGGCCCTTCGATAATCTTCTTCACGATCACTTCTTCCATCGTTTTAGTCCTCCCAGGGGAGCATAATGGTAATCACCGGCTCGCTCTCATCACCAGGACCACATACTGCCTTCAGCAGAACGTCCTCGGTGACAATAGACCCCGATTCTTCCATGGTCACGAATAGAATCCGGAACTGTATCGTGCTGGCATGCCGGCTCCGTCTTGCAGCACATCCGAGCATCCAGAGCAGGTCCCAGGTTCTCCCTTCCACGCTCTGGCCGAGGAGTTCGTCCAGGTAGGACGGCGACAAGTAATCATCCCACACCGCCCGGGTCACTGCGACCTTTACCTTGATTCCTGCCTCACTAACCATCTGGTTCGGCAGTTCGACCAGGACCCCATCGCTGATGGCATCGGCCCGGGTGTATACGAAGATGATCTCATCATTCGAGAAGGGGGAGGTGAGGGTCATGGTCACAGCTCCCCCTCTATTCCAATCCTAAAGGTCTGTTCCTCGCTCATGTACATCTCGCGGGACAACTTCCAGATCTCATTGATGATCGCACCCTCGAGGATTTGCTCAAGGGTCAGCTCGTTGTCAAACCGCCGGTTGAACTCTTTCCGCATAGCCTCCAGCCATTCGAGATTGTGGGAGGTAAACGCCACCACTATGGGCTGGCGTTCCTGGCTCTGCACGAGGACCTGGGTACTCATGCCGAGACCCCCGCGACTCCTGCCGGGCATCCCGGTTCGAGCTGCTCGACCATCATGGCAAGATGGGCATATTTCTTCTCTCCTGACAAGATGCCCCTAACCTGAGAGAGAGGGGAAACATACGAGAATCCATTGATCCGGAACATAACCGCTTTGCCGGACCGGGAGATCCAGGCCTGGCCGATTTCCTCCGGCTGCCCACAGGTGCTGATGACCTCGGCGATGTCGTAGATGCTGACCGGCCACCGCTCGATGAGACGCCGCACGTCACCCTTTGCAATGACGCACTGGCGGGTCTTGATATCAATGCGGAGCACACCATCGGCATTCTTCACGCTGCCGATGTGTTCAAAGGCGAGATTGCTGTAATGCATAGTGGTTCTCACCACATAGTCATCGACGGGAGAGATGATATACTGCCGCCCCGCGGCGTGAAAGTAATATAGAGTCATCTAAACTGTATTCATTATGTATATTTTACGCAAAAGTTCAGCCCTCCGGGCATCACCCACGACTCGCTTCGCTCGTATCGAGGGCTCGCCCTGCGGGAGTTGACCGGGGCCTGCAATCGCTCCGCTCCGGCGACGCCCTCTCTGCGTTCTGTGGCGGCCTTCGCTCCGCTGGTCCTAGTTGTCCAAGTCATGCGAACGACCGACAGGATTGACTCTCCCGGCCGGCCGCTCCGCTCTCGCTTCGCTTTTCCGTCCAGTAGGTCAACCGGTCGGCCTGTGAGATCCCGGTCCACCTTCTGCCCGAAGGGGAGTTATCTTATTAACTGCCTCTCCCTTGGGCGAGGAGGAGCCCGACCCGATGGGTGCGAGAGAGGGGGATACTTGCCTATCCCCCGGCGCGATGCAAGGGCGGGGGAGTAGGATTATTATTAAAAGGGCGGCAAGCCGTGATTTTATTTCCAGAAGGCTAGATGAGACTTTTTTGGGAATTCAACAATCCCTATTTCTTGTAATGCGGAGCGAGCTGCATTTCGAATTTCTTCGTTTTTATCGTTAGTATATCTAATAATAATAGGAATAGATTGATTTCGATCCATTTCTAAAACTACTTTTGCTGTTAATGGAAATGTCCAATCTTTTAATTTTAAATTTTGATATAGAGGTATGAGGGCACTTTTATCATCGATTTTCCCAAGTGCAGGGATTAGTTCCTCTCGTATCCTGGATCGTTCTTTAATTGCAATATTTAAACAGCGAATTAATGAAGCACTTGCTTGTTTACTTTTGGATTCTCCGAGTGTATTTATAATGCATGATTTAACAGGATTAAAAGAATCATCCGATAGCCAGCCAATTAAAGCATCTATTGCTTCATTACTTCCAATCTTCCCCAATATTTTAATTAAATACATTTTTTTATCGTTGACATGAGTATTCAAAATTGCAGAAATGATTGGTTTTACAGACAAATTATCGAATTCTACCAATAGATCAAGAATATTACGAACTTCAGGACTATGGATATCAACCGGTCTTAGACTTTCGTAATAGCTAATTATCGGTGTGATTACAGTTGGTCCTATTTTTGATATAGTCGATTGAATTTGTTTTATGTCAGTTGTACTACTATGATAACGGTATAATTCTAACAAATCAATAAGTGCCCTATTCTCACCTAATTCGATGAGAAGTAAGAGAATATTAGATTCTGAATCGTTATTGCCGGTTCTGTTAACATTTTTAGCAGCTGATTTTAATGGGTCAATTGCCTCTTTGCCGAATTTTTTGATTGATGCCCATTCTTTTATTCCAATTAAATAATTAATTTCTTCCAACTGGTTTAAAAATGGTCGAGGAATCCATCCATTTTTGTTACTGTCTTTTTTCCATATCTGAATTATATTTGCTGCTTGCATCTGAATATTAAAATTTTTTGATTGCAGTTTTGAATATATAACTTCCATAAACAAGGGATTGCTCAATTTTCCATAGAATGATAAGATTTCCTTGTCCTCACTATATGGTTTTAAGACTTCCCCAGCTTCAATTCCTCCGATTTCAAGTAAACATTTTTTTGAAAAATTTTGAAGTTCATGACTTTGAAGTGCCAGGGAAAGGGGGTATATTGCATCGACTCCAATGCTGACAATTTTTTGAAAATCTAGCTTTCTGAATGCAAGATAGTATAATACTTGTTCATAATTATTCTGGGGCAGCCTACCAAATCCATTTATTTGATTTATTAATTGATCATAATCGGGATTACGACGATCAAACTCTGACCACTCGACGCGAAGAAAACTTTTTTCAAATATTGCTTGAATTAAACAGGATTCGTAATCTCTCGCAATAGTTTCAGTTTGGTGTTCTTGATATTCTTTTGATTTCATTTTTTCTAATTCATCTTTAATGACATCTGCACGACTTTTTGATTGAAAATCCATATAATCCCCCCTCGAATTTCAAGTATTTAATAATAACTGATTTTAATTAGTATTCTTATGGTAGGTAGACACTTGTGATTTCATCAAAGGCATCGACTTCCCCCCCCAGCCCGTTTCTTGGGGACCGTTTCCCAGACCGCTTGTCACTGTTGGCAGAAATCCCATGAACCTGTCCTTCCTGATATCATCCCATATGAGTTGCCCGAAAGGGTAGTCTTCCTGCCTACTGCCTCTCCCCCAGGGAGAGGAGGAGCCCGGCCAGAAGGGTGCGGAGAGAGGGGGATACTCGCCTATCCCCCGGCGCGATGCAAGGGTGGGGGAGTGGCTTCTGGCGACGCATCAGCGGAGCCAAGCACAGAATTTCTATCAAATCTTGATTTGCAGACCGACCGCTTGACCTGGCAGATAGCATGAGCGACCTTTCGGGAGCGGCTGGCTGCCAGAGTCATGCTGTCGGTCGTCAAAGATGGGATTCACAGTGACGAGCACGATACGAAGTATGGTGCGAGGAGCGGGAAGGAACAGGCGAAGGCGAGGAGTGTGTGACGAAGCCTTGGCCGTTATCATGACCCCAGAGAGCCGTAAGAAGCAGCCCCACGATGTGAGCAGAGGTTCCGGGGAGCACCGGACGAGAGGAGGAGCGGACCGGTGACCGGAGCGAGCATGGTGGGGCGTCAGACAATAACTTTTCCTCCAACATAATGTTTTTAGTAGGACTTGAGGAGATATTTGAAAAGTCAACAAACTTGAAATAAAAACATATTTCTTATTAATTTCCTCAAATGTCTTTATGAGACATAAAGCAATTTTTTCAGGGCTATCCCTAGTTTTGGTGGCCTTAATGTTTCTTGCCGGTTGTACATCATCAAATGATTATCAATCGGAAATTCCAACAACATCTTCTGCTTATTCGCTTCAAAAAGGTCCGATTGCGATTATTAGTCACGATTGGGATAGTAAAAGTTCTGTTGAAGGCGTTGTAAAAAATATCGGAGATAAACCAATCGACGAAGCTGAAATTATATTTAAGTTCTATGATTCAAATGGGGATTTTATTGTCGAAGATAAAGATACCTTACGTAATCTAGAACCTGGTTATAACAGAACCTTTTGGATTTATGGTCTATCTCCGACGAAAGAAATTCAATCATATAAATTAAGTATCGGAGATTATTCAATAAGACCAAGAACAACGCCAGCGGTTCAATCTCCGTATAAATACCAAACAGGCCCTGTTGCCATTATTAGTCATCAAATGAGTATTGTTCCAAAAGAAAGCAGAAACGACATAAAAGTTACAGGGGTTGCAAAAAATATTGGTTCTGATTCATTAAAATGGGTAGAGATAATTGTAGATTTTTATGATGTTTCAGGGAATAACATACATTCATCCTTTGAAAAAATTTCTGATATGACACCAAATCGCGATTACGAATTTGTTGTTGATTTTTTTACAAAACCCAATCAAATTTCGTTGTATAGCGATGAAAGCAAGCTTGTTGATTCATATATTCTTTACATAAACTATACAGAATAAAGGTAGGATGATGGGGATTTACCCTCCCTTCCCACCTCCTTTCACAAGCCCGTACTCAATCTCATAGAATGCTGTCGGCACCGAGATGAAATAGTGCATTTTCTTCAGGTCCTCCGCTTCAGCGATCTGCTTCAGAAGAGAAGCCTGTTCTTCTGGTGAATGACCCACGGTAACCCACCGCTTGGTCTCATCGTTCATCTTCCAGGACCGGGAGGGAACGCTTTCGGGCGGCTCGGTCACACGGTCGTCCTGCGGATCGAAGTAGGATACCACATCCGCTTTCTCTTCCTCCGCTTCCCACTGCTGGGCCTGGGCCAGGTGCATCCCTGTCTCGGCCTCGGTCTGTGCGAGCTCTGCCTGTTTCTTCTGCCGGTTCTGCCAGTAAGCAATAACCGCCATGACTAGGGCAACAAGCATCTCGAGAATCTGGACAAGTTCAGAATCCATGAAAACAACCTCCGATGAAAGGGCCGGCCATGAAGAAGATGAGGAGGGGTGAGACCCTCACCGCTTCCTCATGTTCTGCTCGAATCGGTCGTGCATTTCCATAATGATGCGGACCAGGATGAACAACATCAACAGGCCACCAAATGACACGCCGAGGAGGAAGTAAAAGGCCTCCATGGCCAAGCCCTCCTTTCTACGATAGTTTGGTCAGGTGTCTATGCCAGGGCAGCAACAGTGTCGGCCCAGGTCTCAACAGTTGCGAGGATTGCGTCGGCCTCGTAGGAAGTGACGCGGACCTCTTCGCGGCCGAAGGCCACGTAGTAGATCTCCCCACTCGGGTCATGGCACTTGATGGTGGCCGAGTACCGCTCCGCCTCGCTGTCGTTCACCGGGTCCCCGCCCATTGCAGCGGTGAGCTCGGCGTCAGCGAGAATCTCGGACTTCACGGTGTTGAAGCCGGCAACGGTCCCTGCCCGTGCGGTAATGTTCCCCACTGTGTTCGCTTCATCATCCTCGTAGACGATCCGGGCGGTATATCCTTCCCGGGTCTTCTCCATCGCAGGCATCTGCCCGCTGGAGGTCTCGTAGGCAGTGCACCCGAACGGATTGGTGGTCAGGACGGTCTGCACAATGGTGTTGAATGCAGTCACGTCAGCAATTGGGGTAGTGAGTGCCCTCACTGCCGACTTGACATTGGTCTGCTGGACGAAATCTCCCATGCTGATACTCCTCGCCCTCGATTGAGGGCTGGAGAGGGGGTGGAAAAATCAAAGATATAAATTTTGGCTGCTATTTACGAATTAGCCCGTTTCTAAACTCCTTTTGATAAAAACAAGTAATTGAAAAGATTTTTATTTGTTATTCACAACCCTTTCGATAGGAACATGTCCGAATCTCATCAAGTCCCTGATGCAATAATTACACTCGTTAAGAGTTTTGAAAATTACCTCCCGGCATACAAGCGAGGCCAATATAGTGAGATGCAATTACGCCAGGAATTTATCGATCCATTTTTTAAAGCCCTCGGATGGGATCTCGACAATACAAAGCGCTATTCGGAACTTTACAAAGAAGTCATTCACGAAGATCCAATCCGGATTCGTGGCTCTACCGAGTTCATCGATTATTCTTTCAGAATCGGGGGTGTGAGAAAATTCATTGTAGAGGCCAAGAAGCCTGCCGTGAATATCAGAGACGATGCTGGCCCTGCATTACAGATTCGCAGATACGCTTGGAACGCTCACCTTGCCCTCTCGATTCTGACGGACTTCGAGGAATTCGCAGTTTACGACTGCACAAAGAAGCCGATGCCGGGCGATACTGCAGCCACGGCCCGAATCGCGATTTTCAATTATAAGGAATATACCGAGAAATGGGACTGGATCGCTTCAATCTTCTCCCAGGACAGCATTCTCCAGGGCTCATTTGATCGGTTCGCTGAGAGCACAAAGGGAAAGAAGGGGACCGCGACCGTCGATGAGGCCATCCTTGCGGATATTGAAGAATGGCGGGATGCCTTGGCAAAGAACATGGCACTTCGGAACCCGGCTCTTACAGTTGATGAACTGAACACTGCTGTGCAGCGCACAATCGACCGGATTCTTTTTCTCCGTATTTGTGAGGACCGGGGAATCGAACAATACGGATGCCTTCAGAAATTGCTAGACGGGCCGGATGTGTATCCTCGCCTTCTCGGCCTTTTCCACCGGGCAGACACCCGTTATAATTCCGGAATATTCCACTTCACTGCAGAGGCCGGGTGGGATGAATTGCCAGACAGCCTTACCCCTTGTCTTATCGTTGATGATGCTGTTCTGAAGAAGATCATCAAGCGGTTGTATTACCCTGAAAGTCCGTACGAGTTTTCTGTCATATCCCCGGTCATCCTTGGCCAGGTCTATGAGCAATTTCTTGGAAAAGTGATTCGGCTTACTTCTGGACATCAGGCACGGATCGAATACAAACCCGAGGTGAAGAAGGCCGGAGGGGTCTATTACACGCCTCAGTATATCGTCGATTATATTGTGAGGCAGACCGTTGGGGAACTCTTGAAAGACAAGACGCCCCGCGACGCTGCCAAACTCCGGATCCTCGACCCGGCCTGCGGGTCCGGTTCCTTCCTCATTGGGGCATATCAGTATCTCCTTGACTGGCACCTTGAGTATTACATTCACAAGTTGGTCCCCGTTCTTGCGGATAAATCCGTGACCTCTCCAGAAGTCCTGGCTCTTCTCCCGGAACCACTTCCGAAATCAGGGAAGAAGAAATCTGCTGGTGATGTAAATCTCCCGATTTACCGGTCAGCGAATGCCAGAAACTCACGAACAAGAAGCGACTGGAAGTTGACCACCGCCGAAAGAAAACGGATTCTTCTGAATAATATCTATGGGGTGGACATCGACACTCAAGCGGTGGAGGTGACAAAACTCTCTCTGCTCCTGAAGGTGCTTGAAGAGGAGAATGAGGAGAATGTCTCAAAGCAGCTAAAACTCTTCGATGAACGGGCTCTTCCCAGCCTGCACCAGAATATCAAATGCGGGAACTCGCTAATTGGGACTGATATATACGCTGATGTCCAGGTCACGCTTAATGACCCGGAAGTAGTGAAGCGAATCAATGCCTTCGATTGGGACCGGGAATTTCCTGAAATTATGCAGAGGGGGGGATTCGATGCAGTAATCGGGAATCCACCGTATGTTAGAATTCAAACCTTGAAAGAATGGGCCCCTGAAGAAGTCAAATATTATAAAAAGAAGTATTCTGTAGCAAGTAAAGGAAATTACGATATTTATTTGGTTTTCGTTGAGAGAGGTTTAAATCTTATCAAATCGTCTGGTTTATTTGGATATATTCTTCCACATAAGTTTTTTACAGCTGCGTATGGTGAACCACTACGGAAATTGATTTCTGATGGAAAATATCTACGCCAAATTGTCCACTTTGGTCATCAACAGGTGTTTAAAGGTGCGACCACTTATACATGTCTTCTTTTCCTTCAAAAGAAGCGAAATGCTTCATTTTTATTAATTCAAGTAAAAAACATCGATTTATGGAGAACGTCAAATATTGCAATTAAAGGAGAAATTACTTCAGAACAATATGGATTAAAAGATTGGAACTTTGTTATTGGGCCTGAACAATCTGTCTTCAAAAAATTACAAAAAATGGAACCAATCTTAAAAACATTGAGTCATACATTTGTTGGAACCCAAACTAGTGCAGAAGATGTTTTTGTTTTAGAACAATGCAAGATTGATGGTCAATATATCCACGGATGGTCGAAAATAGAGAATCGTGAACTCAAAATTGAATTGGATGCAATCAAATGGTTTGTTAAAGGCCGCCATATTCGGAGATATGAACCATTACTCACAGATTATGCATTGATCTGTCCTTACGAGATTAATGATAATGATTTTAGACTATTTTCAGAAAGTGAAATGAAATCAAAATTTCCTCTTACTTTTGAATATTTATCGAGACATAAAAAATATTTATCAGAGAGAGAGAAGGGAAAATTTTTAGGAAAGGAATGGTGGGCATTTGGATACCCGAAGAGCATGATTTTGTTTCAAAAATCAAAAATTGTATGTCCATTCTATCATATAATTTCTGCATATACATACGATAATCGGGGATATTTCTTCAAAACAGGATATGGCATTTTAATTAATGATTCAAATTATTCATACCCATATATCCTTGGATTGTTGAATTCTCGATTATTATTTTGGTATTATCAAAAAATTTGTACGGTTATGCGTGAAGGATATTCACATTACATGACTCAATATATCGAACAAATTCCTATTTGCACCATTAATTTCTCCGATCCTGCCGATAAAGCCCGCCATGATAAAGTGGTCATACTCGTTGAGCTGATGCTTACCCTCCACAAACAGCGGGCCGAAGTGAAGACCGACCACGATAAGAACCTCATCGAACGACAGATTGAGGCAACCGATAAACAGATCGATGCCCTGGTGTATGTGCTATATGGATTGACGGATGATGAGATACGAATGATAGAAGGCAACAGTAAAACAATTGTTGAATCTAATCGAACATCAAACGATGACTCATAAAGAATCCCTATATGAAGAACTAATTTCTTTGGATTTTTCCACCCTAACAGACGATAAGGCCATCGAATGTCTCGGGATATTAATTGATATTTCCGACATAAACCAAAAACGAGAGGGGCTTGATTATGCCTTGGAATTATCAGATAAATTGTTACAACGCAGTTTAGATGAAAAGAATATAGCAATACTTCATTACTTTATCGCCAATCTTTGGTCATCTAAAAGAAAATTCTCGTACAAGGGAAATAATGAAACTTGGAAATGGCAACAACAAGAATTTGAGGAAGAGATTCGGCACTTGCGTTTTGCTTTATTACATTTTTCACAGCTAAAGAACCTCCATGATGATATTTCCAAAACAAGATCGTGTCAGATATACACAAATCTGGGAAATCTTTTCGATACGGTGGGAAGATTTGTTGAAGCCCTTGAGTATTACGATAAAGCACTAGAATTGAATCCACAGTTTTCCATGGCCGTGGGAAACAAAGGCATTACTCTTTTTCATTACGGCAAAAGTCTTCACAACTGCTATGAAAAAATTTTGTTTTTAAAGAAATCGTCTGAATATTTACGAAAAGCCATTGATATTGAAGCAGACATCATTGCCAAAAAAGCATTTCAAGATTATTACCAGAAATGTGAATCCGGGTTAAAACAAACAAATTGTAAAAATAATCGTAAAAAGGTTTCAGGTAACCCATTAGGCAATTCGGATGAGGAGAGAAAATATCGATCTTGGTGCTTGAAACATCAACTCTTCTTAAACCCATTAAATGATATATCAGCAATACCAGATGCTGCGAATGATAACCTGTTATTGCCGCCCTTGACCCTCCATATTGATAATCCCCCTGTTTATTTGGAATATTTCAACCAGTTAAAGCAGGAATATGTTTCCGCAAGATTTGTTTTCTATCAATCAATAATTTCAAAAAAACCTCATTTTTCAGACCGTTGCGTCCCCCTAGTTGATACACTAAATTACTCTCTTTTTTCTACGAATATTGAAGGATTAAAAACATCATTTCGGGTGTTTTATTCCATTTTTGATAAAATTGGATTTTTCATGAACAAATATCTGGACCTTAAAATTCCTGAAAACCAGGTATATTTTCACTCTTTATGGTATGAGAAAGGAAGAAGGAAGGATCGTATTCTTAGGCAGGAATTTGTTTGTAAGAAAAATTGGCCATTCCGGGGTCTGTTTTGGTTGAGTAAGGATTTATTATTCGGAGAGGATAACGACGCCGAACCTATTGAACCGGAAGCAAAAGATCTGAAAAATCTCAGAAATCATTTGGAGCATAAATTTTGCATCATTCATGAGAATTTCAGTTCTGTAATACACTCTTCCGATAATTACTACTCAATGTCTCATGATGATTTAGAGCGTAAAACCCTGAAAATCATGAAAATTGTTCGAGCTGCAATAATTTATCTTGCTCTTGGAATCCATCAAGAAGAATTACGGATGAATCAAGAAAATTCGAATATTGTAGTTCCTATGTTTTTACCGACGAAAGAGGAGAAATAAAAACCAATACTATTGGATTCTCACTTCCCTCCCCCAACACCCCTCACACAATTTGATTCCCCTCTCTCTGTCCATCCACTCCGCTTTCTCTAGTCCACATACCGAGCACCGCCCAATCTCTACCGTCACCCGCTCGAGCTTGTTCACATCAATCATTCCTGGTAATGGAGGGGAAGAGGACCTCTCCCGCTGCACGGCCTCCTGATAACATTCCTTGCAGAGATGATAGGGAGGTTCGTTCGGTGGGAGCTTCTTTCGGCGTTCGGTAAGCTTCTCGATATACGGGAGATATTTCTTCCCTCCGCAGGCAGAACACACTCCTCGCTTGATATCCTCGATTTTCTTGAAATCCGAGGCCTTCGGCCTGAAGCGAGTGGCCTTCCCTATATGGGGCGGAAGAGAAGGCATAGCGGAATGTTTGTTCGGATTTCCACCCGGAAAATCTTCGCATTTCAACAACGAATTCCCTGAATCCTGCTCGTTCAGTTGATTTCCAGTGTATTGAGTGGAAAATACTAAATCACAGTCAAACAAATCTGCATGCCCATTCGCACCTTCTTGTTGCTCTCTTCCCGGAATATTCCACTCATTATTATGTACTGAGAGAGATCCGTCCGCTATTCCTCCTCTCTGTTCAGAATCCGGTTCATTGATTTGAGCGGAATTTTTCCGCGATCCTTCCGCCCGCTTCCGCTCTTCCGCTTCATGATTATCATCATCAGGGTCATCTCCCGGCTCAAGCCAGCAGGAACCCCCTCTTGCCCACTGGCGATAGAGGTCCGGGCTGAACTGGTAAGCTGTAGTCCTCCTGCGGACCGAAAGGCCTTCCTCATCGTTGGTGACAACGGTCCGGTCCGTGTAAGAGAGAGCCGGGCACTTTTCCAGAAGCCCACTGTAAGAGTACCCCTTGCTCATATACCCATGCAGAATCTTCCTGATGCTGGAACTGGACCGCCCGGTCACCGATTGTAATTGCTGCACCGTGAACTCCGGCCATTCGGCGCGGGCAATCACGTCAAGCAGAGCAGCTTCAACCTTGGTCAGTTTCGTTTCCTGCCCGCCCGCGGTCCCGTTCAACTGGTCATATAGACGGACCGCCTCTTGAAAATCATCGCGAGTGGCAATAATGCAGGGCGAGCCGTCATCAGCTTGAGCTTGCTCTCGCTGCATACACCGCAGCAGGGCATAGGCCTTGATCAGGTCGAGCAGCATCTCGGGATTCCTTCGGTTTTCCGCATGACTGAACCGGATACGGCGGGCAAACGGGATGACCACAAACCACCGCTGCGACCGGAGGATGTCCCACAACGTCTGGCAGACGACGACTTCATGTCGCTCTCCGGTAACAGTGGCTGGGACCGCTTCATCCTTCCCAAGAATCCGCTCAAGTACCCGCTCATCCTGCTCCCTGGAGTCATCGATCCAGCAGGTGAGCATCCGGTTGAGGACCTGGTCATCACCTGATCCCTCGACCTTTGCCACCCACCAGACACACCGCTCAGGGATAGTGCAGACCCGCACCCTCCGTTCCTTCGTCACGGTCCGGTACTCAATGGGCTCCCGGAAGCTGGTGGTCGCGGACTTGAGAATCTCCTGCACCTCATCAGAGAGCGTGGTATCATCGAGCACAATTACTGATCCAGGCTGCATATCGTCCAGGTAGTAGAGGGCCTTGTTGCTCATCGCCCCCTTGAGGCGGAACCGTTCAGGGACCTGCCGGAGCATGGTGACGAAAGTATGGGACTTGCCCTTCCCGCTCTCACCGGTCACGGAGACGTGCAATCCATTGGTATTGATGACCGACTGCGAGGCAAGGGACATGATGAGGCAGGTCGCTACCGTTTCATCACCAACATGATCGAGCGCAAAAGTCCGGAGCATGAAGGCCAGCGGGTCGTCCTTGTGGAGGACCGCCAGGGCTTCATCCCGGATTGGGGTGTTTTCAGGAACTTGTGCCAGAGGAGGGCGTGGTGAAGGGTCCGGACTATTCTTCCTCTTTTCGAACCGCTCCCTGAGCTCTCTCCACCGCTGCACCCCTCCGCCACAACTAGCATGGTGGCAGCCAGCATAGATCGCACCATTCCCAAACTGGATGGCAAACGCCCCGTCCCGGTGAGCACCGGAAAAGGGACATTCTTCAAGGACGAAGAGGGTCCCGCCCTGGTAGGGTTTCTCAGTCTCTACCCCAAGACCATAGCTCCGGAGCCACTCCCTGAGGTCCAGGGACTTCCGTGGAGATGATTTGATCTCAACGGGCGCAGAGGGGAGGGAGGTTGCAAGATGTCGAAGGAGATCTTCATCCACCACTTCGAGCCGATCGGGAACCGCCAGCAGATGGGAACGCCGGTGCGGCCGCTCTGGGGTGTGGTCGCCCTTCCGGGAAATTGTCCCATAGAGCTTCCAGATGCGGGCAGCGTTATAAATCGCGGTATCGACTTTTGCCTGTACATCTGAGAAAAGGGCATCCAGCACTTCGAGACACCGCTTCACCAGATCCGTCGCCTGAGCATCATTGGGGAGATCGATCCGGTAGATCAGGTGAGCGCCATTCCCCGAGTCACCGCGGACCGGTGCAGGGAACCCCTTCTCGGAGAGGAATGCAGCGACCCGCTCAGCCCTCTCAAGTGCCCGCTCATGCTCTTCGCTTGTTGCCGAGACACCGGAAGGACGCACAGGGTCGATGTCTATCGGGAACCAGCGGCGTCGGATAATGTCGCTGTCGGCTGTCGTAGCATCCTTTTTCGAGAGCCGCCCCTTGATTCGGTTTGCCCGGCGGGAGAGCAGGGCAGGGTTCACTTCATTCAACGTCACATAGATGCCCTGGGTTCCATTTGTAGAATCGAGCGGTTCCACTGCGACAGCCAGAGCTTCGAAATCATTGAAGTAGCCGGAAGCCATCCCCTCTTCAGTGATGGCTCGGACCTCGATCACCTGCCCGGGTGAAAAGAGTGCGGCGATGGTATTCCGGATCTCGGCACCCATCGTCTCACTCCTGATCGATTCGTTCAACCCGGTAAGCATCCGGACTTTCGCACGCGACTCCCTTCCTCCTCACCAGCCGAAGATCCGAGGCCTTGGTGATTCCGTTGCGGAGACAGTGTTCGACGATATCCCAGCGCTCCTTCGAAAGATCTGCAACCCTCCGTTTCGCCTGGTCAATTGCATACTCAAGACTTCGGGCACGCTCAAGGAGGATCTGCTCCTCCGAGACCGGGATGAGTTTAATGGTCATCCTCGCTCACCTCCGCTATCCCGCCAGGATGCACCGTGAAAAACCGCCAGCCCTCCCGATCAGTATACACCCAGAGCTCAACCGGCAGCTCGACCTTCCGGTAGACCTCCTGTAACCGGGTAATCTCTGACTGGAAACGGGAGAGTACCGACCGGGCATCGGATAACGGGAGCCGGGTCCGCTTGGTCTGCACGAAGAGGACCTGGTGGTGCTTCCCGGCAACCAAGTCAATCGGGGTCCGCGATCCGGCACTCCGGATCACGCAGAACCCCCGTTGCCTCAAGCGGTCCCGGGCCAGATACTCAACCCGGCGTCCCCGAGTATAGTTAGGCGCGGACACGTCGGCACCCTCCCGGAACCTCCCAGATCGGGCCAAGGCCCTCGAAGGCCAGCATGAACCGTGCCCGGTCCCGGCCGATATAGAACAGGGCTGGGGAGAAGGTGGAGCCCGACACATTCCCAGGGCCTTCAAAGTCGATTCTTCGGGAAGGGAAACACACCTGGCAGGCAACTCCCGTGAGGACCTGCCACGCCTTTGTCTCGGTCGCAGACTTCCAGAGCACGACGGCTGTAGAAGTCCGGCCGGCACAATATTCCCCGGCAAGTTTCACAAACCACCTGTCCACATCCCTGCCAAACGGAGGGTTCAGGAAGACACGGCCGTCCCATGGCTGGGAGAGTCCATCCTCCTCGCGGATGAAGTGACGGGCTGCCGGCACATTCGGACAGCATCGGCTGTTGCTGCAAGGGTCGAGATCGATTCCACCAAGGCATTCGATAACCGCATCGAGAATAAACCTGGGCGTGAGATGCTCATCGCTCCGGTGCGAGAGAAGGGCAGAAGGCACCGTCATACCATCACCTCAAACGAGAGCACCCAGACCCGATGATCGAGCCAATCAATCCCAGGAGTAAATTTGCCGTCATGTATGGCAAAGAAATCCTTGAGGAATTCCGCAGAGGTTGCATAGCCCTCCTTCACGGCATCTTCCTCGCGGATATCCCCGAGTCGTTCCTTCCAGATGTCCTGGACATGGAGGCGGGCAAACGGCTTTCCTGCCCGATAGGTCCGGGCCTCATATATCCCGCCAGCCCGGATCCGTGCCTTTGACCACAATCGACGTGTCTGGGTCTTCCGGCCATCCAGAATGGGGGCAATGAACCTGGCGCGGAAAATAATCATGGCGCCACCTCTGTGTAAGCCCGATGATACGACCTAAACCTTATATAAGCGAGAATCTGAAGGTATAATGGCCCTCTTCTATCGTTGCTGTGGAAGGCTATGATACTGGAGGGGGCCACCCCTATTTGTCTGGACATCGATTCTCCTCCACAATCTTGAACACTCCCCGATCTTCCATGAAGCGGCCTATACCGACAAAGCCTGTAAGCCGCTCGTAGGCATCGAGAGCGTCCCGTCTCACTAAGAATTTTTCCATAGAAACACGTCCTTTCACCGTTTACCGCAAATAAAACAGGAATGGCCTTACGCCATCTGGGCGATAAACAATCTGAAATGAAGGGTGGGGGACGTTATCAATGAACAGTATGTGCGGGGCGAAGGTGATCGGAGCAAATCAGAAAGATTAGATAGAGATAGTTGAAGGATAGTTCCGATTTGCTTTTTTAACAATAATTTGCACTATTCATGGCAAAATCTTAAATATAAACCTCTGAAATCGTTAAGTGAACAAAGATGAGGGTTCTTCTTGATACTAATATTTTCATCTCCCGCGAAGCAGATCGGGTTGTTTCCTCCGATCTTGCGGGTCTTCTCGGAATATTTAATGAACTGAGATCAGAACTCCTCGTCCACCCTCTTTCGGTAACCGAGCTCAAGAATGATAAGGATGAAAAACGCCGGGAAGTGAATCTATCGAAAATACGAGCATACTCGATTCTCGATAATCCGCCGAATCCCGCATCTGATGCGAAGTTTATCACTTCCATCGGTGAGCCAAAATCCGAACACGACAGAATAGACAATGCGATTCTCTTCTGCATTTATCGAAACGCCGTTGATTTTCTTATTACTGAAGATCGCGAAATACTCAAAAAATCTCAGAACCTGGGATTAGAGGACCGGGTATTTCTTGTCGCTGAGGCACTGGTCTTCTTCAACCGATTCATCCCACCCAAGGTTCAGATAGCGACACCCCCTGCACTTGTAAAGGCCCATGTCTATGATCTCAACATCGACGATCCAATTTTTCGTTCCTTGATTGGGGATTATCCCACCTTTCGGCAATGGTTTGAGAGAATTTCCCGGGAGGGTAGGGAATGTTATGTGAGCAGACGATCGGATGGAACGATCGGAGCCCTCCTCATCTACAAGATTGAGGATGACCCGATTCCCTCTGTCCCACCCCTCCCAAAAACAAAACGACTCAAGATCGCCACTCTCAAAGTGACCCATATCGGCTATAAAATTGGGGAACTACTTATAAAAGTCTCCATTGACCTAGCCCTTCACCACGGAATCGATGAGATCTATCTCACGCACTTTATCGAACCGGAAGACCATCTTGTTGAATTAATCCGTGATTTCGGATTTTTCCAGGCCGCTGTTCTCCCTGGTCAAAGACCAGAACCAGTATTTATCAAACGTCTTAAATTGACCGAACCTTCGATATTCCTGGAAAAACCCGTCGAAGTGTCCAGAATATGTTACCCAAGTTATTACGATGGAGAATCGGTTGATAAATTCATCATTCCGATTCAGCCTAAATACCACGAAAAGCTATTCACCGATTTCCGGGAACGGAGACAGAGCCGGTTGCCCGAACATCTCGGAGAATTCTTTACAGAGGGAAATACGATTAAGAAGGCGTATCTGACCCACAGCAAGATCCGGAAACTGAAGCCAGGTGATATTGTCCTATTCTATCGCTCACAGGACCTTCACGCAATCACCTCCCTTGGGGTTGTCGATCAATTCTATCCTGACACCCCGCCTGGAGAGATAATGCGAATTATTGGAAAGAGAAGCGTCTATTCTAAAGACGAAATCGAAAGATCTAATAAAAATTGGTCCGTAATTTTGTTTAGACATCATTTCCATCTGAAAGAAAGCATCCCACTTGACACATTGAAGAGTGCAGGAATCCTGAAAAGCCATCCCCAAACAATCAATGAAATCGACCAGGTTGCGTATGAGTGGATCAAGACAAACGGAGGTATAGATGAGAGTTTTACTGTCCATTAAACCAAGATATGTGGACAAAATCTTATGTGGCTCGAAGAAATGCGAATTTCGAAGAAGTATTTTCAAAAACGAAGATATTCGGGAAATTGTCATCTATTCCAGCAGCCCGATGAAGAAAATTGTTGGGACATGTGCTATAGGATCGGTTATCGAAGACCGCCCTATGATTCTTTGGGATATGTTCAAGGAAGTCTCCGGACTCTGTGAAGCAGAATTCTTTTCCTACTTCCAGGGTAAGGAGAAGGGATTCGCCATCGAAATTGAGGAGATAAAGAAGTTTGAAAGGCCGGTTAATCCATGGGAATTCAATGAGGATTTTATTCCACCTCAGTCCTTCCAATACATCACTGATTCTTTTTATTCGAAAATCTGTGATGCCTCATAAAAAATTAAGGACTCTTTTTCACTCTCATCTCGAAGAATTGCCGGACCTCTTCCGGGTGGTCCATAAACCACTGCTTTACATCCTCGAAAGATTCCGCCGCTTGGTCATCAAGCGGCCGCCCGCAGAGACTGCAGAAGTTAGAGATAGGGGAATTGATAGTCTTACAGTGCTCGCATTGCCGTGGTTCCAACCGGGCATGTGCATTGGCCTGTTGCTCTGCAGAAATGCCATAGGTGGATAAGATCTCCTTGTCGATATCAGTCCCGGTGAGATGGGCATAGGTCTGGAACATATCCGTCGTCAGGTTTCCCCACATCATGAGCTTGATCACACTTTCTGATACCCCCTCCCGGATAAGGTGGGTAATCCGTGAGTGTCGGAAGAGATGTGGAGTGACATGCTTCGAGAGTTTCGCCCTGGCCGCAATCCGTTTCAATTGCATGGCAGCTGTCCCATACGAGAGCGGGACCTTTCTCTCAGTGAGAAAAACCGGCATCTCGTTTTTTACCGGGTGGAGGGGGTAGTCATTCTTCCATCGAGCCAGGTGCTCCAGTGACATAACAAGGCGAATGTAGCGAGGCTTGTTCGTCTTGAACATGACATTGACCACCACTCCAAAGCGGTCGAACTGAACATCCCCCCACCGCATCATTCCGATCTCCCCGATGCGGAATCCTCCCTCGTAGAGCATAGTGATGAGGGCACGGTCCCGGCTCTGCTCACATGCCTGGAGCATTGCGGTGATCTCTTCTATCGTGAGGAGGTCGGAGGCCACCTTTGTCATTGTGTTGGGGTTGGGGACCTTGAGACCCTTGACTTTCTTATGTGGAATATCTACAAGTTCATTCTCAACGAGCCAGAGGTAGAATTGTTTGAGGGTCAGAAGATGGTCCCGGATTGAATTGGCACTGAATGGGCGGTCCTTGAGACTCCTCCCGCTCTTGAGTGAAGCAATGCCAGAATACAATGCGGTGATATCATTCTCCCTGAACGGCCCGATGAATCGCCTCCACCCGACAAGGGTATAGACGAGTTTGTGGGCCCGCTTCAGTCCGATATCCCGGGCGGATTGCATTTCGGCAACAAAGGCTCTGATAAGCCTGGCATCCTCTTCAATCAGGACTTTGTTACGAAGTCCCTTGAGGATAGAGCGTTCAGGATAGTCGGGCTTGATCTGATTAAAGTCGGCTACAGTAGTCGTTGCTGTGGAAGACATAATAGATCGTGGCAGAGAAGGGCTGAAAAATGTTTCTAAAGCTTTGAACGCACTGTATAAAAGCCCCAGCCGGGTTGTCAACAAAGCCCGTAAATCAGTTATTTTTATGCTCGCGCAGAAA
>MTKZ01026515.1_pt1 | contig 21890 bp, 20 predicted proteins | sample 1042781 | NCBI WGS metagenome assembly MTKZ01 (sample SAMN06212207, study PRJNA360539) | anaerobic digester metagenome | biome: Wastewater treatment plant; material: sludge; isolation source: anaerobic digester fed with sludge from wastewater treatment plant | place: Denmark: WWTP Viborg ... | reverse complement strand
CACGCGGACTCGACCCGGGCGCGGGCTGCACAGATACTAACGACTGCGACAATGAGTGTCAATAAGGCCCGCCAGCGGCTCCACGGAGGTGATGGGCCTGCTGCGGGAGAAGGGGCCTTCAGACTGAAACCTGTCTGGAGGCGCCCCGTGCGGATTCTCTACATTGATATTGACTGTCTCAGGCCCGACCATCTCGGCTGCTTCGGCTACGGCCGCAACACCAGCCCGAACATAGACGCTATCGCGGCGCGCGGCACGCGGTTCTCGAACTACTACGTGACGGACGCGCCCTGCCTTCCCTCGCGCACCGCTTTGTTCACGGGCCGCACGGGCATTCATACCGGCGTCATCAATCATGGCGGACTTAACGCTGATATCCGTCCGATAGGCCCAGATCGGGGTTTCAACAACTACGCTGGCCCGTTCCGCACATGGATGACCACCCTCGTGCACGCCGGGCTGCACACATGCACGGTCAGCCCGTTCGCCACACGCCACGCGGCCTGGCATTTCCTTGACGGGTTCAAGGAAGTGCATGACCCGGGCGGACGCGGACACGAACGCGCGGACGAGATTGCGCCGCTGGCGCTCGACTGGCTGAAGGCGAACGCCGCCAAAGATAACTGGTTTCTGCATGTGAACTTCTGGGACCCGCACACGCCGTACCGTACGCCGCTCGACTATGGCAACCCGTTCGAAAACGACCCAGCGCCGCTGTGGCTGACCGAAGACATCCTGCGGGCGCAGAGGGAGAGCTACGGCCCGCACAGCGCGCGCGACCTCTGGGAGTACGGCCCCTACGACACGCAAAAGTACCCGCGCGCCCCGGCGGAGATTGAGACGCTGGCCGATTTCAGGAAATGGATTGACGGCTACGACACGGGCATCCGCTACACGGACGATCACGTGGGCTTGATTCTGGACGAACTCAGGACCCAGGGGGTGCTGGATGACACGATCATTCTCGTGTCCGCCGACCACGGCGAGAATCAGGGCGAACTCAACGTGTACGGCGACCACCAGACCGCGGATCACTGCACGTCCCGGGTGCCGCTGATCGCGGCGGGACCGGGCATTGTGCAGGGACGCGAGGACACGGACCTGCACTACAACGTGGACCTGGCCGCCACAATCTGCGCGCTTGCGGGCGGCGAGCAGCCCGAAAGCTGGGACGGGACGAGCTTCCTTCCCGCGCTGACAGAAGGCAGAAGCTGCGGGCAACCGTACCTGGTCGTCAGCCAGGGAGCGTGGAGCTGCCAGCGCAGCGTCCGCTGGAAGAACTGGATGATGGTGCGCACCTACAACGCCGGGCTGAAGGACTTCCCGGAGACCATGCTGTTCGACATCGAGAGCGACCCCCACGAGACGTACAACCTGGCGTCCGAGCGGGAAGACGTAGTGCTGGAAGGGCTCGACCTTCTGTCGCAGTGGCACGAAGAGATGATGGACGGCCGCCCGAAGGAGTCCGACCCGATGTGGGAGGTGATGAGGGAGGGCGGCCCGTTCCATACCAGGGGCTATCTGGACAGCTACTGCCAGGTGCTCGCCGACACCGGTCGCGCCGGAGCCGCGCAGAGGATGCGCGAGCGCGAAGAGCGCGCCCGGTAGCCGCCGCAAAGAGAGCTGCCGGAAGACGGCGAAATCTCCGGCCTCTCACCGTGCGCGGGCAGGCTTTCGGGCGAGTGCGTAGCATATAATCGGTGTTTGTGACGCGCCGCCGTTTGCGCATCCGCCGCATATATACAAGAAGAACTCCGGCATTTGAAGACTCACACCAAACTTGCTCTGCTGATCGTCATCGCGGCCGCCGCCCGCATGCTGATGGCGTCTCTGCTCAATCTGGGCGACGACGAGGCGCTTTACTGGACATGGGCGAAGCATCCGGCGGCCTGCTATTACGATCACCCAGGAATGGTCGCGTGGCTGATTGCGCTCTCCACCCGCCTGCTGGGAGACACGGCGCTTGCCGTGCGGCTGCCGACGATTCTGCTCGGCGCTGTCAGCACAGGGCTGATGTACGCACTCGGGCGGCGCCTCTTCAGCGAGAAGGCTGGCTGGCTGGCGGCGCTTGCGTTCACGCTCACGCCTCTTTTCGCGCTGGGATCGTTTCTGGTCGCGAGCGACGCTCCGCTCGGCGTGTTCTGGCTTCTGACAGCGCTGGCCGTGGCGCACGCGACCATGTTCCGCAAGCGCTGGCTGCTCGTGGCGGCCGGGGCGCTCGCCGGGCTCGCGCTCGATTCGAAATACACGGCCATTCTGCTCGTGATCTCGGCCCTGCTTTACCTTGCCACGTCCAGGGAGACACGCAGGGAGTTCTCGCGGAAGGAGCTTTACCTTGCCGCGCTTTTCGCGGCCGCAGTGTTCCTGCCGGTGTTTCTGTGGAACGCGAACAACGGCTGGGAGAGCTTCAGGTTCAATCTGCAGGGACGGCACGGCGCGGGCGCGCCGACGACCAGGTGGTTCCCGCAGCTACTGGGGGCGGAGCTTCTTGCGCTGTCGCCGCTGCTGCTCGGGGCGCTGGCCGCGGCAATCTTGCGGCTCGGGTCGCTGCGGAACTCGAGCGCGCGCTACAGGCTGCTGTTCTGGTTCTCGTTCCCCACGCTGGCGCTCTTCTGGGGCGCGAGTTCGTTCGCACGCATTCTGCCGCACTGGCCGGCGGCGGGTTACCTGACGCTCATTATCGCGGCGGCGGCGCTCTGGTCGGGGTCGGGGGGAAGAAAGGCGCGCAAATGGTGGCCGGGGGCCGTGCTGGGAACCGCCGCGGTGTTCACGCTGCTGCTGCACACTCAGGCGTTCTGGCCCGTCCTGCCCCTGCCGCCCGGCGACGACAACACCAACCACCTGCACGGCTGGGAAAAGGTGGTTCCGGTTGTGCGCGGGGAGATGCGGGCGATCGAGGCCGGGGGCGGCAGGGCCCTTCTGTTTGCCGACCGCTACCAGTTCGCCGCGCAACTCGCGTGGAACATGAAAGAACCGCGCAGAAGCTTCTCGCTCAACCCCGCGCGGGACCAGTTCGACTTCTGGATGGCCGGAGAGAATCTCATCGGCGCGAGCGGCGTGCTGGTGTGGGAAGAGGACTGGGACATCAAGCCCGAAGTGCTGGAGGCCTTCAGGCATACCGAAGAGGTGGCGCGGATTCCCGTGAAACGCCGGGGCAAGCTGGTTCGCACGTTTCACGTGGTGCGCTGCATGGATCTGGAGCGGATACCTTGAGCATCAGCAAAGCAGTCATTCTGGCGGCGGGCAAGGGCAAGCGTCTGGGCGCGCTGACGGCCGACATCCCGAAGCCGCTCGTCAGGGTCGCCGGGCAGCCGCTGCTGCACCGCATCATCGCCGCGTTCGAATCGGCGGGCGTGCGCTCGGTGCGGATCATTACGGGCTATCTGGGAGAGCGGATAAGGCAGAGCTGCGGCGACGGCGCGGATATGGGCGTGGAGATCAGCTACTGCGAGCAGACCGAGTTGAACGGCACGGGCGGGGCGATCCTCGCGGCGGCGGACTTCATGGACGGGCCGGTGTTCCTGTCGTTCGGAGACATACTGCTGCACCCTCCCGAGCACTACGCGCGGATTGCGCGGCTGTATCAGGACCACCGGCCGGACGGCGTTCTGGCGGCGAACTGGGTGCCGGACCCCTGCATCGGCGGGGCGGTTTACTTCGACGAAGCGGGCAGGATCACGCGGATGGTCGAGAAGCCCGCGCCGGGCACATCAACGACAAACTACAATCAGGCCGGGTGCTTCGTGTTCGGCCCGGAGCTTGTGGAGGCGCTTCGCAAGACGGATATGAGCCCGCGCGGAGAGATAGAACTGACGGCGGGGGTGAGCGCGCTTGTGGCGGCCGGCGCGCGGATTCTGGCGCACCCCGTTCCGGATGGCCAGTGGCTGGACATCGGCACCCCGGAAAGCCTCGCCCGGGCGGAGAGGGCACTTCAGGAGGATACCCATGGCGCGGCTTGACGATCTGCTTGCGATGCTGCCCCCTGTCCGGCGCGAAGCCCCCTGCGTTCGCAGGGTGTTTGCGCGAGCGGCAGAGTGCGACGCGAACGGCGGCGGCTGGAGACTGGTGCGGGCGCCCGGCCGGGTGAACCTGATCGGCGAACACACGGACTACAACGGCCTGCCGGTTATGCCGATGGCGATCAACCGCGAGATCACGGCGCTGTTCCGGCCGCTGCCGCGGGGGCAAGTGTCCCTGCTGAGCGCGGACGGTTTCAGGCCGCGCGTATTCCATGCCAGCCGGGCGATTGACACGTACCGCAAGGGCGACTGGGGCAACTACGCGAAAGCGGCGGTGCAGAAGCTGACGAGCGAGTTCGGGCTGGACAGCCCCTCAGGGTTAGAGGCCGTCATCGGGGGCGACATCCCGGGCGGCGCGGGGCTCTCATCATCATCGGCGCTCGTCGTGGCGATGGCGCTTGCGTTCGCGGCAGTGAACAATCTTGAGATCGAGCCTTCGCGCCTTGCCGATCTGATGGCGGACGGGGAGCAGTATGTGGGAACGCGCGGGGGCGGAATGGACCAGGCCGCCTGCCTGCTGGGGGAGCAGGACCGGGCGCTGCGGATGGACTTCAGGCCGCTTCGCATACAGCCCGTGCCGCTTCCCGAAGGAGCCGAGGTGATCATTGCGAACAGCCTGGTGGTCGCCGAGAAATCGGCCGAGGCGAAAGCCCGGTACAACCTGCGCAGCGCGGAATGCGCCATGGCGTGCGCGCTTCTCGGAACGCACTACGGCAGCGAATACCCGCTTCTGGCGCACTTTCATGCGGCCTTTGAAGACCCGGCCGCCGCGCTTGAAGGCGTGATCGAACCCCGGCCGATGAAGCCGGAGGAGATCGCCGGCAGGCTCGCGATGACGATGGGCGAGTTCGATCAGCACTTCCTGGATCTGGGCAAGGGAGAGAGCCTGAAGGTTCCCGGCACCGGGTTCCAGCCATACGCCCGGGCGCGCCACGTGCTCACCGAGACGCGGCGCGTCGAGAAGGCTCAGCAGGCCCTGACGGCGGGCGACATCGCGGAAGTAGGCGCGTTGATGAACGCTTCCCATGCGTCCTGCAGGGACGATCACGAAGTCTCGTGCAGCGAACTGGAGGCTCTCACCCGGGCAGCCCGGGAAAGTGGCGCGGCCGGCGCGCGCCTGACCGGCGCGGGTTTCGGCGGCTGCATTGTGGCGCTGGCGCGCTCAGAGGACGTGTCGAGCGTGCTGGACGGGATCCGTCGCCGCTACTACGAAGACTGGGCTGCGCGCGAGCGCCCCGAGCTTCTGGAGCAGATGCAGGGCTCTGTGAGCGACAACCTGTTCACCTCGCGTCCGCAGACCGGGGCGAGAGTTCTGGGTTAGCGCGCGGTCTTCGCGGCCGGGGGCGATATTCTGATTCCGGCGGAATCGGCGACGGCGATCATTTCGGCGATTGCGCCCCGGGCGATCTCCACAGGGCGGTCTGTGAAGCCGCCGATGCCGTCCGGCTTCGGAACAAGCGCCTCCCACAGCGGCAAGACATCCACGGTGGTGGACAGCCCCCGCACATACATCCGGAAATACCGCTCGGCCTGCTCGCGGTCTCTTTCCGCGACCCTGCCATCCCGAACCAGCCCCTTCAGTTCCCAGAGAGCCTTGAGCGAGTCAATGTATCCCTGAACGATCAGGCTCTCCAGCCACTGCTCGCGAAGCCCCATCTCCCGGGCCAGCCGGACCGCCCGCGCCGCCATCTCGACATCTCTTTCCAGCTGATCCTCCGACTTGATATCGCCGAATGGCGACCGGTAGGCGTCCCACAGGACGTAGCCGAGTTCCGGCAGCGCGCCCTTCTTGAGCCGCCCGGCAACCTTGCCCGGCACGTTGCGCTGCTCGCCGAACGGCCAGTCGGAACCGTACACATGCCACGCGACCGTGCCGATGGCCTCCACCCAGTCGGCGTACTTCTCCGGGTCTCTGAAGCCCTGCCGGACGGCATACGAGACCGCGAACTCGCGCGGAGTGCGGCCCTTCGCGTTCCACGAATATTCCGCCGCCGCTTCCAGGTTGAAGAACCCGTAGGGCAGGCGCGGGGTGATGTAGCCCAGCAGCCCGGACATGCTCTTGTCCACGAACTCGTTCATCCGGTAGTGAATGAACTGCGGGCTGGTGAACGGCGCGGCGAAGTGGATGGGAACCAGGTTCGGGACAACGCCGATCCACCGTCCCGCTTTCGCCGACTCGCCCAGGTACGGGCGCAGCATGGGCGACTGTCCCGAGGTGTAGGTGAGAAGCGAATGGTAGTACCAGACGCGCACCTCGGGGGGAATCTCCTTGAATATGAGCTGGTTGCTGGACTCGGTCTCCTCGCTCGTCAGCACCCACAGTGTTATGGGGCCGTGCTTCTCCTCGGCCTTGCGCCAGCCCGCGATGATCGCGCGGGCCTCCAGGACTCCCCGGTCGGTCTTTGCGCAATCGGCGCAGCGGCAGCCGCCCTGCCCGTGCAGGTTCTCGGTCATCCAGACATCCACCCCGTTCACGTGAGGCAGGCTGGCAAGCTCGCCGATCCACTCGGCCAGCACATCCACGATGGCGGGCTTTGAGTAGCAGAAGTTGTTCTCCTGCCCGCCCTGCGCCCGCAGTTCGGGGTGCGCCTTAAGGACGCCCTTGCCGCCGACCTGCTCCAGATGCAGCACCACCGGGACGGGCTCGATGGCGTACCTCGGCCCCTCGGTGATCATCGGCTCCCGCCCGCTCTTAATGCGGGCATACGGCTTGCCCTGGTCGTCAACGCCCACATCCGATATCTGCTCGGCGATATTCAGCTTCCGGTCGCCCATACAGCGCAGATGGGCGAAGCAGTCCGCTCCCCACAGCCCGCGCGCATCCATATCCGGCCAGTCACGGACGGTCACGAGCGGAATCCGGGCCGTGCCCGCGGACATCTTCGGCCGAATCAGTTGCTCCAGGGTGCGGGCGGCGTAGAGAAGACCGGCGGGAGACAGCGCGTCCAGGCGGAGCGCATCTCCGTTGTCTGACGGAGTGATGGAGTAAGCCTGATCCGCGTTCGGCAGGCTCTTCAGCGAATCGGACGCCTGACGGCCGAGCGCCAGTACGATGCGAAATGATGCACCGGCAGCCGCCGGAGCGCCCGCCTCCCGCCCCAGAAGCGAATGCAGCCCCGACAGGGCTTCCGCCACGACCAGGTCGCCGGCGGGCGGGGCGCCCTCGAACTCAACAGAGACAGCGGCGCGCGGCACGGTGACGGCGCGGGAGATGGCGATCTCCTTCGGCAGCGGGACGGTGAAGCGTACCCATTGCCGGGCCGCATCGGCGGAGACGGACTCAGGGGCGCCCGCGCAGGGCACGGACAGCACCGTCAGAAAACAGGCAAGAACCCGAACCAGTCGAGACATAAGCCCTCCATTTAGGCTAACCCTTGCCGTCGGCCGCGTCCCCGGCCGATTCCTCAGCCGGCCCATGCGGCAGTGGCTCTGCAGGCGGAACATCGGCGTTTTCAGGAATCGGGGCGCCAAGGCGGGGGTACAGAGCACAGGCGATGATCGCCAGGCTTGCGGTCACGGGCACGCCCAGAATAAACCCGGCAAACCCGAACAGTTTGCTGCCCGCAATGATCGCGAACAGCGCGAGCAACGGGCTGAGCCCGGTGGATCGCCCGAGCACCTTCGGCGTCAACACAGGGTCGAACAGCGCGGAGTTCAACGCCAGCACAACCACCGTGACAAGCAGGGCGTTGAGCGGCGTCCCTCCAGACCCGACGAGCGTCACAATCGCGGCGACGACGGCAAGCAGCGCGGCCCCCACATAAGGCACCGCATACAGAAACGCCCCGGCCAGTCCCAGAATGAACTGGTAGCTGGTTTCCACGCCGGGGAAGAGATCGAGAATGAGCAATGCCAGGGTCACGGCCACGCCATACATGCAGCAGAGCGTCACCATGCCGCGCAGATACCCCAGAAACACCGCGCCCACCCGCTCGATCAGTTCAACGACACCCTCACGGTACTGAGGCGGGATAACGTAGTGAACGCGGCGGCGGATGACAGGCCAATCCTTGAGAAGATAGTACGTGGCGATGAGGATGATGACCACATTCAGCAGATAGCCGACCGTGCCGAAGACCCCCCCCAGGAACTTCGCGAAGTAGCCGGGGCCGCTCGTCTTGATGGCGTCGTTCAGATTCTCCGACAGTTCACTCCACGACGCGGGCAGCGTGACGCCCAGATGCCTGAGAAGCTCGTTCTGCACGAAGCCGGCCCAGAAGCCCCGGAACTTGTCCACATATCCCGGCCACTGCTCGATGAGCTGGTTCGCCTCGCCGACCAGAACCGGCACCGCCCACGTGAGGAAAGCGCCGAACGCGAGGAAGAACAGCAGGTACACGACGAGCACGCTCGCCGTGCGCGACATCCCGCGCCGCTGCAGTCTGGCGAGAAACGGGTCGAGCACCGCGGCGATGGCAATGCTCACGGCGAAGGGCATGAGAATGCCCCGCACCAGCCAGAGCAGCAGCAGCGCCACCGCCAGGAGCACAAGCCCGACCACCAGGCCGCGCCCGCGCACCGGCGGCTCGACGAACCGGACTACTGCTCCAGCATTCGCCGGAGCGTCTTCAGCGCCTTTGTCTGAAGCCGGGATACGTGCATCTGTGATATGTTCAGCCGTTTTGCCACCTCGGTCTGCGACATGCCATGGATATACCTGTATGTCAGTATCTCGCGTTCACGGCCCTCCAGGCGCTCGAGGGCCCGGTTGAGGTCGTCGTAAAGCTCCAGTCTGCCGATCTGCTCATCCTCGCCGCCCAGCGATTCCGCCGGAGCCGGCAACGCCTCCGCATGTCCGTCATACGGAGCATCAACGGACACGGTGTCGTATGCGTTCGCCAGTTCGAGCGCCGCGAGGGTATCTTCCTCGCTGGCGTTGATCTCCCTCGCGATGTCCTGAACCCCCGGCGGGCGTCCCAGCTTCTGCGCAAGCCGCGCAGACGCCTTCGACGCGCTCTGGTTAAGTTCCTTCAGGCGTCGGGGAACCTTGAGGCTCCACGCCCTGTCGCGGAAGTGCCGGCGGATTTCCCCGACAATCGTGGGGGTTGCAAAGGTCGAAAAACGAAGGCCGCGCCCCGGGTCGAACCGGTCCACGGCTTTGATGAGCCCGATGTTCGCAACGGAGATCAGGTCTTCGAGCGGCTCGCCGCGGTTGGCGAACTTCGCGGCAAGGAAGGTGACGAGCCCGGAGTGCGCGGCGATGAGCCGCTCGCGAAGCCCGGGGTCCCCGGTCGCGGCGTATTGCCGGAACATCTGCTGGGTCTGTTCGTGCGGGACAGCCTTAGGGCTACTGCCCATCTGAGGCTACGCAGTGCTTGGTCAGGCGAATGCACTGACCGCCGCCGGGCAGACCCTCGATATTTACCTCGTCAACCAGAAGCTGCATCAGCGAGACCCTGAACTGCTGGTCGTTGAAGTCCACGTCCATCACCGCCTGTTCGAGTGGTTCGGGGGCAGGAGGAACGGGCACGTCATCCTCGATCTCGAGCACGATCAGGCTTTCGTCCACGGTTGCCCGCAGGGTGAGCCGGGCGTCGTCCATCCCGGCTTCCGCCGCCCGCTGCACCGACGACGCGCAGCCTTCGCCCACCGCCAGCCGCAGGTCCTCCACCTCATCGTACGAAAGCGGGGCGCGGCCGCACAGCCCGAGCACTGCCAGACGAACGACAGACACGTATTCGGCATGGCAGGGAGCCCTGAGTTCAACTACGGGTGAAGTCACCAGCACGCTCCCTAAGCTCCCCCGGCCTTTCCGACAGCCTCGTCCACGGAAGACACCATTGTGAAGACCCGGTTCAGCCCGGTCACCTCGAGAACGCGCAGCACCCGAGGTTTGCAGCCAGCCAGGTATATCTCGCCGCCGTGTTCGCGCGCCCGCTTCAGACCGGCAACGAGTATCCCCAGTCCGCTGGAATCGAGGTAGTCCACCTTCGCCAGGTCCACGATCAGGGACGTGCTGCCCGCGTCGAACTGCTCGAGCATCAGCGAGCGCACGCGCGGTGATGTGTAGACATCAACCTCTCCACAGATGGTGACCACGCCAATACCGTTCTCTCGCCTGTCCGCGCTAACGCTGAAATCCAATGTTCTGCTGCCTCTTCCCGTATCCGAGGTTTCGCTCATTTTGCTTTGCACACTCTCTGCTGAAAACTCGCGCGCATCGGCGGCGCCCCGGAAGGCGTACGCGTTCGGCGCACCCTCACACCTCCCATGGCCAGTCCTTAGCGCCGCGACGCCCGTGCAGCCGGCTCTAGCCGACTTCCTCTACACCCTCTTCTGCTTCGGCGCGAGCCTCCTCCATCGCCTCGCGGCCGGCGCCCACGGCGTCCTTGACGCGAGACTTCGTGCTCTCGACCACATCGCGGCCCTTCGAGACAAGCTCTTCGCCCTTGGCGCTGAGGTCCGCGGCGACCTTCTCGGCCTTGCACTTCAGGTCGTCCAGCGTCACGCGCAGGTCGTCACGCACCTCCGCCCCGCTCTTCGGGGCAAGCACAAGCGCCACAGCCGCTCCCACGATCGCTCCGAGCCCGATGCCCGCGAGCACGCTCAGCAATACTCCTCGATCCTGCTGTTCATCCATCTTCGTGATGATCACCCTTTCTTTCGTTCTCAGAACGCAGAAACCGGTCCATGCCGGCCTTTATCCCCGTCAAAACCGTAAACGCCATGCTCGTCGAGCCCTTGGCCACGCTTGAGGCCCGGCTCAGAACGCGGGCGCCGCTGATTGCTCCCCCCACAGTGCCGGCAACCTTACCGACCGTCGCCAGCCCCGCCGTAACCGCTCCAATCGCTTCCTCACCCTGGTCCAACACCTGGTGAGCGCGGCTCGCGACTCCATCCACGCGCTCCTGAATGGACTCAGTGGTCGAAGTGACCGCCTTCGCCGTGCGCGTGAGGATCAGAATCATCGCGACCAGCATCGCGACCATCATCGTCACCAGAACCCACACTCCCACAACAAGCGCCAGACCCTGTCCTGCTGTCACGTTTGTGCCTCCTCAGCTTTCGCGGAAGTGCGCGGGGCGCTCCACCGCCTCAATTGTGCCCCCGCCCAGCACGGTGTCGCCGCGGTAGAATACCGCCGCCTGCCCCGGTGTGGGCGCTCTGTCCGCCCTGGCGAACTCCAGCCTCCACAGGCCGTCCGGAAGCGGACCGATCTCCCCCGGCACGATGCGCATATTGTATCTGACTTTGCAGGTGACAGCCAGAACGCCGTCCGGCGGCCGCCCCGATACCCAGCTCAGATCTCCCACAACGACCGACCGCGCCATGAGCGCCGACTCCGGCCCCACGAGCACGGTGTTCGAGCGCGCGTCTATGCCCACCACATACAACGGAGCCTCAGCGGCGACGCCCAAACCCTTCCTCTGCCCGATCGTGAAGCCTATCGTCCCCTGATGCCTGCCGACAGGACGCCCCTCAAGGTCAACAACGTCCCCGTCGCGCGCAAGTTCCGGGCAGCGGGACGCGATGAACTCGCGATAGCCGCCACGGCCCACGAAGCAGATCTCCTGGCTGTCCGGCCGGTCCGCGTTCGGCAGCCCCATCTCGCGCGCCAGTTCGCGGATGCCGTCCTTCCGCAACTCGCCAAGCGGGAAGATAGCCCGCGTCAGTTCCGCCTGCCCCAGCCTGTACAGCATATACGACTGATCTTTCTCCGCGCTCAGCGCGCGTTTCAGAAGATAGTTTCCCGCCGGGCCGCGCTCCACCCGGGCGTAGTGCCCGGTGGCAACCCATCCGGCCCCGACCGAGCGCGCCTCATCGAGGAGCGCGCGGAACTTCACCTGTTCGTTGCAGCGGATGCAGGGGTTCGGCGTGCGGCCGCGCGCGTACTCGTCCACGAAGTCGCGGATGACGCGCTCTTCGAACTCCTCGCGCACGTCCACGACATGGTGGGGGATGCCAAGCTGCCCGGCCGCCAGCCGGGCGTCCTCTTCGGCGTGCGACGGCGCGCCCTGCCTCGCGCTCTCATGGGCATCCGGACAGATCAGCAGCGTCAGCCCGTGAACGTCGAAGCCCTGCCTCAGCAGCAGCCCCGCCGCCACGGACGAATCCACCCCGCCGCTCATCGCGACGACCACGGTTCTATTGTCCGGCTGGCGGGTCTCCATTCTGCTGCTGCGCGCTTTCAGCCAGATTCAACGCTTTTCGCGTTGCTTTAGCTCCTCGGCCCACCGGGCGAGCCGTTCCTTTATCTTCTTTTCGTAGCCGTTGTCGCCGGGCACGTAGTAGTCGCGCGACTTCGCGCCGGGGGGAAGATACTCCTGCGCGGCGATGTGCTCCGGGTGATCGTGCGGATAGATGTAGCCCACCCCGCTGCCCAGAGCCTCCGCGCCCCGGTAGCCGGTGCTCTTGAGGTGCGGGGGAACGCGCGCGGGCGCCCGCTTCTTCACGTCTTCCAGCGCGCGGTTGATGGCGAGGTAGGAGGCGTTGGATTTGGGCGCGCAGGCGAGATAGATGGCGGCCTGGGCGAGCGGAATCTGCGCCTCTGGCAACCCCACATACTCCACGGCGTGCGCGGCGGCGGTGGCGACGACCAGCGCCATCGGGTCGGCGTTGCCCACATCCTCTGCAGCCTGAATCACGATGCGCCGCGCGATGAAGCGCGGGTCTTCCCCGGCAGCTATCATCTTCGCCAGCCAGTACACCGCGGCGTCCGGGTCGGAGCCGCGCATGCTCTTGATGAACGCCGAAATCGTGTCGTGGTGCGTGTCGCCCGCCCGGTCGTAGTCGAGTGCGCGCTGCTGCAGGGCTTCCTCGATGAGCGCCCGGGTGACCGTGCGCCCGGCCTCGTGCTCGGCGGCGCTCAGCGCGGCGGTCTCAAGAGCATTCAGAGCGGTTCGCGCGTCTCCTCCGGCAACATCCACCAGGTGCTCGAGCGCATCCGGCTCGAGCACAACGCCCAGCGTGCCCAGCCCGCGCTCCGCGTCACCCACTGCCCGGCCCAGGAGTTCGGACATCTCCTCCGGGGCAAGCGGTTGAAACTGAAAGACCCTGCTCCGGGAGATGAGCGGCGAGTTGACTTCGAAGTAGGGGTTCTCGGTGGTCGCCCCGATGAGAACAATCGTGCCGTCTTCTATGTGCGGCAGGAACGCATCCTGCTGCGCCTTGTTGAAGCGGTGAATCTCGTCAACGAACAGGACCGTTCGGCGGTTGTAGAGCTTTCTGCGGTCCTTCGCCCGCGCGATTACCAGGCGGATGTCGGCCACCCCCGACGTGACCGCGCTGAAAGCCTCGAACTCCGCATCTGTTGAGCGCTCGATGATGTGCGCGAGGGTCGTCTTGCCACAGCCCGGCGGGCCGTAGAAGATCATTGAAGGCAGCTTGCCCTCGGCAATAGCGCGTCGCAGGAGCGAGTCCGGCCCAACAATATGCTGCTGGCCGACGAACTCGTCGAGCGTGCGGGGGCGCATGCGTGCCGCAAGCGGCCTATCGGCGGTCTCAGCAGATGGGTTCTGATCGAACAGGTCTGGCATCGCACTTCCTCAATCAGGGACTTTAGCACCGGGCGCCAGGAAGCTCAAGTCCGCATGCAGGACGACCTCCAGTCCCCCCCCCTCTGAACGGCCATAATGAAACCGGGCGACCGACACCAGGCCGCAGGGTGGTAAACCAATGAGCGTAGGGTATCAGATTGGGCAGGCAGTGCCGGGTATCACCGGCAGTGAGGACGGGCTTACCATTCACGCGCGCTCGGGGGAGCTGGAGATGCGGTCAGGTACCGGAGCAAGCCGAGCGGGAAGGTGGGCATAAAGTCGTTGACAACGCGCGGCCCAAATGGTAAGGTACAAACGGTGATAGCGGCGATGCGTCGGCTCTCAATGACGCCGTCTGAGTTGCCTGAACCCGACGCAGAGGCCGCTTGCCAGGAGGCCGAGAATGAGCCAGATAACGCTCGAGAGCACCACCGTTGAGAGTGTCAACGCGCTCAAGGTGGATCTTGCCACCAAGATCGCGGGAGAACAGCCAGACTCGCCCAGAGACTGGCTGGAGGTGAATGCCCAGGGTTACCTCTATGCCAAGGGCCAGATCAAGACCCTGCCCAACACCACGGGTGACGCTGTTCAGTTCAACTTGAACGTGCGGACAGAGGTCATATCAATCTACAATCCCGGCCCGCTCCGGGTCTGGGCGCGGGGGGACGGAACAATCGCTGAGGCGGGGGCGCCGTCGATACCCATCGAGGCCGGACTAACACTGACAATCCCCCTGCGAAGCGCACCAGGCGCGACGCAGTTTTCCCTCAAACCGCAGAGCCAGCCCACAGTCGCGGTAGATGTGTCTATCATGGCGTGCGGCAACTCATTGTCGTAAGGAGCAAGCTGCGATGACCATCGGGTACAGCACAGGCCAACCGACACGAGCGCCCGGCGAATTCACCGTGGAGGGGGAACTAAGCGTGGCTGGCGATCTGACCGTGCACGAGGGGACGTTCGCCGTTGACGCCGACACTGGAGACACCACCGTTCAAGGCGCCGTAACCGCCGAAGCGGGCTTCGCGGTGCCCTACCAGGACGGTGATTCGCCCCAGAGTGCCTTCTCAGTCGACGCGGAAGGCAACGTTGAGACGCTCGGCAATGTCACGGCACTAGGTCAAATAGAAACACCAGTGGTGATCGGCGGCGCGCTGGTCATTGGCAATACCACACTGGAAACTGACGACGAACGATGTTTCCTCGGCGCGCCGTCCACTCAGCCGGATAGCAGTGCTCTGGCGCTCAATCAGATCACTTTCTACATTGACGAGTCAACTGACAAGCTGAAGGTCAAGGTGAAGTACCACGACGGGACCGTGAAAACAGGGGAGATTGCCCTCTCGTAGGGGCATGGAGGCGGAGATGGACTTCTTCGTGCACATGTACTACTACGACTGGGGCAGCGGCACCGGCGCTGACCTGAGCGCCAAGGTCAACTGGTGGCTCGATCAGTTCGACGACTGCGGGTTCACGGGCGTAGCCATCACCGAAGACCTTCACGTGTACGACATCACTGCTGAGGAGTGGCATTTCGTCGTCACGACGCCCTTGACACAAGACCCGGACGACACGATCCTCAACCGGCTTCAGGGCTACAACCGGCCCAAGAGCTACAACATCCTCTTTCGCCAGTGGACTGATGTTCCCGACAGGCAGTATGGCGTGCAGACAGGTACGGCCTTTCGTGAGTTCATACAGAGCGAGTTCGGGGCCAACGTCATTGGACCCATATATGTTAACTACCGCTCCATCCTTAACGCTTACGAGCCGAAGGCGGCCGACGTGATCAAGTTCATGGCGGACGGCGTGGTCGAGAGCGGCATCTATGACGCTTGCGTGGGAGTGCTGGTGGGCTGGGACCTGAGCAATGAGGCCGATGACGTCCGCCAGTTCCAGGCCCCCCCTCTGCCGCAACTCCAGCTTCCGGTGCGCACGGGCGAGCGCGTGTTCGTTGACAGGTCCTCGGCTGGCGTGGCCCAGCGTGCTCCGTCCGGCACCCGGACTGTACGAATCCATGATGCCAACATCGCCATGGCGGTCATGGGCGGTGCGGCCCGCCAGATCTACGGAAGCTCAAAGCCGATAGGTTTGCTTCGCGGTTCCTGTTGGGACTTCCAAGCAGTGCGGCGGACGCTTCCGTTTGCGCCGTGGGAGACCGCGGTCCAGACAAACGACGTGAACCAGGTGCCGAACGGCCGCTGCCAGAACGCCGGCTTTACCCAGACACCAGTGCAGGAGGAGGCGCTTATGTTCGCCTGCGACATCCTGCGCGGTTCAGGCGCCGGTCTAATGGTCGCGGAGGCGGACAGGCTCCAAAGCAACATGCAGTCGATGGACCCGCCGGCCTTCGGCCCCGGGGAGCCCCCACACCAAGAGCCGTTCGAGATTCAAGCCTTCTTCAATGCCATCTACAACCGCGCAGTCATCTGCTTTGAGCGCGGGATCAGCTTCACGGTGGCACACTGGGCGGTCGGCAGCGGTGAAAACCGGCTTCCCGAGTGGGAGGCGACCTTCCAGTCCATTGCCAGTGTCGCCAGCACGTCTCCCATCGACATCGGGCCAGCTGTAGTCGCATCGCCAGGCGACATACCGGCTGCGGTGGCCGCTTGGCAGGCAGCGGGCGGCGGGCCAGCATTGTCAGTCCCGGTCTTGTTTCGGTAGGCCCACTGCCAAGGTGTTGACAAGGAAGAGTTACTCACATGTCGAAACTGACTACCGGGTTCGCACTCACACTACTGCTCTCCGTGGCTAGTAGAGGACAAGCGCTTATGCCGTATGTTCTTCACGATCTGGGCACTTTTGGTGGTCGTTACGCGGAGGCGCGCGCCGTCAACGATGCCGGCGTCATTGTCGGCAACTACTTTCCGGCGGGCCCGTACGAATCATACGCGTTCTACTGGGACGGCCAGTTCCACGACCTCGGGCCCGGGAGTGCGCTCGACATAAACAACAGCGGCGTCATCGTTGGCACCAGCGCCGGCAACGTGGTCCGGTGGATCGGCGGTGTTGCGGAAGTCATGGCTCCTGGTGGCGCGGTCGCCATAGATGATTCCGGCCACATTCTGGCCGGCAGAAGTGGCCACGCCTTCCTGCTGGTAGATGGCGCAGAGCAGGATTTGAACGCTCTCGCCGGGAAGGTGGTTTCTCCCCGTGATTTGAGCTCTACAGGCGAGATCGTGGGGGTCTTCGAGGATTCCGGTCCATACTTCACCTATTACCACGCCTTCTTGCTGGCCGGCGGCCGATTCACAGATATTGGGACACTGAGCGGGGGCAAGAACAGCCAGGCGTCTGCGATTAACGACCACGGTGTCGTGGTTGGATACAGCGAGTGGCTTCCGCCCGGTATCCCATACCCTGAAACGCACGCCTTCGTATGGGATGGCGCACTTCAGGACATCGGGGTTGGTGCTGCGCTTGACATTAACAACGCGGGCCTGGTGGTCGGCCAGGCCGGCCATTTCGCCTTCGTCTGGAGCGACGGCGAAATGGCCCAGTTGCCGAACCTGGGTGTGACGGGCGCAGCCCTGGGCGTGAACGGGTCGGGCGTGGTAGTCGGCTATTCCTGGGGGGAAGGCCAGATGCAGCGCGCCGTCTATTGGACACCGGTGCCTGAGCCTTCGACGGCGGCTGCAATGGGGGCTCTAGTCGCAGGCTTCGGAGTCTCGCGGCTCAGGAGGCGACGGTGCAAATGAGCGCAGTCTCGCCACAGTTTCGCGACGGTCTGCTGCAGTTCGCCCTTGCCTGCATACTGGCTACGTTCGCCCTTCCGGCTGCTGCAGAGGTCACTTACCTGCTTCACGATCTGGGGACGTTCGGTGGGCGGTATGCCGCGGCAAAAGACGTCAACTCGCACGGGGTCATTGTGGGCGATTACTACCCGGCCGGCCCGTTCGACACCTATGCGTTCTACTGGGACGGCGAGTTCCACGACCTCGGGCCGGGCAGCGCGTCCGCGATCAACGATGCTGGCGTCATAGTCGGCACCAGCGGTGGCCAAGCCGTGAGTTGGAATGGCGGCATCCGGTTGACTCACGGGGCGGGAGAGGCCATGGACATCAACAACAACGGTGATATCATCGGTCATGATGGCGACAACCCCTGGTTGCTGCCGACTGGTGGTTCGAGGGTGCAGCTTTCAGGCCTGGGCGGCGAGAACACCGCAGCGCTTGGACTGAACGACAATGGGCTCGTCGTAGGGTACGGCGATTTGCCAGCCTACCCCCGAACCACACATGCTATCGTGTGGGTCAACGGGCAGCCGATGGACCTTGGCACGTTTGGCGGCACCTATAGCTACTGCAGCGGCGTCAACAATAAGGGCGTCGTTGTTGGCATGGCGGCCGCCAGTGACCCGGAGCACCTCTACGATATCTACCACATTTTCCTGTGGGACGGTGAGTTGCACGACTTGGGGCTGGGGTCGCCTTCGTCCATCAACGATAACGGCGTGATAGCAGGCCGCGACGGCCCCTTCCCCTTCGGAGCGTGGGCGTACGATGGCGTCGCGTTTTCAGCCTTGCCAGCTCTGGGTGTGAACACCGTGCCCAGGTCGCTCAACGCATCGGGTGTGATCGTCGGTTACTCTACCACGCCAGAGGGAGAGCAACACGCCGTGTACTGGACGCCGGTGCCCGAGCCCTCGACGGCGGCTGCAATGGGGGCGCTGATTGCAGCGATGGCAGTGTCACAGAGCAGGCGGCGACGGATCAGATGAGCACGTCCTTCCGTTCTATGCTTCGGCACTGACGACGATCTGAGAGCCGTCGCAGAGCGCAAGGCCGAATTGCCGAAGCCGGGCGGCGGGCGCTGCGGAATTCAACCGTCCACTGACCGGGGGCTGGGCAGAGCGTCATTCCCGCGGGATGCAGTGCTCAAGTCCGCAGGACAGCCCGGGGCGCGGGGTAGACGCGGGCGATCTCGTCGGAAAGCACCGTTTCGATCTCTGCGCTAGCCAGGCCGTAAAGACCGAACACGGCCCGGTCTATCCGGGCCAGAGTATCCACGTCCGCGCCATTGGTTTCGGCTTCGCGCGCGAGACGGGTCAACTCAAGGCAGGCGGCCCCCGGAATCTCGCGCGGCACGGGAATCGCCCTGAGATGGCTCACCTTCACCTGCGGAAAGGCTCCCTGCCGGCTGTCGCAGAACGAGTGCCGGTGAAAGAAGGCGGCGAGGCGCGAGTTCAGGATCGCCGCCAGCGCCTCGTCCGGAAGCCACAACACACCCGCGCAGGCAAGCAAACTGTTGCGGAAATACCCCGGGCAGGTGTGCCGGGCGGCGACGGGCCGCGATGCCGTCTGGCGAATGAGAATGCGCGCGGCGGCGTATCGCTCCAGAGGGCAGATGCGGCAATAGCGGCCGGCGGGAAGCTCGGGCTGCGTCCGCAGCCAGAGTCGCGGAGGGGCGAGGCGGAACGGCGCGATATCCCTGCCCTCGCGCACCGGCGCCCATCCGTCCCCCTCCTGCGGCTCCCGTGAAAGGAGAAGCTCCGCGCTGTTGCCCGTATGCACCCCGGGATCGGTGAAGGTCTCCTTCGGCAGCGGAGGAAACCGGCGCATCTTCTCGACAATCGCCTGCGCGACGGGGCTCGTGTGCGCGCGTGAGATGTCCGTGCGCCACTCCCACACATCGTCCGCCCCGCGAGAGCCGCCGTCCGGAAGCCGCTCGAAAACGTAGATGGCGGCGGGACCGGTGACCCCGTCGAACTCGTGCTCGCCCAGCCTGAGCGCCGGGCCGTCCAGCCGCGCAAGCGAGGTGACCGCCCGCCGGAGCGGGGCGTATCCACGCAGGCCGCATATCTGCGCCGGGGCCACCATTCCGGCGCGCCCGCCGGGCCGGCACAGGCGCACCGCCAGCTCGATGAACAGCCCCTGCGCCGACAGCCAGCCGCGAAAGCCCTCGAAGCGCTGTGAGTAGAAGCGCCGGTCCTCGCCGGACAGGGGCTCCGCCTGCCGCCCGGAGAAAGAGACCCAGGGGGGATTGCCGATGACCGCGTCGAACGCGTCCGGACTGCCCCAACTCTCGCGCAGGGCGTCGCCTGCCCTCAGGTGGCGGCCGAGCCGCAGCATGCGTCCGCACATCCGCGAAAGCGCGGTGCGGGCCAGCCCCACGGCCTCCGCGTCGAGGTCTATCCCGAAGAGACAGTTTTCCGCGGCCAGCGCGCGGCATTCGTTCAGCCCGAGCGCCGCGGCGATGCGCGGCTCCGAGTGCATGGCGCGGGCGATGACGTCCGCAGCGCTCAGCAGAAACGACCCGCAGCCCATCGCCGGGTCGAGCACGCGGATCGAGAGAAAAGGCTCCGCCAGCGCATCGAGCGGCGCGCCGTCCGGCAGAGAGCGCGCCGCCAGCGAAGCCCCGGCCGTCAGCGGCGAAAGCGTCGCCGTGGCGATGGCGTCTGCGATGCGCCGGGGTGTGTAGTAGACGCCTCCGGCTTTGCGGGCGCGCGCGCTCCGCATCACGCGGACCTCACCATCCGGACCCTGCCTCGCCTCCCACATCAGCAGGCGCTGGTAGAGCAGGCCGATCTCGTTTCCGTCGCCGCTGCCGCCCGAGAGCTGTCGCGCCAGGTGCGACCGCGCGCGCCCCAGCGCCGCCTCCAGAGCCTCCGGCCCGGCCGAGGCCGGACGCAAAGACGTGGTCAGGAGAACCCGCAGGCGCTCCGCGAGAATGACGTCGTGGGGTTCTGTCGCCGTGTGCTCGCTTCGTCTCATGCGCCGTCAGATTACACCACGCCGCCGCAAAACGCGAGAGATGCCCCGGCCGGCGGGGTCTCGCTTGACAGGACCGCCGCGCGGCAGGCTAAACTGCCCCCGGAGACGCAGAGAATGAGCGAAGGAATCGGCACGAAGCAGAATGCGAAGATCGTGGTCGTCGGCAGCTCGAACACCGACATGGTGGCGATGGCCGAGCACATCCCCGCCCCGGGCGAGACCGTGATGGGCACCCGGTTCTTCACGGCGCCGGGCGGCAAGGGCGCCAATCAGGCCGTGGCGGCGGCGCGGCTGGGAGCGCGCGTGACCATGGTCGCGTGCGCCGGCGACGACTCGTTCGGGCGCGCGGCGGTGGAGGGCTTCCAGGCTGAGGGCATAGACACCCGGCACATTGCGCTGGACCCGGATGCCCCGTCCGGAATCGCCCTCATCACAGTGGACGCGAAGGGAGAGAACGCCATCACCGTAGCCCCCGGCGCCAACGCGAGGCTCAGCCCGGAGCACGTCCGGAGCGCGGAAGGGGCGATCCGCGATGCCGATGCACTGCTTCTGCAGCTCGAAATTCCGCTGGATGCAGTTGAAGCCGCCGCCAGAATTGCGCGCGACGCGGGCACGCTCGTGATTCTGAACCCCGCGCCCGCCCCGGACGGGGGTCTCCCGCCGGAGCTTCTCGCCATCACCGATGTGCTCGTGCCGAACCAGACGGAGGCCGCCGGGCTCGCGGGGCAGAGCGGGCTGGACGCGGAAGATGCCGTCCGGGCGTTGCTCGGGGCCGGATGCCGGCGCGTGGTGGTGACCCTCGGATCGAGAGGGGCGCTCGCGGCCGACAGCGATGCGACGTTTGCAGTTCCCTCGCCGAAGGTGCGGGCCGTTGACACGACAGCCGCCGGGGACGCGTTCTGCGGCGCGCTGGCGGTGGCTCTGGCGGAGGGGCAGCGGTTCGAGGCCGCGGTCCGATTCGCCGTCAAGGCGGCGGCGCTGAGCGTGACCGTGCCGGGCGCGCAGCCGTCCCTGCCCTCCAGGCGCGCAGTCGAGGAGTTCACCCCGGGAGGGTGAGGCTCCCGCCGAACCGTGGGGATACGGCGATGGGGCGTGAATTGCTTAACGCCTCTGTCCTTCTCCGGGGACATTCGTCCCGTCTGAACCTGGCGCCCCGAACCGGTAGCGACGATGGGGCGTGGATTGCTTCACGCCTCCCTCCTTCTCCGGGGACATTAGGCCCGTCTGAATCTGCCCTCCGTGAGGACGATGGGGCGTGAATTGCTTCACGCCCCCCTCCTTCTCCGGGGACATTCGTCCCGTCTGAACCTGGCGCCCCGAACCGGTAGCGTGAGGCTCCCGCCGAACTTGCCACCAGGGCAGGCCCGTGCAGTTGCAACCGCGCGTGTGGCGCAGATATAATACGGGAGTCGGGGGACGGGGGGAAATTCGAGGCGAAGCGGGGTTGCCGTTTCGGCCTCGTTTCCGATATGCTTTCATTCGCAGTCGCGGGGGCGTAGCTCAGCTGGTTAGAGCGCCGGCCTGTCACGCCGGAGGTCGCGAGTTCAAGTCTCGTCGTCCCCGTATTGTCCTCCGTTTCCCTGCGAGCGGCGGTGTTGCGTGCCGAGGTAGCTCAGATGGTAGAGCAGTGGACTGAAAATCCACGTGTCCGCAGTTCGATTCTGCGCCTCGGCATCTTCTCATTC
>MTKZ01012951.1_pt1 | contig 21895 bp, 17 predicted proteins | sample 1042781 | NCBI WGS metagenome assembly MTKZ01 (sample SAMN06212207, study PRJNA360539) | anaerobic digester metagenome | biome: Wastewater treatment plant; material: sludge; isolation source: anaerobic digester fed with sludge from wastewater treatment plant | place: Denmark: WWTP Viborg ... | reverse complement strand
GGCTAATAATTCTTTTTTGGGCGAATGCTCAAATGAGAGTATAAAGTTTAAATCAAAACAACTTATGCCAAATACTTGAAAGTTAAAAATTTAGTTTTAGTTATATAGAAGAAATTAGAAGCTTGCCCGACAAAGCTTTAGCGGCGGCGGGTCAAAATAATACTTTGATGATAGAGTCCGGCAAATGAAATTATTTAAAGAAATTCAATAAACTAAACTAACTATATGATATACAGTTTTTTAACCAATTCCATTTAAGAATCATTATATATTTAAATTATAGATTTCAATTTAAAAAGCGACTCCGAAACTTTAATTATTTATTTACAAATGTGAAATTATTACCAATCTAAAACTTCTAATTATTACATTTGGAAATAAAAAATCGCAGTTCAATATGACTCCAATATTTTTTGCTGATCCATCTTTATTCCGAAAATGGCTTGAAGAAAATCATCAAAAGGAAACTGAGATTCAAGTTGGTTACTATAAATTATCGGCCAGAAAGCCAACTATGACGTGGTCAGAGTCCGTTGATCAGGCTTTGTGTTTTGGTTGGATAGATGGCATCAGAAGATCTATTGACCATGAAAGTTATACCAATCGTTTTACACCTAGAAAATCTAATAGTATCTGGAGTGCCATCAATATCAAAAAGATTGAAGTTCTGACCAAGGCTGGTCTGATGCAACCTTCAGGGATGGATAGTTTCAATCACCGGGATAAAAGCAAAGACGTTAATGAAGGGCGGGAATTTTCACTCGAATTTGAAAAAATATTCAAAACCAATACTATTGCCTGGGATTTCTTTCAGGCTCAGGCTCCATCTTACAGGAAAATAGCAATTCATCTTATAATGACAGCTAAGCAAGAGAAAACGCGTATTTCCCGTCTTGAAAAATTAATAGAGGCTAGCTTGAATAGCAAAAGAATCTTGTAGAGATCTCTATGCTGAATTCCTTCCTCCATTGATGATCCCAAATGCGCACCTAATTATCATTTTCTGATAAGAGTTGCTTAATTCTTCCTCTCCACTATTATCCATTTCTCTCAACTTGCTAAGACCATATTGTTGAATAGTAGCGAGTGGGATCATGATTTTCTCCCTCATTTGTATGGAAAGTTTATCGACTGGATATTCTTCCATAAGTGTTGTGTGATTCCCTAGTAGTAACAAATTTGTGGAGGTTAATTCATATTCAGCATTGATTCTTTGCCAAATATCTCCAAATATAGGATGCTCGGAAATCTCCGAAGTTAGCGGCATAAATGTTTTTATCAATGACATTTCACTGTTGTCCATAAGCGTTCTGAAGAACAATGACTTCTTGTAGATCGCCTTCAATTGTTCAAATTGTCCTTTTTCAATGATCGAATTTATTGCTGTGCCTAAGCCATAGAATCCCGGAACATTTTGTTTGATCATATTCCAGGATGCGACAAACGGTATAGCTCGAAGGTCTTTAATAGTTAATTTTTCCACCTTACCTCGCTTTGCCGGTCTGCTGCCGATATTAGCCATCCCAAAATACTTCAATGGGCTTACTTCAGACATATAGTCTACAAAGTTTGAATCATTTTTTAGGGCCAAATATGTTTTCAGGCTGATCTCTGCCATTGATAATATTAATGACTCTTCCTCCTTCGTAAAATTGTTAGATTCATCCTGAAAAATATTGTTGGTCACCCCCGCATTTATCAACTGTTCAATATTAAACCGTGCCGACTCTTTGATACCAAAATTTGTACTGATGGTCTGGCCCTGGATCGTCAATTGAATTTCTTTACTGGAGATTTCCTTGTTCATAGATGCATAGAACTTGTGAGTCTTACCACCACCTCTGGCAGGAGGTCCGCCGCGTCCATCGAAAAACATAACATCAATGCCATATTCCTTTGACATTTTGCTTAATTCTTCTTTGGCTTTATAAATCATCCAATTAGCCATTAGGTATCCACCATCTTTCGTCCCATCAGAAAAACCCAGCATAATAGTCTGTCGGTTTTTTCTTCGTTTTAAATGAGATTTGTAAGATGGCAATTCGTATAGACTTTTCATGACTATTGGTGCTTTAACAAGATCATCTATTGTCTCAAATAAAGGCACAATGTCCATATTTACTTCATTAATATTCCAACCAGAGATCTTAAACAAAGCGAGCACTTCGATAACATTAAGCGCACTCGTGCATTGACTTATGATATACCGGTTACAGGCTTCCTCACCAAAATCTTCCTGTATCTTGCGAATTGTTTGCATTGTAAGAAGCGTATCGCTAAATATTTCATCCTCGAATTGATCAGGTGTAGCATCAAGTTTTTGATCGAGGATGAAATTGATTTTTTGAATTTCAGGCATTTCTTCATAGGATGCAGTACTAAAACCATTATACTCCATAATGGTACTTAATAAGCTAGTATGCACCTCATTCTCCTGCCTTACATCGATAAAAGCAAAATGCATTCCGAAACAATGCACCTTGTCAATCAATTCGTCCACATTTTCTATGAAGAGACCATTATTTTCAGTAAATAATATTTCACGAATCAATTTTAATGGACCTATGATATCATTCATAGTCCTGATGGTATTGATCGTCCTTAAAAATGCCTGCTCATAAAGGTCTGATTCAAGTTTGGCGATAATGGTATCAATATTTTTAAAGGTGAGTCTTCGTTTGAGCTTTCTCACATCCCTGTAGTAACATTTGAGAATTGCTATATTAAGAGAATTTGCCACTTTGTAAGTTGTTTCTGCCCTAACAAATGGATTACCATCCCGATCACCACCAGGCCAGAAACCCATTTTTATAATGGGATGATCTGCAGGATCCATGAAAGGCATAGTAGATTTAAATTCGTTTGCAATGCTACCGATAGTGTGATAAAAGACATTTTCAAGAAACCAGATCAGACTGACAGCTTCTTCATATGGACTAGGTTTCTTTTTGTTCAGAAAAGGTGTTTTGCCCAACTGTTGTAAAAGAATATTTATTTGGTCAGTTTGATTGTGTTGAAGGGCCTTAGATAGATCTCCTATTATTCCCAAGACAGAGCCCGGATAGAACTGCGTCGGATGAGCGGTCATAACAAGTCTGACACTGAAGTTTTCAAGAGTCTTTTTTTCGGAAGCTGTGTATTGATGATCACTGAGTTTGTTTTGTAAATGCTTTAAAGTACCTGGCCCACTGATGTCATTAATTCTGTCATATGCCGCATCCTCCAATGCATCAAATAATACGATCTGTCTTTCTATGTATTGAATAAATCTGAACAACAGGTCAAGTGTTTTTTGTTCAGAATCAAAATTTGTTTGGTTCTGAACGAAGGAATTAATGATTTCTTCAGCGTTTTGACCTTGAGCATATCCTTCTTCACAATAATTTTGCAACACAGATAATAACAATCCTGTCTTTTCAATTTTACTGAATGGTAGGGAAAGAAATAGACTGTTATATAGTTGAAATTTGATTGCTATTTCGTTGTGGAAATGTTCTAATGATTTTGGAGAAAATGTAGACATCCTTAGTGTTTTAATTACATTAAGTTCAAAGTTAGCTTTTAATTGATATAATTAAGATTGATTACTTAAATAAAAATCAGTTATTTATAAAAAATGTCTTTCTTTTTTTACTTCTATACGAAGGAACTTTAGATCGAAATATCTGGTTTAAGTGATTTGCATCACCGCAAAATTGTGACAAATCCTTCAATTTTATATTTTTAATACCAAACCATCATTAAGAATGAATGGTTAGAGGTTTTATTCCATAATTATTCATCCATTCAATACGAGACTTAATTCAAATTTTAAAAGAAATTTGATGAGCTAAACATCAATTATTTATTATAAATATCTTAACATGAGAAAAAATTACTACCGATTAAACTTTACCCATCTATCAACATTGATATTGCTTTTTCAATTAGTTTTAATTTCTCAAGCCCTTTTAGCCCAGCCTGTACTCTCACTTTCTGCTTCAGTGATACCTAGTGGTTTAAGTCAGCCAATGCAATTAGTAAATGCAGGGGATAGAACAAATAGGATTTTTATTGTTCAAAAAGGTGGCACTGTCCTCGTCTATAATAGTTCTTTTGTCTTGCAAGGTACTTTTCTTACGGTAACAAATGTAAGTACTGATGGTGAAAGAGGTTTGTTGAGTATGGCTTTTCACCCTGATTATGAAACCAATGGTTTTTTCTATGTTTATTACACGAATAATACTATGGGATCCGTTGGTGATCTGGAGATCGCCAGGTATCATGTAAGCGGAGATGCAAATATTGCTGATGCGGCTTCAAAAGTGGTACTCATTACAATTCCTCATCAGTATGCAAGCAATCATAATGGAGGCCAGTTGCATTTTGGGCAAGACGGATACTTATATCTTTCAACCGGAGATGGCGGTGGAGGTGGAGATCCAAATAATAATTCCCAAAATACAAGCGTGCTCTTAGGGAAAATGTTACGATTTAATGTAAATACCTCACTTACACCACCATTTTATACAATTCCTCCTGGCAATCCATATAGTAACGAGATTTTTGCACTTGGACTCAGAAATCCTTATAGATGGAGTTTTGATAGGTTGACGCATGATATGTGGATTGGTGACGTAGGTCAAAATTCTCATGAAGAAATTAATTATAGGGCGGCAGCTAATACACTTGGAGTAAATTATGGATGGAAGTGTTATGAAGGGAATGTCCCTTATAGTTTAACAGGATGTTTACCCATGTCTAATTATACATTTCCAGTTTTTACATATCCTACAGTAAGTCCAAAAAGTATCACCGGAGGGGTAGTATATCGAGGGACTGATTATCCTCTTTTGAAGGGCTGGTATGTAGCTGCTGATTTTTATTCAGGTATTTTTTACAAATTAAAATCTAATGGTGTCGGTGGGTTTAACACATTTACGCAAAACTTAGCGCCAACGGGGATTGTTAATTTTGGTGAGACAGAAGATGGAGAAGTATATGTGGTATCCAACACAAATAATTCTGTAATGAGGTTAATGGCAACATCTTTTCTGCCTCTTAATTTGATTTCTTTTACCGGAGAAAGAAATACAAAAGGTGTGCAATTGAATTGGGCAACTTCAGCAGAAAAAAATGTCAAAGAATTCGAAATTGAATACAGTTATGATGGAAGTAGTTTTAATTATCTTTCAAACATAACTGCTAATAAAGGTGAAAAAGGAGGTAATTATGGTTATTTACACGAATTGAAAATGAATGGGGATATATTTTACCGGTTGAAGATAGTTGAAAATGACAATGCAGACATTTCCTATTCATCTGTTGTGAGGATAAAAATGAATAATGTAAGTAATGTAATAATTGCTCCAAGTATTGTAAATAGAGGTGAAATAAATGTGAATATTTCACCAGGAAGTTCTTACTCATATTTAGATATTGTAGATATTAATGGAGTGACATTAATGAGAATGGATATTACAGGTCGATCAAATTTATTTACTATTCCACTTGACAACCTTGCCAAAGGTATTTATTTTGTTAGAGTCTCTGGACGTGATGATCTAGTTGTTGAAAAAATTATTGTTCAATAAAAAAGCTAATTTCATAAGGAGCCCGAAAACTTATTTGTCTTCGGGCTTTTTTATTTTCTTAATATTCCTTAAAGGTTATTAAATTAAATGCTTTTAATAAATTTAATTTTAACTTTAATCTATCTAAAAACATTTCAATGAAGATTTTAATATTTATTACGCTCTTAGTTTTTTCAATTGAAACTCAAGCACAAATCACTAATCCTGATTATGACTCTACACTCGTCAAAAAACTAAACGGAGATGAACGTGGAATGAAAATGTATGTTTTTGTTCTTCTTAAAACTGGATCCAATAAAACTACGGATAAGGAATTTATAAATACAGCCTTTACCGGTCACATGAAAAATATGGGTGTTCTTGTAAAGGAAAATAAACTTATTGTGGCTGGTCCTTTTGAGAAAAATGAAGAAGATTTTAGAGGGTTATTTATCTTGGATGTAAATAGCTTGGAAGAGGCTAAGGTTTTGTTAGAAACTGATCCTGCCATCAAAGCTGAACTACTTAAGCCCGAAATGTTTCTTTGGTATGGTTCTGCGGCCTTGCCAATGTATCTCCAATTCGCTGATAAACTTAAGAAAAATAAAAATTAATTAAATAAAAATGGAAATTATAAAATTCATTTTTGTTTGTTTTTATGTACTTCTTCTCGACCGTGTAAATGCACAATCAATACCATCTTTTCCCGGCGCAGAAGGTTTTGGGGCTCAAGCTTCCGGCGGTCGTGGCGGCCAGGTTATTTATGTTACCAATTTGAATGCAAGTGGTGCAGGGTCGTTAAATGCGGCTTTACAAGTGGCCGGGCCTCGATACATACTATTTAAGGTAAGTGGTGTAATACCTGCAGCTGCTGAAGTGCTTTTTGGAGATGTTACAATAGCGGGGCAGACTTCGCCTGGAGGAATAACGGTGAGAGGTATGATTATTGATGAAGTATATGAACCTGAAGGAACAGGAGACAATATCATTATTCGCCATATGCGCTCCAGACCGCATGATGTAAATTTATATCCCAGTTCCAATTATGTGCTAGATGATGCCTTGCGACTAGATGGCGCTAATAATACGATTGCAGACCATTGTTCCTTTGCGAATGCAATCGATGAAAATGTGCAGATTTCTCAATCCAGCAATATAACCATACAAAATTGCAGCCTTGCTGAAAGCATTGGCGGACATTATGATCTTGGTGGAATGTTATTGAATTATTCAACCCAGGAATTACCTCAGGATAATATTTCGTTGCACCACAATACATGGAATAGGATAGGGGGTAGGATGCCTGAATTATCTTGTGAATCCCCATACTGCAGCGCCCGAAAGTTAAATCTCGAATTATCTGATAATTTACTTTGGGATCCTGCTATTAATATTTGGTATAATTCCAGTATAGATCCCGGTAATGAAAATAATTCGTTTTTTATTAATTTGAATTGGGTTAATAATCAAGGTTTTGCACGAAATACCTTTACGAATGGGCTCATGTCAATTGATCTTTTGCGATTTGGGGGTAATAATATCTATGCTTCCGGAAATAAATTAAATTTATATCCATCATTGAGTGATTATGAATTGTTCTATTGTTGTAATGATTTTAATGAACAAGATAATCATCCGAATACTGATCTTGGTTCAGCTAATTTACTTTCTTCCCGTCATTCTTTTCCATCCATAAATTATATACCTGCCAGTGAATTAGTTAATTATATGGCGAACAATGTTGGAGCTTTTCCCAGAGATCAAATGGATAAAAGATTGAATGCTCCATTAGTTTCAGGAGTTATCGACCCTAAACCAATCGATGGCACAGATTATTACAATGATGCTTTTATAGTAAATAGCAATCCTCCAGCAGCACCCATTGATAGTGATAATGATGGTATGCCAGATTATTGGGAAAATATGCATGGTTTAGATCCCAATGTACAAGATCATAATGGATTGAATCTTTCAATAAGTATTACTGATATTGAGGGTTATACTAATCTTGAATGTTATCTGAATTGTCTTGCAAGCATGCTGGTTTCTGGTCAGACGAGTCCATCGTGCGGAATTTCTCTTGGTCTTAACAATGATAAGAAAAGTGATTTAAAGGTATATCCAAATCCAAGTGATGGTCAATTACTTATAGAATCGAGTGAAGTTAACTCAAGATTAATTGTGAGGGACCTGTTCGGTCAAATTGTATTGGATAAAACAATTAATTCAAAAAAGGATCAATTCGAATTAGGATTGATTAATGGTATTTACATCTATCAAGTCGTAAATAGTGAGAACAAGATAGATAGTGGGAAGTTGATAATTCGTTGATGTTTGAGGTTTGAGGTTTGAGGTTTGATGATTACAATTTAAAGGTTTTACCCAGCAGTTTATGTATGAGAGGTAGATTCTCTACTTCTCTTGGGATGAAAGTTAGATTCTTGCCTTGATTTCGGATGAAACCTAGATTCCTCGCACATCTTGATATGAAACTACAAATAAAAAACGAAGCACAGTTGCCCATGCTCCGTTTTTTTGGAAATAATAATTGAAAAATTATTCTTATTCTGCTTCCACAGCGCCTGAGCCGCCCTTAGCTGAAATTTTTTCTTTGATCTTTTTCTCGATCTCATTCGCAAGTTCGATATTGTCCTCGATAAATTGCTTAGCTGCATCACGTCCTTGTGCGATTTTAGTACTTTCGTATGCATACCAGCTACCTGACTTCTGAATGATGTCCAGTTCAACACCAAGATCGACGATCTCTCCTGATTTAGATATACCTGCACCAAACATGATATCAAACATAGCAACTCTGAAAGGTGGAGCAAGTTTGTTTTTCACAACTTTCACTTTCACCTGGTTCCCTAGAAGATTGCCGTCTTTATCTTTTATTGGACTTCCTGAACGACGGATATCTATACGTTGTGTCGCATAGAATTTCAATGCATTACCACCGGTAGTAGTTTCCGGATTACCGAACATGACGCCAATTTTTTCTCTCAATTGATTGATGAAGATACAGCAACATCCTGTTTTACCGATAGTTCCTGTCAATTTTCTAAGTGCCTGAGACATTAAGCGAGCTTGTAAGCCCATTTTAGAATCTCCCATTTCTCCTTCGATCTCACTTCTTGGCACTAAGGCAGCTACTGAATCAATGACGATGATGTCGATAGCACCTGATCTAATAAGGTTTTCAGCTATTTCTAAAGCTTGTTCCCCGTTGTCAGGCTGAGATATTAAAAGGTTTGCAGTATCTACACCAAGTCTTTCTGCGTAAGATTTATCAAAGGCATGTTCCGCATCGATAAATGCTGCTATACCGCCTCTTTTCTGACTTTCGGCAATGGCATGAATTGCCAATGTTGTCTTACCTGAAGATTCCGGTCCGTAGATCTCTATCACACGTCCCTGTGGAAAACCGCCGGTACCTAGTGCGATGTCGAGTCCAAGAGAGCCGGTAGATATAGCATCTATGTCAATTACCGGCTTGTCGCCTAGCTTCATGATAGTGCCTTTACCATAAGTTTTTTCGAGTTTGTCCAGGGTAAGTTGGAGGGCTTTTAGTTTAGATTCTTGCTCTGTTGACATTGTATTTGTTTTATTAAATTTTGAAAAATGATTAAAGTTTTTGAATGATAATTGTGATGCAGAAGCATATGTCTCTGCAATAAACAGCAAATATATATAATAAACAATAAATTATTACAAAGTGTTATGTTTATTTTTTCGTCATGTTTTGGACAGGTTATTCGTCATTGTGAATTTCGACTTGACAATCCTTTGAAAGCCCTTTGTTTTATTGCTTTTCAATAGTTTGAAATATTTTATCTTAGATTTACGTTTTTTTAAAAAAAGTTTGAATCGATACATGGTACAAGAGAGAAGTGACAGAATTCCGCTTTTAATGTATTTAGTTACCACGCTTATTATCACACTGTCCCTATTTTTCGTTGATGAAGGTTTTTACTCCTTCAGTTGGATGCAAAGTTGGGGCAATTGGTTTGTCTTCTTCATTTATGGAAGCGCTATCTATGCAGGACATTTGGTTGTTTTTTTAATTGCTAATAGGGTTTTCAAATGGCGTATAAATAACATGGCAGTAATTCTGATTGGAGCTTCTCTGGCTGTTTTTCTTCTGGCGACATTGATTTTTGCTTAAGTCCACCAAAATGCAGAATTCAATCATATTGCTTTCCTAACCATTTTTATAAATTCACGTTACTCCAGAGATTATATCTTCAAGCTTCAATTAAATAACCCTTTTCTTAACATATAGCCTTTACCCAACCTTATCTTAGATAATTTTTCTATAACTTTGGCCTTTCAAAACTTATAAATATGGCCACACCAAGAAGTGTCGCATTTTATACACTTGGTTGTAAACTAAACTATTCTGAGACTTCCTCTATTTCGAGGTTGTTCGAAGATAATGGTTATGCCGTATCTGAATTTCAAAACGGTGCAGATGTATTTGTGATTAATACATGCAGTGTCACCGAATCAGCAGATAAGAAATGTAGAAACATTGTGCGTCAGGCATTGAAGAAATCCCCGAATGCCAAGGTTGTAGTCACTGGATGTTATGCGCAACTTAAACCTGAGGAAATCAGCAATATCAAAGGTGTAGATTTGGTACTCGGTGCCGCAGAAAAATTCAGAATCGTAGAATTTGTTGAAAGCATCGGCAACGCTTCATCAAAGGGTATGGTAGCTGCAGGAGATGTGCACGAAGCGAATCAGTTTGTATCTTCATTCTCAATGGGTGACAGGACACGCTCCTTTCTCAAAGTACAGGATGGATGCGATTACAAATGCACTTTTTGTACCATTCCCATGGCTAGAGGCGCTTCCAGAAGTGATACTTCTATGCAAGTCATTCAAAATGCTCAATACATAGCCTCACAAGGTGTCAAAGAGATCGTGTTAACCGGTATAAACCTCGGTGACTATGGAAATGGTACTGAAGTAATTGAAGGCGATAAACCTAAGAAGAATGAATTGTTCATTGACCTTATCCGTCATTTAGATCAAGTAAAAGATATTGAAAGATTTAGAATATCTTCCATAGAACCGAATCTGTTGACGAATGAAATAATAGAATTTGTCGCAGGTAGTGATCGTTTCGTACCACATTTTCACATTCCATTGCAATCCGGAAGCAATAAAATTCTTTCAGGAATGCGTCGCAGATACAAAAGAGAATTATATGCTGATCGAGTAACACAAATAAAAACGCTGATGCCACATTGCTGTATTGGTGTCGATGTAATCGTTGGTTTTCCTGGAGAGACTGAAGAAGATTTTCAGGAAACGGTAGATTTTCTTAAGGGATTAGACATTTCTTATTTACATGTTTTTACCTATTCGGAAAGGGCGAATACGCTGGCAGCGGAAATGGAAAGCCCTGTGCCAGTGCACATCAGAAGACAGAGAAATGAAATACTTTCTGAACTTTCTGAGGAAAAAAGATTGAATTTTTATAAGCAACATCAAGGTAATACAAGACCTATACTTGTCGAACATGGCAGTAATAAAGACTATTTGACGGGATATACAGATAATTATGTCAAAGTTAAAATTCCATTTGAGGCAAATTTGATTAATAAAGTTGTCTCTGTTGAACTGCAAGGTTTTGACACAGAAGGAAATATTAAAGGTATGCTTTCATCAACAAAAGTAATAGCTTAAAGATGTGTGGTAGAGCTACTTTGACAAAAAATGAAAGTGATATCGAAGAACGATTCGGAGCAACATTTTATACAGAAGACATCGAGCGATACAATCCTATTCCGTCTTTCAACATTGTTCCAACTCATCCGCTACCTTTTATTGGTCAAGATGATGAAAAGCATATACAGATGGGACTTTGGGGTTGGAATGTGCCGTTTGGTGCAGAATCAACTAAGCTTGTGATCAATGCAAGATTGGAAGAAGTCGATCTTAAAAAGACTTTTATTCCGAGTCTGGATCATGGCAGATGCATCATACCTTTGGACGGATATTATGAGTGGATACGCAATGACAAACAAAAAATACCTTACAGAATTATATTGCCTGATGGAGAACTATTTTCAGTGGCAGGTTTGGTGAGAGAGGAAGTGGATAGGAATGGAAAATTTGTAAAAAAATTGAGTATAGTTACTGTAAAAGCTACAGATGACATAGCCTTCATCCATGATAGAATGCCTTTGATACTGACAAAGGAAGAAGAAAAGACATGGTTGGATGGTAGTTTTGAACCGGATTGGAAACAATACTATTCAGATCCCGGAAGAACAATAAAAAAGAAATATTACAAGGTCTCAGAGCGCATTAATTCGGTAAAAAATAATGATGCGGACCTCATTAAGCAGGACGATTCACCGATTTATATTCAACAAAGCATATTTGATTAACTAAAATAAATATTATGAATTTAATTAAGATTTTTACCTTTTCTAGTATCACCTTGCTGAGCGCAGGAAGTGTCATGGCCCAAGGTGGCTTTTTTGTAGGCGTAAATGCTTCTGGCAATGCGACGATTGTAGCAAACCAAATGAATTATGGCCAGAAAGAAATGGACTATGATGGAGTCACATTTCACCCTTCATTCGGAGTAACGCTAGGTTATGACCTTGATGGAGGCAATCAACTTTCAATCGGAGCAGGTATTCAACAAGGCGGTCAAAAATATAAGGACGGTTATGGCAATGGTGATCAACTTGAGAAAGAAATCAAATTAAATTATATAGCCATACCATTAGCTTATACCCATGTTTTCGGCGGAGCTAAAGATCCAAATAATGGAACTAAATTTTTCGTGACTTTAGGTCCACAATTTAATTTGCTACAAAGTGCAGAGGTAAGTCACACGGTGAATGGTAAGGATGTAACATTATCTGATTTTGCTAATCACATAGCTGGCGGAGGCAATGCTTACCAGTTCAACCAAGCAGAAATATTAAAACTGACCACAAACGGTGAGCCCGCTGACGACAAAGACCTTTTCAATTCAATGGATATTCAGGGCTTTCTAGGTATAGGTATTCAAAGCTATCTTTCTGAAAGTTTATTTCTTACCTTCGAATTAAGAGGTGGTGGATCTATTACTGACATCAATTCTGACGAATGGCAGTTGGACGGTTACAAAGATGGAAAACGTCAGGACTATGAAGCTTCAAGGAACGTATATGGTGGATTGAGGATTGGGTTGAATTATAAATTCTAGACTGAGGTTTGAAGTTTGAAGTTTGGGGTTTGAAGTGTGATGTTTGGAGTTTGTAACTCTCAACTTCTCACCTTCTCACGTCCTCACTTTCTCACCTTCTCACTTTTACAAAAACACATGGGTAAAAAACTTGCATTACTATTTTCATTGATCACGCATCCTTTGCTGATGATCACTTATGCGTTGGTTATTTACCTGAAGGTCAACCCATTTGCCTTTGGTGTACCGAATATTGGCTTGAAAATGCCTTTAGTACTCATGGTATTTGTGTTGACCTTTTTTTTTCCGGCATTGGTGGTCTTTTTGTTGAAGAAACTGGATTTTGTTGATTCAATTTCCTTAAACACATCAAAAGAGAGGATCATCCCTTATATTGGAACTGCAGTATTTTTTCTTTGGATGTACATTACTACGCGGAGCAACCCTGAGATTCCAACATTATTCAAATCTTTTGTTTTAGGTTCGATTATTTCATTATTTCTGGTATTCTTCGTGAATAATTTTTCTAAGATCAGTGCGCATATGGCGGGTATCGGCGGTATTGTAGTATTTTGTTTTTCAATGATGTATGGGTTAGGCGGCAATACAGATATGACTTCCCTTTTAGGCAATACTTTAGGTAGTCGACCTGTGAACTTGCCATCGATCGCTATATTAGTTGGAGGTCTGGTCGCGACAAGTCGTCTGTCACTCAAGGCTCATTCATACCAGGAGATCATAGGAGGTTTAGTGGTTGGTGTTTTGGGCCAGATCATTGCGATGAGGTCGTATTTTTAAGAAATTAGAACTCAGATGTCAGAAATCAGAAGTCAGAGATATAAACAGCTATAATTTATTCGAATTCATGGTTTGTAACTTCGATTTGTTACATCATTTATAATTTATAATTAACAATTAACAATTTTAAACATAACTTCGCATTTCCTTATTTTACACCTGAATGGCAGAGAAAATAAAAACTATTGAGATTAAAAACAGGAAAGCTTCCTTCGAGTTTTACCTGTTGCAACGCTATGAAGCGGGAATGATACTGCGCGGCACAGAGATCAAAGCCATCCGTGAGGGTGCTGCCAACCTTTCCGATGCATTTTGTTATATGAGAGGAGGAGAGATATTTGCACAGAATTTATTCATTTCTGAATATTCTCAAGGATCCTATTACAATCATGATGCACGTCGTGAACGTAAACTTTTATTGAATAAGATAGAGATCAAGAAGATCGATCGTAAATTAACTGAAAAAGGATTTACACTTATCCCTGTGCGATTATTCATCAGTGAGAGAGGTTTCGCTAAGTTGGAAATCGCTTTGGCACAGGGTAAAAAATTGTATGATAAGCGCGCCACGATTAAGGAGAAGGACAACAGGAGAGAAATGGATCGTATTAAAACCATAAAATAATGTTGTTATCCCTCATCGTCCCAGTCTATAATGAGGAAAAGAATTTAAGTCTCTTTTTTGAAAGGAGTCATAAGGTTTTAGAGTCTCTATTAATTCCATTCGAAATTATCTTTATTAATGATGGCAGCAAAGATGAGTCTCTGGCATTGATAAAATCCTTTTCTAAAAACTACGATAGCATACGGTTTATTGATCTAAGTAGAAATTTTGGGCATCAGATCGCAGTCAGTGCAGGTTTGGATTATGCCAAAGGGGATATAGTTTGCATCATAGATGCTGACCTGCAAGATCCACCTGAACTGATTCGTGTCATGCTAGATAAGTTGAAGAAAGGATATGAAGTGGTATATGCCAAGAGAAAAACCCGCCAGGGAGAATCAGTTTTCAAGACCTGGACGGCCAAAATGTTTTACAGAATACTTTCCCGATTGACGACGATAGAGATCCCTTTGGATAGTGGTGATTTCAGATTGTTTGATAAAAAAGTATTGGATGTGATCCGTCAGATGCCTGAGAAAAATAAGTTTCTACGAGGGCAGATCGCCTGGGCCGGCTTCGAACAAACATATGTTGAATATGACAGAGATGCAAGACATGCAGGTGAAACCGGTTATAATTTTCGAAAAATGTTGCGTCTAGCACTTGACGGAATTACTTCTTTTTCTAATGCACCATTAAAGTTGGTGACTTATTTTGGTGTCATCGTAAGTGTATTTGCCTTCATTGCCACACTATTTGTGCTTTACAGTATTTATGTCATAAAAAGCTTCGTTCCCGGTTGGGGATCCCTATTAATCAGCATTTTATTCATTGGCGGTGTCCAAATGATCGCCATAGGCATTATCGGTGAATATCTGAGTCGTATGAATCAGAACTTGTTGAATAGGCCGTTGTATGTGGTAAGGGAGAAGAATTAATTGAAAATTGGTAATTGAAAGACGAAATCTCATCATCGCTTGAATTTTAAAATTTCTGGGCATAATGAACTGCATTCAGAAGAAAGAATTATTGTACCACTTTATTGCAGTAATTTATTACCGATTACCGTTATCTACTATTTAATCTCTAGTCAAATAATTCATCGCCGTATCATTCAGCGCACCTATTATAGACATCAATTCTATGTATTCATTAGCTATTTTGTCATCTAGTTTGAGTCCTTGCAATTTAAGTTTGATTACAGATATTTCCATATCCATTATTTCCAAAGGTGTAATTTGATCTTTGAGTGATTCGTTTTTTAGCAATTTGAGTATAAGATTATTGTCAAACATTTTCTGCCATTGGTCCTTTGCATCTATTAGTTGTAAGATCTTCGTGCGTTGAAGCATGATATCAGCTTTATACTTTTCTCTCGTGAGGATTGCATCATTTTTATCCTCATACAATTTTATTGCAGCTTCACTTCTTCTTAGATTATTATTAGCTCCAATGGGGACGTTTACGCCGAATCTGAATGTAAGGTCATTACTGGGATTAAATTTTGTTTTTGCCTCTTCTGAAACGACTACCGGGCTATATCCTGCCTGAAAATAACTGAATATTTGTTTGTTTCTACTTTTTTGATAGTTTAGCTCAGCCATAGATAATTGAGCTTTGTATTTTGTATAAATAACTTCAGGAGCTAAAACTACGTTGCTTGTATCCACTGTCAAAACTATGGTGCGTATTTCATCTGAACTAATAAAATGATCAAAATCTACAAATATAGAATCGCTTACATTTAAAAATCTTTTTATTCTCTCATGTTCCTCATTGACAATATTGGAGTATTCAAATAAGCTGCTTAACAGATCGTTTTTATCATATTCAACATCTACGACATCTTTGAATTTTATATCTAATCCCTGATCAAGCATTTCATTTAATAATGCTGATTTCTTAACCAAAAATGGTTGAAGTTTTGACTTTTCCTTTATAAATATCTCTGCATAATAAAGCTTAACAATGCTTTGATATCTTTCGAAGATGGCTTCTTGCATGAACATGTGATCATTGCTTTTATAAAGATCGGCCTGTGCAGGTTTTAATGCGCGTTGGTATTTTCGCTCTCTAAGACTATTGGGTGAAATTTTAATAGCATAGTAATCTTCATTCCTAAGATATCCATCGAGTTGATTTGGAGTAGCATTGCCATTTATTCCGAGTCTTATTTCTGCCTCCCGTATCAATGGAAGGCTAAAATTTTGCTGATTTATGAATTCGGTGGTGCGTTGATTTACTAATAATTTGCTATCCGCATCAGCAGTATGAATAATACTTTCAATATGAATGCCCTGTGCCGGCACTGAAGTAGATAAATAGAAAATAATTATTATAAAAATAAAATATTTCATTGTCGTTTTAATGCATTTGTATCATCACCTTTTCCCCAATTAGAAAGCCATTTTCTGGAGGTAGATTTATGTAGATCTCTCTTCCCCAGGCTTTTATTTCTGCATATTTTCGCAAACGAAAAGGCAATTCTACAAGCTTATGACTAACACCAACCAATTGAGCACGAGCGGTCACATTAGGTCTGGTAGTAGAAATTAACTGCAGTGTATCGCCCAGATTATATGCTATATTTATTGATTCATGGATAAATCCGGTGATCTTGTTTGGTTCTTTGGGGTTGATTTTTATTAAGTCCTTGAAATCTGTCATCACCTCGTTCTCTGATGCATATACACCCTCTATAAAACCATCATAAGGGGCAAGTAGGACTAATTTGTTACTTTCATCATCGATGAAACGCAGCGCATTGAGCATCTCCTGTGTTCTGGAACCTGAGATATTTATGTTATTAATCTTTTCTGTTCTAAAAAGATTTAGTTGTGCTTTGGTTTGTAACTTAATTTGTTCGATATCATCCTGTAAGCCCTTAATCTCCTGATGCTTGAGACTATTGTTTGATGTTTCTTTATCAGAGATTGCTTTTTTTAAAGTATTTTGAACTTCAATCTCGTTTTGAAGGATTTTTATTTCGCCTTCTAATTCTGTGATTTGGGCCTGCTGCGTTTGTTCGAAAAGCCTGATTTCTCTATTGAGTGAATTATTTTTGGCTACTTGTTCCACCTTAATCTGATTTGAGGCAGTATTCTCTGTTAGTTTTCTTTTTTCTATTGTAGCATCTTCGAAGATCATAAGCGTATCGCCAGTTTTGACTTGTTGGCCAACTATAACATAGCATTTTTTGACTCGAGCTCTATAGTCCAATTTCAGCATAAGCCCTTCTGTATCAGCTATTCCAAATAACTGTCCTGCACTTTGAGTTTGTAAATTTCGGAAGATTAATATGAAAGCAACAAGTGCGATAACCCAGAAAATGTATAAGATATTTACTTTCATATTATAGCAACCTATGGGGTGGTTTGCTCTTATTAATTATTGGTTGTAAAGTCTGAATTTTGTTTGTAAAATCTTCTTACTGAAATTCCTTTTTTTTCGAAACTTTCAAGAAGCATTTTATATTTGGCATCATCTTTAAGAACAACAATATAATCGATCTCCAAAAATGGCGTAGCATCCAACTTATTGTTGTCATTTTTCAAACCGTCCGTTGACCATTTTTTTGCGTATTCCTCTATTATTTGTTCTGCGATTTTAATTTTTAAGGGTTCGTCATTGTTCCTTATTTTTAATTCCCAGATGACATGATTACCCAAAGTGAAAGGAGTAAAACGCAACATAAATGCGACCAGGCAAAACCCTACAGATCCTATAACAGCTGGTATGAAAACAAATGAACCACATGAAATGCCTGCGCTTACTGAGGCGAAGATGAATATAACATCTCTTGGATCCCTAAATGTACTCCTGAATTGGATGATCGTCAATGCACCTAATAAGCCAACACCCGCAGATATACTATTATTTGTGGATTGAACTACAGTAGCAGAGATCAGGGCGCTAAGAATAAGTGCCTGGATAAAATTAGTCGTTTTAATATTGTTGGGTGTGGTGTTGGCATAGGTAGCTGCTATCAAAACAGATAGAAGGAATGCTAACAAATATGTAAACACTACCATTTCAAAGGTAGGATTTTCAATATTAGAGTATAACGAAAGGAATTCTTGCATAAAATCGGTTGTAATGTATAACCTTTTTATGCTTTTTTAAAAAATATTGACTACTTCTTCTTTCTTTTCTTAGAATCCCTTAATTCCTTCTCTTTTTTCAATTTTTCGGTAACTGCCATTTGCTTTTTATAATAATAGTTCGCTAGCTCTTCAAATTGAATAGGTTTGTCATTTAACTTTCTGTGGTAAGCCGTGATGACACAGTCAATCATGTCGTCAAAGTTGTAGATCTTGCATTTTTGAAACCATGCTGTGAGGCGGCTTCCCTCCTGAATGGACCATCTGGCATTTATATATTTTCCAAAAGAAAAATGAGTCTTAGTGCGGGCATCTTCTTCTGTATAGGCTTGAAATTTTTTCTTTGCCCCTTCCTCCATGATCTTGTCCAATTCCATCAAGGCATCATTCAGATCCTTCGGAATATATTTTCCATCTATCCTGGTAAGCTTGGTCCGACGCTCATATTCTTTGATCTGAGCTGAATCTACCGGAATATTAGATACGACCTGTGAGAAAGAAAAGGCATAAATTGAAGTGCAAAAGCATAATGTCAAAATAAATCTGTTCATTGTTTTCATGGTTAGCAAGATAACGATGTAAACTTATAATAAATTTTGTGGTATTCAGGATGGTTTTCGATTCAGTCGTTTAAATTTATTCATAATCTGATTCTCAAACTCTATCTTTATTTTATAATCAAAATAACAAATGAAAAGTCATAAGGGAATGTTCAGCAGAATGGCCAATTCCAAACGGATAAACGGAAGAACAGAAACGGACACCGGTTTTGGTAATAATGGTTCGGCTATGGGCGATAGAATGATATTGCCCAATGGGAAGCCAAATATCACTGTCGAAGGACGCAGGCGCACTTTCGATGGGTATTATCACAGCCTTTTGGAGATATCTGGAATGAGATTTATTGGGGTACTTTTATTGACTATTTTCATTTTGAATATCTTTTTTGCCTATATCTATTATTTGGTTGGAACCCATCAGATCGCCGGAGCTGTAGGAGTTACTTCAGCAGAAAGATTCGAGGACGCTATCTTTTTCAGTATTCAGACATTTAGTGGTCTGGGTTATGGTAGGCTCAATCCGATGACCATCACAGCAGGTTGGATATCATCTATTGAAGCCATCGTTGGTTTTATGAGTATTGCTTTATTCACCGGATTATTATTTACAAAGTTTTCTATGCCAATAGCCAATCTGGCATTTGCCAAAAAAGCATTGGTTGCACCTTATAAGGATGGAAGGGGTTTGATGGTAAGAATTTGTCCTAATAAAGGCAATTTCTTCATAGATCCGGAAGTGGCATTTACTTTAATGATGCCTCAACAAGAAGAAAATGGTAGTATGGCATTAAAATTTTATACACTCAAGGTTGAAATGTCCAAAGTGAGTATGTTGTCAACTAATTGGACAATAGTTCATCACATCGATGAAACTAGTCCTCTTTTCAGTTTAACAAAAGAAGATTTTGAAAATCTTCATGGGGAAGTGATTCTCAATTTTAAGGCGTTTGATCACCTTTATTCTAATCAAGTAGTGACCAGAATCTCATATACATTTGATCAAATCGTCTACGGAGCAAAGTTTGATATGATGTACAAAAGATCAGATGATGGAAAGCGGACGATTTTGATGCTGGATAAATTGAGTGATTTTGAAAGGGTAGAAGTATAATACTATCCACTCTAATACTATCTTACTATTCTAAAAACTTGCTTACATTTGAAAAATGAATTTTAATATATTTTGATGAGATATCTGGGTTCCATTGCTACTTCGCTTATTTTGATTGCACTGATTTTTCTATTAAATAAAAAATGGGGAGCGACGCCACCTCTGGGCAAATTACTAAGCCCAACTCACGGATATCTGGAAGATCCGGAATTATGTTCTATGCCGGAAAAAATGACGATAGACCTTTTCGGCCTTACTAAAAAAGTGGAAGTTTATTTTGACGATAGGATGGTGCCACACGTTTTTGCAGAGAGTGATAATGATGCATTTTATGTCCAAGGCTATCTTCATGCTAAGGATCGACTATGGCAGATGGAGTTTCAAACACATTTTGCAGCAGGTCGTATTAGTGAAATAGTAGGTGTCAAGGCGCTTCCTTTGGATAAAGCAAATAGAAGATTAGGAATCACTTACAGTGCAGAGATAGGTCTGAGAGAGATGGAGAAGGATACCACCTCTATTCATGCCATGGACGCATATACTGCGGGTGTCAATGCCTATATTAATTCACTATCAGAAAAGGATTATCCTATAGAATACAAACTCTTGGATTATAAGCCGGAGCCCTGGTCCAATCTAAAAACATCTTTATTGACCAAATATATGGCCAAGGATCTTGCTGCTTATGACGATGATTTTGAAAAGACAGCTGTCCTCGCCACCATGGGTAAAGAAGTGTTCGACCTCATGTATCCGAATAGAGAAGATTCATTAGATCCTATTATACCCAAAGATCTAAGGCCACCATTTTCCAAAGGATTTCCTATTAGCAAAATGGATACAACCTCAGCATATTTTCATCCTGATATGCCTGATCCAATTGTGACTGACAAGCCTGATAAGGATAATGGAAGTAATAACTGGGCACTGGATGGGACTAAAACAGCTACCGGAAAACCAATCTTGTGTAATGATCCGCATCTCAAGCTAGGTCTTCCTTCCATTTGGTATGAGATTCAGTTGACTACCCCGACCAATTCTTGCTATGGAGTTTCATTGCCCGGTTCACCCGGTATAGTGATTGGTTTTAACCAGGATATTGCATTTGGTTCTACAAATGCTATGCGCGATGTCCTTGACTATTACAAAATAACTTATAAGGATAGATCTCATGATCATTATCTATACAATGGCAAGTATGTCCCAACTACTAAAAGAGTTGAAAAATTTATCATTAAAGGTGCTAATACCCAGATAGATACAGTAGTGTACACCCATTTTGGGCCAGTCATCTATGATGATAATTGGAGAGGACTTCGTGGCGGAAAACCCAGAGCCAATCAATCGACTTACTATGCAGTTCGTTGGAAGGCGCATGATGCATCCAATGATCTGCTTCCTTTTCTTCGTCTGATGAAAGCTAAAAATTATGACGATTACAGGGATGCGATTGCTTCTTTTTCATGCCCTGGACAAAACTTGATATTTGCTTCAAAATCGGGAGATATTGCAATCACCCAACAAGGAACATTTCCTGCTAAATGGAAATATCAAGGCGAGTTTTTAATGGATGGCAAGGACAGCACCTATGAATGGCAAGGTATGATTCCCGCAGAACAAATGTTGACAATGAAAAACCCAAAAAGAGGATTCGTCAGCAGTGCCAATCAACTTCCGACCGATCCAATTGGATATCCGTACTATTTAGGTGGTGATTATATATATGAGCGGGGGTACCGGATCAACAGTATATTGAGAGGGTTGCGTAAAGCCACGGTGCAGGATATGATGAACCTCCAAAACGATAATTTTAATACGAGAGCACATCAAATTCTCCCGTTGATATTTGAGACATTGGACAGTATGTCCCTATCAGGAGAAGAAAAAGAGTGGCTTAAATTATTGAAAAACTGGGATAAACTCAATGATGCTGAATCTGAAGGAGCTACTATTTATCAGACACTCATGGACTCATTGG
>MTKZ01126651.1_pt1 | contig 21899 bp, 17 predicted proteins | sample 1042781 | NCBI WGS metagenome assembly MTKZ01 (sample SAMN06212207, study PRJNA360539) | anaerobic digester metagenome | biome: Wastewater treatment plant; material: sludge; isolation source: anaerobic digester fed with sludge from wastewater treatment plant | place: Denmark: WWTP Viborg ... | reverse complement strand
TTTACACCCATCATTCATGGAGCCGCTCTTGTAGAATTTCAACTAAGAATAGCACTTACCCCAACGTCACACCAAGGATCGCTACCTGCATAATTGCGCCTATGTCTTTCAGCGGCGCATGGAGGGAGAAGCGGGTCGCGCGAGAATCCTGCGCGATCTGGAGCAGGCCGAGAGTTTTCGCATGGCGCTTGATGCGGTAACCCAGATCTACGGAAATACCGAGGACGACACTATCGTCGTGATGCTGGCCAGGCAAATCGCCACACGACAGGCACCGGAAGGACTGGACAGACTGGCACGGGCGCTGATCGCCGTCGGTGGGGAGCGCGCGATCGCGGTCGTTCGCGAAGTCTGCCCCCGAATACCGGAACAACAGCGTAATGCCCTGCTGGCCATGATAGACCGCAAGCCACCGGTCGAAACGGTCCAAGACCTTGTCTCAACGGGAGTCATCAGTGTTGAGAAGCCCGAAGAGTTTCTGCAGGAAGTGATCAAATGGAGAGCGCAGGAATACGGAGAGGATACTGACGAACCGATCGGCGTTATGGAAATCCTGCACGTGGCCGGTATTGCTCTGTCCTTTGATGTTGAAACGGGAACCATTCCCGTTCGTCATGATGAGCTGCTGCGGGATTTCGCCAAGAGCAGTGGCGGCGTTTTTGCCCCTGAAGGCTGCCACGAGAAGATGCTGCAGAAGGATGAGGAGGATTGGGAATCGCCTTATCGGGTGCAGTTCGTGCATGGCGAGCGGCTGTACCGATTCACGGCTCAAAACTTTGGCGACTGGTATGATGTTGAGCGATTGGTGTTCGCCATCAACCGGGCCTTGAGCGATTCTCAAGCGCCCCAGAGGTTCTTCCAGGCGGCGGGAGATGGACAAGTGGCCACATTCATCTGCGTGACCCCTGACCAGGCCCAGGTCCTGTCACGCCGATTCCACATGGCGTGGGATGAGAATTGGGGCGCTGCCATGGAGGACGGCAAGGCCTATGAGGAGGATGTCCTGCGCCGCATGAAAGAAGACGAGGAGCCCTGAGGAGGTTTGAACCCGGGCACGATCCCATTCCAGGGGACCAATCAAGACGTCCACGATCCCCAGGACGGGATCGCGGAGTGAGACTGACNNGGAGTGAGACTGACGCCAGAATGACGCCGGCGGCCAAAGTTCAGGCCCCCCGTCGTGCAGGCTGACGCTTCTCCTTGAGATGACCCCTTCCGGTCACGCGACTTACAAAACTGGGCCCGGAGGGATTTGAACCCCCGACCAATCGATTATGAGTCGACTGCTCTAACCGCTGAGCTACGGGCCCGGCGCGGGGCGCGGCGGCCGGCCTCATCTTAGAGTCTTTCGGACAATCGGGCAATTCCACGCGGGTCGTCGGGGGCGTGCTTGTCAGTGGCCGTCGCGGGAGGATTGACGCTGCGTCTCACGCTGGAGGATGCGCCGCTCCCGGGGGGTGAGAGACTGCATGCCCTCCCGGGAGATCTTCTCGAGAATGGCGTCCACGGCGCGGCGATCGGCTTCCAGACGCTCTATCTCCCGCTGCCGGCGGGCCTCTTCCTTGCGGGCCCGGCGGCGCTGCCAATAGGACGGCGACCGGCCCGCCCGCTCGGCGGACCGCTCGAACGACGTGTAGCCCTGCGAGAAGTCGTAGCCGAACTCACCGCCCTCATCGTACATCCCCATGCGAATCTGCTGCCGCTGCTGCATGCAGGTGACGTATCCGAAAAACGCCAGGGCAAACAGAATGTACGCCTGGGAGAAGATGCCGATCACGGCAAACCCGATCGCCCCGATCATGCCGATGCCGCTGGCCAGCATCATGGAATCGCGAAAGCCCATGCTCGGCCACAGCAGGGACTGGAGAACCTTGCCGCCGTCCAGCGGAAAGACGGGCGACAGGTTGAACAGAAGCAGGCAGAGGTTCAGCCCGAAGAAATACGCGATCCACCACTGCCACTGCGCATGGAGAACCCCCAAGCCGCCGATCGGATCGAACGGCCGGAACGGATTCCACGGCACCGACGCGAACGTTCCCGTGGACAGCACCAGCACGGCGGCCGCGAGCACGCACAGCACGGGGTGAACGGCCGGCCCGGACAGCGCCGTGATCAGATGGGCGCGCGGCGTATGCGGCGGACCCACCAGGGCCAGTCCGCCCAGCGGCCAGAGCATGATCTCGCTCGCGTCACCCTTGACGGCCCGGCAACCGAAGCAATGCCCGAACTCGTGAATCAGCACGATGAGGAAGAGCAGCGCAATGGCGATCAGGCTGTCGCGGACCGTGCTGACCCCGCCCTCCACGTTCTCCTGAAACGCCCGGGCCAGCAGCACAAACGCCCCGAGCACGAACAGCAGATGCACGCGGATGTCGATTCCGAACAGCCGCCCGATGCGAAAGGACCAGTTGATCGGGTTGTCAAACGACCGTGACATACCTGTCGCCCGAGTTCGCCCCACCCGCAAACCGGCCGGCCGGCTACCAGCCGCGCTTGGCCTTCAGGTCTTCCTGCCGCTGGCGCTCGGTGGCGTCGGCCAGCGTGCGTTTCTCGTGCTCGCTCAGCGTGTTGATGCCGCCGTCGTAGACCTTCTTGAGAATTCGGTCGATCTCTGCGGCGTCGGCGATTCGCTCTTCCATCCGGGCGTTCCACGCCCCCGGTCCGACGCGTGCGGGCGTGGACCGAGCCAGGCCGAACGACTGCACGGCCCGCGCAACCACGCGGCGCAGGGCGGAGTAGAACCACCAGCGGTCTCCCCATCGAGCGTACCACACGCCGAACCCCAGGCCCGCCAGGTGGCACAGATCGCCGCCGTAATTGGCGCCCTGCTGGTACACATTGTATGCGTACATCAGCGTGAACAGGACGGCCACGGTCCGAATCTTGACGGGGAACAGGAAGTACACGTACACCTCGGCATGCGGAAACAGGACTGCCGCCACACCCAGCAGGCCCAGGATGCAACCGGAGGCGCCAACGGCAGGCGTATCCGGGTTATNNCCAGCCCACCAGCCCGGCCGCCATGAGCAGAAGGTTTCCGCTGATGCCGGCCAACGTGTAAACGGCGAAGAACTTCCGGTTTCCCCAACGCTGTTCCAACGGGGGTCCCAGGAACAACAACCCGATCATGTTGAAGAGAATGTGCTCGATCCGCGGCGCGTGCAGGTATTGTGAAGTAAAGAGTCGCCACACCTGGCCGTGCATCACCTTCGTGGTGATCATCTCGCACCAGCCGGGCTGCCCGGGTTCGACGGCCGGCCCCAGGGGGGTCATAACAACCTGCGACTCAGCGCCGCGAATGTCCGGTCCGAGCGGCGTTATGTAGCAGAGCACGTAGACGACGATGTTCGCGATGATCAGCGTCCGGACGATGTTGTGCCGCCGGATCCCGCCCCGGCCGATGTAGATGCCGTAGCCGCCTTGGCCGCCGTCCTCTCGCGCGTAGTCTCGGTCCTGCCAGCCCATCGTTCGCCTACCCCTGGTCCCGCAGGAAATACTGCCCCAGAATCGCCAGGGTCTTGCCGTCCTGAATGCGCCCGTCCGTCACCATCTGCCGGACCTGCTTTGCAGGCAGAACCTCCACCCGAATCTGCTCCCCATCTTCCAGCCGCTGCTTCCGGTGGGTCAGTCCCGTCGCCAGGAAGACCCGCATACGCTCGTTCGCGATTCCGGGCGTGGTGAAAAATTCGCAGAACGGCTGAACTTCCTTGGCGACGTAGCCCGTCTCCTCTTCCAGCTCTCGGACCGCGCAGGCCGCGGGGTCTTCGCCCGGCTCCAGCGTGCCCGCCGGCAATTCGAGAAGTTCACGGTCCACTGCGTGTCGGAAATTGTGGATCATGACGATGGAGCCGTTTTCCAGTATCGGCAGCACGGTCACTGCCCCGGGGTGAACCACGACCTCGCGCACGAGTGCAGGCCGGCCATCCCTGGGAATTTCACGTCGTTCCACGGAGAAGATACGGCCGGTCATGAGCACGGTTCGTTTCATGGGTGGTTCGCAGGTTCGGTTCACTGAATGCCCGTCAGGCCGGGTACACCGCTTGTCGGCGATTATAGGTCTTGCCCCACGGTCGGGCAATTTGGGGGGGTCGGCTCGCCTTGTCCGCCCCCGGGACTGCCCCTATCATGGTCCGGTCTGTCACGGGGCGGGTCCACCACAGGCCAAACGACACGGATGAGCAGGCAACGCATANNGCCGGGTCCCAGTGGAAACCTCTCGCTCAGCAGGCTCGTGACTGGCGGCCGAAAGCCATTGCCATCACGGATGTTGCCAACGCCGACGCACTTCGATCGGCCGTCGACCGGAGCGTGCGGGTCTACACCGGGCCGCAGGCCATGGTCGAGCTGATCGAGGCCGAAGCCTGTGAAGTGGTGGTTTCCGCGGTTGTGGGGGCGGCCGGTCTGCCGGCGACCCTTCGGGCGGTCGAGCTGGGCCGGCGGATCGCCCTGGCCAACAAGGAAACCCTGGTGGTGGCCGGTGCCCTGATCGCTCCGTTGGCTCGTCAGACGGGGGCGGCGTTGATCCCGGTGGACAGCGAGCACTCGGCCATTTTTCAGTCGCTTCAGGCGGGTCGCCGCTCGGAGGTTCGGCGGATCTTCCTGACTGCTTCGGGCGGGCCGTTCCGCACGTGGGATACAGAGCAGATGGCCCGGGCCACCCTGGAAGATGCCTTGAATCATCCCACCTGGGCGATGGGCCCGAAGATCACGATCGACTCGGCCACCATGATGAACAAGGCTCTGGAGATCATCGAGGCCCGGTGGCTGTTTGACATGCCGGCCGACCGGATCAGCGTGCTGGTGCATCCGGAGTCGGTGGTTCACTCGCTGGTGGAGTTCTGCGACGGTTCGCTGATTGCCCAACTCGGGTCGCCGGACATGCGGCTGCCCATCCAGTATGCGTTGACGTGGCCGGACCGGCTGCCGTGCCCGTCGCAGTCGCTGGATTTGCTGGCCCATCGGCGTCTGCACTTTGACCCGCCGGATGAGGACCGGTTCCCCGCGTTGCGGCTGGGGCACGAGACGGCGCGGCGGGGGGGAACGGCGGGAGCGGTGTTGAACGCCGCCAATGAAGCGGCCGTGGGCCTGTTCCGGGCGGGAGAAATTCGGTTTACGGAAATCGCCTCGCTGACCGAACATGCGGTGAGCCGGCACGAATACAAGGAAAATCCGACGCTGGACGATCTGCTTGCCGCGGATCGCTGGGCGCGAAACGAGGTTGCGGAATGTTCGACCTGCTGATGTCCCTGTCCCAGTCGCCGACTCTGGCCTTCATCAACCCGCTGGAGTGGCTGGCAGCTCTGGTACCGTACCTGCTGATCTTCCTCGGCTTCTCCGCCGTGATTTTCGTTCACGAGCTTGGTCACTTTGTCGTGGCCAAGCTGTGCGACATTCGGGTGGAGCGGTTCGCGGTGGGTTTTTTCCGGGAGATCTGGGGCTTCACGCGCGGGGAGACGCGGTATTCGTTCAACATCCTGCCGCTGGGCGGTTACGTGAAGATGCTGGGGCAGGAGGATTTTGAAATCGACAAGTCCGGCGAGATCGCGGTCAAGGCGGACCCCCGATCGTTTTCCAGCAAGAGCGTGGGCAAGCGGATGGCGGTCATTTCCGCCGGCGTACTCATGAACGTGCTGTTCGCGGGGGTCATCTTCGCCGTCGTGTTCATGATCGGCATGCCCGCAGCAGTCCCGAAGATCGGGATGGTTGGGCCGAACCTGCCCGCGGACGCTGCCGGACTCCTCCCAAATGACGAGATCGAAGCCATCAACGGGCGGAAGATCCGCGACTTCGAACAGGTGAGGATGGCGATCGTGCTCGCCAAGCCCCTGGAGGAGCTTGAGTTCACGGTCAATCGGAACGGCGAACGGAAGACGATCGGGGTTCTGCCGATCAATACGGAAGACAAGAGTGTTCAGCAGATCGGCATTGCGAACTCCGTCACTTCGGAGATCGTGGGCCTCGGTCCGGAATCGGATCCGCGCCGCCCGGACAGTCCGCACGTTGGTGATCGGATCATCTCGGTGGAGGGCGTGGCCGTCACCGACGAGAACGCAAACGAGGTTCTGGGCTCCCTGATCAACCCGGCGGCCCAGGTTCGCGTAGTGGTGGAACGTCCGGAGNNGAGGACCCGGGCACCCCTAACTCCCTCACGAAAAGGGTGGAACTGGTCATTCCGTCGCGCATCGCGATTGGCCCGCACGGGCTGTCTCGCCAGGGTTCGATAGACGTTCTCGGGTTGACGCCGCTCGCTCGGGTAAGCCATGTTGAAGCAGAAGGCCGGGCGTATTTGGGCGGGTTGAAAGCAGGCGACGTCATCTTGAAGTGGGGTGAGGTTTCCTACCCGACGCGCGAGGATATTCGGGCGGAAACCAGGCGTGCCTGCACGCGTGAGTTGCATCGCATCGATGACCGCATTGACATGGAGGAACGGGACATTCCGGCACGGGTGTGGCGGCCGGATACGGGAAAGCAGATCGATCTGGTCATCCGGCCGCTCGTCAAGCGGACCGTGGCCCAGCGCATCGACCGCCTGGTCACGGGGGCCGCGCGCGGTGTGCCGCAGGAAGGTGCCTTCTTCGAGCTTCTGGCCGACAACGTGATGCGGATCGGCCGCGTCGTCCAGAAATGGGATGATCGCCCCACGCCCGCCGCCGAATCCGGCATCCCGGACGGCGCCTGGATCACCCGAGTCAATGACAAGCCGGTGGCTCGCTGGGCCGAGTTCGTGGAAGAACTGCGGCAGAACGCGGGAAGCACGGTCACGCTGTCATATCGACAGAAATCGGACCGCGGGGCGGAACAGACGTGCCGGCTTGTCGTGCCGCACACCATCCTCACGAAACTGGGCCTGAAGCCAGGCACCCGTATCCTCTCCATCGACGGGCAGGAAAGCGTGAGCTACACGCAGACCTCCGCAGACGGTTCCGCGGCAAACGCGCGACGAACGTATCCTATTCCCGTGTCTCATCCCGTGGGCACCCAGGCCGCGTTGGAGGCCAGCGTCGGCAAGTCCGTTGAGGTGCAATACCGTGAGCACCTGGCACCGCCGAAGACCGCCACGGTTGAGGTTACGGAGGACATGGTCTATCCGTGGCTCAGTCGAGTCCAGTACATGGTGGATATGAATTTCGCTCAGGAGACCACCATTATTCGCGCGAGCAATCCCTTCTCAGCCATGGCCTTGGGCGCCGAGAAGACGTGGGAGCTCATTGTCCGGGTCTACGTCGTCATGAAGCGGATGATCGTCTCGCGGAGCGTGGGCGTGGAGACGCTGGCCGGCCCAGTTGGCATCGTGAAGCTGGGTGGAGAGCTCGCCCAGTTGGGCGTGGTGCACCTGCTGTTCTTCCTGGCGGTGATCTCGGCCAACCTGGCCGTCATCAACTTCTTGCCCCTGCCCATCGTGGACGGCGGGCATATGGTGTTTTTGATCATCGAGAAGATCAAGGGATCACCGGTCAACCTGCGCATCCAGATGGCCACACAGGCGGTGGGGCTGGCCCTGATTGGGGCCGCGTTTCTGTACGTGACGCTGCAGGACCTGACGCGCTGAGGATGCTGCGCCGCCAGGGAACGCTGTGAGGAACGTCAGCCCGCCTCGTCCAAGATGCCCAGCAGCACGTCCGGCCGATCCGTAATGATGCCGTCCACGCCGATCCGCGACAGATAGCGCATGTCGGCGGGATCATTCACCGTCCACACGAACACCGTCAGCCCGCGCTCGCGGGCCATGCGAAGGATGGCCGGATTCGCCCGCGTGAAGGGCAACCCGATGGCCGAGGCGCGGATGCGTACGGCCTCCGTCAGCATTTCGCGACGGGCCGCCTCTTCCCACGGCATGTCCCCGATGAGCCAGACAGTGGGCAAAAGCGGCTCCATCCGGGTGATCGTCTCGACGATGTCGTGGCCGAAGGAGAAGATCATCACGTCCGCCGGGTTCATGCCGGCTTCGCGGATCGTATCGAGCACCTCCTTCTCCATGCCGGGCTGCTTGATCTCGATGACCAGGCGCAGCTTGCCTTGGACCAGGTCCAGCGCTTCGCGCAGGGTCGGAACGCGCTCGCCTGCATACTCGGGCGATTTCCAGCTGCCCGCCTCCAGTTCCTTCACCTTTTCCAGCGGCAGGCTCCCCACTGTTGCGTCCAGGCCGGTCGTACGCTTGAAGTTTCCGTCGTGCAGCAGCACGGGAACGCGGTCGGACGTCAGCCAGACGTCACATTCGGCCATTTCCGCCCCGGCCTCGATGGCGAGCCGGTACGCGGCGAGCGTGTTCTCCGGCCCTCGTTCCGACCAGCCGCGGTGCGCGATCACCAGCGGGCGTGCCCGCAGATGCCGGCGCTGGACGGGGCTTTCCGCAGCCATACGCAACACCTCCACGTTGTCCACCACGATCGCCGCGCCGCTGATGCGGAAACCGGCACGGCCCGCCGGGCTGACCTCCGGCCCGCGGGGGCATTCGAACACCTTCTGGTCATTCACGAACCCGCGGAGCCACTCGCCTCGCGCTTCAAGTCGCAGCCGATACGGATGGTCATCGGCCACCTTCGGCGCGGCCGCCGTCTGGAATATGCGCCAGCCGCCGCCGTCTTTCTTCGGTCGTCGGGCGGCGAGTTCCAGGCCGTTGCCACGGGTTGCGTCGCGACGAATGGTGAGTTGAACGCCGGGTGCATCGTCGCCGGCGTCACGCACCAGCAGGGCCGCCCAGGACGTGTCCTTTTTCGAATCAACGAACCGAACGTCAGCGGTCAGCGCGACGTCCCGCCATTCGGGCGAGCCGAAGAAGACCGTGCTCTCGCCCTCCAGGGCCGCACCGCGCAGGCTTTTGTCCATCACGTTCCAACCGGGTCCTTCCGCGGACCAGCCCTCCGGCAGGGCAGCGTCCGCCGTGCGCCCGAAGTCCTCGCGCAGCAGCACCTCGTCCGCCGCCGAGAGCACCGATGAGGCAACAAAAGCAGCCATGAACGCGATTCTTCTCATGGTATGACACTCCGTACCAAACAGACGACCTCGGGATGTCGAACCCGCAAGCGCCACGCATCAAACGGCAACGGGTCCCCCCGCTCAGCGAAAGCACTCTGCACGCCAGTGTACAGGCGTGCGGAGGGACCACAAGCACACGCCGGCGGCTCGTCGGAATTCTCGTTTCTCCCACCGGATGTTTCGGGTAGAGTTGTCCCCGCCCGAGAATGGCAGGATCATGTGCAGCATCAACATGGAGGCACGGTCATGACGATTCGCATTTGCATCCTGGTGGGAACCGCATTGGCGGCGGCCGGTTGCGCCAACTCGCGCGATGCCGGCCGATGGGACGCCCTGGACAGCCGAATTGCGGAAATCCAGCGAGATCGCCGGATGGCCGTCGCGTCGGCGGCACACCACTCGACGGCGCCGCCGGAGTTCCGCCTGGCCGCGTATGGGCAGCCGGGAGAACCCTCCACGCCGAACGATGACCCGACGTCGTCGATGAGCGAATCCGACCTGGCTGCGACAACCTCGGGCGACGTCGTGTCCGCGGATCGGCCCGGCCCGCTGCCCGGCCTGTGGGACACCCTCAAGCGCGACGTGAAGGCCATGCCCGCCGACCTGTGGCGTGACACGAAGAAGGTCTACGGCTCCGTGCCCAACCTGCTGATCCTCGGGCTCACCTACGGCGGCTCCCTGGCCATCCAGGAAACCGGCCCGGACAAAACGGTGGAGGACGGCCTGCGCGGGCACGACATCTTCAAAGACGACTTCAACGACGTTTTCGGCGCCCTGGGAAACCCGGGCACGCACTTCGCCCTGGCCGGCGCCTGGTACCTGGTTGGCCAGCAGACGCAGAACGACAAGACCTACAACGTGGGCAAGAAGCTCTTCAGCGCTCTGATCATCAACGGCGCGTCCACCATGCTCGGCCAGGCCGCCAGTTGGGACGACGGGCCTAACGGGGAGTGGGGGGCTTTTCCCAGCGGCCACACCTCCAGCACGTTCTGCTTTGCGGCGGTCATGCACCAGGAATACGGCCCGCTGGTGGGTGTTCCGCTCTACGGGCTGGGCGCCCTGGTGGCCGTCGAGCGACTCGATGATGACGAGCACTACCTGTCCGACGTGGTGATGGGTGCGGTGCTCGGCCTGGTCATCGGGCACTCCGTCGCATCCGAGAAGGAACTGGAGATTTTCGGCGGCAGAGTGCTGCCGTACGCCGACCCGAACACCGGCAGCACGGGCATCGCGTGGGTCAAGCCGCTCGAAGCGTGGTGACCCGCCATTCGTGGGCGCAATATCAGTCCGCGACGATGCTGCTCTGAAAATGCCGCTTGACCGAGATTCCCATTGCCATTTGACCGAGACTCTCATCTCGGTCCTCCTCTTGCGAGAATCCCCTCTCGCACGCGGCATCGCCCCAGATCGTTGACCGGACACGTACGTGCGCATAGCGTGCGGATGTCGGATGAGCGGTGAAGCAAGTGCCGAGTGCGCGGCAGCACGCGACGGCGCTTCATGTCATGCTGCTGATTCGAGAGATGGCCCGGGGCTTGATGCGGCATCGATCCGGACCATCCGGGGGCGGCTTCTACCATGGTCAGCGCTTCAAACATCTCGGCGCCGGCGTCGGCGGCGGATGAACCGGCCATCCGGACCATAGCCCTCACCCGTCGCTTCGGCCGGGTTCACGCACTGCGCGGCGTGGACCTGCAGGTTTCCCGGGGATCCATCACGGGGTTCATCGGGAACAACGGGGCCGGCAAGACCACAACCATCCATGCGCTGCTCGGTTTCATCCCTCCGACCTCGGGTCGCGCGTTCGTGCTCGGGTTTGATTCGCAGACCCGCGGGATCCAGATCCGCCGGCGGGTCGGGTTCTTTCCGGAGAGGGATCACCCTTATGAGTGGATGCGGCTGCGCATGGTCTTCGAGATGGGGGCGGCGGCCTATGAGACCTGGGATCGCGATCTTTGCGCCCGGCTGTGCGCCCAGTTCGAGCTGGACACCAAGCGTCGCATCCGCGAACTGTCCAAGGGGATGGCCGCCAAGGCGAAGCTTGTCTTTGCGCTGGCCCATCGTCCGGAATGCCTGATCCTCGATGAGCCGACAAGCGGGCTGGACCCCGCGTCGCGGTATGAGCTGCTCTGCCTGATCCGCCGGCTGACCGTCGAGCGGAACGCGACGGCTCTGTTCTCCTCTCACAACCTCGATGACGTGGCCGGCATCGCGACGGATCTCGTGCTGATTCACGAAGGCCGCATCGTGCTTGCGGAGTCGATGGCGACCGTCCGCGACGACCTGGCCGTGGTGGAAGTGCGGGACGGCCCGCCGGAGCCGCCGGCCGATCTGTGCGGCATGCTGATCGCGAGCGTGCGGCGAGCGGACGCTCTCTTCTGCCTCGTGCGTGGGCGAAGCAACGGCAGGCTCGAGGCGCTGGCGCGTGCGAATGCCGGCCGATGGCTCGTACGTTGCCCGTCCCTGATGGCTGTTCTCGTCTTTCTGACGAGGGGGTGGGTTGAGGGTCTTTCGCGGGAGGCGGTGCGCGGATGATGCGGCCCATCGTCATCGCGGAGTACTACCAGACGCGGCGCCAGTTGGCGCTGGTACTGGCCGTCCACACCACGCTCACCCTGCTGCTCTGCTCGTTCGGCGGTTACGCGGGCGTCTTCGCCGTCATTGCAGGCCTGACGCCGTTTGTCGGCGTGTCGTTGGGCGCGGGCACGTTCGCGGAGGAATTCTCCNNCTTCCGGTGCGGCGAACGGAGGTCTGGCTGGTCAAGTGCGCCAGCGGCCTGCTGTGCATGCTGCTGCTCATCGGCGTCAGTTGTGTCGTCCTGTTTACCGTGTCGGCCGCTGAAATGCACCAGATCCTCTCGGTGCTGTCCGCGGTGGACCTCTCTGCAGACACGATCCTTGCGGTCCTTCTGGCCGGCGCGCTGTATGGGTTCTTCGTGGGATGCTTCTGCATCACCCTGTGCGCGTCGGGCGTCACGGCCGGCCTGTTGCAAATGATCCTGGCGTACCTGCCGACCGCCGCCCTTGCCTTGCTCAGCATCATTCCCGGGTTGGGTCTGTCGATCCAGGGCGTCGTGGCCGTGCTGCTGGCGGCGGCGGGGTGCTATCTGGTCGGGGCCTGCGCCCTGTTCCGCCTGCGCAACCCGTTTCTGGATACCCACTGGACGCGCCGGCTCGTGGGCGCCGGCTGCGCGGGGGCGGCCTGGCTCGTCATGCTGCTGGTCGGCGCGGCTGCGATGTCCCTGCCGACGCCGACACGGGGACCGGACTTCACCAGGGTCCTGGACGTTCAGGCGTCGCCCGACGGAGGGCGGGCGTTCGTCGTCATGGATGATGGATTCCTTCGCTCGCATGGCTACGTCATTGCGTCGGACGGGGCGATCGTGTGCGATCTGGGCCCGGACGTGGGGACGGCTGCAAACGGCAGGATCACGTGGCGCCCCACCCCCGGCGGGTACTCCGTCGCGTACACCGGCTTCGGCCCGCCCCTGCCTTTGCCTCGTTGGCTTGATTACCGTCCGCATCATTCCCTGTTTGTCACCGAACTCGACACGGGACAGACGGTGACGCTGCCGAACCTGGAAGCCGACGATTCCAGGGCCTACTACAGCTACTCATGCTGGTCTGCCGACGGCACTGCCCTCTTCGGATTCCGACATGAACGCAGCGGCGGACGCGCGGGCGTCACGCTTTTCTCGCAGGCGGTGGCGGCCGGAGGGGTGGAGGAGACCCGCCTTTCGATGACGGGATCCCGCGGGAGGCAGTTGTCTTCCGGGCGAGTGGTGATTCGCGATGAGAGCCCGCCCGTCCAGGACGATCGCTTCGAGAGCACATCAGAATCCGAGCCGGACTCGAGCGGCCTGGGTATCGGGGACATGGCACCCCTGACAATCATCGAGCCGAGCGGCGAGCGATGGCAAACTCGCGCCTTCCCACCCGGATGCATCGAGGTCGAGGTGCACCCGGTTGAGCCCGTGGTGATGCTTCTGTCGCGGCAGGTGGACGGCGACGTGGCCGGGTTCGAGATCGTGCGGCGGGATGAGAGCACCGGCGGGCAAAGCGTCCTGGTGGGTGCGGCACGCCTGCCGCAGCAGCCCGTTCACCGCGCCATCCAGAGCTGTCAGGACTACGTGGACATCAGCCTCTCGCCGCGCGGGCGGTGGCTGACGGTTTGCGCGGTCCACGCGAGCCCGACACCCACGCGGGAGTTGTTGCTCGTTGATTCGTCCTCCGGGTGCCTGCACTCGCTCGTGTCGACGGCGAACAAAGGCTACCCTCAACTTCAACTCTCACCGGACGAAAGCAGGGCTCTGGTCACTCTGGATCTGCAGGATCTTGCAGACGCAACGAACGAAAACCCGTCCGGCCCGGATCGCGAGGCGATTATCGTGTTCTCACTGGACGGCGACGCGCCCGAGGAGATCTACCGCGCAATCGACGATGCGGATGCGCGGGAATACCACTGGTTCGGACGGGACAGGATTCTGATGCTGCGCCGCGTGACGCGAAACGAACGCGAGTTGCGAGGCGGTCGCGAGCTCCGGATTCTGGACCTGGCGACCGGCATCCAGTCGCCGGTGAAGGCCAAGCCGGCGGACAACGCGGTTCTCGCTCGACCGATCGGCGGTCCGTGAACGGTGAATTGCGGGCTGGAGAGTGCGGAAGGATTCCAGCCCGGGAGCCGGAAGGCAATACGTCGACCATCTGCTCGTGCCCCATTCCGGGCTCCGGCGCCCTCCTGTGGCTGATTGTGGCTGAGGCGCCCGTCGGGCGCCGCGTCTCGCGTTTCCGCGTTATCGCAGGGGCAGGTGCTCAACGTCCTGCTTGATGATCGTGTCCGCCTTGAGCGTGTGCATCTGGAGCTCCAGCGTTTCCGGCTGAACCCGCGCGTGCAGCCACCCCAGCGCAGTCGTGGGACTGAACCAGAATCCCACGGCCGGCAGATTGATGAAATGCAGCCCCTCCACGGTCCATCGGCGATACCTGTGCGTATGGCCGAAGATGACCGCCTTGACCTGTCGGCGTGCCCTGACCACGTCCACAAACGCGCCGGCGTCCTTCAGTCCGATGGATGTTGCCTCCGGATGGTGATGCAGGCACACGATGGCCGGGTGACTCTCGTGCGCATCCAGGTCCCGCGCAAGCCAGTCGAGCTGCGCCGGGCCCAACATGCCCGAGAACCGATTGACACGTTCCAGAGAATCCAGGAACGCCCAGTGCATACCGCCGTCGTCCAGCACCGCCACTCGTTTGCCGTCCAGCGGTGAACCGACCTTCGGCTCCAGTGCGGCCGAGAGGTTCTCTCGCCGGTCGTGGTTCCCCGGCGTGTGGTACATCGGGATTCCGTGTGTCTTCAGCGGCTCGATGATCTTCAGAAACGCTCCGTAATCTTCCGGGAGCCCCTTCTTAAACGCGATGTCGCCGTTGAACAGGATGCGGTCCGGCCGCTCGGCCAGGAGCGATTCCACCACTCGCCGCAGGTTGCCGGCCATGTTCGTGCCCCGCACGGATTCGTCGGTGTTGCGGCTGATGTGCGTGTCCGCCAGCCATGCCCACGAGGTCGCGTCTTCCCGCGGTGTGGAAGGGCGGCTTGTCTGCAGAAACAGCGAGACTCCGGCTGCCGCGGCGCCCGCCAGGAATTCACGGCGCGAGAGCGGTTCCCCGGGGCCGGTCCGGCCATCCTGCGGTCCGGTCCCGGTTGTGAGGCTGAGAAGAAGGGACCGGTTCGACGGGATGGCTCGCATCGGAACGGCACTCCTGAACGGCGGGCCGAATTCTACAGACCCCCAGTGAGACACGCCACGGCCGCTTCCCCGGGCGCCTGCTCCTGCAGGCATCCGGGGCATCACCGCGAGAATCGCGTGCATCGGGCCTTGTTGTGACAGGGAGGCCGGTATTCCAGTCGGTCCTCCGATCCGCCGATAACCCAGCGCAGGCCGTGCTCGCGGGGCCGGGGATGCCGCGCGGCCGTCGATCTTCTCGGACGTTGGAGGTGCCGTGACGCAAGACAACTGTCCGGTCATCAGTCACGCGAATCCCTCGGTGATCGCGGAGCCCCCGGGCGAGCTGATCGAGCGGAGCGGCCAGTCTGATGCGCGTCACAAGCGGATCCCGGCCTCGAAGAATCCCCGGGAGGCCGTGCCATGAGCCAGACCGGCGTCCTTTGCTCGGCATCGATCGACTCCGCCTCGACACGCGAACGCGTCGACGTCTGGACGCTGCTCCAGCAGGGGTTCGGTATCCTTTTCGCGACCACGCTCGTCTGGGGCGTGTTGGCCTTCCCGGTCTACAAGGGGATGCTCGGAGGCTACGTGCCAGTTCTCGTCGGCGCGGCGGCTGCGGCATGGCTCATGCGACCGCGCGTCTCGAACCGGCTGGCTGCGTGGGTGGACCGGCCATCGGACCGCGCGTTCGTCATCCTCGTCGTGGCGACTGCCGTGCTGCTGCGCGTGCTGGCCGTCGTGTTTGCTGCGGATGAGCCCGTCAGCGATCACGCCCTTTACGACGGCTTTGCCCGCCGCATGTCCCGGGGCGACGGCTACGGCCCCACCGCCTACTATCCGCCCGGCGTCTCGTTCTGGCTTCTGGCGGTGTATGCCGTGTTTGGCCGCTCGCTGACGGCGGCGCTGCTGGCGAACGCCGCCGTGGGCGGGCTGCTGACGGCCCTGACCTGGGCGGTGGGGCGGCACGTCGTGTCGCGGCCGGCCGCTCGCCTGGCTGCGTTGGCAGTGGCCGTGTTTCCAAGCCTTGTGCTGTATTCCACTACGGTGGGCTATGACGCCCAACTGGGTTGTGCGTTGCTGCTGGTCGTCTGGCTGTTCGTCCGACGGGCGCCGGGTGGGCAGCGCTGGTGGTACGTGGCCGGCATTGGGGTCGTGCTGGGTGCGGCGTCCTTTCTGAAGCCCATCGGGTTGCTGCTTCCGATCGTGCTGGGGGTTGCGTATCGACGGCGGGGGGCGTCATGGCTGCGGTCCGGCCGCAACACGATCCTTCTGACCGTCGGAATGTTGGCGGCTCTTTCCCCGTGGATCGTGCGAAACTGGTTTGTCTTTCGGGCGTTTGTGCCCGTGACGACCAGCGGCGGGGCGGCGTTGTGGGTGACGAATCACCCGGGGGCCGACGCCCTGACCACCGCCTTCCCGGAGCTGCCGCCGGGCACAACGGAGCTGGAGCGAGACCGCATCCTCGGCGCGGCGGCCTGGGGCTACCTGCGCGAGCATCCCGACCATCTGCTCCGCCTCGCGCCCGCCAAGGCGGCGTACCAGTGGGGCACGTCGTCCACGGTGATGGCATTTGTCTCGGCGGATCGCTGGGACCCGCGGGCGGAGGCGGCGGCGAAGGCCGTCATCAACACGGCCTGGGCGAGTCTCTGCGTCTTCATCGTTGTCGCCGTCGTGCGGGATGGAGTGTGCCGGCGGGCGGTTCTGTTCTGGCCGGTGATGGCGCTGGTCGCGTACGTCTGGGCGATCCACATGTTCTACGAGGCCCAGAGCCGCTATCACCTGCCGTTTCTTCCGCTGCTGTGCATCGTGGCGGCGGTCGGGCTGACGCACCGCACGCGACGGAGCCCTGCGGATGACGGCGGCTCGGTGATCTCCCGGTCGAGCGTCCCACTCGAATCCGGCGTCGAAGCCTTCGGAGCACAAGCCTGATGCATTCGTACTCCGACAACCGACTCCTCATGTTCCTGCGCCGCAACCTTGTCGAGTTGTTGACGCTGGCCTACCTGTTCACCCTGATCTACGTCAGTATTCTGCCGCTTGACTTTGCCGCCTCCGTCGTGCCCGCGGGGATGGAACGGCACTTTCTCGGGCTGCCGCTGTTCGGGCCCAACCTGCCCGACGTTGCGAGCAACGTCGGTCTCTACGTTCCCTTCGGCATCCTGCTTTGCACGACGCTCGTTAAGCGCGGGGCCGGTCCGCTGATGGCGGCCGTCACCTCGACGCTCTTCCTGGCGGCGCTGAGTCTGGTACTCGAGTGGACGCAGCAGTACTCACCGTCGCGTATCAGTTGTGCGGCGGACTTCATGGCCAACGCCATCGGCGCGCTGGCCGGCAGCCTGCTGGCCCCGTCTCTGTTCTGGCTCGCCCGCCGCGCGGTCCGGATGAATCGGAGGGACGTGCGACAGCGCAGTTCCGCCGTGCTGGCCCGGCTGCTCGTCCTGGGGCTCGTCGCCCTGGCCTGGATTCCGTTTGACCTGACCTTCAGCGCCGACCGCGTGGCGGACTCGCTGCACCGCTCTTCGCTGGTGCCTTTCGCGCGGATCCATGCTCTTCAGTACGCCGCGGACCACAGTTCGGCCGCCGCCGACTCGGGCTCGGTGTACCGGTTCGCGCGAGACGCCTGCTCCCTGCGGCTGGACGCCCTGGGCGACGCCGCCGGCTATGCCCTGCTGGCCATCCTGACCGCGTGGTACCTGCGCCGGCATTGTCGCACCGCCGGCATTCGCACCGCGCAGTGGACGCTGGTCGCCTGCCTGTGGCTGGCCGTCTTCGCCGCGGCGGGTCAGGTGTTTGTCTCCTCGCGCGGGTTCGACAGCACGTACCTGGTGGCGGCGTTGGTCGGCACGGTGCTCGGCCTGCTGGCATTTGCCCCTGTCGTGCAGGCGTGGGGACACGCTNNGCAAGAGGTGCCCCGCTCGCGAAGGACGCTGCTGGGCTGTGCGGTCGCAGGTATTGCGGCGTTCATTCTGCTCCGGCAGACGGCGCCGTTCATGCCGTCGCTGAGCCCGGAATCCGTCCACGCCCAGGCATCCGCCGCCGAGTGGGTCCCGATGACCATCTATCTCCAGGCGCGCCTGCCCGCGGTCATGGCCGACCTGCTCGGGAAGCTGATCCGATTCGGCGTGCTCGGGATCGCCATCACGCTCTATCGGGCAACGTCTGCGAATCCGCGCGCCACCCGGCCGTTGGTCTGCGGCCTGCTGGTCGCGTTCGCCATGGCCGTGACGGAGTGCGTCCAACTGCTCCTGCCGTCCCGCGTGCCCAGCATCACGGACGTGCTGTTGGCCGGCGCGGGGGCTGCGGCCGGCGTACAGGCCTGCCGCCTGGCCCTGGCGGTCCGGGNNTAGCCGGTTGCCATTCTCTACAACGTGGAGTTGGGCGCGTCCGAGGAGGGTCCGCCGGAGCCTGCGCCGGCCCCCCGGCGCCGGCGGCGGCATACCCGCCGCAAGCTCCGATAACTCTCCCGGTATTCATCTTCGTGCGTGCTTCTCAACCCCGCGCCCTCGATAGCCGACACATTATCGGTAACTCAGCTTTTACGGGAACCGCCATGAAGCTTTCCATCATCATTCCGGCGTACAACGAAGAGCAGGCAATCGCCGCCATCATCGAGCGGTCGCTGGCCGCCCGGCAGACCATCATCGCCCGATCGCCCGTGCACGACGTGGAGATCATCGTCGTGAGCGACGGCAGCTCCGACCGCACCGCGGAAATCGCCCGGGGCTACGACCAGATCCGCCTCATCGCCTACGAAAAGAACCGCGGCTACGGCGCCGCCATCAAGCAGGGCTTTGCCGAAAGCACCGGCGACCTCGTCTCGTTTCTCGACGCGGACGGCACCTGCGATCCGGCCTTCTTTGCCGACCTGTGCACGGTCCTGGTCGACCAAAACGCGGTCATCGCCCTCGGTTCGCGGCTGGGCCCGCAGAGCCGCATGCCGCGCACGCGACGCATCGGAAACCGCATCTACGCCGCCATTCTCAGCGTGCTGAGCAACCGCGTGGTGCATGACACGGCCAGCGGCATGCGCGTCATTCGCCGCGACGCCCTGGACCGGCTCTACCCGCTGCCCGACGGCCTGCACTTCACGCCCGCGATGAGTGCCCGCGCCCTCATGGACGACCGGCTCAAGATCGTCGAGATTCCCATGGCGTACGAGGAGCGCGTGGGCGAGTCGAAGCTTCACGTCCTCAAGGACGGCGTGCGTTTCCTCCGCACCATCCTGGAAATGACGCTCGTCTGGCGGCCCGGCCGGGTGCTGGCCGGCGGCGCCGTCGGCTGCCTGTTGCTGATGGTGCTGTTTGCGATGTACCCCGTGGAGATGTGGGTCATGCAGGGCCGGCTTGAGGAGGACATGATCTACCGGCTGCTGTTCTGCTCGCTGCTGGGGATGCTGGGCGTGTCACTCACCGCCGCCTGGCAGATTTCCGAGCAGCTTCACGCCTTTCATCGCGATTCCGCCCGCACGCGGACGCTGACCGGCACGCTCGCCCGCCGCGCGTTTTCCGTGACCGGGCTGTGCATGTCGGCGGTCGTCGCAGTTCCCATGCTGATCTGGCTGGTTGGGCCCGGGCTCTGGACGTGGGCGACTCAGGGGCAGGTCTTCATCCACTGGTCACGGGTCGTGCTGGCGGGCCTGATCGCCTTCACATTGTGCCAAATTGGTGTCACCGGCATAGTCTTGAACCTCATCGACCTCCACGCCCGCCGCCTGGCGGCTTCTCCCCGCACGCTGACGCCCGTGCCCTCCACCCGTGGAGCCGACCAGCCTCCTTGTGGGACCGTCCTCCTCCCGGCGCGCCGGGATCGGGACCGGGATCCAGCCGGTCTTGCTCCCATTGGACCCGCCCCCAGCGCCCCGCCCTCGGAATCTCCTTCCTCCCCCGTCGCGCCCATTCCCGACCGGGAGCTCATCCTGATCTGATCGCCTCCACGCGCCGCCGACCCGCTGGGTTGGTATCGCCCGCAGGGAGGGCGTCCAGCGCAAAGCGGACCAGCTCGATCATGGTCGTCTTACCCGACCCGCGTGCACCGATGAGGCAGTTGAGTCCGTCGGCTGAATCGAGGTTCATGCCATCCAGGAACCCGCCCACGACCCGCAGGTTCTGATCCGGTGGCCACCACGGGAATTCGTTGGGACCTGCTGGCCATCAGTTGCAGCAATGGTCTGTGTCGTTTCCAGCCTCCTGAAGATTTGCGCAGGGAATCCCCGCCACGGCTGACCGTGTTGCGTTTGCCCGGATTCGCCTACGTACTTGCCGAAAAGCGCCCGGCGCCCCCGTCCGTGGGGAGCAATTCCATGGCCGCGCCGGGCAGCCTATTGGCTGGCATCGACCGACAACCGCGGCCGATCAAATGTTAGAATAATGGTTGGGTGCTGGTGTGTCAGGTGTCCGGTGAGAAAAATCCCTGTCGCGTGTTCAGCAGCCCGCCCGACCCCCTGGCACCTGCACCTCGCCCGCCTGCCTGCAGTTTCCAGAAAGGCCGCGCTTATCCATCCGGTGGGGTTTCGTACCTCCGATCGATCACGAGCAACTCGTCTTTCGCCATTTTTACGCCCCGCGCGGCCCTTCGGGCCGCGGACAGGGAAAAAGAGTAACAGCNNAGAGTAACAGGACAACAGGGCAAAGCATTACGGAGCCCCCGCCGCACAACGAAACCCGTGGCTGCTGACGCGGTAGTCGGGCGGGTAGTTGTAGCGATTCGCCACGCGACAGTGGTACGCATGGAGGTACCAACCGCCGCCGCGCAGAACACGGGACGTGCCAGTTGCAGGCCCGGTCGGGTTGCTGTAGGGGCTGCTGCTGTAGTAGGTCGAGCCGTACCAGTCGTTGCACCACTCAAACACGTTCCCGGCCATGTCGTACAGCCCGTAGCCGTTCGGGGCGAAGTACCCCACGGGGCTGGTATACGGCCCGCCGCCCACAGCAAACGTCGGGTGGTACCCCTCCGTCGGGCTCGTATCGTAGGGGTAAAACGGAACCCCGCCCACCCAGAAACTACAGTAGTTCGCCCGGGCGTGCTGGATCGTGTCTGCGTCCGACCACGGGAACCGCCGTCCGGCAGTACCGCCCCGCGCCGCCTTTTCCCACTCCGCCTCTGTCGGCAGACGATAGCCGTTGGCATCCCATTTCACATACGGAGCGACTTCCCCTGTTTTGTAGAGCGTTGTCAGCGCTGCATCGGTGTAGTAGCAAGGTGTGCGTCCCTCTTCTTCGGAGCGGGCGTTGCACCATTTCACGCAGTCATACCAGTTGACGTAAACCACCGGATGATCCGCACCTTTACCGCCACCGGCGTACGAATCCGTATAGCCGTTTGCCAACCCCCAGGCCCGCACGGTATCCCACAGTGCCTTGGTCACTTCGTACGTGTCCATGTGGAAGGCGTCCACGTAGATGGCGTGGACTGGGGCGTCCCGCATGCCATCATGGTGATCGCCCATCTGGAACTCGCCGGCGGGGATGAGGACCATGCCGGGTGGAACGGTGGGGGCGGGCGCCAGGGCGTGGGCAAATGCGGCAAAGTCCGCCAGATCCACATCTCCGTCGCGGTCAAGATCCGCGAAATAGCATCCCGCGAGATGGGGGACCTCCGGCCCCGTCAGGCAGTCCGAGAAAACGATGAAGTCATCTGTATCAACGTCGCCGTCGTCATCCAGATCGCCTGGTGGCTCACACTCATCCGGGACACCATTACCGTTTTCATCCTCGCTCACGCTGTCGGCAATATCACATTCGTCGAGCATGCCGTTCCCGTTGCAGTCGCTGCACCAGGGGCTGTCATCGCAGTTTGCGAGATCGTCAGTATCGGCAACACCGTTGCCATTGCAGTCATTGTCACCGGCGCGCAGCGTGACAATGCATGCAGCCCAATCGGCATCCGACCGGTCAGAGTCGATACCCACAAGCCTGGACCCGTCCTGGCGCGGGCTCACCGGCACGTTGGTGACCTCCGGGGTTGCTGCCAACGCGGATGCCGACACACCCAGCAGGACGAGAACGGCCGCCGTCATCACGGGCACGGACTGTTTCATGACGTTTTCTCCAGGCTTGGCTGTTCCTCGATGGCTCCCAGCCGGGGGAGCCGTATTATCCGCAACTGCACCCGCCATGCGGACGGGGTGCGAGTTGGGTGGGGGGAGAGTAACCTCAGGATATGCCTTCCGCTCATCCCCGTCCGGGACGCGGGCCGGGTGACG
>MTKZ01001826.1_pt1 | contig 21926 bp, 14 predicted proteins | sample 1042781 | NCBI WGS metagenome assembly MTKZ01 (sample SAMN06212207, study PRJNA360539) | anaerobic digester metagenome | biome: Wastewater treatment plant; material: sludge; isolation source: anaerobic digester fed with sludge from wastewater treatment plant | place: Denmark: WWTP Viborg ... | reverse complement strand
CCTCACCTCATCACCTCATCCTTCTTCCTGTCCCTCCGTCCCTACTTATACTCACTCCAGCTCTTTATTGCCAGCTTATCCTCCGGTATCCTGCAAAAAGCAAGGATGAAGGCACTTGCGAGCCGGGCATTTGTTATAAGCGGGATATTATAATCGATTGCACTTCTTCTTATTGAATAGTCGTTGTTAAGTTCGGATGCAGAGAGGTCCTTGGGTATGTTTATAACAAGATCCACTTCGCGGTTTCTGATGAGTTCGATAGTATTTGGTGATTTATCCTCGTCGGGCCAGTACGCCAGCTGAGCCTCAACTCCGGCATTATTAAGGAACTGTCTGGTACCGCGGGTGGCATAAAGAGTATGACCCCTGTCCCTGAGGGCTTTGGCGCTGTTGAGAAGCTCAACCTTGGAGCGTGCCGGACCTGTTGACAGGAGGATACTTTTTTTTGGGACCCTGTAACCGACAGAGAACATTGCCTTGAGGATTGCTTCATAGAATCCTTCTCCAATACAGCCGACCTCACCTGTGGAAGCCATGTCGACTCCCAGCACCGGATCGGCTTTGGCGATCCGCGAGAAGCTGAACTGGGGGGCTTTTACGCCTACATAATCGAGTTCGAAGACCGACTTTCCGGGTTTCTCAGCAGGGATACCGAGCATTACTTTTGTTGCCAGTTCTATTAAATTGGTTTTAAGGACTTTGGATACAAACGGCATGCTCCGGCTTGCACGGAGATTGCATTCAATGACTTTAATATCATTATCCCTGGCAAGGAATTGTATGTTAAAAGGTCCTGAAATATTCAGTTCCCTGGCGATCTGTCGGGAAATCCTTTTTATACGCCTGACAGTCTCGAAATAGATTTTCTGGGGAGGGAAAACGATAGTGGCATCACCGGAGTGAACGCCGGCAAATTCGACATGTTCACTTATGGCATAAGCAAGGATCTCGCCTTCCCTGGCCACAGCATCTATTTCGATTTCCTTGGCATTCTCTATGAATTCCGAGACTACCACGGGGTATTGTTTGGACACCTGTGCAGCAAGGTTGAGATAATGTGTAAGCTCATTCCTGTTTGAAACTACGTTCATGGCTGCTCCCGAAAGGACATAAGATGGTCTGATGAGAACCGGGAATCCTATCCTGTCGACAAAACCGAAGATATCACCGATTGATGACAGCTCCTGCCACCGGGGCTGATCAACTGAAAGTTCATCGAGCATTTTTGAAAATTTGTGCCGGTCTTCTGCACGGTCAACTGATACCGGTGAAGTGCCGAGTATCGGAACATTTTCCCTGTATAACCTCATTGCCAGGTTATTCGGGATCTGTCCGCCCACCGATATTATTACTCCCAGTGGATTTTCGAATTCAATAATATCCATTACCCTTTCGAGGGTGAGTTCATCAAAGTAAAGCCTGTCGCAGATATCATAATCGGTGCTTACGGTTTCAGGGTTATAGTTTATCATCACCGATCTGAAGCCTTCTTTTCTGATCGTGTTTATTGCATTCACCGAACACCAGTCGAATTCAACACTTGATCCTATCCTGTAGGCGCCTGATCCCAGGACTATCACGGATTTCCTGTCATCCTCGCACCGGATATCATGTTCCGTACCGCTGTAGGTCAGGTAAAGATAATTTGTAACTGCAGGGTATTCGGCAGCCAGGGTATCGATCTGTTTCACATAAGGGATGATGCCGAGTGATTTGCGGTATTCTCTCACCTTCATAAGATCGTTATTTATCTGTGCGGAGGATGATCTCAGCACATGCCTTGCGATCTGAAAATCGCTGAATCCGTATATTTTAGCCTGCAGGAGAAGGTCGGGAGGTATACTTTTTAAAGAATGGAATCTGCAAAGCTCATTTTTTATGTTAATTATGTTTTTAAGTTTATAAATGAACCACTTATCAATCTTGGTGAGCCCGTGAATCTTATCCGGCGACATACCTTTTTCGAGAGCTTCGGAGATTGAGAAGATACGCATGTCAGTAGGTTCGGCAAGCTCCTTTTCGAGTTCCCGGAAACCAGGATCCTTGTTCCCTGTAAATCCGTGCATTCCCATTCCGATCATTCTCAGACCTTTCTGGATCGCTTCCTCGAAGTTTCTGCCAATTGACATTACCTCTCCCACGCTTTTCATACTGGAACCTATTGCATGGGATACTCCTGAGAATTTGTTGAGGTCCCAGCGGGGGATCTTACAGACTATATAATCGAGAGCAGGTTCAAAGCATGCGGTTGTATTTTTTGTAACTGAGTTTTTCAGTTCATGAAGTCCGTATCCGATTGCCAGCTTTGCAGCTATAAATGCGAGGGGATAGCCGGTTGCTTTGGATGCCAGTGCACTTGACCGGGAGAGTCTGGCATTTACTTCGATGACCCTGTATTCCTCCGAATCGGGAGAGAGGGCATACTGCACATTACATTCCCCCACTATCCCGATATGCCTGATGATCCTGATGGATAATTCCCTCAGTTTGTGATATTCGTTGTTTGTAAGAGTTTGTGAGGGTGCAACCACAATACTCTCTCCTGTATGGATCCCGAGGGGATCGAAGTTTTCCATGTTGCAGACAGTGATACAGTTGTCGAACCTGTCTCTTACAACTTCATATTCGACCTCTTTCCATCCTTTGAGCGATTCCTCAACAAGGATCTGGTCAGTATATGAAAATGATCTTGCTGCCAGTGTCCTTAGTTCTTCAGGGTTTGATGCAAATCCGCTTCCCTGTCCTCCGAGAGTGAATGCAGCTCTTATGATAACCGGAAAACCTAGCCTGCCTGCTGCTTCCAGGGCTTCCTCAACACCCGATACCGCAATGCTTCGCGGTGTATGGATGTTAATTTCATTCAGCTTCCTTACGAACAGTTCCCGGTCCTCAGTATCTATTATTGCTGTAACAGGAGTTCCCAGCACCCTGACATTGTGTTTCTCAAGGACACCTGTTTTGAAAAGCTGTGTTCCGCAGTTCAGGGCCGTCTGTCCACCAAATGCAAGCAATATGCCATCAGGTTTTTCCTTTTCAATTACCTTTTCGACATAATAAGGTGTTACGGGAAGAAAATATATCTCATCTGCGATCTCCTCCGAAGTCTGTACCGTGGCTATGTTGGGATTGATAAGAATTGTCTTTATGCCTTCCTCCTTTAATGCCTTGAGTGCCTGCGAACCGGAATAATCAAATTCGCCGGCTTCACCTATCTTAAGGGCGCCTGAACCCAGAAGCACTACCTTCTTTATCTCATTTTTCATCTGCAGGTTTTACGGATCAAAAATATAACATTTTTCTTATCAGGATTTGTTTCCTGACAAAAATGAATATATTTGCACAATTATTGAATAAATATGCAGAAGCCAAAAAGGATGCTGGCAATTGAAAGGATCATCAGGGAAGGAAATATATCTTCCCAGGAGATGTTACTCAGGAGATTGAAGAGCAGAGGTATAACCTGCACGCAGGCTACTTTGTCGCGGAATCTCAGGCAGCTTGGTGCCGGAAGGAAGCCTGACGGAAGAGGAGGGTACAAATATTTCTTTCCGGATACCCCCGGAGTTACTCCCGGGACCGCCGGTACAATTCCGGTTTTGCCGGCAATCACGAATCTGATCGAGGCAAGGGGTATGATGATCATCAGGACAATTCCGGGGAATGCCAGCAATACCGCGATATGCATTGATAATACACCCCGTTTTGAAATAGCCGGGACCATTGCCGGGGATGATACTATACTTGTCATACCCAGGGATGGAATAAGCCTCCAGCAAATGCACGACTGTCTTGAGGGGATCATTCCGGGTTTACATGAGCATCTGAAAAACAGGCAGATATAAATTTTATATTAATAATTGTTCCAAAAATTACGGTAATGAAAGAAAAGGTTGTTTTGGCTTACAGCGGAGGTCTGGATACTTCAGTCATCCTTAAATGGCTGATCGGGAAAGATTATGATGTTATTGCATATGTTGCGGATGTAGGGCAGGATGAAGATTTTGAAGAGTGCAGGAAGAAAGCTTTGATGCTTGGTGCATCAAAAGTCATTATTTCTGATCTGAAAAGGGAATTTGTTGAAAAATATGTTTTCAAGGCAATAATGGCAAATGCGATCTATGAGGACAGGTATCTTCTGGGGACTGCTCTTGCCAGGCCGCTTATAGCCAGGAAGCAGATTGAAGTGGCGAAGACTGAGGGAGCAGTAGCTGTTGCTCATGGGGCAACAGGTAAGGGAAATGACCAGGTAAGATTTGAATTATGTTACTATGCATTAATGCCCGGCGTCAAAGTGATCTCACCCTGGAAGGATAAGGAATTTCTTTCGGCTTTCAAAGGCAGGACAGATCTTCTGAAATACGCGTCTGAAAACAAAATCCCCGTAAAGGCCAGTATTGACAAGCCTTACAGTGAGGATGATAACCTTATGCATATCAGCCATGAAGCAGGTGTTCTGGAAGATCCCATGTACACGCTCAGCAAAAGCATGCTTACAAAGATGGTTATGCCTCAGGATGCACCGGACAAGGAAACCAGGATAGTTATTCATTTCAGGAACGGGATACCTGTAAGGATTATAAATAAAGATAACGGAACCACAAGGGAGGATCCTTATGAAATGTTCGTATATCTTAATCAGCTTGCCGGAAGTAACGGCATCGGACTTCTCGATATGGTCGAGAACAGGTTTGTTGGCATAAAATCAAGAGGCGTTTATGAAACCCCCGCTGCAACCGTCCTTCATATTGCTCATAAGGATATTGAAGGGATAGCAATGGACAGGGAAGTGATGAGACTTGTAAGTATGCTCAGACCCAAATTTGCCGAGCTGATTTACAATGGTTTCTGGTTCAGTCCCGAAATGGATTTCCTTATGGCTGCTATAGAAAAGAGCCAGGAACTGATCGACGGAAGTGTTCATCTCTGCCTTTATAAGGGGAACGTGATAATTGAAGGCCGCGAATCACCATCTTCACTTTATAATGAAAAGCTGTCGAGCATGGATATTGACGGCGGATTTGATCAGACCGACAGCAGGGGGTTCATAAAGATAAATGCCATCCGGCTTATGGCTCACAGGGCAATTGTTGAGGAAAGTCAGAGAAAATAAAGCAATTGGCAATGAAACCTTCATACTTCCCGGAGCTGGACAAACGGATAGGAAAGCAATTAGGGATATTTTTTCCCACATCAAATTATACCCCCTTTCCCGTTTCCCCCAGGGGGGAAAAGCTGCTCCAGCGCCTTCCCCCCTGGGTGAAGGTTGGGATGGGGGTAAAAATTACAAAATGAAGATGGGAAAAGTAATCAGATAGTTTGCTACTTTAAAAAAAATCACAATGAAATTATGGGAAAAAGGAATTAATCCCGAACCGGCAATAATTGAATTCACCGCCGGGAAGGACAGAAAGACGGATCTTCATCTTACAAAATGGGATATTGTAGGATCGATGGCACATGTGATAATGCTTCATGATGTAGGTCTGATTGAGAATGACGAGAAGAATAACATGCTGAAAGCCCTTCATTCACTTTTTGTATGGGACGAAGAGGGGAGTCTGGCCATTGAGAACGGGGTGGAGGATATTCATTCGCAGATCGAGAAGGAGATGTCTTCAATACTGGGGACGACAGGAAGAAAGATCCATACCGGGCGATCTAGGAACGACCAGGTGCTTGTTGATATCAGGCTCTACACCCGTGAAGAGATTGACAAGGTAGCTATGCTTATGAACAGGCTTTTCAGGAAGCTTCAGTCATTGAGCGATCAGTACAGGGAGGTATTATTGCCGGGGTACACTCATATGCAGCCGGCCATGGTATCATCTTTCGGTATGTGGTTTGGTGCATATGCCGAGAGTCTTACAGATGATCTTTCACTTCTGACAACGGCGAGAGCTCTCAACAACAGGAATCCCCTGGGAACAGCGGCAGGATACGGGACCACTCTTCCCCTTAACAGAAAGCTTACTTCGGAGCTTCTGGAGTTTGATGATCTGGTTTATAATTCAGCCTATGCCAGCCTGAGCCGGGGAAAAGTCGAAATGGCAATAGCTTCAGCTCTTGCTTCTCTTGCACAAACCCTTTCGCGCTTTTCAATGGATATCTGTCTTTACATGACCGCAGAATTCAGGTTCATCGATTTTCCCGACGAATATGTTACAGGATCAAGCATCATGCCCCAGAAAAGGAACCCTGATGTTTTTGAACTCATAAGGGGCAGGACAAATCTTATACAGACCCTTCCGGGAAAAGTTGCCATGCTGGTTTCAAATCTGCCATCGGGATATAACCGCGACCTGCAATTACTGAAACAGATCATGTTCGATGCATTCTCCGAATTGCAGGAGTGTCTGGAAATAATGCTCCTTATGCTGAATAATATCAGGATCAGGAAGAATATTACAGAAAATCCTATATATAATACAATTTTCAGCACCGAGGAAGTGAACAGGCTGGTAAAACAGGGTATCCCGTTCAGGGATGCATATAAAGCCGTAGCCGATATGGTAAAGAACTCTTCCTTCTCAAAAACAGCAATTTCGGATTATGTGCATGAAGGAAGTCTTGGCAACCTCTGCAATGAAGAAATTGCAAGAATGTTCGATGAAAATATAAAGTTCTTTAAGAACAAAACAGCTGCGGAAATGTCAGAGAAGCTGATGGGATATATAAAGTGATGAGGATAGTCCTGCTTTGACAGATTCTTAAACAACCACCCCGGCCAGACCATTTATATTCTGCAGTTTAGATGATTTTGTGGTCTGGCCACCCCTCCTTAAAAAAAGGAGGGGAAACTTTCACAGCAAAAAGTTCTGAATTCTGATTTCGAATGTTCTTCATTCTTACTTTACATTCTTCCTGATATTATCCATAAATACATCGAACAGATAGTCTGTATCTGTCGGACCGCCGGATGCCTCGGGGTGGAACTGTGTTGAAAAGAATGGCATGCTCTTATGTTTCATTCCCTCGTTGGTACTATCGTTCAGATTGATGAAAAGCGGCTCCCAGTCTTTGGCAAGGGTCTTATTATCCACCGCATATCCGTGATTTTGTGAAGTGATATAGGCTTTATCGGTTCCTGTCATTACAACGGGCTGGTTATGACTTCTGTGCCCGTATTTCAGTTTGTAGGTATCCGCACCCGACGCCAGTGCCATAAGCTGGTTCCCGAGACAGATCCCGAAAACGGGAATATCCTTACTGAAAGATCTCTTTAAGTTTTCGATTGTTGTGGTGCACATTTTCGGGTCGCCCGGGCCGTTTGATATGAACAAACCGTCATACTCCTCATTATTATAATCGTAGTCCCATGGGACCCTGATTATTGTAGTGTCGCGCTTCAGCAGATTCCTGATTATATTGTATTTAACTCCGCAGTCAATCAGGATTATCCTGAATTTTCCCGAACCATATACCTTTTTGGTCCTTGTGCTGACCTTTTCGACAAGATTTGATTTGTTGGGATCACAAAACTCCGCTTCAGTGCCGTCGGGTTCAAGCTTTCCGGGCATTGAGCCTTTTTCGCGTATCCGTTTTGTAAGCGCTCTGGTATCGATGCCATAAATACCCGGGACATTATTCCGTTTAAGCCATTCATCAAGGCTTTCTGCTGCATTCCAGTGGCTGTATTCAAAGGAATAATCCGATACGATGAGTCCTGAGATATGAATTGAAGATGATTCATAGAACCTGTAAAGATCATTTTCTTCATTCCTTGCGGGGGCTCCATAGTTACCTACGAGAGGATATGTCAGGCACAGGATCTGACCATGGTATGAAGGATCAGTGAGACTTTCGGGATATCCGGTCATGGCGGTATTGAACACCACTTCTCCGGCTGCGGGAAGAGCCGCCCCGAAGGACCTTCCGTAAAAGACCGATCCGTCTTCGAGAGTGAGCTTTACACGTTGATTATATTTCATTTCTTAATACCTGTCATCTTGCTGAGGCAACAGCCTGTTCAATCCTGTGCATGGCTTTTTCAACCCTGCTCCGTGTCGTGGCCACATTTATCCTCATAAATCCTTCTCCGCCCGGACCAAATGTCGATCCTTCATTCATTCCCACACCCGCTTTATTAACGAAGAAGCTTTGCAGGTCCTTCCCCTTCATGCCTAATTTACGGCAATCGAGCCAGATCATATAAGTGGCCTCGGGTTGGACAGGGATGATTTCAGGGATATGCTCCCTGCAATATCCGGTCACATAATTTACATTTCCGTCAATATATTCCATCAGCGCTGCCAGCCATTCGTGTCCTTCCGAATATGCGGCAACTGAGGCAATGTTACCGAAAATATTCCCGTTACCGACATGAAGGATCTCAACTTTCCTGTTAAAGTATTTCCTCAGAACCGGATTTGATATGATTACCGAAGATGTCGACAGGCCTGCAAGGTTGAAGGTCTTGCTCGGAGCTACACAGGTAACCGTTATATCTGAAATTTCCTCCGACAGTCTTGCGACCGGGGTATGGAAATGACCCGGAAGGGTAAGATCGCAATGGATTTCATCGGAAAGTATTAATATTCTGTTTCTTAGACAGATATCGGAAAGCTGTCTCAGCTCTTCTTCAGACCAGGCTCTGCCGACCGGATTATGAGGGTTGGAGATAATGATCATCTTCGTTTCCGGCGATACTATCTGCTCAAGTGAATCGAGGTCCATAAACCATCTGCCGCTTTTTTCGATGAGCTGATTAATGACAAGTTTACGTCCATGACTTTCGACAGCCGAAAAGAAAGGAAAATATACAGGCGGCTGGACAATTATTGAATCTCCCGGCCTTGTGAAGGCAAGGGTACAAAGGTTTAATGCAGGAACAGTTCCCGGACAGAAACAAATGCTGTCCTTTTCAATCTTCCAGTTATATCCTGAACGGAACCAGTTAATTATTGAATTAAAATATTCGCTGGAGCGGAAGGAATAGCCATATAATCCATGGTCAATACGGTGTTGTAGTTTCCCGGTAATGAATTCCGGCGCCCTGAAATCCATATCAGCCACCCACATGGGAATAATGTCCTTCTTCCCGAAAACCTCATATCTCAGGTCGTACTTTACAGAGTCTGTTCCTCCCCTGTTTACTTCTTCATCAAAATTCCAGTTCATCAGAATTGTATAATTCCCGGAGGAACAAAGATAATTAAATTCATATCGTGCCTGCTTCTGTTATGACCCGTACCAATAAATAATGGGAATAAAATATTTAAGACACTGGTTATAAGACAAGGATACCGGCTATCAAATAACTTCAAACAAGATGTCTATTATTTAATTTATTTATTATTTTTATGCGCAGTTTTGATTGTTAAGTTAATATAAAATTGATCAGGTATGAAAAAGACGATTGCGGCATTGCTTCTTCCTTTGCTTCTGGCAGGTTTTGTGATCATTACATCTAATACCTCCTGCAGGAACAGGGGTACCGGTGAGCAGAAGAAAATTGATATGAATGAGGCTGATACCATATTGAATCAGATTGAAAAGAAAGTATATCCTCTGCCCACATCTGCCGAGGTTATAAAGATGTTGACTGATCTTGAAGTTGGATATATATTCGGCATTTCAAATCCTGTCGAGAATTCGAAGAAATATATTAAAAGCACCGACAGAGCTATCAACCTGGGAGGATATGGCGCTGATCTGAGCTATGCCACCTTATATAATATGCAGCAGGAGGTGCTGAATTACCTGAGCGCCCTGAGGTCGCTTGCCAACGAACTAAATATGTCGCAGATATATGATGAATCGTGGTATGAAAAGATCAGGAAGAACTTTGACAATCGTGATGAGCTTGTAAAGATACTTACCGAAGCCTTCCAGAGCACATATGCTTACCTTGTTGAGAACAATCAGGAAACGCTTGCACTGCTTGTTGTTGGTGGCGCATGGGTTGAAGGGATGTATCTTACAACACATGTTTCGGAGGCAGCATACCAGGTTGCAGGGATATCCAGGAATCTGCTTGAGCAGAAAGAAGCATTCAATACTTTCCTTGAAGTAACAAAACCTTATGAAAACGAAGAGGATATCAGTAATTTCCTGGCAATTCTCGAACCGATCAAAAAGGTATATGAAGGTTTGGGAACAAGCCTGACCCAGCAGAATATAATTGACATTACAAAAGCAATCGAAGGGATCAGGGCCCAGATCATTAAGTAGTTCTTTATCCTACAGATGACCGCAAAGAATCTGACTTTGCGGTCTTTTTTTGAACTGGCATATTTATGAGGGAGTCAGTATTATTGGCGTTGATTCATATCTTTGCCATAGTTTCAACGGTCAACCCGGCAGGGATAACATCAAGAGGCAAAAAAATTCTGCGCAGTTACCTCAGAAGATATCTTAACAGGGAGCTCGAGGAAGAATACTACGCCCTTTTCGAAAATAATCTCGAGTTTTATTCAAATGAACTGAAAAGTGTCGATAAGGCCGAACTGGCAGATGAAAACTCACTGATATCATTCCAGATAACCAATATCTGCCGTCAGATCAAAAAGGGACTGTTCCTTGAAGAAAGGATGATAGTCTTCCTCCAGCTTATGGAGTTTGCATTTGAGGATGGAATGATCTCCGAACAGGAGAAAACAATAGTCGACATAGTAGTAAAAACATTTAATATTTCCAGGAAGGAATATGATAATGTATCGGCATTTATTATTGGCAGGACCTTTGATGACATCTCCACAGACAGTGTTCTCATAATTGAAAGTGATAATCCCGAACTTTCCGGCGCATCTGCCTACAGGAACTATGAAAGCTGGCGTCACCTTAAGATAAAAGGTTTCAAAGGGCATATAATTATCCTTTATATCGAGAGTACTCAAACCCTTCTTCTTACATATGATGGTCCGCTTACTCTTTATTTCAAGGGACGTGATATAATTGTATGCCGGCCTTACCTGCTCGAAAGAGGTGTAAACATTAAAGGTCTGGGCATTGAACCGATCTATTATTCGAAGATATTCAAGCAGTTCATATCCGGAAAATCCTCTGAAAAGGTTGTATTTGAAGGCCATAATATTCAGTTTACATTTAAGAACTCCGACAATGGAGTTCAGAAGATGAATTTCAGGGTTGAATCGGGCAATATGGTAGGGCTGATGGGAGGGAGCGGTGTCGGAAAAACAACGATGCTGAACCTTCTTCACGGAAAACTGAAACCTACTGAAGGGAATATTTATTTAAATGGCTATGACATACATGCCGATGCAGAGGATATAAAAGGACTTATCGGCTATGTTCCCCAGGATGACATGCTTATTGAGGAGCTGACTGTTTTCCAGAACCTTTATTTTAATGCAAGATTATGCTTTGGTGATTACACGGAAGAACAGCTTAACATCACTGTTGAGAAAGTCCTTCAGGATCTTGATCTTCTGGAGATAAAGGATCTTCAGGTAGGGGATGTATTGAACAAAAAGGTCAGCGGAGGTCAGAGGAAAAGGCTGAATATAGGCCTGGAACTGATGCGTGAGCCGAAAGTTCTGTTTGTCGATGAACCCACATCGGGCTTGTCATCTTTCGATTCGGAAAAGGTGATGGTGCTGCTAAGGAACCAGGCATTGAACGGCAAGCTTGTTTTTGCAATCATTCATCAGCCTTCTTCCGATATAATAAAAATGTTCGACCGTCTGTGGATCCTCGACAAGGGAGGATATATGATCTACGACGGCGATCCCGTGGAAGCCCTGGTCTATTTCAAAACAGAAACATCCCAGGCCAATGCAGCTGAAAGCGAATGTCCGGGTTGCGGAAATATTGAAACTGACAATATTCTTCACATAGTCGAGGTCAAAGTGATTGATAATGACGGTATGCCGGGAAGGGACAGACAGGTGAGTCCGGCAGAATGGTATGAAAAATACCGGAAGAAAATGATGCCGTCGCTCAGGCCGAGACCTGAAAAAGTAGCTATGACCCCCGGCAACTTCAGGGTTCCCCGCAAATCTGTACAGCTCAGAACATTTATAAAAAGAAATATCACCAGAAAGCTGGCCGACAGGCAGTATATGACAATCAACCTTCTGGAAGCCCCACTTCTGGCACTAATACTCGGATATATATCAAAATACAGCGAGGAGCAGACCTACCTTTTCGCGGATAATATTAACTATCCGGTATTCCTCTTTATGTCAATTACAGTGGCGATTTTCATAGGGCTTACTGTAAGTGCCGAAGAGATCTTCAGGGACAGGAAGATACTGGAAAGAGAAAAATTCCTTAACCTGAGCAGGCTCAGCTATCTTTTCTCAAAGATCAATTTTTTGTTCGTTCTGTCGGCTATTCAGACACTTTCCTTTGTACTTGTGGCAAATGCAATACTCGAAGTTAAAGGAATGCTTTTCAGGCACTGGCTTATCCTGTTCTCAACGGCATGCTTCGGGAACCTGCTGGGACTGAATATTTCCGCAGGCATGAGGTCGGCCATAAGCATTTATATACTTATACCCCTTTTACTTGTTCCCCAGCTTCTCCTTGGAGGCGCCATGATACAGTTTGACGATCTGCATAAAGCGTTCAGCAGAAAAATTTATGTCCCGGTTATAGGTGATATCATGACTACAAGGTGGTCTTATGAGGCTATTACCGTAGAGCAGTTCAAAAGCAACAGGTACGAAAGGAATTTCTTTGATTATGATATGGCCATCAGCAGTTACAACTGGCATGCATCATTTCTGATCCCGAGGCTCAGGGTTAAGGTCCAGGAATGCGAGAAGGTAGGAAAAAATCCGGAGTTCAGAGAATATATTGAGAATAACTTCAAAAAGTTAAATTACCATCTGGATGAATTATCACAGATGACCGGCATCAGGCCCGGAGAATGGATCACCAGTGTTAATTATCAGAAATTTAATGATATAATTGGTGATTATGTTCTTTCTTATCTTGACAGCCTGAATATAAGGTTCAGGTCGGACGAAAGGAAAACATCTCTTCAGCTTGATTCTGTAAAAAGATCCATGGAGCAGCGGATAGGAGAGGAGGCTTTTGTAAGATTACGGAGTGAAAATCATAATGAAAGACTTGCGGAATTAGTTCTGAACCGGAGGAGTACCTGGAGAATATATGAGACCGACGATAAGTTCATACAAAAAGCCGATCCCGTATTGATGAAACCCGGATCAAAGCACGGGAGGGCTCATTTCTATGCCCCTTATAAGCAGATCGGGAATCTTAAGATCAGCACCCTGGTTTTCAATATGATAATTGTCTGGCTGATGATAATATTCCTGTTCGCGACACTCTACTACAATGTACTTAAAAGGTTCATTGTATGGCTTGAGAGGCTCAAGCTTCCGTTCTGGCGGAAATTCGGGAGAGAGTTGCTGCAGATTTAGAAGGGTTGCTGGTTCCAGATTCCCCACCTTCGCTACTTCCTTCGCTAAAGCTATGGAGGTCAAAGAAAGCTTCAGTGGGCGAAGCAGGTTCCAGGTTAGTTTAAGAAATAATGGTAAGCGTTCATCCAAAAAAAAATCTGGGTCAGCATTTTCTAAAAGACAGGGAAATTGCCCGTAAAGTGGTATCATCACTTACCGGTAATGGATATGATTCAGTGCTTGAGATTGGTCCGGGTACGGGAATACTCACTGAATATCTTCTGGAAAGGAATTTTGCCGACCTGAAAGTCATTGAAATAGACAATGAATCGGTTCATTTCCTGAAAGAAAAATTTCCCGGTCTGGGTGAGATTATAAGAGGTGATTTCCTCAGGATGGATTTAGGAGAATATTTTAAGGGCAGTCTTTGTATTGCCGGCAATTTCCCATACAATATTTCATCACAGATCCTGTTCAGGGTATTGGAGAGCAGGGATAAGGTTGTGGAGGTTTGCGGAATGTTCCAGAAGGAAGTTGCCGAAAGGATCTGTTCGGGGCCCGGATCGAGGGATTATGGCATTCTGAGCGTACTTCTTCAGGTATTTTACAAAACTGAATATCTTTTTACTGTTCCGGAACATGTATTTTCACCTCCTCCGAAAGTAAAATCGGGTGTTGTCCGCCTCACCAGGAATGAGGTAAAGGATATTGGTGTTGATGAAGCGTTTTTTACACGGGTTGTGAAGGCAGGATTTGCCCAGCGTCGCAAGAAACTGAGGAACTCTATCAGATCGGCATTTGATCTTCAGAATGAGGATTGCCCGTTCTTTGATCTGAGACCCGAACAGTTATCGGTGGAGATGTTCATTGATCTGACAAGATGGGTGGATAAGAACCGGCGGATTGTTCAATAGTCGGGTTAAAGCTTCTGTATCTTTCAGCTTTTTTACCCCGGCCCTAAAGGGAGAAAGCTGAAAGACCGGTCTGACATTTGTAGTCCGTTTTAAAAAATTTTGCAACCCAGGGGTATGACTACGCTCTATCAAAAAGGTTAAACACGAAGGAGATTCCTCATTTCGCAAACCTGAACAAAGTGAAGGTTTGCTTCATTCGGAATGACAGTGCATTTTAGGTAGAGGAGTGGAGGGAAGCCGGGGCGTTTTGCCTTATCTTTCCGTCATGGATCATATTTTATTCAAAACGCCCCGGCTTCCCTCCACTCCCTTAAGACAAATGACTGTCATTCTGAACGTAACGAAGTGAAGTGAAGAATCCTGCCCGACAATAATGACTTTAATACATTCAAAGAGCCATAATTCCTGATTCAAGAATTTTTGCATTCCAGACATTATGACAACTAACTCAGTAGAGGCATTTTATTTATGATTACCAGGTTGTCATTTAAGATTAACCCCGGAGGGGGGTTATTCACCTTCAGCTCTTTCATAGCAAGAGACCAGGATCCTGGTTCTATAAGAACTTACATTGAATACAGAAAACCATTTGCAAATATATCAATATAAGCAAAGTATGAAAGTTGTCATTAGCAGGTTAAGGTTAATACAAGAATTGATCCGGGAACTTTTTCAATTAAAGGTATTTATTGCCGGATCCAGTCTCTTTCATAAAATGCATATTATCAACGCCTTTCACATCCATTAAAAAATTTTTGAAAAAAAGTCCAAAAATGAGGGTAACAATTTCGACCCTATCCGGATTAAACGGAAAAATGATTAAACCTTTTTAAAGAAATTTTTGAGATCGTATTTATTTTCTAAAAATGTATTTAGCTATGAAAACGTTATCTGCAACTCTTACATTGTTGTTATTAACAATAATGTCGTTCAAGTCTTATGCACAGTCTCCCGATACTATAAAGTACTCCTACAATGACTCCGGGAGCAGGGATGAAAGAATCATTGTTCTTGGGGGAGGTGGCGGGAAAGGAATTCAGCAAACTGACCTGGTAAAAAAAGATCCCAAAGAACAAGAAATTGAATCAGGAACTTTTACTGACCAGATCGGAAAGAGCTCGGTTATCATTTACCCAAATCCTGCCACAAGTGATATAACTGTAGAAATTAGCGGGATTGAAGAGAACCATGGAGACATGATCTGTCTGTATGATCAGACAGGGAGACTGGTACTTACCCATTCCAATGTAACGTGGAGCAATAGTCTTAATCTTTCAGGACTTCCTGCAGGGATATACTTTATGGTTATAAAACTAAAAAGCGGAACGTCAAAATGGAGCATAATAAAACAATGAGAACGTGTATCAGGTACACTCTTAATATTACAAATCTTCTTTATTACAAATAGTTGTTATCAGTCAATTAAAATTATTCAACCATGAAAAAGTCAATCTTCATTTCAGTTTTATACAGGGGGCCTGGTATAGCCGGTTATGGCTGGCAGATCGGGGGATTATCAGTAATTTCCCGCGGACCTCAGACTTATTACCACGACGGATCTGCCAAAGGAGTTAATCTTGACAATAATGACCGGTTCTATCTGGATGGGTTGAGACTTGTCAATACATCATACTCCTATGGAGATGCCAGTGCACAATATCAGACTGACAATGACATATTTACCAGGATAACACCACAGGCAACAGACACTTACGGACCGGGTTGGTTCAAAGCAGAAACAAAATCCGGACTTATCTTTGAATATGGGAACAGTACCGGGTCAAAACAAAAGATCACAGGTTTTTCTCAGACACTTAACTGGTATGTTTCAAAGATCAGTGATCTTTTTAGTAACCAGATGAACTTTGCATATATCCAGGATAATTTCAGTGTTTATCCTGCAGAAATTACCTATGGACCAAATACAATCACTTTTTATTATAAAGAAAGAACAGACAAAACTTATTCGTTTTTAAAGGGCATTAAAATCGAGCAGAATCTGCTGCTTGATAAGATTGTCATTAAGTACAATACAACTATTGTTAAAACATATGAATTTAAATATACTTACCAGGGGTCTCAGTATAATTATTATTCAACGTTAAACGAGATAATAGAATACGGTACAGGTACAAGCCGGATGAATTCAACAGCTATAACTTACCAGGTGCCTGCAAATGTTTCATTTTCACAGACACAGTACAATACTGCTCACGAATATGTGACCTATAAATCTATAATGGTCACCGGAGATTACAACGGTGACGGTAAAGCTGACTTTCTATGTCTCCCTGATGCATCAAAAGGAGCTACATGGACCGGTATGCGGGTTTATTATAGTGATGGCAACGACAACTTTACAACTTATTTCACTGAAACTACTGTTTTGAGCTCGTTGAGAGATATACGATCTTTGGATATTAATGGAGACGGCAGGGATGACATTATCTATGAGACAGGCTCAACATCCTCATCTGCATTTTATTATATGCTCTATGATGGCAGCTCATTTTCTCAGCCGACATTGATAACAACCTTTAATTATGGCGCAGTTACAGGAATAAGTGGTAAAAGAAGAAGGGGCAGCTAATTCAGGCAGGAGAATGATAATGAATTCAACGGGGCTGATTATAATGGAGATGGAGTTAATGATATTTTTCTGAATAATCCGATTGGTAACTGGCGTATATATTCATTAGTGAATTTAACAGGTCAAATGACTCCTTTCATGAACCTATTGGGTTCCGGCACAATAAGTACTCTTGCCAGAGAAGTGCTCAGTGGTGATTTTAATGGCGACGGGAAAGCTGATATCTGGAGTTTTGAAGATACAGGCGTAAAGATTTACACATTTTCAGGTTCAACGCTTAGTCTCCTTTATAATTCTACCTGGCCTTCAAATAAACACTTCTTTACTCTTGGAGATTTTAATGCTGATGGTAAAACGGATATCTTTTTATATGGTTATGGAAGAGGTGGTACAGAATATGACTGGAGTGAATGGCAGATTCAACTCTCAACCGGTATTGGTTTTACACCCGTTTATTTTCCGAAAAAGAAAAACAATCTTAAGGATGACCTGGTGAGGCTGGGTGATTTCAACGGAGATGGCGCTACAGATATTATGGTAACCATGAAGGAAATAACCTGGACGGGAACCTATTTCTATATTTCAAAGAATAATGGTACGGATTTGTATACATATAATATTGCGGGTTATCCTGTTGCTTCACATAATTTTTATGTGGCTGACTTTGATGGTGATGCCCACACAGATTTTATCTGTACTGATGGTGAGTACGCCTGGTGGAACGGTTACCAGGTTTATAAGACAGTTGGAAACACCTCGATACTGATGGAGAAAGTCGGCAACGGACTTGGTGTTCTGACCAAAGTTAATTATACAAAGCTGTCACAGGCCTCATCGGGTATTTACCAGCGTGGATCAGGAGCAGCTTACCCGGTTGCTGATTTCCAGGGGCCCCTGAATGTTGTAACTTCTGTTCAATATGATAACGGAAAAGGGAGTCTGAATACTCAGAACTATTATTATGAAGGAGTAAAAATCCATCTTCAGGGTAAAGGTTTCCTGGGATTTACGAAAACCAGGATTTCAGATGTTGCCTCAGGGATAGATAATGAAAGTGTCATTACATCGGGATTTAATACAACATACTTTTATCCAAATGTTTATCTGGCTTTAAGAAAACGTTCAAATACTACTGATACACTTGAGAAAGCCAAGAATACGATGACGCGGATAGAACTGGATGTATCAAAAAAACGGATCTTCCCCTATGTGCAGGTTTCAACTCAAACTAATAAGCTGACAGGCCAAAAGATTACTGTAACCTCATCGTACGATAACTATGGTAATCCAACTTCAACTGTGAAGACTTTCCTTAACGGCCCCACAGAGACTACAACGAATCTTTATGATAATACAGTATCCTCCTCACAATGGCTCCTTGGCAGACCTACAAGTACAACATTGCAATATACTGGTGGCGGTAATACAATTACAAGGTCGGGATCAAGAACTTTCGGCTCTTCAAACAACAACCTGAACAGTGAAACCTGGCACTCAGGAACCAACCAGCAGGTAGTTAAAGGATTTAAGTATAATCCAAATGGAACTTTAAAGCGCGATTCCATTACAGCAAATGGTTCTTATAGAACCACAATTTATACCTATGAATCCAATAGCATCAGGATAAAAACGATTAAAGATCCCCTTTCTCATACTACTACATTTAATTTTGACAGTTATGGCAGGCTGCAGACAAAGTCAGATTACCTTAATAATACTCTGACTTATCAGTATGATGCCATGGGCAGAGACACAAGTATTGTTTCCAGTGAAGGGAGCCGTACAAGAACTGTCTATGGATGGGAAACTCCGGCATCTGTTCCAAAACCGGCCAGATATTCGGTACAGAAAACAGGAAATGACGGTTCACAGAGCAAAAGCTGGTTCGATAAGCTCGGCAGGGAAATACGCTCCGATGTTAAGGGATTTAATGGCACCTGGATATACACTGTAAAAAGATATAACCTGAAGGGGCAGACGGATAGCGTTTCAGAACCATACTATTCGAACGAAACCCCTTTGTGGAACAGGTATCAGTATGATAATTATGGGCGAATAACAAATCTGACCAGACCTTCGGGAAGGAATAGTTCATGGGTATACAATAATAACATTGTAACTGAAACAACCGGAGGGAAGTCGTTTACAAAGACCTATGCATCCGATGGCACACTTACCTCAGCACAGGATGCCGGGGGGACAATTACTTATACCTATTTCCCGGATGGAAAGATCAGAACAATTTCTGCCCCCGGAAGCATAATTACACAGATGGAATATGATATTGCGGGTAACCAGAAAAAACTTATTGATCCAAGTGCCGGGACTATAAATTACACTTATAACGGATATGGTGAACTGGTTACTCAGCAAAATGCCAGATCTCAAACCACAACATTTATCTATAATCCGGATGGGACTATTAAAAGAAAGGAAACTCCCGAAGGTCTTATCAAATACCGATATAGCCCAAATAAACAACTGGTAAATGTCAATTCCTATGGAACGGTGAGTCATACATACAGCTATGATTCGAAAGGGAGAGTAATATCTGTCGTTGATACCATTCCGGGAACAACCCCTTTAACAACATCTTTTAATTATGATAGCTATGGCCGGATGAGTACAATTACACATCCCTCGGATATAATCGAAACATACAACTATAATGGTAATGGCTATTTAAGCTCTATATCTGCAGGCGGTTCAACAATGTGGACAACCACATCAATGAATGCCAGAGGGCAGGTTACGGCAGGACAATACGGCAGTGACCTGAGTTCAACATACGGTTTTGATGCATATGGATATCCGACATCAACGGTTACCGGCACGCTTCAGAGTTATTCATACAATTTCAATACTGTAACCGGAAACCTGAACTGGAGGCAGAACAACAAATACACAGGTCTGAAAGAAACTTTTAATTACGACAATTCCGACAGACTGGATAACGTTTATAAAGGGACAGGAACACCGGTTCTGACACTTGATATGGCATACGACAGTAACAAGGGAGGTATTACGACCAAGAGCGATGCAGGGACAATGATTTATAACTATCCCGGCAATCCTTATGCCCTTGGCGCTATCTGTCCCACTACCGGACTTGTGCCATCGAATACCCAGACATTAACGTATACTTCATTTGAGAGTGTAAGTACAATAAGTGAAAATAATTATGTAGCTTCGTTTACGTATAATCCCGAGGCACAGAGAGCAAAAATGGTTGTTCAGCAAAGCGGCAATACAATACTTACCAGGTGGTATTCAGGCAGCAGCTATGTAAAAGAAACAGCAGGCGGTGTTACAAAACAATATACATATATAGTAGGCGATGCATATACAGCGCCGGTTGTTGCAATAAAAACAGGGACCGGCTCACCTGTTTACTACTATCTGCTAAGAGATTACCTTGGCAGTATAACTCATGTTGTAAATACTTCAAAAACTTTAGTAGCAGAGTACAGTTATGATGCCTGGGGCAGGATGAGAAACCCAACGAACTGGACAAATTATACTCCCGGAACAGAACCTGCCTTGTTTATAGCCGGAAGAGGCTTTACAGGGCACGAACACTTGCCATGGTTCAATTCAATAAATATGAATGGCAGAGTTTATGATCCTTTAATCGGACAATTTTTGAGTCCGGATAACTATGTTCAGGACCCGACATTTACTCAGAACTATAACAGGTATACATACTGCCTCAATAACCCATTAATCTATACCGACCCTGACGGTGAGTTCTTCTTCTCATTATTCTTGCCTATAATTGGGCCTATTTTGGATGCTGCTTGTTGGGGTGCTGTAATTAACGGAGGTGTCTATGCAGCTTCAACTGCTATTACAGGCCAAAAATGGGACTGGGGCCAGTTTGGTAAATCTTTGGCAGTTGGTGCTATATCCGGAGGAGTTGGAGCAGGAGCAGGGATGCTAACACAAGGACTTAATGTATATGGGGCAATACCTGGAGCGTTGGTTGAAGGCGGTATTCAAGGTACTGCCGGTGCAATTTCTGGAGGTTTCACAAATGTCATTATGAATGGTGGTTGGGGAGAAAATGGCAAAAATTTCTGGTCAGGAGCAGCCCAGGGATTTACTACTGGATTTATTTTAGGCGGAATATCTGGAGGAGTTGAAGGATATAAAAATGCTGCAAATTCAAAGTATGAGAGGAGTTTACTTTTTGGAAATTTAACGCGTAATGGAAGACAAGCTGCTTTTACAGACTATATCATAGAATATGATTTATGGAGTGCAGGAATGTCGGAGTTTGATTTTGCTGCGTCATCTAGTGTTAGGGGTAGCACGGAATTTATTAATCCAATTACAGGAGAAGATATTCGTTCCGTTTATGACGCAGCCAACAACTTTGATAAAGGAGTCATTTCAAGATATCATTTCAATTTAAAAAGAATGAGTTCATTAAGTCGCATCGAATCAAATGTTTTGCACGAAAAACAACATATGCTAGATTACTTCACTGGAAATGCTAATAAGATCTTCAATGAATATGGGGCAAGCGCATTAATCCCGAACTTAGAAATCCGGGCTCATATGAATGTGCTTAATCTAGGTTTTTTCAGGAACTATAATGTAGCCCGAATTAAACATTGGTTTAATCAATAATATTATTAGAAAATTTATGGTTGCAAAATTGTGTACTCTTCTTATTATGTTTTTCTTAAATTCTTTTGACTTAAAAAATGATGAAAAGATCTTTTATGCAAAAGATAGATACATTGAGGAATTTATTATCTTATATTCCGATGATAACAAAGGAATAAGAATTAATTTATTTAAAGATCATGATTGGTATGGGCAATCTGATTTTAAGTACATATTAAATGGGGATACCTTGAGAATTGATCTTGCTGATGATAAGATTGGAAATATCGTTCTATTTGTTAAAAAGAATAAACTTAAAAAAATCAATCATGATAACAGTTTATATTTTAATAAGTACCATAGGATTTCAGCGAAGAAAATGCATCGGATAAATGAAACATCTTATAGTAACAAAACAAATGTTCTTTGATATAGCGTTAGCTGAGAACGCTTTAATGGTATAGTTATTGCCTCAATAATCCA
>MTKZ01011778.1_pt1 | contig 21930 bp, 25 predicted proteins | sample 1042781 | NCBI WGS metagenome assembly MTKZ01 (sample SAMN06212207, study PRJNA360539) | anaerobic digester metagenome | biome: Wastewater treatment plant; material: sludge; isolation source: anaerobic digester fed with sludge from wastewater treatment plant | place: Denmark: WWTP Viborg ... | reverse complement strand
CTCTTTCTGGAGGATGTTATTTGGCACCTGAGGGTCAGGAAAATTCCTGTTAAGATCATACCCGTTAGCATTGGCTCTGACCGGAGCTGTGATCTCATTACCTGTCAGATATGTTCCGTCAGGATTCGCAAGAGGGTTGATCCATATTTCAAGTTCAGACAGCAGTCTGGTGATTCTGCTGTCTGTTCCGTAGTTCTTCAGCAGGTAATCGGCAAGCCTGAGCATCAGAATAAATCCGCCCGTCTCGTTCCCATGAATTGTTGAGGTATACAGAACTTCGGGCTCGTCTTCATCAGTTTTAACATTATCCGATAATTTCAGGGCAAGCACCAGCTTTCCGTAATTCGTTGTTCCGATTGTATCCACATCGCAGATTGCCGGATAGCCTGAGGCAAAAGCTTCCATTATTGAAAGGTACTGTGTATATGACGGATATGTCTCCCACTCCATCGCCTCAGCAAGATCTGCCGAGGTTATAATACCTTTCAGACCAGAGTCCGGGATTAGAGAATAATCGAATTTCTGATCAATGAACCATCCGATTGTAAGAGGTGAAAGGACTATTTCAACAATGTCATCTTTAACAGAACTTATTGAAACGTTACGGGAAAGTTCGTTTAGGGAATTCTTTTCAATAATATGTACAGTAACTATTGCCTGACCGGTACGCTCAACTAATTCCTTAAGAAGATCATCTTTTAATTTAACCTGTGAAAAGCACTCTGATGAAAAGAACGCCAGAATAATTATATTGACGATCAGGTTTTTCCGCAACATTCTCTTAAACATTGAATCTTATATGCAGGATATCCCCGTCGCCGACAACATAATTCCTGCCTTCAATATAAAATCTGCCTGCTTCCTTGCATCGGTGCTCAGAACCCAGAGTGATAAAATCATCGTATTTCATCACTTCTGCCCTGATAAAACCTCTTTCGAGATCGCTGTGTATCACCCCGGCGGCCTGGGGTGCAGTCATGCCTTTTTTTATTGTCCATGCCCTGATCTCCTTTGGGCCAACAGTAAAGAATGTCTGGAGGTTAAGTAGTTTATATGCAGCCCTGATAAGTTTATTCACGCCGGGTTCATCGAGTCCCGCATCAGCCAGGAACGCGTTACGATCGTCTATATTCTCCAGATCTGCAATCTCCGCTTCGGTCTTTCCTGCAATTATAAGCATCTCCGCATCCCTGCCCCTGAGGAATTCTTTAACCCTGTCGACATAGTGATTTCCGCTCGCAGCTGATTTTTCATCAACATTGCATATGAACATTACCGGCTTCATTGTAAGAAGAAACAGATCATCGATAAATTTTTTCTCCTCGTCTTTTACTCGCAGACTTCGCGCATTATTGAAATTCCCTATATGGTCCCTGTAACGCTCAAGTACCTCAAGGCCCTGAAGCGACTCCTTATCTCCGGATTTGGATGCTTTCTTTAACCTCTCGATCTTTTTTTCGACTGATTCAAGATCCTTCACCTGCAATTCAAGGTCGATTGTTTCTATATCCCTTACCGGATCAACTGACCCTTCAATGTGGGGCAGGTTCTCATCATCAAAGCACCTGAGAACATGTATCAGAGCATCTGTATTTCTTATATCGCCAAGGAATTTATTACCGCTGCCTTCACCCTTATTGGATCCCTTTGTAAGCCCTGGAATATCAACTATCTCAACAGTGGTATGGACTATCTTCTCAGTAACCTGATGTTTTTCAAGCTCATAAAGTCTCTGGTCAGGTACCTGGATGATGCCAATATTTGACTTTGTTGCACTGAAAGCGAAAGCATGCGTCTCACCCCTGGTGTTTGATAAACAGTTAAATATTGTAGTCTTACCTACATTAGTGATTCCTATAATTCCGCACTGAAGAGCCATTTCATTCAATATATGTGTAGGATGTAAAGTTAATCAATTAATACGATGATTTTCCAACCCGGCCTCATTGTCAGCTGCACGGCGGAAAACATGATTAAACAGAAAGTTAAAATGAAAATTTCTACAACCTGAGACTATGATCTGCCTTTGCAGATTTCAGAGCTAAGATATCCTCTGAGATCTGCCATCGGTACTTTTTGCTGCTGTCCGGAAATCATATTCCTGATTGTGACAAAACCTGACTTTAGCTCATCTTCCCCGGCGATAAGAATATAAGGGATCTTCCTTGCATCGGCATAGGAGATCTGCTTCTTTATCTTCACCGGATCAGGGTAAAACTCAGACCTTATTTTCATGCTCCGCAGCAATGCAAGTATCTTAAATGAATATTCCAATACAGCATCTCCAAAATTCAGTACAAGGACCTTTGAAAGCGATGAATCGCTGTTGCTGAAGAGACTGAGCTGGTTCATCACGTCGTATATTCTGTCGGCGCCAAATGATACTCCCACCCCTGAGATACCATCCATACCAAACACTCCTGTAAGGTTATCATAACGTCCTCCGCCGCAAATACTTCCTATACTGATATCAGCTGATTTAACTTCGATTATGGTGCCCGTATAATAATTAAGGCCTCGGGCAAGCGTCAGATCAAGCTCTACGGAACCTGACAGGATACCGGTTTCAATGTATGAGAACAATTCATTCAGTTCAGCTATACCTTTAATCCCCGTAACCGAATTCGAAAGAAGGGATTTGAGTTTATCAAGTTTGACACCTGCGCCGCCTTCAAGCTTAAGGACAGGCTGAAGCTTGTTTAAAGCTTCCGCAGATATACCCTTTTCCATAAGCTCCCGGTTAACCGCTTCGATACCGATCTTTTCAATCTTATCAATTGCTATTGTGATATCAGTCAGTTTATTCTCTTCGCCAATGTATTCCGAGATGCCTGCCAGTAGTTTCCTGTTATTGATCTTTGTTATAACACTTACCTTTAGTTTTGAAAATATCTCGTCAATAATTTTTATTAACTCATATTCATTTAATAATGAGTCGCTTCCGATAACATCAACATCACACTGAAAAAACTCACGGTATCTTCCCTTCTGAGGTCTGTCAGCTCTCCACACAGGCTGTATCTGGTACCTTCTGAAAGGGAAAATAATTTCATCACGATGCTGAACGATGTACCTTGCAAAAGGGACTGTAAGATCATATCTCAATCCTTTCTCACAAATAACACCTGACAGTTTTGCGGTATTTCTCTCTTCAAGGTCGGCCGGTGCAACATCCGAAAGAAAGTCACCGGAATTCAGGATTTTGAAAATCAATCTGTCGCCTTCTTCACCGTATTTACCAAGAAGTGTTGAAAGGTTTTCCATTGCAGGAGTTTCAAGAGGAAGATAGCCGTACAGCTTAAAGACATCTCTGATTGTATCAAAAATGAACTCCCTGCGGAGGATCTCCTCAGGGGAAAAGTCGCGTGTCCCTTTTGGTATGGAAGGTTTATTTGCCATAATATTGTTATAAACTCAGAGGGTAAAAGTAAGAAAGAATTATTAAAAGTCTTACAGTACCTTTACGACATGCATTACCCGGAATGCTGTTTCAGTATTTCTCCGGTACGAAAGTCTGGTCCGTCACCGGGGGTCTTACATATGCCACATCGTGCTTAAGAGGAGGCAGTTTGAAAGGTTTAGGAGTGAGATCCTCATAGGGGATCAGTGAAAGCAGATGATCGATAGTATTGAGCCTTGCCCTACGTTTATCATCAGCCGGAACCACGAACCAGGGCGATTGTTTCGTGTCGGTATATGAGAACATTTTATCCTTGGCCATTGAATATTCGACCCACTTATCACGTGATTCTATATCCATAGGGCTTATCTTCCATCGCTTTGTCGGGTCTTTGATCCTGTCCTGAAAACGTTTTTCCTGTTCCCTGTCGCTCACAGAGAACCAGTATTTTACAAGAATTATTCCCGATCTTATAAGCATCTTCTCAAATTCCGGGCACGATCTCAGAAATTCCTCATATTCTTCATTTGTGCAATAGCCCATCACCTTTTCCACTCCTGCCCTGTTATACCAGCTTCTGTCAAACAGTACGATCTCTCCTGCGGCGGGCAACTCTGTGACATAGCGCTGGAAATACCATTGAGATTTTTCTCTTTCAGTGGGAACTCCAAGAGCAACGATCCTGCAAATACGCGGGTTCAGGCAGCCGGCTATGGTCTTGATTACGCCACCTTTGCCGGCGGCATCCCTCCCTTCAAAAATTACTACAACTTTCAGCTTTTTGGCTTTGACCCATTCCTGAAGCTTTACAAGCTCTATCTCAAGCTTCATCAGATGCTTTTCAAAATCTTTGCTGCTTAGTTTCTTCTTCCTGCTGGCTTTTATATCATGATACAGGTCTTCCTTATTGAATTCTTCAACTTTCTTATCTTTCTTCTTTCCCCCGTGCGGTGCCATAGCCATGCGGTGTTAATAAATAGAAAGATAATAAAAAATCCTGAAATTAACGAATTTCAGGATGAAAAGTTTGAACCGGATTAAGTGCCGGAAAGAACTGCAGTTTTAAAACTCTGTATCCGGCAATACCGTAGTCCTGGCTTCAGCTATTGTATAAAGGGTATAGAAAGGGGGTATTTGAATTTTTCTCCTTTTGAAGCTTTAATGCTTGCAATTACAATACAGACTATCTTCAATAATCCCAGGAACATTACTATGGGGATNNTGGAAATTCATTGAAGCTTTCCCGTTCATGTCGATCCATAAAGATTCGTCTTTTCTTGACAGCCAGCATATTAACGGGCCAATTATACCACCAAACGGAAAAAAGAATCCGGCAAATGCAGAAAGATGACAGAGCATCGCCCAGTTCCTTTCTGATTCTGATAATTTACTAAGCTCTTCCATGATAATTGGTATTTATTGAAAAGACGGCATATTTAAATTACTGATGCATCAGTCAAATCTTGCCAGACGTTTCAGGTCAGATGGCAGAAATCCATCAGGATTTCGCCTGTCTATAAGATGTTCATTGTAATAGTACATATTTGAATCATCAGTCCCGATGAGCATCTTAAAACAGTACCCTGAGTTTCTGAATTCACCAACCGGGCTTACTTTATGAAGGATCACCGCAGCCGGTCTTTTGGTCTCTATAGCCTTAACTATCTCTTCTTCAGGTACTATCTCTATTTTGCCGGAATAGATCGCCTTTATCTTTTCAATAGTATTAATTTCCGGAGCAAGATCTTCTTCTTTGACAAGTATAGTCCTCTTCAGGATTTCAGGAACATTCTCATTATAGAACCTGAGATATTTCCTTCCGGTTTTTGAAGGATCCTCCATGATAAGGCTTGCATGCTTCTGTATAAATGACAAAATTGCTCCGAGCTTATAGCCATATTCGAGGCCATCCTCACCGGCAAATGACAGAGGTACGGCGCATATTTCGGGATTTTCCCCGATCTTATCCACATCCTTGCCCTGGATTAAATTGATAAAATTATATACTGAATTTGACTTATCCTTTGCAAAATTGGTCTCTGTAAGTACAATAAAAGAATATGAAGGATTAATTCTCCTTACATTGAATTCCGTCCCGCTTATGAATTCATAAGGGGTTATCTTCCAGTATTCCTTCATAGCCTCTCTTATATATGCATTAAAGGCGCTGAAAGAATCATCCTCAAGGACTACACATGTCTTCGAGGATTTGAATTGTCTTATCTCATTACTGTCAGGGAAAGGCGCCTGGCCATTAAGAAAAACCGGGAAGAGCAAGACTGACAATACAGGGATTATGTATTTCATTTATATTACTGATTTACAGGTATATATAAAGGATTTCGTTCGTTGTACTTGCGAATATAGACAAACATAAGATCTTTCTTTTTCTTCCTTGGAAGCCTCATGAACTCTTCATAAAGCTGTTCATCCTTCATAATAAGCAGCTCAGTGCTCTCCAGATCGAAATCCATCAACTTGCCATCTTCAAAATTGAAAACGAACTGTTTGACATCACTCCTTGTCATATTATTCCTGTAGTAAGGTGAATAGTAGCTGTAGGGATTATAGTACCCGTAATAAGAATAGGGATAATAATAATAAGAGTATGGATCATAAAAGCCATAACCGTAGGGTGAATTGTAGTACCTTGAGTCGTAAGTAACAATATCGGCTACAAAATGACAGATTGAACCTACAAAAGTGACACGCGAAAAATTATTCTGCATCTGAACATATATCACCCCGTTGCGTGAATAACCCCATACCGACGATTTTTCTATCTCCTGTCTGATGCCCATCTCATCATAGAAATAGATCTTATCCGATTCGAAAAGATTCCTGAAAAAATCTTTATCGTTATAATCTGTCGATGTCAGGATCTTGGATTTTGGTATGGGATCATTTTGCCGCACCTGATCAAAATTAAGGTATATGCCATCTTTAAACTTGAAATCGGGGGTAAACTTTACCATCTCCCTGATTTGCTTACCTTCCTGCGCTATCAGTGAGCCTGAAAAAAAAGAAATTGCCAGAAGAAATAAAATCCTGTATTTCATTTTCATCATTGTAGCTATTTGATTTTTACCGCTCAAATTTCATACCGTAAGTGCAAATTTAACGATTTACTTTAAAAGGCTTATTTAATAAATACTTAAAGTGAGCTAAACTTTGGATTACTTAAAGTCAAAAATCATTTTAATATTTGATAAATAGCGCTTACGTTTTATTAACTTTAGGCACTCTAGGCACTCAAAACTCTAGGCACGGATTAGTTGCAAAGGGTGATAAATCTAGTAATTGTATATCTTTTAGTTATTTTGTTTATTTTTACAATTCCCAAAAAGAAAAACATGACCCAGGAGACCGGAACGAATAATCAAGGCGATCTCAATCAATCAGCCCTGAAGGAAGTAACATTGTGGTCCTATGGTGTCCTTTCGGGACTGATAATTGGCATTATTCTGATAATGTTTGATCTGAGATTCCTTGCGGGACTGATCCTTATCATCTCAGCTGCTGCAGCGCTTCTGCTTTCAAGAAAAGTAATCTCATTATTAATTGCCGTAAAGAATTCTCTTAAAGAGATATCCGCTTCGAATGAGAAAAAAGATGAAGTGATCACCAATTTTTCACATAAGATACGGGAACCTTTGAACAATGTCGTAATAATCGCTGATATGCTTATGGAATCGGGCCTCCAGAAAAAGCAGAAAGAGCTTTTAGAGACTTTCGTTGCTTCCACGAATAACATGGTCACAACTGTTAACGAATTAACAATGCAGTCGGCTGATAATATCAGCCTTGAACCAAAAAAATATATCAGATTCAATCTGCTTTCAACCGTCCAGAACACAATTGAACTCTACAGCCTGAAAGACAAGGCAAATATTGATTTTATCCTTAACAAGAGAGAATTTACTGATTTTGAATGCTTTGGTGATCCAATATCACTAAAGCAGATACTCCTTGATATATTCAACACTATTGAAAATCATAACACTGAAAGACAGACAAAAGTAACAATCAACCTGCGTAAGGAGAAGGAAGGGATTAATGAGATCCTTGTTGGCATCAGGATCCAGATCGATAAAGTTATTGTACTCGTTAATGAAAAGGAACCGGAACAAAGCCTGGCAGCAAGGATGATAGCAGCACGGAAAGGAAAATTCTCCCAGGAATTCGGAGGAAATTACACTGTTCTGGATATAACCCTTCCATTCACAAATATTATCCGGGAAGCAAAAATTCCAACTGCTTCTCCAAAAATAGGCGAACTGCTGCAAAAGGAAAAAATTCATAAAGAACTGAAAGACATTAAGATACTTCTTGTAGAAGATAACCTCATCAATCAGAAGATCACCCTCCTCACTCTCAAACCGCTTGTAAACAATATTGAAACAGCCTCAAACGGGAAAGAAGCCCTTGACAAATTCGGTACTGCTCACTTTGATATTATCCTTATGGATATCCAGATGCCTGTGATGAGCGGATTACTTGCTGCAGAAAAAATCAGGGCTCTTGAATCAAGTACAAACTCGCATATACCTATTATCGCCATTACAGCAAATGCGATGCTCGGAGACAGGGAGAAATGCATTTCTGCAGGAATAGACGATTATATCAGCAAGCCTTTCCAGCCCTCAGCTCTTGTCGACAAGATTAAAAAGTATATTTAGCGCTTCCCTTCCAATGGTTTGAAGCCAATGACCATTATGTCGTCGACCTGACTGTTCCCCGACATCCATGTTGTGATATTCTCTTCCAGTATTGCCTTCTGATCTTCAAAAGGTAAGCTGTGTATCTTCAATAACAGATACCTGAACCTCCGGTACATGAATTTCTTATTTTCCTGCCCGCCGAACTGGTCGACATAACCGTCGGAAAAAATGTAGATTATATCATCCTCCTTAAGATCAACTTCGTGATTCGTATATTCAATCCCTTCCGGATTCATTCCGATAATGTACTTGTCACCTTTAACCTCTATAAGCATGTCATCGCGTACCAGGTAAAGAGGGAAAAAAGCTCCGGCATATTCAAACCTCTTTTGCTTCCTGTCAATGACACAAAGGCCTATGTCCATACCGTCACGAATGATTGTCCCTATGTTCTTTTCCCTGCTGAATGTCTTCTCAAGGCCTTTGTTCATTATTGCCAGTATCCTTGAAGGTTTTTCTATATTCTCTTCATTAATTGTCTTGTCAATGATATCCAGGCCGATAACTGACATAAGGGCTCCTGGCACACCATGACCGGTGCAATCAGCAGCAACAACAAAGATCTTGTCGCCTTTTTCACCAATCCAGTAGAAATCACCGCTCACAATATCCTTGGGTCTGAAGAAAATAAAAGAATCCCTGAAATAGTCCCTGAAATAATCCTCCGACGGGAGCAAGGCTTCCTGTATCCTTTGCGCATAAATAAGGGAATCTGTCATGTCTTTATCCCTTAACTCGAGCCTCAGTATCCTTTTTTCGGCACTTTCAGCCGCCAGCTTTGCCTCCTTCAGCTGCTTCTGCATCCTTGCAATCCGAGATAATTCCAATCTGGTCAGTATAAACAGCATTACAGCAGCTGCCACTACCGATCCAATCAGTAAATAATTATTTGCAGAGAATATAAATTCTGCATCCGTTCCTTTCCAGGCAGAATGCATCCCGCTAAGGATAAAAAGCCGGAAGTAATAGTATGTAAAGCAGACAAATCCCATCAGATAATACAAAAATAATAAAAAAACACGACAGGGAGTTCAATAAGACCTTAATTGTGCCTGCTTTCAGCCAGTTATAATATGTTCGTTCCCCGTCCGGTTAAGCCCGGAACTTTTTAATGAAGGAGATACTATAAATGGACCTAAACCAAGAGAATCCCATTTTTTGTCGACTTTTTCAATAGTATCTTCTGCTGAGCATACCACATTCGGCCACCTTCTTGCGAAACCGCCTTCCATGAATGCTTTTATTGTTCCGTCGATGATCAGTATTCTGCCGTCAACAATATCGATATCCCTTCTGGGATCGGTGTTAGACAGCACCTGCCATGATACTGTGAACAGATCTCTGACATCAAGCGTATGATCAACAATAATTATCAGTCCGGAAAAACTGCCCGTTTCATCTTTTTTAAGTTCCATCCTTATCCTCGAGGAGATACTTTTATCCTTTTCAGAGTTAACCCCTGCTATAACAATTGGCATATCATATGGCCTGTATGCGTTATTTCCGTTTCCAGCAATCTTAAGGATCTGGTTCATTAAAGAATCCTTCTCCCCGGTTCTCTCCCCCTGGCTGAACATCCATGGTGAAGATTTCTCATCGCTAAGCTTCTCCGTTGCGTCAATGCCAAGCTTACCTCCCAGTGCAAACGTTTCGGAAGAGTGATCAAGCACATCCAGGGGACCGGAAGTGAAAAGGAGATCTGAACTGAGGTCGGTATTCCTGCATACGTGACCGAACAATTTCCTGTAATCCCTGATGTCAACGTTTCCGCTTACTACAATCAGGTACTTTGTAAACATCATCTGTCCAGCCCCTGACAGAGAATTTATAACCTTTTTCCCCTGTCCGGGGAATGATTTTTTAATTTTAACTATCGCAAGATTATGGGCAGTACCTGCATCTGGCATATGAAGATCCTCAATTTCCGGCTGGATAACAAGCTTAAGAGGCGGCAGAAAGATCTTTTCAGTGGCTTTTGTAAGCCATGCATCTTCCATTGGCGGGATACCCACTATTGTTGCAGGGTAAACAGCATTTTCAGAATGGGTAATACATGTCACGTGCAGTACCGGATAAAGGTCGGAGAGAGAGTAGAATCCGGTGTGGTCGCCGAATGGTCCTTCAGTAACAGGTTCTTCAAGAGGATCAACGTATCCTTCAATTATGATATCTGCGTCGGAAGGAACGTATAGTTCATTTGTTATACATTTTACGAGCCTGACTTTCTTCTTCCGAAGAAAACCAGCCAGTATATACTCATTGATATTTTCAGGCAACGGAGCCGTTGCAGCGTATGCGTATACCGGATCACCGCCAAGGGCTACCGATACGGGCATTAACCTGCCGGTTTTTTTCCATGACTCGAAGTGAGCGGCGCCTGTCTTGTGAAGCTGCCAGTGCATAGCCGTCCTGTTCCTGTCAAGTATCTGCATCCTGTACATTCCGACATTTGCTTTCCGTGTCACAGGATTAATTGTATGGACCATCGGCAAGGTCACGAAACGACCTCCGTCGTGGGGCCAGCATTTAAGAACAGGAAGGATGTTCAGATCAGGATCTCTATGTATCACCCTCTGGCAGATACCTTTTCTACCAGTTGTGACCGGAAAATACCCTGACAATTTTATAAACGCCGGTAAAGATCTTAATTTACTGAGAAAGCTTCCGGTTGTTGAAGAAATTTGCGTCAGGAGATCAGCGATTTCATCTGCAACTTCATCAAGATCATGTTTTCCCATGGCCATAGCCATTCTTTTATCAGAAGCGTAGGCATTAATCAGGAGAGGAAAATTTGTACCGTTATTTTCGAAAAGTAGAGCTTTGCCGCCTGATTTTGTCACGCGGTCGGTTATTTCAGTTATTTCCAGTACAGGATCAGCATAGGTTTTTATTCTGGCAAGTTCTCCGGCTTTTTCAAGGGAGTCAATAAAAGCGGATAATCCTGAGTATGGCATAGTGAGGGTATATAAATCAAAGATACGGAAATATCGGGATGGATAAAGGATGCTGTAAGAGTAGAAGTGAATGAGTGGATATAAAACAATAATGGGAACTATTCACGAAGAGTAGTTCCCATTCACCGTTTGCAACCGAAGCCGCATACGGCGTCAGGTTACTGTTATTCCGGCCGGTTGCGTTCCTTCTGCCGAAGCATTATTCCTGCAACCCATGGCGTTCCGGTCCTTCTTTTTACGGATGGACCTTCCTGCTGTCCTTTTGTTCCCGGCTTACGTCGGGACTTTCCGGGACGAAGTGTCTTTCAGGCCCCGGTGTGCACTTCCCGAAGGTCGTGCTGCCGGTTTCAGAGGCTATCGGACCGAAGTCTTCTGTTTTCTGAAGCCCTGTGACTCAGTCGTTGTAAGAACGTTTCCGGTCTCTTGCGACTCACCGTACATCGGGGATTGGTCTGGGACCAGGTTCCCTTAGTCCGGCCTTCGGCTCTCTTGATGTGCAGACCCTGAGGTCTGAATGAGCCGGATCCTGTTGCAGTTAAGTAACTATCTCCGGTTCCGCATCTTTCAAGCAGCCCTTTATCGCTCACCTGATATATCAAAAATAGCTCAAAATTCAATAAAAACCAATTTAAGCACAGGCTTGTTGTAAACCCGATATGAACAACAGTTATCAACAACTGTTAATAACGTCTGAAAAGACCTGTTTCCGGGCAAAAAGACTGAGGTGCAGGTACCCAGTTATTTCTTAAATCCGTAAACTGCCAGATCACCCAGCATCTCTTCAATCCTTAGAAGCTGATTGTATTTAGCTATCCTGTCGGTACGGCTGCAGGAACCGGTCTTTATTTGTCCTGAATTGGTAGCAACCGCAATATCAGCAATTGTTGAATCTTCTGTCTCGCCTGACCGGTGGGAAATTACAGTTGTGTAACCTGCCCTGTGAGCCATCTCGATAGCGTTCAGCGTCTCAGTAAGTGTACCTATCTGATTGACCTTAATAAGAATAGAGTTTGCGCAACCCATGTCGATACCTTTTTTGAGGTATTCGACATTCGTAACAAATACGTCATCACCTACAACCTGGCATTTCTTTCCAATCCTGTCAGTGAGCATCTTCCATCCTTCCCAGTCTCCTTCAGCCATTCCATCTTCTACAGAATCAATAGGATATTTTTTAATAAGCTGTTCTATATAGTCAACCTGTTCTTTGGATGTTCTCTTAGCTCCTTTGGGACCTTCGAATTTGGAGTAGTCATAAATACCATCCTTGTAAAATTCCGAAGCGGCAGGGTCAAGGGCAATATTTATATCGGACCCCGGTTTATAACCGGCATCGGTTATAGCTTTCAATATCGTTTCAAGAGCATCTTCAGTTCCTCCGAGAGCAGGAGCAAATCCTCCTTCATCACCAACTGCAGTGCTAAGACCCCGGCCTTTGAGGACCTTTTTCAGAAAATGAAACACTTCAGCTCCCATCCTGAGTCCTTCGCTGAAATTTGTTGCACCCACAGGACGTATCATAAATTCCTGGAAAGCGATCGGGGCATCAGAATGTGAACCACCGTTTATTATATTCATCATCGGTAACGGCAGGGTAACAGCATTGGCTCCGCCGATATAACGGAAAAGGGGAAGCCCATGTAACTGAGCTGCAGCTTTTGCAACAGCAAGTGATACACCTAATATAGCATTCGCTCCCAGATTGCTTTTGGTCCTGGTCCCGTCAAGATCAATCATTTTTTTATCAATGCCCACCTGGTCAGTAACATCCATGCCATTCACCTCTTCGGCGATAACATTATTAACATTATGCACTGCTTTAAGGACACCTTTCCCCAGATAGCGGTTCTTATCACCATCTCTTAGTTCTACTGCTTCATTTTCACCTGTCGAAGCACCTGACGGTACCGCAGCACGGCCAAAATAACCACTGGCTGTTGTAACATCCACCTCAACAGTCGGATTGCCTCTTGAATCGAGAATTTCACGGGCGTGAATACTAACTATTTGACTCATAATAATTTAAGTTCATATTAAACATTACAGCAATATATAAAAAAAGGGATAATGATCGTCTCAGATTATCCCTTAATTTTTAATTATTACCGGACCCTATTCTTTTTCGTCTTCAGCCGCTGTATCCTTCGGTTCTTGCAGACCCTCGTCACCAGCTGAAGCCGATTCAGTAGTTTCGGCTTTTACTTCAATAGTTTTATCTGTTGTTTTAGCTGCTGCTTCAGTTTCAGCTTTCTTCTTCGGAGATCTTCTTCTCCTTGTCTTGCCTTTCGCTGCTTCAGCACCTCCCAGCATACTTTCATTATAATCGACAAGTTCCAGGATACACATCTCAGCATTATCTCCTATTCTGTTACCTGTTTTCAATATACGGGTATATCCTCCGGGCCGTTCAGCCACTTTCGGTGAAATTTCCCTGAATAATTCAGCAACTGCATCTTTATCCTTCAGATAACTGAAAACCACTCTCCTGGAATGGGTTGAATCTTCCTTCGACTTTGTAATAAGGGGTTCAATATAGGTTTTCAGGGCCTTAGCCTTGGCTGTTGTTGTAGTGATCCTTTTATGAATGATCAATGATGTTGCCATGTTGGCAAGCATCGCCTTCCTGTGCAGATTTGTCCTTCCTAAATGGTTTATGACTCTTGAATGTCGCATCTCTGTATCCTCACAATTTTCAAATTAATCTTTATCAAGCTTGTACTTACTCACATCCATCCCAAATGAAAGGCTCATTGATTCAAGCAATTCATCAAGTTCTGTAAGTGATTTCTTTCCGAAGTTCCTGAACTTGAGAAGGTCATTCTTGTTGAATTTGACCAGATCACCCAGGGTTTCAACCTCAGCGGCTTTAAGACAGTTAAGAGCTCTTACTGAAAGATCAAGGTCAATAAGCTTTGTCTTAAGAAGTTGTCTCATATGCAAAACTTCTTCATCGAATTCCTCATTTGCCATTTTCTCGTCAGAATCAAGTGTTATTTTTTCATCGGAAAACAGCATAAAATGGTATATCAGGATCTTGGCTGCCTCTTTAAGAGCATCCTTGGGATGAATTGACCCGTCAGTTTCGATCTCAAGCAGCAGCTTCTCATAGTCGGTCTTTTGTTCAACGCGGTAATTCTCAATTGAATATTTCACATTCCTTATCGGAGTGAAGATTGAATCAATAGCTATCAGGCCAAACTCACTGTCAGCCGGTTCATTTTCTTCAGCGGGAACGTAACCACGGCCCTTGCCGATTAGTAATTCGACCTGGAGTTTGACATCTGTTTCCATCCGCATTATGACCAGATCAGGATTAAGAACCTCAAAGCTGCTAAGAGAATTGTTCAGATCACCTGCCTTGAATACTTCCTTGTTGTGGATCTTGATATTTACTTTCTCATGATCAACATCCTCAACAGTTCTTTTGAACCTTATCTGTTTGAGGTTAAGGATAATCTCTGTTACATCTTCAATTACCCCTTTAATCGTTGAGAACTCATGGTCAATTCCTTCTATCTTCACTGTTGTGATAGCATATCCTTCAAGTGAGGAGAGAAGAATTCTCCGCAGGGCATTACCTACAGTAATACCATAGCCAGGCTCGAGAGGACGAAACTCGAATTTCCCGAGCTTGTCAGTCGCTTCCAGCATTATTACTTTATCGGGCTTCTGGAATGATAATATGGCCATAGAATTTATCTTATATAATTATTTTGAATACAATTCGACTATCAGTTGTTCCTTAATATCTTCCGGAATGTCAGCACGAACAGGAATATTCATGAATTTACCAGCCATTTGTGCATCATCCCATTCAAGCCATGAGAGCTTTGAGGATTTTCTTGTTGTAAGTGATTCAGCAATTACTTCAAGTGATTTTGATTTCTCACGAACACCAATTATATCACCTGCCTTAAGCTGGTACGACGGAATATTGACAACCTCTCCGTTCACAGTAATATGGCGGTGAGATACAAGCTGACGTGCAGATGCGCGTGACGGAGCAACACCAAGCCTGTACACTACATTATCAAGCCTTGATTCAAGTATCTGGAGAAGCACCTCTCCCGTTACACCCTTGGTTCTGGATGCCTTCTCAAAAGCATTACGGAACTGACGTTCAAGAACGCCGTAGGTATACTTGGCTTTTTGTTTCTCTCTCAGCTGAACACCGTATTCCGAAGTTTTCTTTCTCTTTTTATTTATTCCATGCTGCCCCGGAGGAAAATTCTTTCTATCCAGGTGTTTGTCTGGACCGTAAATTGGATCCCCGAATTTTCTTGCGACTCTCGATTTTGGGCCGGTATATCTTGCCATTACACTATTTATTTATATCAGACAAAAAATCTATTCAAAATTATTAAACTCTTCTTCTCCCGGGAGCACGGCAGCCATTGTGAGGAAGCGGGGTAACATCTATTATTTCTGTCACCTCTATCCCTGTATTGGCTATTGCCCTTATAGCTGATTCCCTGCCCGATCCCGGGCCTTTAACAAATACTTTTACTTTTCTCAATCCAAGATCGTAAGCTACTTTGCCACATTCTTCAGATGCCATCTGCGCTGCATAGGGAGTATTCTTTTTAGAACCCTTAAAACCCATCTTCCCGGCTGATGCCCAGGATATTACCTGTCCGGAATTATTTGTCAGCGTTATGATTATATTATTGAAAGATGAATGAACATGAGCCTGTCCGGCTGACTCAACTTTAACTATCCTCTTCTTTAATGCTCCGGTCTTTTTTGCCATAGTCTGTTTATTTAGTAGCTTTTTTCTTGTTAGCAACAGTTTTCTTTCTTCCTTTCCTTGTTCTCGCGTTGTTCTTTGTACTCTGTCCCCTTACCGGAAGGCCAAGTCTGTGACGAACACCACGGTAACATCCGATATCCATGAGTCTCTTTATATTGAGCTGTGTTTCGGAGCGGAGTTCACCCTCCAGCTTGTAGTTTTCGTTAAGGATGCGGCGGATGGAATTGATCTGCTCGTCGGTCCAGTCCTCAACTTTAACATCACGGCTCACGCCAGCCTCATCAAGTACCTTCTGGGCTGTACTTCTGCCTACTCCATAAATATAGGTCAGACCTACTTCGCCTCTTTTATGTCTTGGTAAATCTACCCCAACAATACGTGCCATATATTAGTTTTCTTAAATAGGTTGCAAAATTAATCAAATTATCCCTGTCTCTGTTTGAACTTGGGATTTTTCTTATTAATCACGTAAAGACGTCCTTTTCTTCTGACTATCTTACAATCAGCACTACGCTTTCTTATAGATGCTCTTACTTTCATTATCGTAATATTTCTTATTTATATCTGAATGTTATTCTTCCTTTAGTAAGATCGTATGGTGACATTTCCACTTTCACTTTATCACCGGGCAGTATTTTTATGTAATGCATCCGCATTTTGCCCGAGATATGAGCAGTAATAACATGCCCGTTCTCGAGCTCTACCCTGAACATTGCATTCGACAGAGCTTCGATGATTGTACCGTCCTGCTCAATTGATGGTTGTTTAGCCATACTATTACATTTTATTTAAAACTTCCTCAACGAAATCAAATGTCGTTAATACGTCTGCTTTCTCCTTTTTTACTGCAACTGCATACTCAAAATGTGCAGAAGGTTTTCCATCAGCAGTTCTTATTGTCCAGCCGTCTCTTGACTGAACCGTTTCTCTTCTTCCCAGGTTGATCATGGGTTCAATACATATGATCAATCCTTTAGACATCTTCGGACCTGTTCCTTTTCTGCCGAAGTTCGGCACTTCCGGTGGTTCGTGAAGTCGTTTTCCGAGGCCATGTCCGACAAGCTCCCTGACAACCGAAAATCCTCCACTCTCTGCTTTTGACTGTACAGCATAAGAGACATCCCCTACCCTGTTACCTGCTACAGCCTCTTTCACACCTTCGTTAAGTGAAGCTTTCGTAAATTCAATGAGCTTTTTAACCTCTTCTCTTATTTCCCCGACAGCGAATGTGTAAGCTCCATCGCCATACCATCCGTTAAGGATAACCCCACAGTCGACAGAAACAATGTCCCCCTCTTTCAGATAATACCTTGAAGGAATACCATGGACTACTTCATCATTGACCGATGTGCAGAGAGTCTTCGGAAAGCCATTATACCCCTTGAACGCCGGAACCGCTGAATTATCCCTGATAAAGGTTTCGGCGATCTCATCAAGATAAAGAGTTGTAATCCCCGGTTGTATATGTCTGGCAATCTCAGCTAATGTTTTTGACACCAGGAGGTTGCTCTCCCTCAACAACTCGATCTCTTCATCAGTTTTTAAATACAACATCAAAGAACGTAATACTTTATATCTAAATTGACGTAACAGCACCTGATCTTCCTTTAACCCGGCCTGATTTCATCAATCCATCATAATGACGCATAAGCAAATGACTTTCGATCTGCTGTAAAGTATCAAGGACCACTCCCACGAGTATCAGCAGGGAAGTTCCGCCATAGAACTGAGCAAACTGAGGGGTCACTCCGGCCTTTACGGCAATTGAAGGAAGTACTGCAATTATTGCAAGGAATATCGAACCAGGAAGGGTGATCCTCGACATTATCATATCAAAGAATTCTACTGTTTTCCTGCCCGGTTTTATTCCCGGTATAAATCCCCCGTTCTTCTTCATATCCTCAGCCATCTGAACAGGGTTTATCGTGATGGCTGTGTAGAAATAAGTAAATGCAATTATCAGAATCGCTGTTACCAGATTATACCAGAATCCGTACATATTTGAGAAAGCGACTACAAAACCCGAACTTGAGTCAGTTGAAAATCCGGCAATTATTATCGGCAGCATCATTATTGCCTGGGCGAATATTATTGGCATTACACCTGCTGCATTTACCTTGAGAGGTATATACTGCCTCACACCNNCGTGTTCCCTGAACAAGCATTATAGTGCCAAGTACTACCACAAAGAGCAGCACTATCTCAACTATAAGGCCTACTGCACCACCTGCTCCGTTGAGCCTTGTTCCGGATTCAAAGATGAAATTTGCAGGCATCCTGGCAACGATCCCGATCATAATAATAAGAGATATACCGTTGCCTATACCTTTATCGGTGATTTTCTCTCCAAGCCACATTACGAATATCGTACCTGCCGTAAGGATTATCACTGAGGATATCTGGAAAAAGGTGCCCTTCAGTATAAATGCTGAATCCGGAAGCTGGGCATGAAGGTTAACCAGATAGGTTGGAGCCTGAAGGATAAGAATAAGTACTGTCAGATATCTTGTATGCTGATTCATTTTGCGTCTGCCACTCTCTCCCTCTTTCTGCAACTTCTGATAATAAGGGAATACAATGCCCAGAAGCTGAATTACGATTGAGGCAGATATATAAGGCATAATTCCCAGGGCAAAAACTGAAGCCTGCGAAAAAGCTCCGCCGGAGAACATATCAAGCAGCCCCATCAGACCAGATGATGTCTGGTTACGCAGCCCTTCCAGCTGTGCCGGATCTATACCTGGCAGGGTGACGTATTTGCCTAATCTGTATAATAAAATGATCCCAAGGGTGTAGAGCAGTCTTGCGCGAAGATCTTCGATCTTGAGGATATTTTTTATGGTCTGAATCAGTCTCATGAAATTATATTTTTACAACGGCTCCGTTTTTGGCTTCAATGGCTGTAACAGCTGATTTGCTGAATGCATGAGCATGAACTTCAAGTTTCCTTTCAAGTGTACCCTTCCCAAGTATTTTAACAAGGGTGTTTTTTGATATCAGACCTGCTGAGATCATTACTTCAGGATCAATTTTCTCCAGGTTCTTTTTATCAGCAAGGTTTTGCAGCACTCCAAGATTTATGCCTTTGTATTCTTTGCGGTTGATATTTTTGAAGCCGTATTTGGGAACGCGTCTCTGAAGAGGCATCTGACCTCCTTCAAATCCGATTTTCTTTTTATATCCGGAACGCTGTTTGGCTCCTTTATGACCTCTCGTAGAGGTACCTCCCCTGCCTGAACCTTGTCCCCGACCAAGACGCCTGTTTCTTTTCACCGATCCTTTTGCAGGTTTTAAGTTGCTCAAATCCATGATCTTATTTATATATCGTTAATACCTTAAATATTCTCTACCCTTACCAGGTGTTTTACCTTGACGACCATTCCCAATATCTGCGGAGTGGCTTCATGCTCAACACTATGGTTCAGTTTTCTAATACCAAGAGCCAGCAAAGTCCTTTTTTGTCTTTCGGGCTTCCGGTTTTCGCTTTTCACCTGGGTGATTCTGATCTTTGCCATCTGTGAAATAGATTTAACCATTAAAAACTCTTTCCATATTAATCCCTCTGTGTTCGGCGACCGAATATGGATCGCGTATCTGGAGCAATGCTGCAAAAGTAGCTTTTACCAGATTGTGGGGGTTCGAGGAGCCCTTTGATTTAGCGAGAACGTTCTTGACGCCTACGCTTTCGAGCACGGCACGCATGGCACCTCCTGCCTTTACTCCTGTGCCTTCTGAAGCTGGCTTGATAAACACCTTTGCACCACCAAATTTAGCTTCCTGCTGATGAGGGATAGTACCGTTTATAACAGGAACCTTAATAAGGTTTTTCTTGGCATCTTCAATACCTTTGGCTATCGCAGTTGTAACTTCACTGGCTTTACCAAGACCATGGCCCACTATTCCATCTTCATTCCCAACAACAACGATTGCCGAGAAACTGAATGTACGTCCACCTTTAGTCACTTTGGTAACTCTCTGGATGCTGACTAACCTGTCTTTTAGCTCCAGATCACTGGTTTTAACTTTTCTGATTCCTTCTGCCATAACTTGTTAAAATTTTAAACCGCCTTCGCGGGCTGCATCAGCCAATGATTTTACTCTGCCATGATACTTATAACCACTTCTGTCAAAAACTACACTTTCAATACCTTTATCCTTGCATTTTGATGCCAGAAGCTTGCCGACAAGCTTAGCCTGCTCGGTCTTCTTTATTCCTGTTTTATCAGCTATTTCCTTTTCCTTCGATGAAGCCGATAAAATTGTTACTTTGTTCAGATCGTCAACAACCTGAGCATAGATCTGCTTGTTACTGCGATATACTGCCACTCTCGGGACAGCCGGTGTACCGCTTATCTTTTTCCGGATCCTCATCTTGATCCTTGTCCTTCTTTCCAGTTTTGTTAGAGCCATCTTAATAAACATTTACAGCATTAAACACTAGCAGACTTCCCGGCTTTTCTCCTGAGTTGTTCTCCTACAAACTTGATCCCTTTACCTTTGTAAGGTTCAGGCGGACGCAGAGACCTGATTTTTGCAGCCACATGTCCGATCAGCTGTTTGTCGATAGAAGTAAGTGTTATTATCGGATTGCTCCTTCTTTCAGTTCTTGTTTCTATCTTAACCTCCTTCGGCAGTTCAAAAATGATCTCATGTGAATAACCAAGGCTCATTTCCAGCTGTTGCCCTTTTGCTTCAGCACGATAGCCTACCCCCACCAGCTCAAGTTCCTTTTTATAACCCTGAGAAACGCCGGTTACCATATTAGCAATCAGGGCCCTGTAAAGACCGTGAAGGGATTTATGGTTTTTCGAATCTGACGGACGTGTTATAATTAACTCATTGTCAACAACCTCAATCTTCAGGTCCTTGTCTACCGCCTGGGTCAGTTCCCCTAAAGGTCCCTTAACGCTTACCACATTGGAGTCACTTATATTGATTGTGACGCCTTTGGGCAGAACTACAGGTAATTTTCCTATTCGTGACATTAATTGTTCCTCCTTTTAGTAAACATAACATAAGACTTCTCCACCTATATTTTCCTTCTTAGCCTCTTTGTCGGTCATCAAACCCCTTGAAGTTGAAATGATAGCTATTCCCAGTCCGTTCAATACCCTGGGCAGATCATCAACCCCGGAGTAATATCTTAGTCCCGGACGGCTGGCGCGTTGTAAGGTCTTTATAGCCGGTTTCTTATTCTTGGGATTATATTTCAGAGCTATCTTCAGAGTGCCCTGTTTGTTCTCACTTTCAACCACCTTGTAACTCAGGATATAACCTTTTTCAAAAAGGATCCTTGCCAGTTCTGTCTTAAGCTTTGATGATGGTGCCTCCACAACTTTATGACCGGCCATAATGGCGTTTCTAATTCTGGTCAGTAAATCTGAAATCGGATCAGTCATTTTTTATCTATTATATAGTTTTATTTCACTTAAATATTACCAGCTTGCTTTCTTGACACCAGGTATCAGGCCGAATGATGCCATTTCCCTGAATGTTATCCTGCTAATGCCGAATTGTCTCATATAACCTCTTGTACGGCCGGTAAGTTTACAGCGGTTCCTCTGTCTGTTAGGATTTGAATTCCTTGGCAGGCGGCTCAAAGCAACATAATTCCCTTCAGCCTTAAGCTGAGCCCTTTTCTCTGCATACTTCTTTGCCAGTTTTGCGCGTTTTACCTCGCGGGCTTTCATCGATTCCTTAGCCATATATCAGTTTTTTGATGTTTTAAAAGGTAATCCAAAGTTCTTGAGCAGTGCGAATGCCTCTTCATCGCTATTTGCTGAAGTAACGAAAGTAACCTGGAGCCCCATTATTTTTGTGACTTTATCAAGGTCGATCTCCGGGAAGATGATCTGTTCAGTTATCCCCAGGGTATAATTGCCGCGTCCATCAAGTTTCGGGTTTATCCCTTTAAAGTCGCGGATACGCGGTAGGGCAACAGATATCAGCCTTTCCAGAAATTCATACATCCTTTCTTCCCTCAGGGTGACCATAATGCCAATTGGCATATTTTTCCGCAGCTTGAAGTTAGAGATATCTTTTGACGAGTATGTAAGGACTGCTTTCTGGCCGGCTATGTCTGTTAATTCCTTAACACCTGATTCA
>MTKZ01125735.1_pt1 | contig 21952 bp, 17 predicted proteins | sample 1042781 | NCBI WGS metagenome assembly MTKZ01 (sample SAMN06212207, study PRJNA360539) | anaerobic digester metagenome | biome: Wastewater treatment plant; material: sludge; isolation source: anaerobic digester fed with sludge from wastewater treatment plant | place: Denmark: WWTP Viborg ... | reverse complement strand
CCAGCTGCCGCCGAGAGCATACCACTGCTTGGAGCACACGCGGCACGCCAAGCGGGTCTACCGCATCTACGTGCCCGGGCCGGGGACACCGCCCAAGGACGCCGCGGATCTGACTGCCGAGCATGTCGGCCGGGCGCTCGGGATCCCATGGCTCCGACCCTGGCTGGATAACGACGTGTATTCGTACGCGATCCTTGTGGATACGCCCGAACGGGAGGCCGAGGTCAAGGCTGCGGTCGATGACGATAAGGTCAAGAACNNACGTCCCTGGCTTGCCAACGATTGAGGAGGCTCTTCGTGCGCTGGCGCAAAAAGGCTAATCGGGTTGATTTCTCCACGATTGATTTGGCGTCCCCCGAGCGCACGTCGGTGGATTGGCGGTCGCTCGCCGACGGCGCCCCGGTGGAGGTGTCGCTTGACGGCATACGGCCGCCGCCGGTATTGAGCCGTGAGGCCGCTTGGCGGTACCTGGGGGAAAGCGGCTGGGACCTTCTGGCCAACCGACCCATGTCGGCCCTGTGGCCGAACGACACGCTGGCACCCTTCCAGCGCTATGTCGAGCTCCTCCGCAGGTCGCCGAACTACCGTTCGGAGTTCTTCATCGGACTCCGACACGGCACGCATCAACCCATGTTCATGCCACGCAAGGTGCTCAAACATCACGGTTACATCCTTGGCGCCTCAGGCTCCGGCAAGACCTCCGAGGCGATCGCACAAATTCTCATCCAGCTGCCCGAGCCTTTCGACTGGCTGCGTCGAGGACGTTACGAGCGGGCGCCCATCCTGATCATCGACATGAAACCGAACGGCGATCGCTACCTGCGTGCCCTCGCCGAGTGCGTGGCGGCCGAGTGGAACCGGCCCTTTCGCTTCTTCTCAAACAAGCCGGAATACGTGAGTCTCAAGTTCGACCCCTTCTACTGCCTCCGCGCGGTCGGATACCCGCTGCAGTTGGCGGAGACCCTGCTCAAGTCGTTCTCCATGATCTACCCGGAGGGCTACGGCTCGGATTTCTTCACGGCCGAGCAGCGGGTAGAACTGCAGAAGAACCTCTATGAGCAGCGTCCGTCTACACTACAGAGTCTGATCGATTGCATCGGGAACGCCACGCGCGGGGTCTCGGGCAACAAGGATGCCCGCGGGCTCTATAGCGCCCTCGCGCCCCTCGGGATGGCCATGAACGTCATCGCGGATGGCTCCGCGATCCCCGATGACGACCGGATCGATTTTGACCGGTTCTTCGACGAACAGGAAATCCTCTACGTGCATCTCGACTCACGCGGCACCTATCTGCTTTCGCGAGACATTGGCAGATTACTCCTCTTCGCGCTGCTGGAAACGGCGTCGCAGCGGGAGCGGCTGGGCCAGAAGAGGCAGTCGTTCGCCATCATCGACGAGTTCCACCGCCTCGCCGCGCACAACGTGGTGGAGATGCTCGAAGACGCCCGGGGTTCGGGGGTTGGTTTAATCCTCGCCCACCAGTCATCGAGTTCGCTGCGAAGCCGCGACGCCGATATGTACGGAATCCTCTTCGAGAACTGCAGCTTCAAGCAGTGCCTCACCCTGGAAGATCCCCGCGTCATCGATCTCCTCCGACTGATTTCCGGCCGTCAGAGGGAGATACGCCACGGTGGCTTCGAGTCGGAGACCCAGGGCTCGACCTACTCAAGAGGTACCAGCGATTCAAGCTACTCCTCGACGTCAGAGTCATCTACATACGACGGGTGGGGCCGGTCGAGCACCACCAGCGGCGCGGCCTACGGCCGCTCTTCGGGCCACAACTACGGAGAGGCTTACTCCAAGGGCGTTACCCGTGGCAGCACCTGGAAAGAGGAGATGGTACCCGGGCTGACGCCGGAGATGATCGTTGAGGTGAACGCCAACAACCTCTTGTCCTTGATTCACATCAAGGGCTTCGCCAGGGTTGGGCACACGCCGACCGGGGGCGTTCCTACGCTGGTGCAGGGCTTGTATCCACTCACCGAGAAGATGGCCGAGGAGTTCGAGGACCGGAGCTGGCCGTCGCGGACGGTTGATCGCGAAGAGTACTATGGCCACGCCCGTCCGAGAGTCTCGGAAGAGGTGGTGCAGGCCGCGCAACAGACGGCTGAGGCGAACGACGCCCCGTCCCGAACACGTGACGATGGGCTCCGGCGGCAACTGGAGGATCGGATTCGCGGATTGGCCGAGCGATTGGCTGGGCAGATGGTTGGGGAGATGACCTCGGTCCAGCGCCTGGCGCGACGACGCAACGTCGGCGTCGCCCAGATCCTCGAGATCGCCCGCGGGCTCAACATTCAAGTCGCCAAAAGAGAGGATCTCCTCAAGCCGACAGAGGTCGATGCAATCGAGGAGCAGCTGAAGCGGGCTGGCCTGGGCGGATAAGATAACGGGTCCCAACGGGACCCGTTATCTTTGGCGTGCGACCCGGTGTTTTGCCTTTTGTCCCAGGTCTACTCCGACGCGTCATGTTTTTCAGTCGTCTGACGTGTACGGAGGGCACGCAATCTAATGATTTGCCTGCATTGTATCAGGTCCGCGGTCGCGCCGCAAGTAGGTCTTGCGGAGACCGCGCCGATCGTGCTACGGTTGACGCATGGCTCACGATATGCCACTCACCTTGCTGAAACACCAAGCTCCCGAACCGACTGACGCGCCGCCGATCGCGCGATGGCTGCGGCTGGTTGCGGCTTTGGCCGGGCTCATGGCGGGGGTCGCGTTCACGCTGCTGACGGATGGCGTGGGCTGCCCGTGAACAAAGCGAGGTCGCTCTGAGAGCGACTCAGAGCGACCTCTAGTACCACAGCGTCTAGTAACGCAGCAACAAAGGCCTGAAGGCCAATAGCCAAGCCTTTGTCAGGATGCAGCCGAGCATGAAAGTCAGCATGCACCACCAAGTGGGGTCCTGCCACCAAGGGAGCCGACGCCGATAAACGCGTTCGAGTTCCAGGAGAGCTTTTTTCAGCTCACCCTCTCGTCTCGCTTCCTTGATGGTGACCGTGACACGGACGTCATCAAGGTGTATCGGGTGCTCCAGTTCAGTGCCATCGATCGTGACGCTGCCGACCGATCGCCAAACAGGACCCTCACTTCCCGCCTCTAAGAACGTCAAGTACGACTTCTGAGAAGCAATACTCGGTTTGCTCATCATACCCATAGTTTCCTCCATCATTAACATTCACCAACTACTCGCGGTCAGATGACCGCCGGAAACAGGGTTCCCCTGCCCCGGCCTGTACTCCGCATCGAAGCACCGGTCAGGACATGGGTGATGGCCAACCAGGTTCTCAAAGAGCGGGGCTCGCGGTTGTTCGCGGTCCCAGCGAGCCCTAAAGGACCGTCGCACAGGCCCACGCGGGTGAACGGATCACACAGGCGTAGGCGGGCGATTCCCTCAGTACAAGGCCCCGAGGGAACGGCACTTAATATCCACGCGTCTTCCCTGTATCATAGGGACCAGCCTCCGCTGCGCCAAGAGTCTTGCGCCGGAATACTGGCCTGCCGGGCTCAAGAACGGCGACCGGACCTTTGCCGCAGGTGGCATGTGAGCAGGCGTCATGGCCGCGCTACGGACAGCCTTCGAGATCCTGGGCGTCTCAAAAAACCCGTCCGACCAGGAGGTGGCGGACGTGTACCTGCCAATGGAAGCGCTGGAGCTGAATGGTGGACCACCCGTCCCGGACGAGGTCCGGGCTGCCTGGGAAGCCCTTCACTGTGATGAAAACCGAAAGGCATACCGAGAACTCCTCTGGTACTGTCGGCGGGGCCGGCCCATGAAGGTCCTGCCCTCGCGGTTTCAATGGTTCGATGGGTTCTGTGAACGGGCGATGGTCAGCGTCGCAACGGACCCGGACCGCCCGGATTGGTATTACGTCTGGCTGCCGTGCCAGACCCCTCCGGTCAGACTGGTAAAGGCGCAGCGTCGCCAGATGGGAGTGCCCGAACCACCGCTCACGCTTGTTAAAGCGACAGCCCACGTATTCAAGCAGATTCTCTTCCTTCAAGTCTTCCGCGGGAAGAGCCCCCGTGCAAAGGCCGCGATCGCGGTGATCTACCTGCTGGCCGTGGTCGGCCTTGTGCAGGGTGCTGCGCGGGTAAAGGAGGTCATGCGAAGGCTTGACGAGAAGACCATCGTGCTGCAACGGGAGGCCGCTCGGGCAGCCCTGGAGAAAACGCTACGCGATGGCTGTGGGACCGCGAGGGTAGCTCTCGGGCAGGTGAACCGCGGGGTGAAGGATCTGGAATCAGACTTCGAGCGTGCCGTCGGTGTGCCGCTCGGTGAGGCGGCGAGCCGGTCCGTCCCGTTGCCTAGAAGACTGGACAACGCCATATTGCGAGACCCTGCCGTGAGCGAGGCCTTGGCGGACACCTTCAAGGCACCGCCGACGGCGGCGGAGCTCGCCGCGGCCCAGAAGACGCTCGACGAGATCGGGAAGCGCATCAGCCAGGGGGATCTTCAGACTGACGACAAGAACACGCTCGCCGACCTCACCCAATGGGCACAGCAGAAGCTCGCGGACGTCCAACAGCAGAAGCCGAAGGTCGCACAGAACCGCGCCGCGATGGACGCGGAACCGTCAGGTAGAAGCTCGACAACCGGCGAAAGGAGTTCAGTCCCATGATTCGTTTCGCTCGCGTCTACGCCCAACCACCAGGGGCAAGGCTCTTGATGGCCCTGGCGACCTTGCTTGCTTCGACGGCGTTCGTCCTGCCGCTGTGCGCCCAAGTGCCCGCCGCTGAGGTTTTCACCGGCGATGCTCAGTCCCGTGAGAAGGTTCGCCGGGAGCGCGAACTTGCGGTCGAACGTGACCAGCGGCTGACGCGGCAGTCTGCCTCGCAAGCGCGGGAGGCGAACGAAATGGTCGGCAAGTTGGAGACGAAGACCTCGGCCTTCCTCTCCCGCTTGAAGGAGTTGCTCACCAGTGACGACGGGAAACGACTCTCCGCCGACACCGATGCGGTCCGCGCGCTCGTTCGCATGCAAGAAGAACCGGTGGCCACCCTCGAACAAATACAAGCCAAGAAGGCAGTCATCGCGTCGATTCTTGAGACCATCGACGCCGAACTCAAGCGCCCGCGAGCGGGCTTTCTGCCGGGCGAGAAGCTCAAACCCGAGGTCGACGACGTTTTCTACTGGGCTCGCGACCGCCTGGTACGTGTGACACAGCAGGACAGCTGGCTCACGATGGCCATCGGCAGGGCGCCGAAAGACGTTGACCTGAAAAAGGCCAAGACACTGGAGAGTAGGATTCGCGACTTCCATGCCGCCGAGTTGGAGGCCCTCGAAATCTGGCGCCGCAAGGGGGAGGAGCAAGCTAAGCCGGAATCTGAGAAGGTTTGGGTTGAGACCAGCCGCTTCATGAAGATTCAGCAGGATAAGGCCGAGGCCGAGCGAAGAGCGCGGGACGCACTTGCCCAAATCGAGACGATGAAGATCGAGCAGGACATCAAACTCAAGGTGCAGGAAGAAGAGAACCAGCGTCGCCTGTCGGAGACGGAGATCAGGCTCAAGANNAGATCAGGCTCAAGAATGCCCTTGCGGAAATCGAACGCTCGAAGAAGATGGCCGCGGCCACGCGCACGGCCAGCGACGTTGAAACGGATCTGGCCGCCAAGAAGGTTCTTGACGAGGCGGCGAAGAAGAAAAGGATGGACCAATGCCGCGACCCCGAGGTGCAACGGCTCCTGGCTCCATTCCTCGCTGAGGGTTATACACAACCGAACGTCGAGGGTCTGCAGCCCGACAAGCTCCCGATCTCGTACAGCAAGCTCGTGTCCTGCAATGCGCTCCAGCCCGATCGGACGGGCTTGATCAGGCTCCTCACGGTGGCGACATGGACTGGCGACAGGGTTCGGCCTCGCTGGGGCTACACGCCCTTCTTTGATAAGCTTGAAGCGAACCAGCTTGAAGAAATCAAGAAGGCTCAGCAGTACCTTCGCGACCTCGGGCCGACGATGGTTGAGTTGAAGATGCTCGCCCCGTGAGTCGTGCGGCACCGACACGGGCGTGGTGCGTATGAACGGCCATGCCATCCGGTCGATGATGCCGTGGCCGCGACAGAACGAGTGCTCGTTCTGCCCGGCGTGCTGGGTTCTTCCCTTCTGCCCTTAATGCATGATAAAGGATGTTATCATGCGTTACATGAGCAGGGAGGAATAACCGATGGGCACTGATATCATCCGCCGTTCTACACCCGTGACCGCTCCGTCGTCGCCGTTTCAGCCGCCGGCGATCATCGCTGATGCCGGCAGCAACGCCCGGTTTGCGTACGAAGAGTTCTTCAACGCCGAGATCGAGAACGACCACACGAGGCGCGCCTACCGGAAGGCCGTTCACCGTTTTCTACTGCACTGCGAGCACGAGGGCCTGGCCCTCCAGCAGGTCACGCCGGCCTTCGTTGGCGCGTACATCCGATCCCTTCAAACTGAGCCGCGGTGTACACGCGGCGCGATGACCGCGACGCGGTCGGTGTCCAAGCCAACCAAGAAGCTCCACCTGTCCGCCATCCGGCATTTCTTCGACAAGCTGGTGGTTCGCCATGCGGTGGTCCTGAACCCCGCCGCGTCGGTCCGCGGCCCCAAGCACAGCGTCATCGAGGGTAAGACTCCAGCCCTGACCCCGGATCAGGCCCGCCGAGTCCTCGCTGGCATCGACATATCGACCGCGGTCGGTCTGCGTGACCGGGCCATCATCGGGGTCTTGGTCTACACCGCGGCCCGCGTGGGCGCCGTCGCCAAGCTCAAACGGGGCGACTACTACCCCGACGGCCGTCAGCACTGCCTGAGGCTCGACGAGAAAGGTGGCAAGAGTCGCGAGATCCCCGTTCGCCATGACCTGGAAGGATTCGTCGAGGAGTACCTTGCCGCAGCCGGCATTACCCACGACGCCGGCGACACACCCCTATTCCGGACGGCCGTGCGGCGCACGAGGCAACTCACCGGCTCGGGCATGACGGCCAACGATGTTTTCCGCATGGTCAGGCGGCGATTCGCCGGTGCTGGCTTACCCGCCGGCCGCCTTACATGCCACTCCTTCCGGGCGACGACGATCACCGACCTGTTGGAGCAGGGTGTTCCCCTGGAAGATGTTCAGTACCTTGCCGGCCATGCCGACCCGCGTACGACCCGGCTTTACGACCGCCGCCGCCGGCAAGTGACTCGGAACATCGTCGAGCGGATCTCGATTTGAACGCCGGCCGGCAACGTGTTGCGCTAGCACGGTTTGCGTCTGTCCGTTATCATTCGAACTGGTTTCTGCTCAGGTGGTGTAGCGAAGTGAGGTACGGTTTTCATGTCGCTCGGCGAGGCAGACACGCGGGCCAAGCTCATCGATCCAGCCATTCACGCTCGGGGCTGGACCGAAGACCTCATTCGCCGAGAAGAGACCGCCGGGGCGGTGGAAGTGATCGGCGGAAAGCCCCGGAAGCGTTCCCGGGGGCGAGTCGATTACCTCCTACGGGTTAAGGTCAACCCGGACACACAACCGGTCGCCCTGGGTCTCATCGAGGCCAAGCCGGAGCACCTGCCGCCCAACCACGGCCTGGAGCAGGCCAAGCTTTACGCCGACTGCAAGCGGCTGAACGTCCCGTTCGTCTTCTCCACGAACGGCCACCAGTACGTCGAGTTCGACCGCTTCAGCGGTAAGACCAGCGGCCCCATCAGCCTGGACCTGTTCCCGCACCCGGACGAAATACGGCAGCGCTACGAGGCAGGGATGGGGTTCCGTCTCTCCGACCCCGCGGCACGGCCGCTACTCGCTCGCTACCCCGGCGGAGAGGCTACCCGCCGGTACTACCAGGATGCCGCCATCCGGGCGGTGCTGGAGAAGATCGCCCGATGCGACAAGACCGGCGAGGCCCGGCGGGCACTGCTGTCGCTGGCCACCGGTGCCGGCAAGACCTTTATCGCCGTGCACCTGCTCAAGCGTTTCGCCGACGCCGGCCAACTTCGGCGTGCCCTGTTCATCTGCGACCGCGATGAACTGCGTAGCCAGGGGCTCGCCGCCATGCAGAACGTGTTCGGGGCGGACGCGGCCGAGGTCTACCGCAAGCCCGATGGCACCAACAACGCCCAGAACGCCCGTGTCCACGTCGCCACCTACCAGACGCTCGACGTGGATACTGACGACGCTACCGCCAACTTCCTGACAAGCTTCTACCCGGAGAACTACTTCAGCCACATCATCATTGACGAGTGCCACCGCTCCGCGTGGGGCAAGTGGTCTCAGGTTCTCACCCGCAACCCGAACGCGATCCAGATCGGCCTGACCGCAACGCCGCGGCAACTCCAGGTGACCGAGGACACGAAGGAAAGCCGGGCCGATGCAGCCATCTCCGCCGACAACCTCCGCTACTTTGGCGAGCCGGTATACGAGTACGACATGGCCCAGGGCATCGAGGATGGATACCTTGCGGCCTGCGAGATCCAGCGAGGGCGAGTCGACCTTGACGACACAGGCATCACAATCGAGGATCTGCTGACACGGCATCCCGTTGACGCGAATACCGGCCAGCCCGTCACCGCAGACCAGTTGCACGCCCTCTACGAAAAGACCGATTACGAGGACCGCATCCTGCTTCCCGATCGCGTGTTGGCGATGTCTCAGGACCTCTTCAACTACCTGCTTGACACCGGCGGTCCCGAGCAGAAGGCGATCATCTTTTGTGTCCGCGATCGCCACGCCGATGACGTGGCCGCGGCGATGAACAACCTCTACGCGGACTGGTGCGCCAGCAACGGCAAGCCACGTCTGGAGCCTTACGCCTTCAAATGCACCGCCAGCGTGGGCGGCAGCCAGTACCTTGCCGATCTTCGCGGCGCCTCGCGCTCACACTTCATCGCCACCACCGTGGACCTATTAACCACCGGCGTCGATGTGCCGTGCGTGCGGAACATCGTGTTCTTCAAGTACGTCAGGTCCCCGATTGCCTTCTATCAGATGGTGGGACGCGGCACACGGCTGCACGCCCCCAGCGGCAAGCTGATGTTCCGGGTTTACGATTACACGAATGCAACCCGGCTGTTCGGCGAGAAGTTCGTCACGGCCCCTCCTCGCGAACGGGGGCCGGGCGGCGACGGTCCACCTATCCCGCCCGAAACGCAGGTACTCGTTCATGGCTTCGATGTTCGCATCACCGACGCCGGCCGCTATATTCTGACCAACATTGATGGCCGGGCCATGCCCGTCACAGTGGAGGAATACAAGGAGCGACTCGCGGCCCGCCTCATCGAGGAGGCCCCATCACTGGACGCATTCCGAACCCGCTGGGTTGCCCCCCGGGAACGAGAGAAGCTCCTGACGGAACTACCGGAGGCTGGCCGGTCCGCGTTACTGGTTCGCGAACTGGAGGAGATGGAGGAATACGACCTGTTTGACGTGCTCGCTGAGCTTGGCTACGGCATGGTGCCGCGAACGCGGTCCGAGCGGGCCGAGGCGTTTACGTACAAGCATGGCGAGTGGCTCGCCCAGATGCCCGCCGGCGCCGCGGGGACGGTCAGGGCCATCGCGGCACAGTTCGCCAAGGCCGGCACGGACGGATTGGAGAATCGAGAGGTGTTCCAGACCCCCGAGGTTATCCGCGCCGGCGGGCTGGCTGCCCTGAAACTCGTTGGCAAGCCTGCGGACGTGCTTCTTGAAACAAAGGTGAGGATGTTCGCGGCATGACGACGCTCGGCTTCGATGAGTTGTGGGAGAGGCTTCGCACGGCCGACGAGTCGGTTGAAATCGAGGCGAAGCGCGCTCACGAGGTCGGCAAGAGCGTTCTGGAAACCGTGTGTGCCTTTGCCAACGAGCCCGGCCGCGGCGGTGGGTACTTGCTGCTCGGCGTGGGCGCCCGCGAGGATGCGCTGTTTCCCGACTATGAGATCGTCGGTGTCCCCGACCCTGGAAAGCTCCAAGCCGACATTGCCACGCAATGCCGTACAGCATTCAACGTGCCGATCCGCCCCGAGATCAACGTTACCGAGCACGACGGTAAGAACGTCGTCATTATCTTCGTGCCGGAGGCCGACCCGCGCGACAAGCCGGTCTATCTCCAAAGCCGCGGCCTGAACAAGGGGGCGTATCGGCGAATCGGCTCGACGGACCAGATATGCACGGATGACGACCTGGCCATGTTCTACCAGGAGCGTGGCGAGCGGTCCTATGATGAGACGCCTATCCCAGACACGTCGCTCGACGATATCGAGCCCCGCGCCGTGTCCGAGTATCGACGACTGCGTGCCAGCGTTGGGAGCGAAAGCGACCTCCTCACCTACTCGGATGAGGACCTGCTTTACGCGGTCGGCGCCACGACGCGGGAAGCCAGCCGGACCTGCCTGACGATTGCGGGGCTTGTCCTCTTCGGTACACCGGCGGCGCTTCGCCGAAACCTGCCGATGACCCGTTCGGACTACATCCGCGTCGAGGGACGCGAGTGGGTGCCCGACCCGGAAAAGCGCTACCAGACGGTCGAGAAACTCGGTCCCCTGATGCTGGCCATCCCGTCGCTGGTTGCGGTTGTGCTGGAGGACATCCCCAAGGCGTTTTCGCTGGCGGACGACGGCATCCACCGACAGGATGTGCCGTTGATTCCGCGGAACGTGATTCGCGAGGCGATCGTCAATGCCCTCATGCACCGCAACTACCGGCAGCACCAGCCGGTCCAGGTCGTCCGCTATTCCAACCGAATCGAAATCCGCAACCCTGGCTACTCGCTGATACCTGACGAGCGACTCGGAGAGCCCGGTTCCAAGACCCGCAACCCACGGCTGGCCAGCGTCCTGCACGACACCGGCTACGCCGAGACCAAGGGCACCGGCATCCGGGCCATGCGCGAGGCGATGGAGAAGGCGAATCTCACGTTGCCCTTGTTCGAGTCGGACCGCGCCCGTGATGAGTTCACCGTCCGCCTGCTCACCCACCACCTTCTCGGCCCGGAGGACTGGCAGTGGTTGGCGAGCTTCAAGGACTGCAACCTCGAAGACGACGAGGCCCGCGCCCTCATCGTCCTGCGGGAGGTCGGGGCCATCGACAACGCGAGCTACCGCTCCATCAACCACGTGGACACCTTGACGGCCAGCGGCCACCTGCGTCGCCTGCGTGACCTCGACCTCATCGAGCAGAAGGGCAAGGGGGCCGCCACCTACTACGTCCCCGGCCGCCGACTGGCTGTTGGCCAGCCTCAGCCGCCATCCCCGGCCCCAACGGCTCCAGGAACGCCGGTTTTCCCGGGGTCCACCCCCTCAGACAAGCCGTTATCTGAGGGGTTGCCGCCCTTACCTGAGGGGGTCCCGCCGTTACCTGAGGGGTTGACGGCTCAGCTACACAGCCTGGGCCACCGGGCGAAGCCCGCCGCAGTCCGGGCGGTCATCGCTGCCTTGTGCGCCCACCACCCGATGCGCCCGGCCGACATGGGCGTCATCCTGGGACGCAATGCCGGCTACCTCCGCGAGACCTACCTGACGCCGATGGTTGAGGCTGGCGAACTGGAATACACGCATCCCGAGAACCCGGCCCATCCACAGCAGGCNNCCACAGCAGGCGTACCGAGCGCCGCAGGCCAAGCCGGAGGCGCAGCCATGACCGCCACTGCCCGGGCATCCGAGACGCAGCACGACCGCCCCGATGATACACCGCCCGCAAGCTGGCGACGCATCCGGCTTGGAGACCATCTGTTGGAGGTCGCCGCCGGCGTGGGCGCAGAGTGGCGACGGTATCGTGTCGTCGGGGCGACCCGTGGCGGCTTGGCCCCCGCGAAGGAGGCCGTCGGAAAGGCGCCTGAACGGTACAAGCCCGTGTTCCCACGGACGATCTTCTACAACCCCATGCGTATTCTCATCGGCTCGATCGCGATGATCGATGACGGCGAGGAACCCGGCATCACAAGCCCGGATTACGTCGTGTTCACAACGAATCCTGATGTAGTTCACCATCGCTGGTTCTACTACTGGCTTCGGTCTCCGTGGGGTGAGGATTTCATTCGCACACTCGCCCGGGGTGCGGTTCGTGAGCGAATGCTGTTTCGCCGCTTGGCTGACGCTGAGGTCGATGTTCCCCCCATCCTGTTGCAGCAAGCGTTCGCTGAGCAAGTCTCTGCAATCGAGTCTGTCCGCACCGCGTCGAGAGCGCAGCTTGCCGCCACCGCCACGCTTCCCGTCGCTATCCTCAGGGCCGAATTCCAGTCTAAGGCACGATGCTGGCCTCGCCAGCCGCTCAGAACCGTTGCCACGCTATTGCCCTCTAAGTCCATCGCCGTGGCCGGCGACACAGAGGTTACCGCCATTACTACGGCTTGCCTCACCGAAACAGGTTTCGATGCCGCGGGCGTCTAGTCAGCCAGGATGTGGGCCGATGATGCCGCCGAATGCGTTGTGGCGCCCGGCGAGGTGCTGGTCGCCCGCAGTAATACGCCCGAACTCGTTGGGCGAGCGGCGATGTATGAGGGCTCGCCCTCCAACGTCGTGGCCTCCGACCTGACGATTCGGATCTGGCCGCGCGACGGCCTGTCGAGCGCGTTCATCGCCGGCTACCTCTCGTTTTTGTACGCTACCGGCTACTGGAGAGAACGAGCCGGCGGCGCAAGCGGAACGATGAAGAAGATTACCCGCACACAACTCCAGCAAGAGAGTGTTCCCGTACCTACACCGGCCGAACAGGAACGTGTTGTAACGCACCTTTGCGGGCAAATGGCTTTCGTCACGCGGGCGCGTAAGGCCCTCACGGAGCAGCTTGCTGCGACCGATTGCCTTGTGCTGTCGCTGCTGCGTGGTGTCCTTTCTGGAGAATCCTGAACTTGGCGCGTCAAACGACAACCAACGGCAAGCTCCTCAACGGCCCGCAGTCCGTCAACGCTGCAATCAAGAGCATCTGCGACATCATGCGGCGGTCGAATTGTGCCGGGGCCATGCAGTACGTGCCCGAACTGACGTGGATTCTCTTTCTCCGTATCCTCGACGAACGCGAAGCCCGCGAGGCAGAAGAGGCCGAGGCTGTCGGCGAGGCGTTCCAGCCGTCACTTCAGTCCCCGTACCGATGGCGCGACTGGGCCGCACCGTACGACGAGTCGCTGTTGACGACAACCGCCGACGGGCAGCACCAGGGCTGGAAACGCAAACACCTCAGCGATTCAACGTTGGGTGCATTCTTCGGCTTCGTGAACAGCGAACTCCTGCCGTACCTGCGGGGCCTGCGTGAGCGCCCGAATGCCACGCCGCGGCAGAAGGTCATCAGCGAGATCATGTCCGGCGTGGAGCGCGTCCGCATCGACACGGAACGCAACCTGCTCGACGTGCTGGACAAGGTCCACGAGGTCCGCGACGAGACGATTGACCCAACGCACGTCTTCCCGCTCTCGCAGGTTTACGAGGGCCTGCTGCTGAAGATGGGCGAAAAGGGCAACGACGGCGGGCAGTTCTTTACCCCCCGCGAGGTCATCCGGGCTATGGTCCGGACCATTAACCCCAGGCCGGGCGAGACGATCTATGACCCGGGATGCGGGACGGCCGGCTTTCTGGTTCAGACCTACGAGCACATGCGCCGTTCGATGAGCGACACCACCACAGCCGAACAGATCGAGACCCTAAAACGGCGGACGTTCTACGGCCGCGAGAAAGAGAACCTGATCTACCCGATTGCCCTGGCAAACTTGGTCCTGCATGGAATCGACGAACCGCACCTCTGGCACGGCAACACGCTGACCGGGAACGAGACCTATGGCGGCCTGTTCCAGGATGCGCCGGCACTGTTTGACGTGGTGCTGACGAATCCGCCGTTCGGCGGCAAGGAGGGCAAGGAGGCCCAGACGCGGTTCCCGTACAAGACCGGCGCAACGCAGGTGCTGTTCCTCCAGCACGTGATCGACAGCCTGAGGCCTGGCGGTCGCTGCGGGATCGTCCTCGACGAGGGGGTGTTGTTCCGCACGAACGAAACGGCCTTTGTGCAGACCAAGCGGAAGCTGCTCGACGACTGCGACCTGTGGTGCATCGTGAGCCTGCCGGCCGGAACGTTCGTCAACGCCGGTGCGGGCGTCAAGGCCAACCTGTTGTTCTTTACCCGCGGCGGACCAACGGAGAACGTCTGGTACTACGACCTCTCCGACATCAAGGTCGGCAAGAAGACCCCGCTCACGCTCACGCACTTCGATGATTTCTTCCGCCTGTTGCCCGAGCGTGCGGACAGCCCGCGAAGCTGGACGGTCACCCGCGAGGCCATCGAGGCCAAGGGGTTTGACCTGAAGGCGGTCAACCCGAACGCCAGGACCAACGAGGACACCCGCACGCCGGCGGAACTACTCGATCTCATTGAGACCAAAGGGCGCGAGGTCGCCGAGGCCGTTGCAGCCCTACGACAAATGAACCGAGGCTGAGACCATGAGCCCACGAAAGACCGGATCGAACAAGACACGGTTTATGCTCCGGTGGCCGGATGACTTGGGTCCGGCGCACGCGAAACCTGGAAGGACGGCCTACGTCTTCGAAATCACTCTGAGCGGGAGCAAGCCGCCCATATGGCGGCGATTCTGTGTACCCGGAGAAATCACCCTCGACCGGCTCCATGATGTCATCCAGATCGTCATGGGTTGGCAGGACAAACACCTGCATTCTTTCGAGATCGCCGGCCGACGGTACACCGAGGCACCGGAGAACGGCGAAACAGATGGGCAGGAAGAGGGCGGCCTCAAGCTGCGCGACCTCGTGCCTCGTGCGAACCGCAAGTTNNCGAGTATGACTTCGGTGATGGGTGGTGGCACGCCCTGGTCGTTCAGCGGATTGCACCCGTGCCGAAAGGTCACCACGCTTGTATCGCCTGCATGGACGGCAAGCGAAGCTGCCCGCCCGAGGACGTGGGCGGCATTGACGGATACCACGAGTTCCTCGCCGCCCTGAAAGACCGTGAGCATCCCGAACACAAGAGCTACCGAGAATGGTCCGGCGGCAAGTTCGATCCGAAGGCCTTTGACCTTGACGGCGTCAACCATGAATTGGCGAAGTTTGCACGGTGGTCGCGACCGCGGCTCCTGTCCCAGGAGTTGATGGTGCAAGGATTCTCTGATGCCTGAGCTGGTCTTTTCACCCCAGGTCATCACTGCAGTCGCCGAAGTCATCACCGGCGGCTCTGGTAGCGGTGGCGGCAGCAAGCGATACGGCGCCTATCGCACCGGCCCACAACTGGAGAGTTTCTTTGGGGCCTGCAACGTAAGCTTGGATATCGGATCGGGATCACGCGTTCCAACAGTCCGGGCGTGCCTCATTGAGCTGAACCGCGGAGGTGCATTTGAACCGTTGAGGCGGCTGATCGAAGCTTCCGTCGATCCGCGAGACTACGTGGGCAACCAGCCTGACCATCAAGAGGCCCTACAGTACCTGAATGACATGCTTCGCCCGGATGGCTTTGAGTTGCGGGAACGGGGCGGCCGCTACCGACTGGAAGCTGTCAGCACGAGCCCCGCGATGCTGAAGGCGGTCGAGGAGCATGCCACCGCACTGGATTACGATTCCGTCCAGCGCGACGCGGAACGTGCTGTTGAGCAGGCAACGACTGATCCCGAAGGCGCCATTACGGCGGCCTGCTCCATGGTCGAAAGCGTCTGTCGGTGTATCCTGCAGGACATGAAGCAGCCGCTTCCAGCAAAGAAGGATATCTCGCATCTCGTGAACGAGGTCCAGCGCCATCTGGACCTGTCACCAGCCAGGACCGACCTCGCGCCGGACGTGAAGCAAATCTTGGGCGGCTTGGCCAACGTCGCGAGCGGTATCGGGGCTCTCCGCACCCACGCGGGCGACGCCCACGGACGCGACAAGGGCGCAATGCCGGTCGATGCGCGGTTAGCTCGGCTCGCAATCCATGCGGCAAGTACGCTGTCGCTGTTCTTCATCGAAACCTGGCGGCAACAGTGGACCGAACACTTGTGATGAGGAACTCGCTACGCCAAATGGCGCGCCCTGTGCGGAGCCGCTTGGTTATACGCATTTCGTGCCTTCGAACTGCGGCGAGGGCGGAGTCGTCCAATCACGTCCGTGATCTCCTCACGGCTGAGGTACTTGTAGCCCTGTGGGCTGAAGCTCGGTTCGATCGCGCGTAACGTCTCCAGAGGCACCGGCGAGCCGAGGCGAGCGGGGCGCATGACCCTTATACCGAATCCGACAGATACACCGGAGAAATATGACAAAAAGTCCCGGTGCGGAATGCCGCATTGGGCGCGGATCTTCCGCCAGAGGGTGTGGATGCGAGCCTCAATGACATCCTTGACCATAACCACGCCAGCGATCCGTTTGAAGGGAGCCGGCACGTAGATGATGAGATAATCGCCCGGCGCAACTCGTGGCCGGCGGCGGCGGAGCTCGACACTCTTCGTTCCGTCGAAGATCATGTTGGCGAACTCAGACTTGATTGTCAGCAAGAGTGCTCTGTTCATCGTCCATCTTCCGCGAGCACGCCGTTGCCAATTGTGTATAACCGAGCGAACTCACGGCGGCTCAATTGGAGCGCAGTAGTGAACTGAGGCGTCACACCCCGCTCCTCCATCCATACTCGGCGCACTTCGTGCATCGAGACCGGCCGAGAAAGCAATTCGGTGCCGGCGAATCGAAATGCCATTAGGTTGCCGTCCGGATTCTGTCCAGCGGCCTCCAAGACATCCCGCCAGGCGAAGATGCCGAGCCGGCTGAACCTCTTGAATAGGGCTTTCGCCGGGCCGATCACGACCTCCTCAATGCGTGAGCAGGCCCGGAGATGAGCCGTGCCATCGTAACTCGAGTTCTCCGCGATGTACCAGAGGACGTGAGCCGGCGCCGTAACAATCCGCGGCTTGGCGCTGCGGTAGTAGACGTTCTCGTACTGTAAGGAGAGCGAGGTATCAGCCGCAAACAGGTGTTGGCCGGCGAGTCGCTCCTCGAACAGATGCTTGGCCCACTCCGCCCCGATGGGCACCATGAATGCGGTCAGCGAGTCGTCCTCCAACTTCATCGGCCAGAGCAACTGCTCTATACGCGATAGTTCAGCCGGTGGAGAGCCGAGTGACCGGGTAGCGTTCATCGCGTTTATGAGGGAGTCAAGCGGTTCGCGCAGTCCTGCGTGGCGTGAGCCCACTTCGGCGAGCTTCTGCACGGCGGCATCGAGTGTGTAGAAGCCCTTAAGATTGATCTTCGTCAGACGCTCACCCGCCGGCAGGAACCCCAGTTCATCGCACGCAGCCCGAACAAAGTCTGGACAATGGGCGTCTGCAAGGATGACCGCAGGAGCATCCTCCCCGACGGCAATCTGGATGGCCCGAAAAGCCAGGTGACAGGCCAGCGTCGGTCCGAGTGCTGACTGCGAAATTCGCAGGAAGACGATCTCGCGTGGATGACCGGGCTCACCCGACAACACCAGAAGCCCGCGCCCCCGATCCGCATCGCGGACGACATATCCGTGAGTCTGGCGCACGGCTCCGAGTGCCAGGCACAGCCGCTTTTCGAAGTCGGCCTTTCTCTCGCCACCACCATGATTTAGGAATTCTCCGCTGAGCCGGCCCGCATCGGCAGCCGAAATGGGCTGGATGGTCAGACTCGAACCTGCCAGCCGGGCAGGCTGGTAGTGCCATGTACGCTGGCTTTGGTCGATGCTAAGGATAAACTCCAGCGGTGTGACCACGTTCATCTGAAATCGCTCTGCGATCTGCGGAGCATGCTCCAGCAGCACCCGATCCCGCGTGATGAAGAACTCGGCATTCCCAGCTGTGGCCGTCGCCAGGTGCGTTCGGTCTGACCCGTCCGATTCCGATACAGCGGGCGGCAGAATCTGGTCCAGCGCGTCGCGGGCTAGGTCCCGTTCTGCCTCGTCTGCTCTACAAGAGGGGAATGCGCGGGCGAATCCTCGACTGTGGCTGCGCACACCGGCATCCCCGTTCCGGTCGATCTCGGAATATAGTTCATCTGTTATCCAGAGCCCGGCATACTCCGATATCCAGTCCGCCTGCAACGCCAGCGATTCTTTGTGCGATGGGCTGGATTCGTCAGCCAGATCGAAGAAGACGTTCGGATCCAGGACGACAACTGCTTTGGCCTCGGCGAGACGAGAGTGATGCTCTGTCCACAGATCGGGATGTCCGTGGTCAAACCGAAAGCACGTGAGAACCCTTCCCTCCTGACCACGCCCTGTGATCTCCGTGAAGGGCACGAAGCCGACCTGGCGCCAAAACTTGCAGGAATCCTCGAAGTCCCGGCGGCACCTCAAGACGATAGCCCGGAAGCTCTTGGTACGGTCCTTCACCTCGTCCACAAGCCTGCGGCCTACCCCGCTACCTCGACACCGCTGGGCAACGCAAAGGTGGTGAATCCGGGCTTCGGACACTGAACGGGTCACACTATACCAGGCGTAGCCCAAGACGTTTCCGTCGCCGTCCGTTGCCGCGATGATGGTGTTCTCGCCGGCCGCCTTCCGGAGAGCTTCGGCCGGGACGAATCCGAGTTGGTTCCAGTTCTGGTCAGCGAGCGCGATGATGCCCTCCATCGCGGCATCACGCTGGCGCACGACGTGGACCCGGGTCGGAAGCTTCTTATCGCTCGACAACACCGACTGGTTCTCCGGAACGGTCACCAAGATTCTACTGAAAGGACGCTGAGGCGTCACGGGTCACCTGAAGTCATCTTTCGCAGGCGGAGGAATGAGGGGGGTCGAGTCGCCTTAGCTACCCACTCCTCAAACGCCCGCCGGCCCCGGCGGAGTATGACCTCCGTCCACGTCAGCAGCGCACTCTCGCGCAGAGTCGTGGAGCCGGCCCACCTTGAGAGCTCCCGATTCATCGCGATAATGGGGGTTGCCAGTGAGTTGACCGACCTTGGTCGAGCGCCCCGCATTGGTTCACCTAAGTCCTGCCGACAGGCACTTCGATCGAGGCGGCAGGCCAACTCGCGTATGGCCCGTGCCTGCTGTTGGCCTGTTTTACGAGGATTTAAGGATGAGCCCACGCAAGACCGGATCAGACAAAACGCGGTTCACTCTTTGGTTGCCGGACGACCTGATGGACCGGTTGACCCACATCCAACAAGCCCATGCCAAGGAGTCCTTGGCTGAGGTAATCCGTGATGCCCTAATGGTTTACGTTGATCTCCTCAAGGCCCGCGAAGAAGGTGCCGACCTGTTCTTTCAGGATGCTGGGGGAACGGCCGGGCCGATCTGGATTCTGCCGGGGCCACCGCCCAAGCGGCGACGAAAGAGCTGAAATCATTTCGTTTTTTCGGTCTTCGGGCTTGATGTCTTATCTATTACGTATAGAATCATACGCACGGCACCCGTTGAACCGCGGACGCCGTGGCGAGGAGACTTGCATTGTCGGCCAACGCGAACAGCCTGACCACGACCAGTTCCCATCACGGAGGCCGTGATGAGCGAGGTCACCGGCCAGAACTTCGGGCTGCTCATTGCCTACGTGATACCGGGATTCGTGTCGCTGGCGGCGGTTGGGCAATGCTCGCCGGCAATCACGGGCTGGTTGCGGGTCTCGGCAACGCCGGACAACGCGGCCACGGTCGGCGGTTTCCTGTACGTCACGCTGGCCTCCGTGGGCGCCGGCATAACGGTGAGCACGGTACGGTGGGCGGTTATCGACTCGCTGCACCATTGGACCGGCATCCGTCGCCCACCGTGGGACGACTCGAAGCTCCAGGACAAGCTGGAAGCCTACCAGGCCCTGGTGGAGAACTACTACCGGTACTACCAGTTCTACAGCAATATGCTGGTAGCGGTCCTGACGGTGTTTCTTGGCCGGCTGGCGGGGTCCGGACGGGGCTTCGGCGAGATGAACCTTGCCGACTGCGGGATATTGTCGATGGGCGTGTTGTATTGGGCCGGCTCGCGCGACACGTTGCGGAACTACTACACGCGGGCGGCTTTTCTGCTTGGCACGAAAGAAAGGAGCAGGTCACATGACCAACGGGTTCGGTCACGAAGCGTACGAGGTCGAGGAGCCGCGAAAGGGCACAGGTAAGGCCCGGAATCGCAAGGTGGAACGGCCGGTCCGCAAGGCGGATCAGACCGTTCGACCGGCGGCATCGTCCGTTCGCGAGCACGAGCCGCGCCGCTCGTAGGGAGCGGTGGGTCACGCGTGCGTCCTACACCGAGCCAGCGCCGGCCACGAACGCGGCCGTGCGCTGACCACGGTTCTTGTCGATCCACGAATAGCCCTGCATCGCTCTACCTGCTGAACGCCTCTTCCGTAAAGAATGGTTGGCGAAGTTCGCGTTCCCCAGCGAAGCGGAGGCCCTGCAGAGCCATTCGTGGGCCGGCAACCGTTCACATCTATCCCCCGTGCCACGCCCGCAGCGAGATAAGCCCCACAAGGCGGCTGGCATACCGCAGTCGAGCACGACCCAATACTTCTTGTCCTCATGGGCCAACCCTATCACACTTGCTGATCCCTAATCAAACGTTGTTTGCAACGTGTGTTCAAAGGGGAGAGGCCCGGTGGTGCGTAAGCCTCAAGAACCCTCGACGATGACCGTCACCGTCGAAACCCATCATGCCGCCAGGGCGAGCAACGAGCCCGCTTTCGCGTCGGCGTCGGCGCGATCCCCGGCGTACTTCATTTCCCCCGACTTGCGCGTCAGCGCATCGACCAGAGAGAACACTGTGAAGCGACCGCTTCGCTTGGCGATCTCCTGAGCCTCCTTCGCCAGGGCACGCGTGATGCCCTTGTCGCTGAGCAGCTTGAGCACCTGCTCCGGCGTTTCCCCAAGTCGCGTCTCCATCGCCTTACGGATCACGCGAACGAAGCCATCGCGGCGTTCGTCGCGCTTGGAGACGAGCCCGTCGATGATCCGCCGGATCTCGTTGAACGCCTCGTGCACGTTCGTCGTGTGCTTCCGGCTGAACTCGACGACCTCGGCGGCATCCCACACGATGTGGTTCTGGCAGATCGCCTGGAACCAGAACGTCTGCACGCCAACGGACCGTTTGCCGACTTCCGAGTTCCACAGGAAGAAGCCGGGCGCGAAGGTTTCGCCTTCGATCTCCGCCCAGCCGGTGGGGTCGATCAGGAACACGAACATGTCCTGCTCGCCCCGATAGAGGCCCGTGCCGCGGCCGGATTGTGAGTCGGTCGCCGGGCCTTCCCACGGGGGCACGTCGTCCTGTGCCGGCTTGGCGCCGACACCAACGGCCGCCTCCTGCGGGGGCCGGAAATCCGTCGCGAACTCACGAACCATCGCGAGTAGCTCCGCGTCATACAACCTCGTATAGCTTGCCCCGTGGATCGAGCGGATCATCTGTCTGCCTTGCTCGCCCGTCGTGGTCAGCAGTTGCAGCGGTTTGTCGCTGCCTTGCGGAAGCGTCTCGGCGAACACCTGGTGTGCGGTCGATGGCGACAGCCGGTTGACGGTCGCCTTGTTCACGCCGGCCAGCCCGCACAGTTGCGAGAAGCTCCAATCGTTCAGCCGATAGGTCGCATCGTTTCCCAACGTCAGCCGCAGCCGGCCGTCGATGGGGTCGAGCCGGATATCGCTCGGCGGATGCCATCGGTCCACCGAGTTCGCCTTGACCTCCTGGCAGTGTCGCCAGAGGTCGTCAAACGTTGCGAAGCACTCGTCCGGCTCGCGCCGGAAGAGTTCATCGCTCGCACGCATCAGATTCTGCATGAGATCAAACCTCCTTCGGTCCCAAGGACCGTCTTCAACCAATAGTGCACCACCGGTCTCTCGGCGTGCTCGCGTCCTTCGCGGCATCACCCAGGGCCGGTACGACTCCGATTGCATTGTCGTCGGTGTCGCCTGAGAACCGTCATGGACGATCAACCGAATCGTGATGCCTACCGCACGCCCGAGGCGAGCGACTATTCTGCCTCGATGGGGGTTTCCCACGAGGCGTCCGCAGCCGTCACATCCCGGATCGGCTTTCTTTGCGCCAGCAGGCACGGCAGCACCACGGGTGCATCGTCCAGCACCGCGAACCACCGCCGCTTGTAGTGGACGATCTCCTCGCACAGCCCATAGGCCCGGA
>MTKZ01008641.1_pt1 | contig 21964 bp, 18 predicted proteins | sample 1042781 | NCBI WGS metagenome assembly MTKZ01 (sample SAMN06212207, study PRJNA360539) | anaerobic digester metagenome | biome: Wastewater treatment plant; material: sludge; isolation source: anaerobic digester fed with sludge from wastewater treatment plant | place: Denmark: WWTP Viborg ... | reverse complement strand
AGCAAAGAGGGTGTCTCAAAAGGGCACCCTCATTTGTCTGAGCGGGAAACGAGATTTTGCGCCTGTCGGCACAAGATCTCTGATGGGGATGCCATCAGACAAAAAGGGCCACTGACGTGGCCTCCTTTTGTTATCTGTCCTTTCCTCCCCTGATAAATCAGTGTCGGTAAGTCCAGATAACAAAAGGGCTGCTTTCGCAACCCTTTTTTGTCTGAGCGGGAAACGAGATTCGAACTCGCGGCCCTCAGCTTGGGAAGCTGATGCTCTACCAACTGAGCTATTCCCGCCTGCAATTATTTATCCCCTCCTGCCCACTGCCTATTGCCTACTCTTCAGGTGAGCCTCCCATGGGAGTTGAACCCACGACCTGCTCATTACGAGTGAGCTGCTCTACCACTGAGCTAAGGAGGCATGCATACAATAAAAAAAGCAGGGCGCTTAAGAAATAAGTGTGGAATAATTATGTCTCGCTGCATTTCCTCGTGCTTGAGGGAATAGCGCCCTGCCGGTGCAAATATAATAAATTAATCAATTTCCAAACCTTTTTTACACCGCCATACCTCCACAGACATGAATTGTCTGACCGGTAACATAAGAGGAGAGTTCAGAGGCAAGAAACAACGCCACATTGGCCACATCTTCAGGCAGTCCGCCACGCCTGAGCGGAATCTTCGATATCCAGTCGCTCTTCACATCCTCCGGAAGCTTGCTGGTCATCTCTGTCAGGATAAAACCGGGAGCAATGGCATTGCACCTCACATTGCGTGAGCCGAGCTCCTTGGCCACACTCTTTGTGAACCCGATGATGCCTGCCTTTGATGCCGAATAGTTTGCCTGACCTGCATTGCCATTCACACCCACTACCGAGCTCATGTTGACGATCGACCCGCTCTTCTGTTTCATCATCGGCCTGATGGCTGCTTTGGTGAGGTTAAAGACCGATTTCAGGTTCACAGTCAGTACCTGATCCCACTGCTCCTCGGTCATCCTCATCAGCAGAGTGTCACGGGTGATCCCCGCGTTGTTGACCAGAATGTCAACAGTGCCGAAGTCCTTGACTATCTCATCAATCACATTTTCAGCATCCGCGAAGACCGAAGCATCCGATACATATCCCTTTGCCTTCACCCCCAGTGCAGCTATCTCACTGACTGTTGCCTGAAACTCGTCGTTATCCATGATGTTGGTGATGGCAATATTGGCGCCTTCAGCGGCGAACCGCATCGCTATCCCCTTGCCAATGCCACGTGATCCGCCTGTTATCACTGCTGTTTTTCCTTCGAGTAATCTCATTTCTGAAAAATTTTGGGCACAAATATAAGAAATTATTTACGGAGCACCCGTGCCACCGTTGATCCGATATCGGCCGGTGATTTCACCACGTGAATGCCGCATTCGGCCATAATCTTCATCTTGGCTTCCGCAGTGTCATTGGCACCTCCGATGATGGCGCCGGCATGACCCATGCGCCTCCCCTTAGGAGCTGTCTGGCCTGCTATGAAACCTATGACGGGCTTGGTGCCGTGATCCTTTACCCAGTATGACACATCAGCCTCCATTACCCCGCCAATCTCTCCAATGAGGACTACGGCATCCGTCTCATCATCCTTCATCATCAGGCTTAGAATGTCAAGCGATGTGGAGCCTATCACCGGGTCACCTCCTATGCCAACGCATGTCGACTGTCCCAGGCCGAGCTTGGTCAACTGGTCAACAGCCTCATAGGTGAGCGTTCCGGAGCGGGAGATAACCCCAATCCTCCCCTTTTTATGTATGAATCCCGGCATTATCCCGACCTTCGCCTCTCCCGGAGTGATCACCCCCGGGCAATTCGGTCCGATCAGCCTCGTGTCATAGTCCCGCATCAGCTTCTTAACCCTTACCATATCCGCAACAGGGATTCCCTCGGTGATGGCCACGATAAGCCTGATCCCGGCTTCAGCAGCCTCGATGATGGAGTCAGATGCAAAAGCCGGCGGGACAAAGATCACCGAAGTGTCTGCCCCGGTAGCTTTTACCGCCTCCCTGACGGTATTGAAAACGGGAAGGTTCAGATGAGCCTGCCCGCCTTTCCCGGGAGTAACGCCTCCTACCACCTTCGTTCCGTATTCAATCATCTGACCCGCATGAAAGGTCCCTTCACTGCCGGTGAATCCCTGGACGATCACTCTTGACTCCGAGTTAAGCAAAATGCTCATGTTCCGCTATTCTTTTATGTACGCGATATATCAAATGTAAGGTATTTTTTCATCCTTATTACTAATTTAGCTGAATATTCTGGTGATCATGGATTTCATTGAACCTGTCCTCTATATAGGAATTTCACAGTCCTTTTTCGCAGGCCTGCTGATTGCCACCCGGAAGCCTTTCACAAGGGCTGACAGGATCATTACAGCATGGGTTTTCCTCTTCTGCATTGAGATGATTTTTGCACTTGTCAACCGCACCGTCCTTGATATGTACTCATTCCCGTTCATTGCCTTCACATACGGACCCCTGCTTTATCTCTATGTCAGGCACATGATCAGACCCTCGCTGAGCTTTTCACCCTGGAATGCATTGCACTTCATTCCGTTCCTTGTCTTCTTTGCCGTGTCGGTCGTCTTTCGTGAAGAACCAATTTTCGATGATCTCAGCGGCTTTTTTGTGAGAGACAGGTTCATTCCGTTGCGGATAGTATATGGCATCTGCTTCTTCCTGTCAGTGACCGTCTACAGCGCATTTTCTTTTTTTGAGATACGACGCCACCAGAAGCGATTGCGTGACCTGATCTCCTACACCTCGGCCAAGCTCACCCTTAACTGGCTGAAAATCCTGTCAATTACCTTCTATTCCGGCTATGTGATTGTCTTTATCCTGGGAGGAATAAAAATCTTTTCCGGACTGCTTCCGTTTGATCCATACGTACTTATCTTCTTCTTTATCGCTTTCTTTTCCTTTGTTTACAGCTTTTATGCCATCCGGCAGCCCGAAATGCTTGATTACCCTTCCGCCACCCCGGAGGAAAACGGCAATGTACCCGCCAACGGTGCGGGCAGGTACGCCAGAAGCGGACTTCGGGAAGATCAGGCCGAAGAATACCTTACCAGGCTTCTCACCTTCATGGATGAAGAAAAACCCTACCTCAACGGTGACCTGTCCATTGCAGACCTTTCACGCAGGACCGGCATACCCAAACACTACATCACTGAGGTTCTGAATGAGAAATACGGCCGTAATTTTTTCTCTTTCATCAATGAGTACCGGGTCAGGGAGGTAATCAGCCGGATAAATGACCCGAAATACCAGCATTATACCATTCTCGCCATCGCCTTTGACGCGGGATTCAACTCAAAATCAACCTTCAACAGCTTCTTCAAGGCTTACACCGGAAAAACCCCTAGCGTCTACCGCGAGGTGGTTTCAAAGACCGGTTGAAAGTATGAGCCAAACGGCCCGCACCAGCAGAGCGTCCCTCGCAGGTCCGTTCCGTCAGGGCCGGACGATGGACATCTGTTTCCGCAGCACCTTTGTCAGAAAAACAGGTTATGAGAAGGTTTTCTGTAACTCTCTTATTGTTTGCCTGCCTTTCCGTTTATTTATCAGCCCAGGAAAAGAATTTCTCCGTCGGAGGTTTTGTCAGGGGAGGCGCATATATCAGTACAGGCGATTACCGGCATGACATTAATGCCGCCTTTGGCGACGCAGCTCTTACCCTTTCCGCAACTGACAACCTTAGCTTCAGGGGCTTCGGTGATATTCGGGTAAGGACAGGACAGCAATTCGGCGAGAACATCAGTTCCTTCACACTCCGGGAAGCCTGGGGGATGTACTACAACAACTTCATGAGTATCAGTGCCGGGAAGAAGATCATCAAGTGGGGCAAAACTGACATTTTCACACCACTGTCGAGGTTCAACCCGATGGATTATACCTTCCGGACGCCCGATTTCGAGGATGCTGACATGGGCAATCTCCTGGGCGAGCTGACATTCACCCCTGCTCCGTTCTTCAGGCTGTCGGTTGTGGCAGCGCCATTCTGGAATCCGTCGGTTCTCCTCATCAAACCAATAACACTGCCTGCCTCGATGAAGGTGTCCCTGCCTGAGGGAATCAGGACGGGCAACGGCTACTATTCATGGGGCGTACGTGGCGATTTCACGTTCAGGGCATTTGATGCCGGCCTACAGTATTATCATGGTCCTGACCTGATGCCGGGTCTGACACTTATCAGTGCCGATTATACCAATCCTGCCCAGCCAGCCGTATCAGTCGATGGGGTTCCGTATATCATCAGCAATGCAGGAATCGACTTTGAGACAACAGTCTCTCCCTTTGTGCTGAGAGGCGCTGCCGCACTCACAACCCCCGCAGAGAAAAAGCAGGGAAACGAGGAGGTCCCCTTCAGACAGTTCGAATGGGTGGCAGGACTTGACTGGACTCCCGGTGCAGTAAGGGTGACTGCCGAATACTCGGGAAAAAAGGTCCTCGACTTTTACGAGGCCCCCTATGCTCCTATCCTGGGAACGGAACCTGACATGCAGCAGTTGATGGAGCTTTTCAATACTCCCGGATTTGATCCCGTTGAGTTTACCAGGCTTCAGATTGAAGCATTCAACAGACTGTATAACAACCAGCTGCATGAGCATTATCACTCTGCAGGTTTAAGAATGGAGACAGACCTTCTGTATGGAAGGCTTGTCCCCTCTCTGACAACGGTCTACAATTTCACCTCCCGTGACCTGACAATACGTCCCGCTTTAAGATTCAAACCTTCTGACGGGGTGACGCTCAGCGCCGGCTACGAATACTACCATGGCAAAGAAGGGGGAATGTACGACATCATTGATGACTTCATGAAGGCACTGTATTTCTCACTAAGAATAGATTTCTAGATCTATGACAGATTTTATTATCAGATACAGATGGGCTATAACAGCTGTCTCTTTTGCACTGGCAATCGGGCTGGGACTGCTGATCCCATCCTCGGAGACTGATCCTGACATCAGGAACTACATACCCCGGAACATGGACTCGAGGGTCACCAACGATTCCATCGAACAGGAGTTCGGTGTTCAGGATATGATAATGGTGCTGTTCACTGACACCACCGTTCTCAAACCGGGTGACCTCCGCCAGGTCAAAGAGGTAGACAGGGCATTTTCGAGGCTGGAGGGGATCGGGACTGTCAATTCCGTATATACTTCCCGGAAGATAGAGGGCAGAGATGGTATGATGGTGGTAGATCCGCTTATCGAAAGGATACCGGAATCGGCCGAAGGCCTTGAAACACTGAGGCAGGACATACTTTCAAACACTTTTGCCCGCGATGTGGTTGTCTCGTCGGATATGACCGCAGCAGCCATCACCGGAACCGTCAGCTCAGAGGTGCCGGAATTCGAAACCCTCGGCATGGTTGACTCAATCATTGCGGCCAGTCAGGGTGATGCACGCATACTTACCGGCGGTTTGCCGTATATAAGGAAATACATCACCTCGGATGTAAACCACGATGCAATGCTGCTGATACCACTGGCGCTCATAATCATGCTGACAGTCCTGAAGCTGTCACTGGGCGACTGGAGAAGCGTCTTCATACCCTTTACGGTGGTGGTTCTCTCAACCCTGGTGACCATGGGTCTCATCCCCCTGTTCGGATGGAAGTTCTCCATCATCATGTGCCTTGCTCCCATCATCCTTATCTCGGTGGCCAACAATTACGGTATTTATCTCGTCTCCAGGAACCAGGAACTCAGCAGGTCCGACATTCCTCTCACGGGAAGGGAAACCGTGAAGTCAATTACCGGCTCTCTGAATATGCCGATTCTGTTCAGCGGACTGACAACCATTGCCGGATTGCTTGGACTGCTGACCCATTCAATAATCCCGGCCAGGCAGGTTGGCATCCTGGCAGCCACGGGCGTAACACTGGCCCTGGCGATGAGCCTGTTGATGATTCCAGCACTGATATATATGCAGCATGCTCCGGGGAGGAAACCCCGTCCGTCCAGACCATACAGGAACGACCTGATCAACCGTTCACTTACGATGATCTCATCTGTTGTCATCAGGCGTCCGGGCAAAGTATTGCTGGTTTCATTCATACTGACGCTCCTTCTGGGCACAGGCGTCATCTTCCTGAAGATTGACACCAATCAGGAAAATTTCTTCCCACGCAATCATCCGGTAAGGGAGGCCGCCCGGATAATCAATACTAAGTTCGGCGGATCGCAGACAATATCGGTGATGATCAGCGGTGATATCAAGGATCCGGCTGTAATGCAGAAGATTGATGATCTCACCCATCATCTGAAAGCATCGGAAAGTGTGGGCAGTGTCTTTTCCATATCCGATGTTGTGAGGGAGATGAGCAAGGCTTTGTATGAGCCTGAGGAAGAGGGATATGACAGGATCCCCGAATCGGGGGAGGCCATCGCACAGATGTTTGAGCTCTATAACATGAGCGGGAATCCGGATGATTTCAAACAGCTGATGAACTTCGAGAACACAAAGGCTCATCTGCTGGTCCGGCTTTCAAAACCGGAAAATAAAATGGTCAGGCATCTCAGAGATGACATAAAAAGCTTTACCGCGGATTTCCCCGCAAAGGTTACTGTCGGGGGCTATGCATTCATAATGAATGACTTTGCACAAAAGATCATCAACGGACAGGTCTCATCGCTTGTTTTTGCCCTGGTTATAGTGCTGATCCTGCTGGCAATCATCTTCCGCTCGTTTAAAGGCGGACTGACTGGCTCTATTCCACTGGCGGCGTCCATCATGATACAGTTTGGCGTCATGGGATTGACAGGCGTGGCCATCGATGCTGCCACCGCCCTCCTCTCTTCGATAATGATCGGGGTCGGTGTCGACTTCACAATACAGTTTCTCTGGAGGTACAAGATTGAGCTGCAAAAAGGGTTGAACCACTCTGAGGCGATAACCGCCACCTACCGGACCACCGGACGAAGCATCGTCATCAACGGGCTAAGCGTAATGGCCGGTTTCTCGGCCACTTTCCTCTCCGGATTCCTGTCAATAAGATTCTTCGGCTACCTGACTCTTCTGGCCATCGGCTCCTGCCTCCTTTACGCCGTAATAGTCATGCCGGCATTTATGCTCTGGTTCAAACCATCATTCATAGAGGCAGACCAGAAAACAAACAATAAAAACAAAAACAAATATGAAAAAGATGTTATTCCTATTGGCAGCAGCATCGGTACTGTCACTGCAGGCCACACTGGCACAGCTGTCAGATCCCGTGCAACTGATGGATAAAAGTCGTGACCTGACAATGTCAGGAAACATTCAGTCTACTGTTTCCCTGACAATTACCGAGAAAAATGGCGCCGTCAGGACGCGGAAACTGAATATGATCACCAAATCTTACGACGATGGCACCATCAAGCGAATGGTAAAATTCCTCGATCCTGCTGATGTGCGGGGCACTGCAATGCTTATAGTTGACAACAGGAACACGCAGGATGATATGTGGATCTACCTCCCTGCGCTGAAGAAGACGAGACGCATTGTCAGTACGGAAAAAGGGAAGAGTTTCATGAGTTCCGAGTTTTCAAACGCAGACATGTCAACAGGCAGCAATGCCGACTTCAAAATACGCCATATGTCCGAATCAGGGAAATCAGGCGTCTGGGTTATTGAGAGTGTGCCTGTCAGCGACGATAAAGCCGACGAATACGGATACTCCAGAAAGGTTACATATCTTGAGATTGGCAGCCTGAAAACGAAAAAGATAGACTTCTACAACTTCGACAACGAGCTTTTCAAGACTATCGAGATCGTGGCCACACAGCCTATCAGCGGAAAAGAGGGTTATATAATGACAGATATGCTTGCCGTAAATCACATCAATGGCAGGAGTTCCAGGGTCAAATTTGACCAGGTGAATACCTCGGCATCCATACCGGATAATACCTTCGTCTCTGACAATCTCTCGCGGTAGAAATCCATTACCTTTGTACCCGTCATGAACCAGGTACAAAAGGGAAGAATAATATGTGCCCCTGCCACTTCGGGAGGGGGTGCAATAGCCATGATAAGGGTTTCCGGCAAGGGCGCCGTTGAAACATTGTCTGAAATATTCCAACCAGCAGACAATCAAATTGATATCATTAAGGCGAAGGGGTACACATTGATTTTTGGGACCATATCTTCGCAGGATGGATTCATAGATCAGGTATTGGTTTCTGTTTTTCGGGCACCTCACTCCTACACCGGAGAGGAAATGGTTGAGATAAGCTGTCATGCATCCCCTTTTATCCAGCACCGGATAATCGAAATCCTCATTGAAAAGGGTGTGGAAACGGCCGCCCCGGGAGAATTTACCATGAGGGCTTTCATGAATGGCAAGATGGACCTTTCTCAGGCCGAGGCGGTTGCTGACATCATTGCCGCTGATTCAGAAGCTGCACATCGCCTTGCTGCCTCACAGCTCCGGGGAGGATTTTCGGCAGGGATAGAGAAACTGAGGCAGGAGCTAGTGACTTTTGCATCGCTGATTGAGCTGGAACTCGACTTCAGCGAGGAGGATGTTCAGTTTGCCAATCGTTTTGCGATGACTGAGACGGTGATAAAAATCAAGGACATGGTAGACAGGCTTGCCTCCTCGTTCCGGCTGGGCAATGCCATCAGAAAGGGAATCCCGGTGGTGATAGCAGGGAGGCCGAATGTTGGCAAGTCTTCACTCCTGAACCTCCTGCTACAGGAGGAGCGTGCCATTGTCTCTGATATTCCGGGCACTACCCGTGATACAATTGAAGAGGTCCTGCACCTTGGCGGACTTCTTTTCAGGTTCATTGACACTGCCGGGCTCAGGGACGGCGGTGATGAGATTGAGGAACTGGGAATGGAGAGAACCCGCAGCAAGCTCAGGGCCGCAGAAGTAGTGCTGGCTGTCGCCGAGGCCACTGACACTGCTGAGAGCATTGCCGCCATGGCTGCCGGCATTGGTGAGATTACGGGCAACAGCGGGGCGCGGTTAATCGTGCTGGTGAATAAATCTGACCTGATCACCAGGAAAAGGATTGCTGAACTGAAGAGGGAGCTGAAAGATATCTGCCCCTGCCCTGCCCTGTTTGTTTCAGCCAGCAAATCAGAAGGAATTGAGCAGGTAAGGAAGCAGCTGATTGCATCGGTTGAGACCGGGAAGCTTGACAATCCGCAATACATTGTTACCAATGCCAGGCATTACGAGGCGCTGAAGAATGTTTCTGACAGCCTCGGAAGGGTGCTTGACGGATTCCGTGATGGCATCCCTACCGTGTTGATAGCCACAGATGTCCGTCAGTCCATCTACTATCTGGGTCAGATAACCGGCCGTATCACCCCCGATGATATCCTCGGGGAGATATTCTCAAAGTTTTGTATCGGAAAATAATTTTACCATGTTCTACCGCGACCTGACATTGCGGGCTTTGGCTTGCAGTCATCTGGCGCCAGTGTGGTGAACCAGTCATGTTATATGATACCCCTGGCTTGTCAGCTCTGTGGCAGCAAAGTAAGAATAGGCAGCCCTGTCAAGTGGGTAATCCCAGCAGCCCATCGAGCGGTAGATCTCACCCCCGAAGCCAGTTTTAAAACGGTAGAGTCCGTACATAGGGTGGTCAGGGTCAGGATTGGGAGCTATGCCGAACATGTCATACTCGGTACAGCCTCTCTCCTTTGCCAGTAAAATTGCTTTCCACTGAAGGGCATAGGTGGCCATCAGGTTGCGCTTGCGTGATGATGAGGCGCCATAAAGATATGTGCCCCTGTTGCCGGTTATCACGAGGAACATGGCTGCCAGCGGTTCATTGTCATGCTCCGCGACAAGAAGAAAAACCTCGGCAGGCGACTGTGAATTCTCTGCGGTGCTGGTGAGCAGTGCCCTGAAATGCTCAATGTTGTGGAGGAAAAAACCGTTCCTGCGCGCCGTTTCAGTATACAGGGCATACCACCTGGAGAGATCCTCCGTGCCTGCCACGCTGACAGTGACACCGTTACGCTGAGAAAGCCCGATGTTGTACCTGGTCTTTGACTTCATCGACTGCAGCAGTGATTCTTCGCCCTTCCTGAGGTCAAGGAATATGGTATTTGAAGGCAATATATTGGTGTGGGCCTTCTTCAGGTTATGATGGAAGCTTCCGTAATTGAATCTCAGTTCCTGGGACTGCTGTGACGGCGGTCCCAGCCAGATTCCTTCCGGTGTATATGCATCATCCTCCCTGGCCCAGAACGACTCCCATGCAAGATCATACCTGACCATGATGCAATCACCCGGAAGCTGTGAGCGGAGGCACTCTGAGAGCTCCTCCAGGAATATGCCCCTGTATTCGTCAAGGGGCTCAAGCTCCGGACCGTAAGGGACATAAGCAATGGAGTGGTGCGGATCGATCTGCCTCAGTACAACCAGGACATCCGAGGTGATATTGACAGCATCACTTCCGTTTCCATTAATCTCAGAACCGGGTACCCTGAAGTTACAGGCTATCGAACTGATGCCCATACGCCGCTTTACCTCAGACCAGAATGCCGTCTGCTGCACTATGGGTGTCCTGAATACCTCTTCTATGTCTTTCTTTCTGAAATCCCTGATCATGATCGTCTGCCTGCGATAACTTGCTTCAGTTGCTGAAGGCGTGGCAAACATGGGACTTAATAATCAGAATTCCAAGGATTTTTGTCTCTGACAGAATAACAGGATCCGGACAGGTTGTTCTCCTGAGTCAGGAAATTACTGCTCCAAGCCTGGTCAGGTCATCGTAGAAGCCGGGGTATGACTTGCTGACTGCCTCCGCTCCGGCGATAGTAACGGGACCTGCGGCGCTGGCGGCCATCACAGCGGCCATCATGGCTATTCGGTGGTCGTTGTGTGATGAGACGGTGGCGCCCTTCGCCTGCCCGCCGGTGATCAGCATCTCGTTACCGCTGAACCGCACGCGGATGCCCATTGCGCCGAGCACCTCCGCGATCGCCTCCGCCCTGTCGCTCTCCTTGTGCCTCAGCCTGCCCACTCCAGTGATCCTGCTCGTCCCCTCACATCGGGCCGCCAGCGCCGCCAGCGGGGGAAACAGATCAGGTGCGTCGGTGGCCTCAAAGGTGAATGCCTTCAGCTCCGACCGGCTGGCGGTAATTCCGCATGGACCCGTGATCAGGCCAGCCCCTGCCTCCTCAAGAGCCTGAAGCACTGCTCTGTCAGCCTGCAGGCTGCAGGGATTAAGCCCGTCAACAGTCACCCTGCCTGCCGTGGCGCCGGCAACCAGCAGAAAAGCCGCCCCGCTCCAGTCGCCCTCAACGGTGTACTCATGCGCCCTGTACGACTGTCTCCCGGGTATGATAAATGACCTGTAATCATCATTCTCCACCTTAATGCCAAATTCGGCAAGCAGCCCCAGGGTAAGTCCGATGTAGGGTTTGCTGGTAAGGCTGGCAACATCAATGCGACTGTCTCCATCTGCCATCGGCAGGGCCATCAGGAGCCCGGTAAGCAGCTGTGAGCCTGACGATCCGTCAATAAAGGCCCGGCCCGGCCTTAGTCTCCCTGAAAGCTTCAGGGGGAGCAGCCCTCCGGAGGTCTCCACCTTTACCCCCAACTGTATGAGCGCTTCCCTGATCATGGTGACCGGACGGCGCACAAGTGAGCCTTCACCGGTGAAAGTAACACTTTCAGAGAGCAGCCCGGCCACAGGGGCAAACATACGCAGAGCCAGTCCTGATTCGCCGCAGTTCAGCGTTACAGGTCCGGCAGGTCTGATCCCTGCGATGATATTTATTCTTTCTTCCTGCTGCATTATGGTTGCACCCAGAGCCTGCGCCATGTTTATGGCTGCCATGGAATCATTGCAGAATGAGGCATTCCGGATAACCGTCGTCCCGCCTGAAAGTAGCCCTGCAGCAATAGCCCTCTGAGTCAGGCTCTTGCTTGGCGGAGCATCTGTCAGGCCTGCCAGGCCGGAAGGATTGACGGTATTGTTCATGAGGTTGAAATATGTCTTCTTAGGCAAATTCCGGCCACTAATTTAACCTTCTTTCATCACTTTCATCTGGTGAGTGATCGATTCCTGGTGAATCGCCTCCAGGACGGCCTGAATGAACTCCGGTGTCAGTCCCTTCCTGACCCCCTTGTCCACTGCGTTGTCCTTAACCTCTCTCCAGCGGCTGCTCTGAAGGATTGTGATGCCATGTTCCTTCTTATAGCGGCCGATGGTCTCCGCTACCTGCATCCTGCTCTCAAGGATGTCAAGCAGGAGGTTATCATACATATCAATCTGGCTGCGAAGATCTTCTATGGTCTCAAGAAACTCAGGATCATCCGTGGTTGGTGACCGTAATACCAGGCTGCCGAGGACCTTCATCAGCTCCACGGGAGTGATCTGCTGTTTTCTGTCGCTGAGGGCGCCTGCCGGATTAATGTGAGACTCTATCATCAGTCCGTCATAATGCAGGTCCATTGCTTTCTGTGAAAGATCACCAATGAAATCACGGTCACCTCCCATATGACTCGGGTCACAGAGGAGTCCGATGCCGGGAATGCGCTGACGCAGCTCAACGGCAATCTGCCAGCGGGGCTGGTTGCGGAATGAGCATTTCTCCCAGGTGGAGAAGCCACGGTGCACAGCTGCAATGCGCGTGATGCCGGCACGGCTGATACGCTCAAGTGCCCCTATCCACAGTTCAAGGTCAGGATTGACCGGATTCTTGACAAACACCATTACATCTGAATCCTTCAGAGCAGAGGCAATCTCATGCATAGCAAACGGATTCACGCTGGTACGGGCACCAATCCAGACGGCATCAACTCCATGTTTGAGAGCTTCATAAACATGCCTTTCCGTAGCCACTTCCACAGCAACCGGAAGACCATATTCATCCTTTACCCGTCTCAGCCACCGTAGACCCGGTGACCCAACCCCCTCAAACTGCCCGGGACGGGTGCGTGGTTTCCAGATACCGGCACGGAAGAGATCCACCCGGCCCGAGGCGGACAGGGCAGCAGCAGTGGCCAATACCTGCTCCTCGCTTTCGGCGCTGCAGGGACCGGCGATTACCAGAGGCCGTTTCTTGAAGAGCGGCCATTCCTCCACCGGCACAACATTCAGCCTGTTCCGGATTCCGGGGGCAATCATTGTCAAATCATCAGTTTTCATGGTATTGTCAGAGTTTCATTTAAGGATTTTCCCGATACTGTTTGCATTTTTCATAAGCTGCCTCAGCGCTTCGCCGTTGCCGCTTCCGATATGCTGCCTGAACAGGAGCATCTTGTCTATATAGGTGTCAATAACCTCAAGTATTGGACCCGCATTTCCGGTGAAGATCGGAGCCCAGGTCTCCCCGCTGCTTTTCGCGAGACGTACTGTGCTCTCAAAACCGCCTGCGGCGAGGGACAAAATGTTGGCTGCATCCTTCTCCTTGTCAAGTACGCAGAGTGCAAGTGCAAACGAGGTTATATGTGATATATGGGAAACATATGCCACGTGGATGTCATGCTCCCTGGAATCCATGTACTGTATTTTCATGTTTAATGATTGCAGCAGGGCTGTGATCTTCTCCATTGCATCTTCGTCGCTCCGGTCCGGATCACAGATTATTGCCACCCTGTCACTGAACAGGTGGTCAACTGCTGCTGCAGGACCTGAGTGTTCCGTCCCGGCCATAGGATGTGCCGCCACAAACCTCCCCCGTGCAGGGTGACGGTCTGCCACTGCGGCGATATCTGCCTTTGTTGATCCCATGTCTGTCACCACCTTTCCTGTCCCGGTAACAATATCAAGTATTCCCGGCAGAAGCCGGCAATTTACATCCACCGGTGCAGCAAGAACAATAATATCAGACTTCGCCACGGCCTCTTCCAGCGGCAGGAACTCATCGGCCAGACCACGATACATGGCTATTGTACAGTGATGAGGGTTTGCCTCAACCCCAATGATCCTGCCGGTGAATCCGTTGAGTCTGAGGCTTCGCGCCAGCGAGCCTCCGATGAGGCCCAGTCCCGTTATGCAAATGTTTAGTGACATGTTTCTTCAGGCTGTTTTTAGTTGGTTGGTATTGACTCTCTCCCTGACCCTTATGAGCGCTCCTGAGAGCAGCTCTTCACTGGCACAAAGGGAAATCCTGATGTGCCTCCGGCCGTTGTTGCCGAAAATTGATCCCGGGGTAACGAATAGGTGATTATTGTGAAGAAGTTCCTCCGTAAGTTCTTCTGCATCATTGTAGCCGTCGGGTATCTTCCCCCAAAGGAACAGCCCTGACTGCGAATCATCGAAAGTGCACATGAGTGCGTTCATTATCTGAGCCGCCAGGATACGCCTCCGGGAGTAGACCGAGTTGAGCTCTTCATACCAGCTTTCAGGGAGGGCAAGTGCAGCAGCGGCGGCAACCTGTAGAGGCTGGAACATTCCTGAGTCCATGTTGCTTTTAACCTTCAACACATTATTTATATATGTACTGTTGCCGGCAAGCATACCGATCCTCCAGCCTGCCATGTTATGTGATTTGCTGAGCGAATTGAGCTCAAGCGCTGTCTCATCAGCCCCCGGGACTGAGAGGATACTCAGGTGATCATTGTTAAGGATGAAGCTGTACGGATTGTCGTTGCAAAGCAGGATCCGGTTCCGCCGGGCAAATCTGACAAGTTCCTCAAAGAGCGTATATGAGGCCCGGGCCCCGGTAGGCATATGGGGATAGTTGATCCACATGATCTTCACCCTGTCTGTTCCGGAGGTTTCAATTGCACGTAAATCAGGCCGCCACCCATTTTCTTCACTGAGGTCATAGCTCCTGACCACCCCTCCTGCAAGTTTTGCTGCAGATGCATATGCCGGGTAACCGGGATCAGGTACCAGAACCTCGTCGCCCGGATCAAGAAAGGCCATGCTGATGTGCATAATCCCTTCCTTAGAGCCCATAAGAGGGAGGATTTCAGTGTCAGGATCAGGCATAACGCCGAAATGCTTCCCGTACCAGTCCGAAAATGCCTTCCGAAGCGCAGGGATTCCCCTGTAAGACTGGTAACCATGGTTATTGCTTTCTGAAGCATATCGTTCAAGTTCCGAAATAACCTCCGGTGCCGGAGCCATATCAGGACTTCCGATCCCGAGGTTAATTATGTCAGCTCCCTCCTGCCGCATCCGCGCGATCTCAGCCAGTTTTGCCGAGAAATAGTATTCGTTCACAAGCCCTGTACGCAAAGCCGGTTTTATGAGTGTAGGATCGTTCATGCTGTTCCCCTCCCAAGGTTAGTTGTTTGACGGATCAAAAGACATCAGGCCGCACCTGTATTCCGCTACAATCTCAAGCCCCTCAGTGAGCGGCCTGATGGCATCAAGAGCCATCCGGTAACGGGCGTAGTCGTCATAGATGACATCTATATGAAACATGTACTCCCATGGTCTACCCACAATAGGCAATGACTGTATCCTGGTAAGGCTGACCTGGTAGAATGCCAGGACAGAGAGGACCTGTGAAAGGGAACCCACTTTGTGTGGCAGTGAGAAGCAGACCATGGCCTTGTCTGTCAGCTCCGGGCTGTTGCCGGCACCACCCCTCACCCCGAGGTTGGAAAGCGACAGTTCATGGTGACCGGGCATCCCCGGGTCTGTACTTTCACCGATCTTTCCCCGGTTACCTGCCACAATAAGAAACCTCGTGAAATTCATGCTGTCGTCTTCAATTTCCGGTTTCAGGACCTCAAGGCTGTAGATGTCTGCCGCACAGCTGCTTGCAATGGCACCGGCACCATACTGTCTCTCCTCGCTTATAATTCTGGCGCTGAGTGCAGTGTCTACGGCCTCAACTATCTTCACCCCCTGCTGCCTCATTTCATCAATGAACTGCGAACACTGTTGTATAGCCATCGGGTGAGAATGTATTTCCTTTATATCCGAAAGATGCTGCCCTGGCAATGCTACCAAGTTCTGCTTTATCCGCAAGAATATTTCACCTGTAACGGGAAGGCGTGACCGGCGAAGAAGTTCATAATTGGGCAGGATACTGCCGGCGACGGAGTTCTCGAAGGCTACCACACCAAAATCAGCCTGCCCCTTTGTTAATGCGTTGAATAGTTCTGAAAAAGTATCAAAAGGTACGGCAACAACCTCATTTTCCCTGAAATACTCAACTGCTGCCATTTCATGAAATGATCCTCTTACTCCCTGAATGGCCACACTGATCTTTTTTCTCTCTTCCTTCATATTCAGTATTATTCAAAAAAAAAGTCCCGCTTTCACGGGACCTCCTTCATCATATTCTATCTCCTATACAGATATACAACTATTCGGTCCCTTTTGCCTTGCGGTAAAAGAAAAAGTAAAACGAATAGTTGTATGTGTAATTTGCGTTCATTTCTATGACATAAAAGTACTGTTTTTTTAAATACGCATCATATGCTGATATTTTTTTAAAAAAATGATCCTCTTGTAGAGGCCTTTTGTGCTGAAAAAACCATCCCTCAGAACTATACACGAGTTCTATATTCCTCTTCGACAGCAAACAATATACTCTACAATATCAAGTTTAGACGTGTGCTAATAATCTCATAGACTGGCATATATAATATTTCATTAACTCTACAATACTTTGGGTGGCTACAGATTAAACTATATCGACAAACCATGACTTCTGTAAAGTTTAAGATTTAACTTTGGCTTTCACAAATAGTGGTACGATATGGCTTTTTTCAGAAATGCTGCCGGTGTCATCAATGCAATTGAAGCTTTTTTCAATACCGTTGATGAAGGTGTGCTGGTCTTCAAGGAGGGTGTAAGCAATTACCTTCACGGGAACCAGGATGCCTTTAACAATAATATTGCAAATATGGCGAAGCTTGAGGCAGATGCTGACAATCTTCGTCGTGATATCGAGAACAAGCTTTACACCCATTCGCTGATGCCGGAGGTCAGGGGTGATATACTCCGTTTGCTGGAGGAGATGGACAATATCATTGACACTGCCAAGAAGAACCTTTTCCAGTTTGATGTGGAGGTGCCCAACATACCTGCAGAACTGAATCAGGATCTTATCCTGCTTACTGACATCTGCGTGTCGTCCGTTTCAACGGTCATCCCGGCAGCAAGGGCTTACTTCAGGGCACCTGAAACAGTCAAGGACCAGATACACAGGGTATATTTTTATGAGAAGGAGGCAGACAAGCTGGCTGATGTAATCAAGAGAAAGGTATTCAGGCAGATGACCGGCCTGAGACTGAGCGAAAAATTTCATCTGCGTTATTTTGCCCTGCACATCGAGACTGTCTCAGACACGGCAGAAAAGGTTGCAGACCTTCTTTCAATCATGGCAATTAAACGTACCATATAACAAACAGATTACAGGGAGGTGTTTTTCTTTTATCTGACAAGCGGGCTTTTCCTCGGGTGGTCATTGGGGGCCAATGACGCAGCCAATATATTCGGCACTGCCGTCGGCTCCAAGATGATCAGGTTCCGGACTGCCGCCATAATAGCCGGCATTTTCGTAATTATCGGGGCTACCCTTCAGGGAAGCGGAACCACCGATACACTCAGTCATCTTGGAGCTGTTGATGCCATGGCTGGTGCTTTTACGGTGGCCCTGTCCGCCGCAATAGTGGTTTTCCTTATGACAAAGGCCCTCCTTCCTGTCTCTACCACCCAGGCAATTGTAGGCGCAATTATCGGATGGAACCTGTTCACCGGGCACAAGACCGACATCAGACTCCTCACGACAATAGTAACCACCTGGGTGGTCAGCCCGGTAATCGGGGCCGTCTTCTCGGCCTTTTTCTATATTCTGCTGCGCGCGCTGCTGAAGAGACTGCAGATACACCTTGTGATCCTCGATGTCTGGATCAAATGGGCTCTGATAGTTGTGGGGGCTTTCGGCGCTTATAGCCTGGGAGCCAACAATATCGCCAACGTGATGGGAGTTTTCGCCGGCTCGGCGCCCGATGTTGTCATTGATCTTGGCATTATCAGGCTCGACGGGCTCCAGGTTCTTTTCCTCCTGGGTGGTGCTGCAATCGCCATGGGTATCATGACATACAGCAAGAACCTGATGGTCAAGGTGGGTAACGGTATCATGGCACTCTCTGCCGAGGCTGCCATCGTCACGGTTCTTGCCCAGGCAGTGGTGCTTTTCATCTTCTCTTCGACCTCATTCTCCGGGATGCTGAAAAGTATCGGCCTTCCCCCTATACCCCTTGTACCAGTTTCATCTTCACAGGTAATTGTGGGTTCAATAATTGGCATCGGCCTGATCAAGGGTGTGAACGAGATAAAATTTAAAACTATCAGAGGCATAATTGCAGGCTGGGTGCTCACACCCGTGGCTGCAGGGCTCCTCTCCTTCCTTGCCCTTTTCTTTGTCAGGAACCTGTTTAACCTCAATGTGGGAAGTGCAGTCGCCACGGGTGAAACGGGTGCGGTCATGCCAGCAGCCACCGGCACCGTTATCTCTTCCGGTACGAAATACATAAATCTTATATGGCCCGGAATATCACTGCTGGCCCTGGCATTGGTATCAGCCCTCCTGACCTACACCTTCAGGCAGCAAAAAAAGCGACTGACGGCAGAAAAAGAGCTTCTTGAAAGGGAAAAGGAAAACATCATAGCCCGGCAGGCTCTGACTGACGCCGAAATACGGGCAGTGCAGGTCGAAAACCAGTATCTGCAGAATGAGGTTGAAAACAAAAGAAGAGACCTTATAAACTATGCGATGAGCATCGTTGAACAGAAGGAGTATTTTGAAAAAGTCAGCGAAAGCCTCCGGGAACTGTCAGGCGAAAAGCGAAGTGAGCTCAGGGACGAGAAACTGAAGAAACTGGAAATTGAAATCAGGCAGAGAATGAGCTTTGCCGACAAAGTTGAGGATTTCAACATCCGGATTGAAAAGATGCATAAGGATTTCATGGGAAGGTTGGCCCAGCTTTATCCTGACCTCTCATCAAACGAGACCAGGCTTGCCGTCCTGATACGGCTTGGCATATCATCAAAAGAGATTGCAACACTGCTGAACATCTCTCCCAAAAGTGTGGAAATCAACAGGTACCGGCTGAGAAAGAAACTCGGCCTTGACAGGAAAGCCAGTCTAACTCAATTTATAAATAACATTTAACAAAACAATTATGAAGAAACCACAATTAATCAGTTCTGTGCTGCTGTTCTCATTGCTTATGGGAACGGGTGGCATGATTTCAGGGCAGGACAAAGACACTGTCCGCTACAATGAGTACGGTGTGGCCGTTGCAAGAACACCCTTGCAGGTGGAGAGAAGGAACGGCGTCCTGGTTTTTGAATCGAAAGATCAGAAGTCACGGGTTTGGACCGACATACGCGTCCAGGCTGACGGAGCCGCTTTTTTCGGCGATACCTATAATCCTATAGGTAACGGTACCTCGATACGCAGGGCACGTATGGCCTTCAAGACCCTCTTCGGGGAACACTGGTACGGCGAGATTGACATGGACATCTCCAACTCGGAACTTGAACTTAAGGATGCCTACCTGAAATACAGCTTCAATAAGCATTCTGAAGGTGATGGCCTTGAGATTCAGGTTGGTAACTTCAAGGAGCCTTTTTCAATGGAGACAACTACCACATCCAGGTATCTTACATTCATTGAAAGGGCAAATGTGGTCGCCACATTCGGCCCGTCACGTCACATTGGTATAATGGGTTCCTATTACAAGAACTGGTTCCTGGCTCTCGGAAGCATCAGTTTCCAGAACATAGGCGGCCTGGAGGAGAGAACATTCTCCGAGGATGCCAACAAGGACTTCGGCGTGGATGAGGGTTATGCCTACACCGGCAGGATCGTTTTGATGCCAGGCTATGCAAATCCTGATCTCGGTCTGCACTTCGGCTTTGCGGGATCTTACCGCACACCCACCACTGACGCTGAACTCCCCGGTTCCTTCAGGTACAGCACCAGGTCTCTGACCTCAATCAACAGGAAGAAATACCTTGATACGGATGATATTGCCAACGTCGACCACGCCCTTATGGGCGGACTGGAGCTCGCAGCCCACTATAAGGGTCTGAGGCTGCAGGGTGAATACATCACCAACAAGGTCACGCTTGAGGCAAACGGAGGCGAGGAAAAGTTCGGCGGATTCTATGTGTACGGAAGCTGGCTGATGTTTGGCGGAAAGCATACCTATGACGCCGCAGCAGGCGAGTTTACCCAGCCTTCCAGGGGCAAGAAATGGGGCGACCTCGAACTTGCATTCAGGTATGACTACATCGACCTCAACAGCAGGCTTGAAGGCGTTATGGGCGGCGCAGCCGACGGATATACCCTCGGCCTGAACTGGCATGCCAATGAGAACGTGAAAATAATGCTCAACTATGCAATCCTGAACCATGACAGATATGCCACAGGCAAAGGCAAACTGTTCGTCGGTCACGACATCGATGGAAACCTGACAAAGAATCCTGCCCAGGTAGTCGAGGCAGCCGGCAAAGCCGGTGAGGATTTCAGCTTCTTAGGCATCCGCTGCGAGATAGACTTTTAATTGCATGGCTTAAATACCTGATTTAATGATAAGAATAAAACATAACGACAATATGAAAACAAAGTACTTATTTCTGTTGATAGCCTCACTTGCCATGTTTGCTACCGGATGCGTGGAGGATGAGGTATATGTCGGCCCCCCGACCATCTCAAACATGTCAATCACACCGCAGTCACCCGGGACAACCGATGAGGTAACGGTGACAGCAAGGGTGACCGACCTGAAAGGAGTCACCGACGTCAAGCTGATGTATAAGGCCGGCAGCGGCTCCTTTAACGAGGTGAACATGACCGCCGGCGCCAACTACCAGTACAGCGGAAAAATTCCGCCTCAGGCTCCTGCCACGGTTGTTCAGTATTATGTAAGTGCTTCAAACATTTCAGGACTGACAGGGACCCTCCCAGCAGATGCACCTGCATCAACGAACGCGTATACAGTTGGCGCACCGTCAATCATCATTAACGAAGCTTACTCAAGGGGTGCAGATCCTGAACTTGACTGGGTAGAGATCTATAACAACTCTGACCTCGCTGTCAATATCTCAGGCTATAAGATTTACGACAATGGCGGCCAGTCGGGCTCAAAGCCCAAAATGGCGGTTCCTGCCGGAACAACACTTCCTGCCAGAGGATTCTATGTATTTGTGGTTGATGATGCCGCCACTGCCAATCCTGCAGGGTCCAACTTCGGCCTCGGATCAGGCGGTGACGAAGTGTGGCTGGAGACTCCGCAGGGGTTTGTGGTTGACAATATGGTGATTCCGGCACTTGCCACCGAGCAGTCATTCGGATGCAAACCTGACGGCGCAACCACCAGGTTTACCCTGCTTGCCAGAACCAAGGGAGCGTCAAACAACAACTCGCCGACACTTTGACGGCACAAAATGGTAATCACCGGCTCCTCCCCCGCCGGTGATTACCTTGATTTCACGGTCAGACATACCGTGAACCGATACTGATTTTACATTAACAAACAAAATGTAATTATATGGCAAAAGAAGAACTCAAAATAGGAGAAATCTCAAAACCGAGATTTGAATTCAGGTCATTCGGGCAGGACTTTACAAAGGCTGCAGCCCGGATGGCGCGGCTTTCGATGCCGGTACCTGAAAAAGTCTGGGAGAGATACTCTGACGAAATATATATCCTCTCGCGAACCAATGATATCAATAACACCAAGATCCGTGACGGGAAGATGGACATAAAGACCTACGTGCAGACGGTTGACGGCCTCGAGCAGTGGAATCCGCTTATGAAAGGCGAATTCCCCATGAAGGCATCCGTCCTTGAAGGCGAGGTTTTTCCGGCATTTCAGGTTAACATGCCCAAACTAACCAAAGATGAATACACCTATGATGAATTCATGGAAATGGTGTATGCTCATCCCGACCTGGCTGCCGTGAAGGTTCACAAGCAGCGATTCGGATACATGGTGAATAACACAATCTGCGAATACGGTGCAGTGCTGATCAATGGTGCAAAGGTTTATACGATTAACTCCGAA
>MTKZ01000807.1_pt1 | contig 21981 bp, 15 predicted proteins | sample 1042781 | NCBI WGS metagenome assembly MTKZ01 (sample SAMN06212207, study PRJNA360539) | anaerobic digester metagenome | biome: Wastewater treatment plant; material: sludge; isolation source: anaerobic digester fed with sludge from wastewater treatment plant | place: Denmark: WWTP Viborg ... | reverse complement strand
TACCAAAAGCCTTTTGGAACAAGGCTTTCAAATGGTCACCCGCGTACAACCGGTTCAAGCCCGCATGCCGGTTGGAAAGCCTGTTCCTGTAGAAAAAAGCATGGATGAAGAAGTGCGCCTCCTGGCAAGAGACGCCATCGAAGTTATTGTACGCGTGGTAGACGCGGATAAACTCACGCTGAATGTCTCGGCGCCCGTAAAATTGGAAGCCCCGCTGGAAGCCGAAACGGAAATTGGCACCGTCAAACTAATGCTGCACGGCAGAGAATTGGGGAGCAGTCCCCTTATCCTTGACCGTTCCGTGGAGAAAATCCGTCTGACCGATTACGGGTTCGGCTGCATGGGCAGAAAAGAGTAGTACCGTGCCGGCCTCCATTCGCATCGAAATTTTCGCCCCTGATTGCGGGCGTGTCAACCTCATTTATTACTTCAGGAGAAATGTAAAGCCGTGTTAACTCTGTTGCTTTCCTGTGCCATATTGACTTCATTTATGGATCCGCCACAGATCATAATTCAGCCCGGAAACGCGTTCGTTGCTTCGACCAGGCGTTTCCAGGGGATTTCCAGCCTGGCCCGCGCACCGGAAGGACGCCTGTGGGCAACCTGGTACGGCGGTCCAGGGACAGGGGAAGATGAAACCAACTACGTAATTCTGGTTACCAGCGGTGACCAGGGCCGCACGTGGTCCGATGAAATACTTTTGGTGGACCCGGATAAAGAGGGTCCTGTGCGTGCCTTTGACCCGAATATATGGCTTGACCCGACAGGACGTCTCTGGCTTTTCTGGGCTCAGGCAGTCGGCCATGACGCGTCCACGGGCGGCGTATGGGCCATAACCACCAACACGCCGGATAACCCTTCCCCTGCCTGGTCCGCCCCTCGCAGAGTCACGGACGGCGTCATGATGGGCAAGCCAACAGTGCTCTCTTCCGGCGCCTGGGTACTTCCCGCGTCCACCTGGCGCGAAACCGACAACAGTGCCCGCCTGATTGTGTCCGCAGACAACGGTGCCACCTGGACCCTTCACGGTGCCTGCAATGTGCCCGGGAAGGCGCGGGCCTTTGATGAGCACATGGTTGTGGAGAAAAAAGACGGCCGCCTCTGGCTGCTGGCGCGTACCGCCTACGGCATCGGGGAAAGTATTTCCGAAAACGGGGGCATCACCTGGCCTGAACTGACGCCGTCGAATATCGCCCATCCAAGCGCGCGCTTTTTTATCCGGCGCCTGCAGTCAGGAAATCTGCTTCTGGTCAAGCATGGCCCTATAAAGGAACAAACGGGGCGGTCCCGTCTGACGGCGTTTTTGTCCGAAGATGACGGCCAATCCTGGCCGTACAGTTTATCACTCGACGAGCGGGAAGGCGTTTCGTATCCCGATGGCATACAATCCCCTGACGGCGCCATTTACATCACCTATGATTTCGACCGCACGGGAGCCCGGCAGATTCTGATGGCCGTATTCACCGAAGAGGATGTGAAAACCGGCGAAGGCAGGTCCGACGCGTATCGTCTGCGTTGTGTCATAAACGAGCCGAAATGAATGGCACGGCACCGACAGGCGTATTCTCCTCGATGAGGATTGAGCCTGCAGCATCCTGTTTCAGGGCATAAAACTGTCCGTCCACGCGGGACGTTCGGGTGCGGCTTCAGAAGCGAGTAACGCACGCCAGGCCTCATCAGTCAGACGATCGCCCATGGGGTGTTTGAATTCATAGTAGGAAAGCGCCGGACCCGCGGCCAGGAAAATATCCCCCGTAGTTGTAGGGCATGCCACCACGATAAGGTCCACCTCCCCCACGCCTTCCTCGACGACCCGGCCTTCGTTGCCGTGAGTGTGGACATCGGCCACGAGGGTGGTTTTAACGCCCTGCTCCGCCACGCCGACCACCGCGTATTCAAGCAAGGCGCCGAAATCCTTGATGAACTGAATGTCGTCTTCCGTAAGCGCGTCGCCGACCAGTTGTTTGTTGGCGATTTGAATGAGCGTTTCGAGTATTTCCTCAAGACTCAGCAGGCGCGCTTCCGCCGTTTCGGACAAGGCGTCCAGGTCCAGCAGGCCGAGGCGCGTCATGCGGGTAAGGGCGAGCAGTTGCCCGAAGAACTCCGGCACCGGTTCCACATAGCCCGGCGGTATCTCCGGGATGTAAGTATAACCGGGGGTGGAACTTTGCTTGGCGTAGAGAATGGTATCGTGGCGTAGTTCCGTCCAGGACGCCAACGCGGCCTGGAGTTCCTTGTCTTCCCATGCCGGGGTACGCATGAAGGCTGGATAGCCTTCGGGGAAGGGTCGCGTAAGGGTTCGCAAAGCATAGAGCCAGCCCCAGTACAGATTGCGGTTCCAGTCGGTTTCATCGAAGGCGGCGAACTCGGTCTGGAGTTCACTGAAGGCCTTGTCGAAATCCACGTACTCCGTGTCGCCTTCGGCGACGAGAAGGGCATAGGCGCGCGGGGAACCCATGAGGGCCATGACATCCAGGCCGCGCGGATAACACCGGGCCAACCCGCCGCCCGTTTCGCCCAGCGTGAACGGAAATCCCGATCCCGTATAATCGAGCACCTCGGGAAACACAAGATGCTGAAACATGTAGGAGTCAGGAATGAACCGTTGTCCCATGAAGCGCATCCCCTGGGTCTTTACCAAGGCTTCGTTTAGCGACTCGGGCGTGATGGGCGGCGTCAGGTAGATGTTGCCCGTACCCCCGTAAATCTGCGGCATGCGCAGTTGCGCCAGTTCCTTTCTCAGTTCAAACAACGCGTTCTCTTCCTCCAGGACCGCCGTGTCGAAGTCGGCGCCGAACACCGTATTTGCCGCCTGCATATACTCGAATGGGGTCAGGTCGTCCGCGAGGCCGACATAAAACGCGGTCACGGCGTACATCCGGTCCCATACCTCGCGGCCCAAGCGTCCGTCGGCAACCGTCACCTCTTCCAGCGCACGGGCAAGCAGGACCGCCTGCAGGGTTTGAATATCGGCGTCATAGGGGCTGATCAGGGCCTCCCCGGTCGGTCCCCAAGACTCATGGCCTTTAAGCAGAAACGCCATGCGCCCGTACCACATCAACCCTTTGAAATACCGTTCCAANNNNACCCGGGCCGCCACGGACAAAAAGGCCACGTTCCGTTTGGACGCTTCCTTAAGATTATCCTCGGCAGCGGCATAACCGGATTGCGCCTGCTGCAGCAGCACGTCCGTAAGGGCCTTGATGTCGTCAAAAAACTCGGTTTCCTCCACCTCTTTCAGCGACTCATCGAATTGGACATGGTACAGGTGCAGCAGCGTATCGGAGGTAATGAAGATGGGGATTTCAGCTTCGTACAGAATTTGATACGGTAAAATGATGTCGTCATTCGTTTCCAACCCGTAAATGTGCTGCGCCCAGTCGTGCTCCAAAAGGGCGAAACCGTTAGTGGACAGCAGTGTATCGGCACTGGAAATGTCAAGCAAGGTATCCACGGAGGCATAGTTCGGTATCTCTTCCACCGCGATGGGCAAGGCATAAGTGGGCGCGTTTGGCACGATAGGATTTTCGTACGGCACATAATACTTCGCCAGGGAAGGTTTTTCTCCTTCACCTTCTCCTTCGCCCTCGGCGGGTGCGGTGGGCACCCAGCAAAGCGGCGGCGGCAGGAGCGGGTCATAGCCATAATATTCGCCGTTCTGCCACAGGTAGGCTGCCCGTATGGCATAGGCCATCGGCATCGTGCCGTGCTGCCATGCCGCCAGGCAGGCAATCGCTTCACTCATGATGAACCGGGAATCACCATCGGAATCCGCCGGATGAATGGCCGTGGTTTCCCCTTCCACAGGGATTTCTCCCTCAAAGGGGGTCTCGCCCTCGCCTTCATGAACGACCTCTCCCTCTCCGGGCGTTTCGCCTTCCCCTTCATGGAAGAACTCCCCTTCTTCCGGTTCCCCTTCGCCTTCTTGCGGGGGTCCACCGCCCACTTGCAGGCAAATGGCATCGAAAGCCATATCCGCCCCGCCCAGCGATGGATTGACAAACTCCAGTATATGAGCGGCGCCATCGGCAAAAGCCGATACATCCACCGAGCGTTCCAGATAGACGCCGCCGGTAGTATCGCCTGGCAGCGTCAATTCATCGACCAGAATGCCCGAAAGATAAATTCCCACATAACCGAACGCTTCGGCACTCGCCGAATAGGAATAGGTCAAATGTGCCAGGGTGGCACTTGGCACCTGAATCTCCTGACCAAAAGCCAGGACATCGTCCGTCACCCTGGAATAAAAGCGCACCCAGTAATCCCCCAGGTAAGGCGCTCCCCCATCGCATGTTTCCGCATTACACAACAAATTACCCGGGGAGGAAATGGAATCCGCCCAAAATAATTCGAGGTCACCCGAATCGAATATCGGGTCCATAACCAGGTTCTCCGGACAGAAGGATTCTCCCTCGCCTTCCGGGACTCCTACATCCAGGGTCATCTTGATGGCATAAGGGTCGAGCCGCCCTTTGCCGGGGTTGCAGGTAGTCCAGGCATAACTGAACGAACCGTGGCGCAAATACTGCCAGCCGATGATGGGCATGCTCAGGCCCTTTTCCCAACCCGCATGCAGCGCCGGGTTGAATAGAATGAGTTCCCCGATGGTAACGGGCAGGCCGCAGGCGGCATCTTCATAATAACAGTCCACCTGGTAATCAAGATGGACCACGCTGACCTGGTCGGCGGGCAGTTGTTCCTGCAGGTCGGCCGGCCAGACCTCGCCGCCAATCATGCCGTAGGCATAAACCCATGGGCGATCTGAGATGCGCCCGGCCAATCGGTACGCGAGGTCCAGCCCGTCCCTTGTCTCATTCCCGTCTTCATCCGGATCGGTTTCATCCATGCCCAGGGCGGCTTCTTCAACGTCCGCAAGCAGATCGCCATCGAAATCATTTTCGACCGGGAGATAATAGTACTCCTCCAGGCATTCTCCCTCGCCCTCTTCACCTTCCGCAGCCACTGCGAAACACGTTGGCACTCCTGTCACCATGACAGGAACGGTCAGCACAAGAATACAGCCGAGTTTCCGTATTCCGTCGGATACGGCCGCTAACGCCCATTTTAATGGTGTATTCATTTCGAGGCTCCTTGAAACGGATGTTCTCATCTCTGCTCCAGCCATGTACCCGGTCTTCAAACCGCCAAAACGAATTGGAATTGAATCACTCAAAAACCGAACATGTCCTTCTTCGTGGGCAATGGCTGTGCGCTTACTGTTCTATGGCAAGAGCGCAGGTTGCGGGCACTCGCCGTGGTAAATTCCTTTTTTGCATCTTTCTTTATTATACTCCAAGTTCATAATAATCGCCAGAGATTCATTTTCAGACACTTCTTACGCTCAAGGGCAATAAGGCTTACCAGTGTGCGGGGCGGCCGAATACCCCCTTTCTGTTCACCCTGACTCCCACACAGGGGAGGGCGGAAAATCGGAGAGGCGGCAAGAGGCCATTTCCACAGTTCTTGTCCTTAATAAACGTACGCCGACAACACGGTTTCGTGCATACGGATTTTGGTTTACCGCACTTTATTGCGTAACGTGACAGGGATTGTTTATACTTGGATAGTGCCATTGTTTCTTAAGGAATCCAATTCAGGATAACTAACAACTCGGGAGAAAAGGCTATGCATAAGCAGTTAAAACCGTGGTTTCTTTGTTTTCTTTTCTGTGTCGCCCTATTACCTCTCCTTTTAGCGGCCTGCAGCAAGCCCGCACCCGCGCCTGCGGCACCCGCTGCGGAAGTATCCAAGACCGCTGAAAAAGCGCCAGCCCCTGCCGCGGAACCTGCGGCCGAGCCGGTGGATAAACCCGCTGCTGAAGCAGCCCCCCCCCCGGCGGAGGTCATTGAACTTTCTTACAGTGTCTTTTTTCCCCCGACCCATGTGCAGTGTCAAGAGGCTGAGGGCTGGGCAAGGGAGATAGAAAAACGCACGAATGGCCGTGTCAAAATCACGATATACGCTGGAGGCACCCTGACTCAGGCGCCACAGGTATATGAAGGCGTCGTCTCCGGCATTTCCGATTTGGGCATGAGTTGCCTCGCCTACACCCGCGGCCGGTTCCCGCTGCTGGAAGGCCTTGATCTTCCCCTCGGGTATCCGAACGGGTTGGTCGCCACAAGGCTTGCCACAGAGATGGTGAAAAAATATGCGCCGGCGGAAACCGCAGACACGCATATTTTGTTGCTGCATGCCCATGGCCCGGGCATGCTGGCAAGCAAGAAACCCGTGCGCACCCTTGACGACATGAAGAATCTCAAGGTGCGCGGCACTGGCCTTTCAGCCAAAATTATCGAAAACCTGGGCGGCGTGCCTCTCGGCATGAGCCAGCCTGAAACCTACGAGGCGTTGCAGAAGGGGGTTGTCGAAGCGACATTCTGCCCCGTGGAAACCCTGAAGGGTTGGAAGCAAGGAGAAGTCATTTCGTATGTGACGGATACTGCTGTCATCGGTTACACGACGGCCATGTTTGTCTCCATGAACAAGGCAAAATGGGAAAGCCTGCCTGCGGATATTCAGGCTGTTTTCAACGAAGTAAGCGCCAAGTGGGTTGACCGTCACGGTAGCGCCTGGGATTTGGCGGATGCCGAAGGCATGCAGTTTATTCAATCGCTCAGTCGTGAGACCATCATGCTCAATGAGGCGGAAAAGGCACGCTGGACGGAGGCCGTAAAACCGATTCTCGACGAGTATGTCGCCAATTGCACCCAGGCGGGACTTCCCGGCGCCGAGCTGTTGGCCGATTTGCAGGCCGGAATCGCTGCAAGCATGCCCAAATGATGAAAGACAATCCGCACCGTGTTTCGGCAAAATGCTTCCGTACAATCGCGTACGGATGGTCCGCACTACGCCTGGTTGTATTGGCCTTTGCCGCTATCTCAGGCGCTGCGGTCCTTGCCATTATGGCGGTTACATGCGTTGATGTCGCCCTGCGGGCGGCCGGCCGTCCCTTTACCGGCGCTTATGACCTCGTCCAGATTGCCGGCGCCATCGCAATCGCCGGCGCGCTTCCCTATACAACGGCGGTCAAGGGGCATGTGGCGGTAGAGTTCTTTTTTCAGAAACTAAACCGGGCAGGGCGTATTCTTCTGGACACCGTTTGCCGCCTGGCGGTTATGGCCCTGTTCAGCGTCTTCTCCTGGCAATGCGTGCTGCATGGTAACACCCTGAAGAGGACCGGGCAGATTTCCCTGACCCTGGGTATTCCCCTCTTTTGGCTGTCCTACGTTATTGCCGCCGCCTGCCTGATTACCACGCTGGTGGTTCTTTATAACCTGCTGCATCCGGGCCGGGAGATGATCAAACCATGACACCGATACAAGCCGGTATTGCAGGGTGTATTGCCTTGCTGGTTTTCCTGGCCGCCAGTATGCCGGTCGCTTTTTCCATGGCCCTGGTGGGTGTGGCCGGTTTCGCCTTTCTGGTCACCCCTACCGCAGCCTTGAGCATGGCGACCACCGACCTCTATGAGACGTTCTCATCCTATAGTCTGACGGTTATCCCCCTTTTTGTGTTGATGGGACAGGTTTGTTTCCATGTGGGTATCAGCCGCCGCCTCTTTCACGCCGCTTATCAATGGCTGGGCGCGCTTCCGGGCGGCCTGGCGATGGCAACGGTGGGAGCGTGCACCGCCTTCGGCGCGATATGCGGGTCGGGACCGGCCACCGCCGCGACCATGGCGTCCGTGGCATTACCCGAAATGCGCCGCTACAAATACAGCATGGAACTCGCTGCGGGCGCTGTGGCCTCCGGCGGCAGCCTGGGCATGCTGATCCCCCCCAGTGTGGTGTTTATCGTCTACGCCATCATCACGGAAAACTCCATAGGCAAATTATTTATCGCGGGCATCCTGCCCGGCCTGTTGATTGCCGCACTTTTTTGCATTACCATTTACATTGAATGCAAAATACGCCCTGAACTCGGGCCTGCCGGTCCACGCACCTCCTGGCGTGAAAAATTCCGCTCTTTACTAGGCGTCTCAGAGACGCTGATCCTGTTTGTGGTTGTCATCGGGGGGATGTTCGGCGGGTATTTCACCCCGACGGAAGCCGCCTCGGTCGGTGCGGCAGGCAGCCTGGTCATCGCCCTGGTCCGGCGCGCCCTGACGTGGAAAATACTGGTACGCGTGCTCTTTGAGACGCTACGCACCTCGTGCATGGTGATGGTCATCGTGGCGGGGGCGGTTATCTTCGGACGTTTCCTCGCCATAACGCGCATTCCCTTTGAACTGGCCGCCTGGCTGGGCGGCCTCCCCCTGCCCGGCGCCGTCATCCTCCTGTTCATCATCCTATTCTACCTGGTATCGGGATGTTTCGTGGACGCCCTGGCGCTCGTGTTGTTGACGGTCCCCATCTTCTATCCCGTCGTTGTCAATCTCGGCTACGACCCCGTCTGGTTCGGCGTGATTATCGTGGTCGTCACCCAGATGGGCGTCATCTCCCCGCCGGTCGGCGTAAACGTCTACGTCGTCGCCGGCATTGCCCGCGACATTCCCCTGACCACCGTTTTCCGCGGCGCCATGCCCTTCCTGCTCGCCCTGGTCGTCGCCGCCGTTGTACTTGTCTTCTTTCCGCAACTAGTCTTGTTCCTGCCGAATCTGGTGCTTTAGCCCGATTCGGCGCAGCCTCCAGGAGTTCCGGTCCCTTATGAATGCCCATGAACTTCCCCCAAGCCCGTACCAACGCATTCTATTCTGTACGGATTTCTCGGAAAACGCCGACTTCGCCTTCGCCTATGCCCTCGACGCCGCCGTGCGCCGCCCCGGCTGCACCCTCTACCTGCTCCATGTCATCCCCGAACCGGACGCCCAGTTCTGGAAGACCTATATCTACGAAGTAGACGAGGTGGACGAAAAGGCCAAACGGGACATTGACCAGAAAATAGCGGAGGTGTACCTGCCCCGCATTCCCGACACGGTTTCCTTCCAGGTCGCCATGCGCATCGGCCGGGACTACATCCAAATCCTCGAATTCGCCCGCGAGCACCAGGCGGACCTCATCGTCGTCGGCCGACACGGCCGCAGCGCCCTCGAAAACGTCCTCTTCGGCAACGTCGCGGAGAAAGTGGTGCGCAAAGCCGACTGCGCCGTCCTCGTGGTGCCCGCGCCGACCCGCCCCCACAACACCAGGTAACCCGCCCGCCGACCCAGCCGCCCAATACCGCGCGCCGCGGACCGACCCGTCCCTACCCTGGTAACTCCCCTTCCCCAAATAAAACCCGCAAAGGGCGCCTTCCGATAAGGCACTCTCCCGCTTGACAACGGCAGAACAAAGGGGTATGCTGTCTATCTGTAAAGAGACAGGATTGCAAGACAATTGAATCCCTGAAAGGAAGCGCCTTCCATACCCAGCCACTGGTGGAGATCAACCAGCCATAGGCGGAGATCACCCCGCCACAGGCGAAGATCAACCTGCCACAGGCGGAGATCAACCAGCTACTGGTGGAGATCAACCAGCCGCTGGCGAAGATCAACCAGTGGCTAACGAAGATCAACCAGCCGCTGGTGGACATCAACCAGCCACTGGTGGAGATCAACCAGCCACTGGTGGAGATCAACCAGCCGCTGGTGGACATCAACTAGCCGCTGGTAGACAGCAACGAGCCATAGGTTGGAACCAACGAACGACTGGTGGAAGGCTGCGGCCTTTCGATAGATGGGGAAAACAAGGTGGATGAATCCGTGTTATACGGTGCGTAAAGAACGCTACGTGAAGGACTTATCAGGAGGAAAACGCGATGAGCGATTATATTCCACGCAGCGCCGGGGAACGAATCCTGTGGCTGAATCGCTTCAGTAGCTGGCTGCTAGCCCACGGCGCGGCCCATGGCTTTACGGTAGACGAAGTCAACGCGATGCGCGACGCTGCGACCGTCGCCATGGACGCCTACACCGACCTCGAAGCCGCCCGGGCCGCCGCGCGCGCCGCCACCGCCACCAAAAACACTACCCTGGGCGCGGCCGTCGCCCTGGCCCGCGAACATGCCCAGCGAATCCAGGCCTGGCCCACCACCACCGATGCCGACCGCGCCGATGCGGGCCTCACCGTGCCCGATACCACGCCCACCAAAACGCCGGAGGATCTGGTCCTGACGGTTCCCGCGCCGCTGATTCTGCTCGATTTCAGCGTGCGCCGCCAGGTCACGGTGCATTGGGGGCCCAACCCGGCCAACGAACAACAGAACGGACGGCCCAGGGGCGTCATCGGCTGTCAGCTGGAATACGCCCTCGGCGGCATCCCCGACGACGAACGCGCGTGGCGCGTCCTGGAAACCGACACCGACTCCCCTTTCATACACCGCGTCAGCGAAACCGCACCGACCACTATCGCCTACCGCGCCCGCTACGTCGCTAAGAATCTCAAACTCGGCCCCTACGGAGACCCCGTCGCATGTTCCGTAACCCTGTAGAAACAACCGGCACGAACACCCAACGCAGCGTGGATGAAGCGCAGCGCAACCCGGTATAATAACAGCGCATTCTTAAGGCTTGGTTTTCCATTCGTAATGCGTACTTCTTTATTCTGAATGCAACACGGGACATACCATGAAACAAACCACCGCCACCCGCATCGGCCTCCTTTTGCTGATCGCCCTCGCGGCAGCCCTGACGGCCACGAAGGCTGCCGCCGATGTCACCATCCCCGATCCCGGCCTGGAAAGCACCCTCCGCGATACCCTCGGACTCGGGCCCGAAGTACCCCTCACGGAGAGCGCCCTGGCCGGGCTTACGGTTCTAAATGCCTACGACAAGGGTATTGTAAATCTGACAGGCCTGGAATACTGTACCGGCCTGACGAAGCTGGATCTGAATTTTAACCACTACATCAGTGACCTCTCGCCCCTGCAGGGGCTTCCCCGCCTGGCGGAGCTGAATCTGCAATATAACCGGGTCAGCAGCCTCTCGCCCTTGCAGGGACTCACCAGCCTGACGACGCTGGATCTGTGGAGTAATCAAGTCAGCGACCTCACGCCGCTGCAGGGGCTCACGAACCTGACAGACCTGTGCCTGTATGAAAATCACATCAGTGACCTCACCGCGCTGCAGGGCCTCACACATCTCGCTTCGCTACATCTGGCGGCCAATCAAATCAGTGATGTCACGCCGCTACAGGCGCTCACCAGCCTGACGAATTTGTATCTGTATACAAACCAGATCAGCGACATCACGCCACTGCAAGGGCTCACCAGCCTGAAGACGCTGTCTCTGACCGAGAACCAAATCCGTGACATCACGCTGCTGCAAGGGCTTACTCAGCTAAATGTGTTGCATCTGCAGGACAACCAAATCAGGGACCTGGCACCCCTGCAAAGACTGACAAGCCTTACGCGTCTGTACCTGAGTGGAAACCAAATCAGCGACCTCGCACCGCTGCAGGACCTCACCAGCCTGGAGTGGCTGATTCTGGACGAGAACCAGGTCCGTGACCTCGACTCCCTGCAAGACCTCGCAGGGTTGATGGAACTGAATCTGGAGAAGAACGACCTCAGTGATCTCGCGCCGCTGCAGGGGCTCACCAGCCTGACATGGCTGAACCTGCAGAGGAATCACATCCATGACCTCGCACCGCTGCAGGGGCTTACAAATTTGGAGGTTCTGGCGCTGAGTAACAATCAAATCCGTGACCTCGCCCCGCTGAACCGCCTCACCACCCTGACGTCGCTGAGCCTGCGTAATAACCAAATTACCAGTATCGCACCGCTGCAGGGGCTCACAGGCCTGTGGGATCTGGATCTGAAGAATAATCATATCAGTGACCTTCCCCCGCTGAACAGCCTCACAAATCTGGTGTCGCTGCATCTTTCCATGAACTGCATATCGGATCTAAGTTCCCTGTTCACGCTCCCCACACTCAGGTATCTTTATGTAAGTCTAAATCCGCTGAGCGACACCGCCATTAACGAACAAATCCCCCTGTTGGAAGAGATAGGCATGCACATCGAGTTCTATATCTACAGCGATTACTATTGCCTCGTTCCGGAGGGCGAGAACGAGGGGGAAGGTGAAGGCGAAGGGTTTCATCCCGCCGATACCAATGCCGATACTCGCATTGAACTGAGTGAGGCCATAGCCTATCTCGCGGGCTGGCAGCAGGATGACAATCCTATGGCCTATGCCATACGGGCGGTCTACCTGCTGCAGAAGGGGGAAATCTATGTGTATGACGCCGGCCAGGCGCCGCCGATGTGTTGGGCGCCGGCGGATCAATGAACCCTCGTAGGGCTGCGTTGAAGTTCATTTGGGTGCGACACACAACACCCGTGACTGATAGGGCTGCAGGCGCAGCGGATGCGCCGGATGCGCCTCCAGCATTGCGGGCGCTTGCGGGTCCCACCAGCGGGCGGTTCCGGCTGCGCTCACCTGTAGGTCCGCCTCCACCGGTTGCCGCCCTTCGTTGGTAAGGAAGTACAGGTGATGGTCCTCAAGCACGACATGGCGGTATCGGATATCGGGATGGGCCGGGGTTAGCGTCAGGTCCGGCGGCGTCAGTGCGGCCAGGGCATCCAGGAACGCCTCCGGCGTGGAAAGGGCCTCCGGCAGCGTCGCTATCGCGTCCTGATACACCACGACCCGCCCCGCTTCCACCAGCGGCGCCAGGACCTCCGCCACCCCCGGGTCCACGCTGTCCGGACCGTCCACAATGAGCACCTGGTACCGGGCCTCGCCAATCTGAATGCCCTCCGGCGAAACCGCGGCCTTGTGCAGCAGCGTGTCCGTATCCACATAGTTGAAGTCGCGCTGGTGCTCGAACAAGACCCGCGCGGCGCGCCAGGGCAGCAGCGTCGCCGTGCCCAGGACGGCAATGTCGCACACCTGCCTGCCTGCGCCGTTGAGCCAGGAAATGCGCCGGCAATAATCCGCGTAGGGTTTGTAGCGGTCCCACCAGATGTTGTTGGGCCCCACATCGGGCGGGCGTTCGTCGCGACGGTCGCCGCGCACAGAATAGTAAAAGGCATGGGGAGACAACATGTCCACGCCGCGCACCAGCAGCCAGTCGGTAAGCCAGCGCATTTCCTCCCAGGTAAACTCCCATCCGTAGGCGCCGAAACACTCGTTCAGGTTGCGCGCGCGGCCGTGATGGAGTTTGGCGGAGGAACTGCACTTGCCCATCGTGGAATGGGGCCCTTCGATGGACTTGTCCTTAAAAGGTTCCAGATAGCGCCAGACCACATCCTGGCCGGGCACCTGAAAGTACTGGAGGGTGCCGATATCCATGGAGCCTGCGGGATGTCCCGTAAGCTTGATGCCGTGGGCCAGGCACCATTCCGAGTAGGGTTTATAATAACTCCGCTCGAGGCGCGCGTTGACCGCCCGCGCAAAGTCCCGCCGAAAGGGCGCCGCTGCGGCATCGTCTTCCCGCCACAACGCGGACAGGTGCGGCAGGAAGTCATAGCCCAGATACGCTTCGAGAAAGGCGGGCATCTCCCCGGTCCACGGCTGCACCCCCTTTTTGTGGCCCCGGCCCAGCACGTTGGGCTCGTCCGTAAAGATGGCGAGGATGGTCTTGCCGAAATGCCGCCCCAGCACCTCGTAATGCCGGTCATGGGTCAGGTGCAGGAAACTGGCCACCGCTTCCGGGTTCAGAATATCCGCCGAAGGCGGCGCGTCCGCCTCGCCGTCATCCATGCCGTGATGGACGCCCCGTATCCGGCCCCCGGACCGGGTGTTCACATACGCGTAGTCCTTGTCCTCGTAGACCAGCGTTTCCTCCGCTTCCAGCGGTGCGCCCTTGCGTCGGCGTTCGAGGGCGCGCGTGGCATGGCCCGGATTGGCGGCCACCACCCGCCCCGCGCAGGAACCGGAGGGATACATGCCCTCGTCATATAAGATGATGTACATGCCTTTTTCGGCGGCATGGTCCACGCATACCTGCAGCAGGCGCAGCCAGGCATCGGACATGAAGGCCAGCTCCCGGGGGAGCCCCATCCGCGCATGGGGCAGCACGCCGTAGACGCCGTGCGCGGCGAAATCGTCCAGTTGACGGCGCAGCTCGTCCTCCTGCAAGTCATCGTTCAGGAACCAGAAGGGTATCAAGGTATAGTCGCGCGGCGGATCGGTAAAGCGATCAAACAACGCCCGTGTCGCGTCGGCAAGGGGCGCGTCCGCCGAAGCCGGTGGTACGCTGCCGAAGGCGGAAACCCCGGCGAGCAGGACCGAGGCCTGGCTTAAAAACTCCCTGCGTGTGTTCAGCTCCATGACATCAACTCCTTGTTTCTAAGGGCCGGACCTTGCCGGATAAGGCCCGACACGCTTCGTATTCGAGAATCACAGCGCGTTCCGCAGCCGGTCGGACAGGCGGGTATTGCGGCGCGCGATGTTGCTGTTGTGGACGGCCATGGCCACCGCCTTGCCGGAGCCGACCACCACCACCAGCCGCTTGCCCCGCGTAATGGCCGTATAGAGCACGTTCCGCTGGAGCATCATGTAATGCTGGGGCAGGAAGGCCAGCACCACGGCGGGGTATTCGGAGCCCTGCGCCTTATGCACGGTGGTGCAGTAGGCGGTGGTGAGGTTGTCCAGCGCGTCCAGCGGATACAACACCCGCCGGTCATCCTCAAAACGCACCTCCATCTCCCCCGCTTCCGTATCCAGCACGGTTACCACGCCCACATCGCCGTTGAAGACATCCAGCTCGTAATTGTTCTTGGTTTGCATGACCTTGTCCCCCACGCCGAAATTACGATGGGGCGCCAGGGGACTGTCGGGATTCAGCGCCTGTTTCATGGCCTGGTTGATGTTTTCCACACCGGCCACGCCGCGGCGCATGGGCGCCAGGATTTGGATGTCGCGCAGGGGATCGAGGCCGAAGCGCGCGGGCAGGCGCTTTGAAACCACCTCCACGATGGTTTCCAGCGCCTTTTGCGGGTCCTCACGTGAAATAAGGAAGAAGTCTTCTTCGTTGAACACGGGCAATTCGCCGTGATTGACGCGATGGGCGTTGGCAATGATGCCGCTTTGGGCCGCCTGGCGGAAGACGGTTTCCAGGCGCACGACGGGCACGACGCCCGAGGCGATACTGTCCAGGAGCACGTTGCCGGGCCCCACCGACGGCAGCTGGTCCACATCGCCCACCAGGACCAGCCTGGCGCCGGGGCTCAGGGCGCGGAACAGGGCGTGGGCCAGGTGGATGTCCAGCATGCTCGATTCATCTACGACCACCAGGTCCGCCTCAAGCGGATTCTTCTCATCCCGCTGGAACGTCCCGTTCACCGGGCTGAATTCCAGGAGCCGGTGAATGGTGCAGGCCTCGCCACCCGTCGCCGCCTCCATGCGTTTGGAGGCGCGCCCGGTCGGTGCGGCCAACAGATACGAAATGCCCTTGGCTTCCAGAATCGCCAGCAGGCTCTTGATTACCGTCGTTTTTCCCGTGCCGGGGCCGCCCGTAATGACCATGACCTTGGCCTGCACGCCGACGCGAATCGCTTCGCGCTGCTCCTCGGACAAGGAGATGCCGACGCGTTTTTCCACCCATTTCAGGGCGTTTTCCACCTGGATCGGCACATGCTCCAGAGGCGCGCGCAACAGCCGCTTTAGCCGTTCCGCACAGCCCGTCTCCGCGGCATGCATCAGGGGAAGGTACCAGGCGTCCCCTTCCTGGATCAGTTCCCGATCGTTCAGCATTTCGGTGAGTATCGGCATGAAGGTGTCTTCGGATACCTTAAGCAACTCAGCCGCGGCGGTGCGCAATTCCTCTCCCCGATAAAAGATGTGGCCCGCATCCCCCGCCTCGCTCAGGGCATGCAGCACGCCCGCCTTGATGCGCGCCGGGGCGTCCACGGCGATGCCCATCTGCCTGGCGATACGGTCCGCCGTCAGGAACCCGATGCCCGTGATATCGCGGGCCAGCCGGTACGGATTCGCGCGCAGGGTGGCCGCGGCGGCATCGCCATACTGCTTGTAAATACGCACCGCCTGCCCGGCGGTGATGCCGTGCCCCTGCAGGAATATCATGATGGACTGCACGGCCCGTTGCTTGTCCCACGCCTCCCGAATCTGCCCCGCGCGCTTTTTACCGATACCGGGCACATGGCGCAGCCGCTCGGGCGCGTCCGAAATGACCTGGAGCGTTTCCACGCCGAAGGCCTCCACCAGGCGCTTGGCATACACCGGACCAATGCCGGGAATGAGCCCGGAGCCCAGGTATTTTTCAATACCCTGCGCGGAGGTCGGGAGAATAACCTCCATGGAGGAGGTGCGGAACTGCCTCCCAAAGCGGTTGTTTTCCTCCCAATGCCCCTGCAGGCGCACCGTCTCCCCCGGTGAAATGGCCATGAGATTGCCGATGAAGGTGACCTCGGGCGCCAATTCCTCCGTCCGCAGGCGGCCTACAAAAAAACCGTTCTCGGTGTTTTCATAAACAATCCGGGTTACCACCCCTTCCATTTCGATTTCCGGCATATTCGCGGCATACGGCTGGGGCGGCTCTTCCAACCTCGAGAAATCAAAGTGCTTCGTATAGGCGTGCTCGGGTTCATGATCGTCCATGGGCAACCTCAGGCCAACGGTTCGCCGTCAAAACGGCGCAGATTGATGATATCAAGGGCGACCCGCGGACTGAGGGAGGTCAGGTGCAACACGGTGTGGGCGATGTCCTCCGGCGTCATCCAGTTCGTCTTGTCCCGGTGCGGCATGGCCTCGCGGGAGAAACGGGTATCCACGCCGCCGGGGCACACCGCATGTACCGCTATGTTATAAGGGCGCAGTTCCAGGGCGAGGCTCTTCGTCCATCCGTTCAAGGCATGCTTGGCGGCGCAATAGGCCCCCTGCTCGGGAAGCGCCTTCACTCCCGTCACGCTCGACAGGTTGATAATACGCCCGCTGCGGCGCGCCATCATGGAGGGAAGCAGCGCCCGGGTAAATAAGAAGGCGCTGGTGAGATTAATGTCCAGGGAACGGCTCCAGTCCTCCGGCGTGATTTCCCATACCGGCTTGAAAGTGGCATAGCCGGCGTTGTTGACCAGGATATCCACGCGGCCAAAAATCCCCAGTGTTTCCCGCGCGGTGCATTCGATTTCTTCGGGCATCCCGACATCGCAGGGAAGCACAAGGGTTTGCACGCCGAAGGCGCCCGCCTCCTTCGCTGTATCCTCCAATTCGTCGCGGGTGCGCGCCGCCAGCGCCACATGGCATCCTTCTCCGGCGAACGCCAGGGCGACCGCCCTGCCGATGCCCCTGCCGGCACCGGTGATTAAAGCGGTATTGTCTTTGAGTCGCATGAGAGTTCCTGTCCTGTACACGTTGGGAAACGCATCATTCCTCAGAATGGTCCGATAGTTGCTTAGACAGTTGGTGGATGTCCGCCTGCATGATATCCGGCGAAGCCATGTTCAGCCCCCTGTAGACCGGCCGATAGATTTCGTCGTTGCGCAGCATGGAAGGATCCTGACCGTCCTCCCTGATGGCATTTACAACATCCACCACGCGAATCAAGCTGGTGGAACGGGCGGGTTGATAGGTCACCGGATTGCCCGCGCAGGCCACAACAAGCTTCGCTTGTACCAGGACATCAAGCGTATCACTCAACAAACGGGTGGGCACATTCCAGTTTTCCGCCGCCTCTTTAACGTCAAGCGGATACAGCGCCTTGTTAAAACGGCGGGACAATTCAATCATGAGCCGCACGGCAAGGGCTTCACGATAAGCCAAAGGCGCCTTTTCGGAAAGCTGCTCCATCGCGAACGTTTTTTCATTCTGATATGCGAAAGACACCAGTGAACCGAAGAGCAGCACCAGCCAACTGATATAAATATACATGAGCAGCAGCGGAAACAAAGCGAAAGCGGAGAAGAAAGAGGTGTAGTTGGCAAGGCCGATCTGAAATTTTACATATGCCCAGGAATTCAGCATGTACAGAATGCCACCCACAAAACCACCCAGTAGCGCGTACCGCAATTGTACCTTCGTGTTGGGAACAAACTGATAAACGAGCGTGAAGGACATCCAGAGCATCAGGAACTGGGCGCCACGGGCAAGCAGGGTGAGCGGCCCCATAATGTCCACGATATACTGGCTCTCCAGCGCGGCGCTGATGCCCAGGATACTGGCGGCCACGAAGGGAAGCAGGAAGGTTATCATCAAATAGTGGCTGATCACCAGCAACAGGTTACGCTGGCGTTTGACGCCCCAGATGCGGTTCAAGGTATATTCCACGTTGCGCATAAAACCGAAGACGGCAATCAGCACATACAACAGGCCTGAAACACCCACCGTATGGGAGCTTTTTCCGGCTTCTTCCGCCAGGCCGACAAATATTTTGACCGGGTTGGTGTACTTGGGATCTTCGGTAATACTGTGCCCCTCGGAGAGAATGGGAAACACCAACCCTATCATCTGTTGTTTTAACACCTCGTCCTTGTTTCCGGGTTCCGCGCCCTCCGCATTGAGCGCGGGTGTGCCCGACTCATCGGCGGGGATAGCGCCCACCCCTCCCCCCTGCGACGGAAGGGACGTCAGTTCCCCCTCTTCCCCCCCTTCTCCTTCTTCCTTTTCAGCCGGCCGCAAGGCGGTCACCGCTTTCAGTAATTGGTCGTCCATCCGGTCATAGACCTGGTCCCCGAGGTTGAATGTCTGGATAAAAAAGAACATCATGGCCAGGAAAGGAACCAGGAACAGTAAAGTGGCGAAGGTAAGCGCCGAGGCACGCAACAGCAGGGTTTCCTCCACAAGTCCACGCGCAAGCAAAATAATCGCACGAATCTGCTTGATAATCAGGCCATTGGGCACGACCTCGCCCGGCAACCCGATGCGCCAGATGTCATGGGCAATGAATTGCCGTCCCCGCTTGAAAGAGGCAATCCATAAATTGATATAGTTGATAATTTCGGCTTTCATTTTTATTCCACGCGGCATATCACCACAACATGTGTTTACGGACCGAAGCCACCAAGTACATTAAACACAATGAACCGAGTAAAATACAAGCCATGGCCGAAAATCAGTGGAGACATGAACCCGCCTGCCCTTGGTAACGCGTCCCCAAATGGAATTCGGGAACCAGCCCGCATACTTCCTGTCCTTGCGAAGAAGTGAAGCGCCCTAGACGTTACACACACGCTTACGGTTCATGAACAGGCCTCGCCTTGCTGCTGTCCGTTTTGGCTGAGGGCCGGCATTGATATACAATGCACGGGTTGCAGGTGTTTTATTCTTCTTTCCCGGGGAAAGCGTCAAGCCATGACGCCTTTGATATTGGAACCACTGGCATGATTGTAGCGAAAGGACTGACCAAATACTTCGGCACCGTCGCCGCATTGAAAGAAGCGTCTTTCCATGTGGGCCGCAATGAAATCGTCGGTTTTCTGGGTCCGAACGGCGCCGGTAAAAGCACTGCCATGCGCATCCTGACCGGTTTTTTCCCGGCCAGCAGCGGCGAAGCCCGCGTAGACGGTGTGGAAGTACATGAACATCCTTTGGAAGTCAAACGCAAGGTCGGGTATTTGCCGGAAAATGTTCCGCTCTATGAAGACATGGTGGTAACGGATTTTTTAGCGTATGCCGGGGCCGCAAAAGGCCTGAAAAGCCGCCAACGCCATGAAGAAGCGGAACGCGTAATGGAACGGTGCGGACTGCTTCCCATGCGCCGGCGGTTGCTGCGCAATCTGTCCAAGGGCTACCGCCAGCGCGTCGGCCTGGCACAGGCGCTGGTGGGCAGTCCCCCGGTCTTGATTCTGGATGAACCGACCGTGGGCCTGGACCCGGCACAGATTGTGGAAATTCGAAGCCTCATCAAGGAATTGGGCCGGGAGCATACCGTACTATTAAGCACCCATATCCTGCCCGAAGTCAGCATGGTTTGCGACAGGGTCATCATCATCAACAGCGGCCGTATTGTGGCGGAAGCGAGCATGGACCAGTTCACGGCATCGGGCAGCAAACCGCTTGAAGAGGCCTTTATGGCGGCGGTTTCCTTCGAGGCAGGCACCGGGGAGGCTGCGCCATGAAACGTATGCTGGCTGTTTTCCGCCGGGAATTTTACGGGTATTTTCTCACACCGGTAGGCTATGTGGTGGTTGGCATGTTCGCGGTCATTTCCGGAATCGCCTTCACCTTGTCGCTGATTGGCTATTCCAAGATGTCTATCGCCCCCACCGATTACGGCTATAACACCACGCCGGACCTGGGCGAGACCCTGCTGAGCCCCTACCTGGTATTTTGCGGCATGCTGTTCATGTTCCTGAGCCCTTTATTGACCATGCGCATGGTGGCCGAGGAGAAAAACCGGGGTACCATGGAGTTGTTGCTCACCTGGCCCCTGCGCGACCGGGACATCATATTCGGCAAATACCTGGCGGGCCTGGCCATGCTGCTGGTGATGCTCCTGATCATCGGCGTTCACCTTTCGTTGCTGGGCAGTCTGGCGCCCATCGAACCGGCGGTCCTGGTGTTCGGACTGCTGGCGGTATTCCTTATGGGCGCCGCCTTTATCAGCCTGGGGCTCTTTGTCTCTTCCCTGGCGCGCAACCAGGTCACCTCCGGCACGGCCACCTTCGGGCTCAGCCTGCTCTTTTATGTAGCCGGCAACCTGGGCGCCCAGTTGCCCGATACCAATCCGGCGCCGGCAGCCTGGCCCGAGGTGCTGCGCGCCGCCGCGGGCCATATCTATGGGCTGACACGCGGCCTGATCCTGGAATTGCCGGTGGACACCCATGCGGGCGAAATGGCGCTGGGCGTCGTGTACCCCGGGGATATCGGCTATTATGTGCTTTTCAGCGCGTTCTTCCTGTTTCTGACCTTCCGTGTATTTGAAAGCAGGAACTGGAGGGGATGACTGCCATGATGCATTTTAGGAAATGGTCCGGCTGGTGCGGCCTGCTGCTTTGCGTAGTCGCCTTGAACCTTCTCGTGTGGACACAACATTTTTTTTCCGCGCTGGTGTTGCTGCCGCTGGCCGCAGCCGTCCTTTGCGGACTGTGCTGGCTGGCATTGCTGTTGTTTGCCCTGGTGGAACGGCATTCCCTCGAGGAACGGACGGTGGGCGGCCTGAACGCTGTTTTCAGCAGCGTTATATTCCTGGGCATTTGCATCGTGCTCTATCTCTTTCTCGGTGCCTGGAATGCGTCCTGGGACCTTACCGAAGAGGGCCGGCGCGACCTGTCCGATCAGACCGTCCGTGTATTGCAGGCCATGAACACGGAAGTGGAGGTACTGTGTTTTTTTCTGCAGGTGGAAGAGGAACTGGTCGCCATCGCGCAGGACAAGACGTTGCGCTTCATCGAGCAATGCCGCCGCTACACGCCCCTGCTCAAGGTGGAAGTGCTGGATCCCACGGTGGACCGCGCACGGCTGGAAGCCATGAAAATAACCCATGCCTCGGTGCAGGGAACCATCGTGCTGCGCGCCGGTGAACGGCAGCGTGTCATCACGTTGACAGGGGGCAGCCCCCGCCTGGAGGAGCGCGATTTTACCAACGCGCTCATTAATGTGCTGCGCACGTCCGAGCCGACGGTGTATTTCATGACCGGCCATCACGAACGCGATATCATGGATGAAGACGCGCAAAAAGGCGCCAGCACGTTCGGCAATCTGTTGCGCGGCGAGTCGTATAAGACCGAACGGCTGGCTATCAAAATCAGCGATCCGGAAATTCCCGCGGATGCGGATGTCATTGTCATCAATTATCCGTCCGCGGACTTTCACCCTGTTGAGATAGAGGCACTGGACACCTTTGTCATGAACGGCGGCCGCCTCGTGCTGCTGATTGATCCGTGGCGCGCACCCGCAGGCAGCGGCAGTGCGAAGGAACAGCTCCGGCCTTATTTCGAAAGGCGGTTCGGCATCCATATCGGCAGCGACCTGGTGGTCACGGACCAAAGCAACAATATATGGCAAGCCGAACTCACCGTGGACAACACCCCCTTCGAAGGGGTGGAAGAAGGGTTCATGTCCTATCGGGGCGCTTACAGCCTGCTGCACCCCATAACCCGGTCCTTTGATCAGTCCATCTTGCTGCAGGCCATGCGCAGCGTATCCGCCGCCCCTGATGC
>MTKZ01024037.1_pt1 | contig 22007 bp, 19 predicted proteins | sample 1042781 | NCBI WGS metagenome assembly MTKZ01 (sample SAMN06212207, study PRJNA360539) | anaerobic digester metagenome | biome: Wastewater treatment plant; material: sludge; isolation source: anaerobic digester fed with sludge from wastewater treatment plant | place: Denmark: WWTP Viborg ... | reverse complement strand
GTTGAGTGATAAATCTGGAGATGAGATCCGAAGCGCTTTCGCTGACGATGCCGGTGGGCGCGCTATCCTTGCCGCGCCAGATCTTGCCGTCCGGGGGATCTGCGCTGGCAGAATTGATCCCGGCCAGGCGCAGCGCGGCACCGTTGCACCAACGGCTATGGTAATCCTTGCTGAAGAGGGCGACGGGCGTCTCCGGAAAATACATGTCCAGAAAACCGGCAGTGAGCAGCTGGGGCTGGTTGAGGCTGTTTTTGTCCCATCCACAGCCCAGGATCCAATCCGGTAAAACCGGATGGGTCGCACGGAAGGCTTCGATCCTGGCGATTATGTCGTCGATGGTCACGCAGCCCGCCAGATCAATCGAAAAGCGTTTTTTGGCGTAATCCGTGAAATGGGTGTGGCAGTCTGTGAAAGCGGGTAGCAGGACACGGCCGCCCAGATCGATGATTTCAGCCTTGGAGCGGGCTTGGGCCTGGCAATCCTGCAAGGTCCCCAGCATGGCGATCTTCTCTCCGGTGACCAGCAGAGAGCCGTAAACGCTGGCCCCAGGAGCGTCCATGGTAAAAATCAGGGCATTAGTGAAAATGTAATTCATCGCAGATGATGTCCAAACCGGTCGCAAGTTTTGTATTGGGAACGGCGTAATTCAGGCGCAGCCAGCCGCGGGAGACTTTGCCAAAAGCTGAGCCGGGCACACAGACCACGCCTTTTTTTGCTAATCTGGCGCAGATATCGAGGTCATCGGCATCCACTTTTAACATCAGATAAGGTGTCGCTGGAGGAGCAAGAAGCCTCCCGCCAAAATGGCCAAGGCGCTCCAAAGCCTGGGCACGGCAAGTTTTCAATTGGTCCAGCACTTCCTCTGCCGCCGCCCCACCTAGGGGGGAAAGGGCATAAATCGCCAGCTGCTGCGAAAGCCAGTTGCTGCACGTGGAAACGTATTGGCGCGCTTTGACGACCGCAGCGCTGAGCGTTGGAGGGACAAGCGCCCAACCCAAGCGCCAGCCGCTCATGCAATGTGATTTGGAGACTCCGCCCAACAGGATCAGGTTTTCCAGATGACCGTGGAACGAGGGAAGCGGATCGCAAAAAAACAACTCGCGATATATCTCGTCCACGACCAGCGTGACTTCGTATTCCTCGCAGAGACAGGCCAGGCGCCGCGCATCCGCTTCGCTGAAAACGTGACCGGCCGGATTGGAGGGATGACTGAGGACCAAAACCTCGACGCCGCCTGCGATAAGGCGCTCCCATTCGTCCAAGTCCGCGGCCTGAAGGCTCTCCAGATAGGGCAGGCGAACTACTTTGGCTTCCAGCAGGGCACAGATCGCGGCATAGGCCGGGTAATCCGGATCGGGGATGGCCACAGCGTCGCCCGTATCCAATATCGATAACAACGAAACGAAGAGGGCTTCCTCAGCTCCGTTGCAGACGCAGATGTCCTCCGGATCAGATCCCGGATATAGTGCGGCGATGGCAGAGCGCAACTCGCTGAGCCCTGCGTTCGGAGTATAGACCGGCGTCGCTGTCTGCAGCAGGCGCAAAGCCTCTTCACGCAATATCTGCGGCAGCGGAAAACCCAATTCGCCCAAAGCCAGGTTGATGGCGCCAGGCGGAGCGGCCTGGGTCACTTTGCGGATCAGGGAAAGTTCGATGCCCCGCAGACGCTGGGCTTCACTGGGTAATGGCACGCAGATCCCGCTCCAGTTGGACGCTGACGTCGGTTTTGGCATCGCGGTACTTGATGATGATCGGGCAATAGACCTGAAAACCCTGATGTCGGGGTAAACTGCGGCTGCCCGGAACGACGACCGCCTTGGCGGGAACGGTGAAAGAGCCGCCCAGATCGCGCTGGAGGAACTCTCCGCGTGTCGCGTCGAAAATTGGTGTGGAGCCGGTGATGATGGTGCCTGAGGCGATCACAGCACCCTGTTGGACGATCACGCCCTCGTAAATGCCGGAATTGCCGCCCACGAAAACATCGTCCTCGATGACTACCGGACGCGAGCCGATGGGCTCCAAAACACCGCCCAGCATGGCTCCCGCCGAAAGATGGACGTTTTTGCCGACCTGGGCGCAGGAACCCACGAGGGCATGCGAATCCACCAGCGTACCGCTATCCACCCAGGCGCCGACGTTGATGAAAGAGGGCGGCATGACGGTAACGCCCGGTTCGAGATGGCAGCCGCCGCGTGCGGAAGTGCCTCCGGGAACGATCCGCAGTCCTTGATGCAGGGTAAAGGTCCGTTCCGGAAAGGTGTCCTTGTCGAAAAAACTCTTGTGCTCGCTCCAGGGCATTTCGATGACAGCGCCCATGCGAAAACCGGCCAGGATGCCCATCTTGACCCAGCTGTTTACTTTCCAACCACTGCCGTTGGGCTCGCAAGCGCGGATCTGACCGGATTCCAGGGCTTGGAGGAAGCGGTCGAACAGAGTGCGGTCGTCTCTGGTATAGCTTTGCGGTTTGGATTGGTAGAGAGTGGTTATTTCCTTTTCCATTAGAAATCCTTGTCTATCGCTTGTTTGAGGCGCTCCAACGCTTCTTTGAGAACAGAGCGCGGCACGGCGAAATTCAATCTCTGGAAGCCCGAGCCAGCGGTACCGAATTTCGGACCCGGATCCAGGGCCAGCCTGGGTCCGTTTACCAGCCAGGACATCAGCGCATCATCATCCAAACCCAGCGCGGAAAAGTCGATCCAGGCCAGATAGGTGCTGTCGGGTTTGCGCATTTTCAGTTGGGGCAGTACCCGCGCTAAAAAATCAGTCAGGAAGTCGCGGTTGGCTTGCAAATACTCCACTAAGTCAGAAAGCCATGCATCCGAATCTCGATAAGCAGCGATCATGGCCTCGATGCCGAAACTGTTGCCGATATGGAGATGCAGGTTTTGGATGATGCCCCCCAGAGATTGGCGTAGAACTGGATTTTTAACGATGACGGCGGCGCTGGCCAGGCCGGCGAGATTGAACGATTTGGCTGGCGACACGCAGGCTATTGTATTATCGGCGAAGTCCTCCAATGCGGCGATGGATATGGCTTTGGCGCCATCATACACGATATCGGCGTGGATCTCGTCGCTGACGATGGGCACTTGGTACCGGCGGCAAAGCCTGCCCAATTGGAGCAAATCCTCTTCCGGCCAGAGCTGGCCGATGGGATTATGTGGATTGCAGAAAATGAATAACTTGGACTGCCGCAGTTTGGCTTCGAAATCCTCAAAATCTATGCTGTAAGAGCCATCGTTGCCACGCAAGGGATTGGTAAGCAAGCGCCGTCCTTGAGTGTTTACGGCGTCAAAAAAGGGCTTATAAACGGGCGTCTGGATGAGCACGCCGTCGCCAGGTTGGGTGAAGAGCGTAACCGCGAGATTGACTGCTGGCATGACTCCGGGACTGGTTAGGATCCAGTCGGTGTGGATCTTGTATCCGTAGCGGCGCTGAACCCAGTTGGCCAATACCTCGTAAAATACCGGCAGGCGGAAGTTATAGCCGAAAACGCCGTGGTCCAGGCGCTTTTGCAGGGCTTCCCGGACGGCCGGAGCCACCTCGAAATCCATGTCCGCCACCCAGAGCGAAATTAAATCGTCCCTGCCATAGAGCAGTTTCAGGGCATCATAGCGAAAGCAACCGCTGCCCCGGCGGTCGATCACCCAGTCGAAGTCAGTTTTCATCGGCAGGCTGGTCCGACTTAGCTTTCAGGTCGCGTATGACGTGGACCATCTTGTCCAGTTCCTGGTTCATCACCACATGCGGCGCCAGGTCGGCTATGTTGAACATGATCTCCAGCATTCTGGGAAAGGAGGCCTGTGTTTTCAAGACTCTGGCTTTTCCGCTTCTATCGGTGAAACCCAAAAAAACGTAGTAGGTGAGGACCTTCCGCAATTCCAGGCTGGTGATCCTGTCATACTCGATCGGCACCGAAGGCCGGAGGATATAACGGAACCACAGGCATTCGGGAGTGAAGAGCACCTCGTTGAGCGAGGTCAGGTGCCGGAACAGCGAATCCAACGAAACAAAAAGCACCACCAGGGGCAGGATCCTGATCAGCCAGGAAGATACGGCGGTCAGTTTATAAAAGAGGACATACAGGCACAGGACCGTCACCACCAATTGCGCAATGACCGAAATCCAGCGCAGATAGGGATTCACGCGGTAACGCGCCGGCATGCGGTCGCGGACGGATTGGATGTTCAATTCTCGCGGCAAGTGTATTCCCTCCACATCCGGCTGACGCTTTCCAAAACNNGCGGTCATGTAGAGGCCGTTTTTGAGGCAGATGTTGATGTAATCGTTGACCTCGAACTGGTAATGATCGGGATGCCAGACTTCCAGGCCGTCGATGCCCATGGCAATGAACTCCTCAATGTAGGAGGCCTTTTCCAGTTTTCCCGGATGAGCGATCACGGCCCAGCCACCGGCGGCATGGATAACATCGAGTGCGTTGGGGACTGTCACTTCCGGTTTGGGAACATAAGCGGGTTTGTTATTGCCGATGTATTTGTCGAATGCTTCGTTCTTGGTGGCGCAGTAACCCCGTTTTACAAGGATCTGGGCAATGTGCGGGCGCACGATCAATTCCCTGCTGCCAGCCACTTTGACAACTTCGTCCAGGGTAATGTTTATCCCCAGTTCGGCTAGTTTGGCGATCATCTTGATAGCCCGCTCCCGTCGGCCGAGCAGGTACATTTCGGTCATTTCCACCAGAGACTGCGAGCTAAGGTCGCAACCCAGGGCGAGGATATGAACGTCGTTCCCCTCGTGTTGCGAGCTTATCTCCAAACCCGGCAGGATCCGCAGCGGAGAATAGTCTTTTGGCAGGTGGCCGTAAGCGTCGCCGGTGTCGTGATCAGTGATGGAGATAAGGTCCAGGCCGATCTCGCGGGAACGCTGCACCACTTCCGCCGGACTGAGGAAGCCGTCGGATATGTTGGTATGCAGATGGAGATTGATGCGCTTGATGCGGTTTATGTCTTTTACTATCATATTTTCTTTTCTATTGACGTAATTCTGACCTCTGTTAAATCGTCAATGATTTTTTTGCGGCCCTGTTTTAGCCGCTTTCCGCTTTGTTGAGTATATAATCCAAGGAGTCAACGATGCAATACGACCCCCTTAAAGACCGCGCGGCCAACCTGATCAGGCTCTTCCCCACAGCCAGGGTGGCGTTTTACCGTCTGCTGGATCTGATCCTGCTGCGCCAGCGATATGTGAAACGCTGTATGCTGCGCCATGCCCCTGATAGGAAAGAGTGGCTCTATTACGACGCAGGGGCCGGATTTTGCCAATACTCCTGGTTCGTACTGAAGCGCTTTTCTCAAGCACGGGTTTTGGCCACCGATCTGAAAAGGGAATATCTGGAGGATTTCGCCGATTACGCCGCAGAGACTTTCCCCGGGCGTTTTTACTGGCAGGAGGCGGATCTGCAGGTTTTTACCCCCCAAAACAAGTATCACGTGATCTCAGCTGTGGATATCCTGGAACACATTCCCGACGACTACGCAGTTTTGCGGAATTTTTATCATTGCCTGGCTGAGGGCGGGGTTCTGATCATTTCCACTCCTTCCGATACGGATCCGGCAGCAAAATTCACTGCCGAGCATGTCCGGCCCGGATATGCCAAAGCCGCCCTGGAAAGCAAACTCCGCAAGACTGGATTCACAATCCTGGAAAGCCTATACAGTTACGGAAAATACGGCAGCCTGGCCTGGCGGATGTTGTTGAGATTTCCGCTCTCGGTATTAGGCAAATCAAAGACAGCCGTTGTATTTCTGCCATTCTATTTTATTCTGATCTACCCAATAGCTGCGGTTCTCATGCGTCTGGATATGGCTAAATCCAATAAACAAGGCACCGGGATCATTATTGTGGCGCAAAAAGAGAAACAGGCGCGCTGATCAAAGCACTCAAAAATCTATAAAACACCTTATTTCAGGCATGATTATAATAATGTCCGACTCCAGCGCACGCAGTGCTTGACAAGCAGGCCCCTCTGGAAAAACTGACCATCAACGCAGCTATAATAATCCACAAAAGCGTTTCAGATGCGAAAGTGGCGGAACTGGCAGACGCGCTGGACTTAGGATCCAGTAGGTTTATCCTGTAGGGGTTCAAATCCCCTCTTTCGCACCATTTGATTAGGAGTAAAATTGCAAGTTGACATCAAAGATATCAACGGTGTGACCAGAGAGATCGGCGTCGTCGTAGAACCCGAAAGGGTTGACGCCGCCTATCAGAAATATCTGGGCAAGGCCGCCAAAGAACTCGAAGTTCCCGGTTTCCGCAAGGGCAAGGCGCCCCTGGGCATGGTCCAGAAACTGCACAGCGATAAAATCCGCGATTATTTCGAGAAGAACTTCGTCGACGATGTATTTAACGAAGTCGCCCGCGAACACGACATCCATTTCCTGTTGTATCCGGAAGTAAAGGAATTGAACTGGAATCCCGGCGAAGAAATGACCCTGAAATTTGAGATCGAGCACGAGCCGCAGGTTGAGATCGCCCAGGTCTCGGGCCTGGAAGTCCCCTACAGGCCTCTCCAATTAGAGCAGGAAACGCTCAAATTCATACTGGAACTGACCAGGGAGCACGCCACCGTGGTCGATGTCGAAACAGCGGCTGACGGCGACCAATTGAGTTTGGAACTGAATTTCGCAATCGGTGACAAACAGCATACCGAAACCGTCAACATGTATGCCGGCGATGAATACCCCCAGCGTTCCCTGACCGCACTGACCGGAAAATCCGTCGGGGACAAACTGGAGGCCGAACTCACCGGCCGGCAAGTCAAACTGCTCTGCAGCGACGCCCAACTCAAACTGAGCGACGACGATTCCTATTCCTGCCAGCTCGAGGTCAATCAGATCGGCCGCTACAGCGTTCCCGCCCTGGACGATGAATTTGCCAAAGACATGGACTTCGCGGACCTGGAAGAAATGAAGGCCAAAGTCGCTGACGACCTGCGCCTGAAAGTCGAGCATCGCAACTATGAAGGTGAGAATTCGGCAATCATCTTCAAGCTCTTCTCGGACAACAAGTTTTCGTTACCACCACGCACTATGCGCTATATCCTGGACGAGCAGACACAGGACCTGAATCCCAAACACCGGGAGCTCCTCTCCAATTATTATCTGCAGAATATAATCCAGGAAATGACGACCCTCTACATCCTGAAAGCTCTGAAAAAACAAATGGAGCCGGAACTCAGCGACGAAATGTTCGAACAGTATATCGAGCATCTGGCGATCCTGGAGGACATGACACCCGCTGCTTTTAAGGATTCATATCCATCCCGGGTCACTGGGGACGAGGTCCGCGAATCCGCACTCAACTATAATATCCTGAGAAAAATAGCCTCTGACAGCACTTTCGTCGAACCCCCGGCGGAACCTGAACTAGAAGCCGAAACTGAAACAGAAAGCCAGGAGGAAAAGGCATGAACTACATACCCATGGTCATCGAGCAGATAGGCCGCACCGAGCGCGCCTACGACATTTATTCCCGGTTGCTTAAAGACCGGATCGTCTTTGTGGGCGGTGTGATTGAGGACAACCTCGCCAATTCGATCCTGGCGCAACTGCTGCATCTGGAAGGCGAAGATCCCGAACGCGACATTTACATGTACATAAACAGCCCCGGCGGAGTGATCTCATCCGGTTTGGCGATCTACGACACCATGCAATACATCAAACCCAATGTCAGCACCATCTGCATCGGCCAGGCTGCCAGCATGGCTGCATTGCTGCTCGCTGCGGGCCATCCGGGCAAACGCACCGCCCTGCCAAACAGCCGCATCATGATCCATCAGCCTTTGGGCGGCGTGCAAGGCCAGGCCAGCGACATCGAGATACAGGCCAAGGAAATCCTCTACATGCGCGAGAGGATGAATGAAATCCTGCACAAACACACCGGGCAGGACCTGAAAAAACTGATCGAAGACACCGACCGCAATTACTATATGGATGCCGATGAGGCCAAAAAATACGGCATCATAGACGATGTGATCATCAACCGGAAATAACTTGACGGGATTCCGGCTTAAACTTTTTATTACATAATATGCTAAGTACCTTATATTCAGACTTGGGAGGATTTCTTGGATAAGTACAAAAACCTGAGTTGTTCATTCTGCGGTCGCAACGAGGTCGAAGTGAAGACCCTCATCCGCGGGATAGCCGGCAACATCTGCGACGAATGCATCGCCATGTGCCACAACATCATCATAACCAGTACGCCCGTTGAGAATGAAGAACTGATGGATCTGCCGCGTCCCAGTGTGATCAAATCGTACCTGGACCAGTATGTGATAGGGCAGGATATGGCCAAAATGATCATCTCGGTGGCGGTCTACAACCACTACAAACGCATTTTCCGGCAAAACAAGGAAGATATCACCGACCTGGAAAAAAGCAATATCCTGATGATCGGCCCCACGGGCAGCGGCAAAACCCTCATCGCGCAAACCCTGGCGACCTTCCTCAAGGTGCCGTTCGCGATCTCGGACGCCACGACTCTCACGGAAGCCGGCTACGTCGGCGAGGATGTGGAAAACATCCTGGTCCGGCTGCTTCAGGCCGCGGATTACGACGTAGCCAAGGCGGAGCGCGGCATCGTCTACATCGACGAGATCGACAAGATCAGCCGCAAATCCGAAACCCCGTCCATCACGCGCGACGTCTCGGGCGAAGGCGTCCAGCAAGCCCTGCTGAAGATCCTTGAAGGGACCAAGGTAAATGTGCCGCCCAAAGGCGGGCGCAAGCATCCCCAGCAGGATTTCATCGAGATGGACACCAAAAACATCCTCTTTATCGCCGGAGGGGCTTTCTTCGGGCTTGAAAAGATCATCCAGGAACGCATGGATAAAAAGGCCATCGGCTTTGACGTCAAGCTCGGCCGTGTCACCGAAGACTATAACATCTTCGACCAGACCCAACCGCACGACTTGCTCAAATACGGCCTCATCCCCGAACTGATCGGACGGATGCCGGTGCTTTGCACGCTGCACGAACTCAGCGAAGAAGCGCTGATGGACATCCTCACCAAACCGAAGAACGCCATCTGCAGCCAGTACAAGAAATATTTCGAACTGGACGGCGTGGAATTGAACTTCGACGAAGATGCCCTGCGCGCGGTTGCCGGCATGGCCATCAAGCAACAGGCCGGTGCCCGCGGACTGCGTTCGATCATGGAAAAATTCATGCTGAAGATCATGTATGACATCCCGGATATGGAAAAAGTCCGATCCTGCCGCATTACGTCCGATGTCGTCAAAAACGGGACCGCTCCGGAATACGGACTGGTCGAGGCCACCGGAAAGAAGAAAGCCGCCAACCTCACTTGAGCGGCCCGGAATATGAAACGTCCGCTGCTCTTCGCTTTGCTGGCCGCGCTTGCGCTTTTTGCGGCGGCTTGCGAGGATGACGGCGAACTGAGACTGCGTAACCGCACTGCCTCCGACGTCTGGGCCAGCGTGGACGACTCCGAACCGCGCGACATACCCGGTTGGGCCAACTGGTCCAGGTTCTACGCCTCCGAACGCACCGCGACGGTGACCTACAGCGGTAATTACGTCTTTGCTAACTCGGTTACCCGGGAAGTCCGCCCCAACCTTGTCAGCACTGTGGATATCAGTCCCGACGGCGGCGCGGTCGAGATCACTAACGATGGAACCAAAGCCCTTACGGAAGTATATATTTCCGTTTCCGGCGATCCCAACTGGGGCAGTGACGACCTGGCGGGGACCATCCCGCCTGGCGAAATAGGACTTTGGACAGTCACCCAGGGTGATTGGGATATCAAGGTCGTGGACATCGACGGCGAAACGCACTATAAATACGCGCAGTCGGTCGTAACCAATGCCACGCTCGGTTTGTTGCTCTCCAATTTTGGAAAATACCGGGAAAAACTGGCCTACCATGGAGATATATATGGCAAGTAACAGAAAAGAGAAAACGACAGGAGCGGAGACGACAGCCACAATCACTGGCTTGAGAAGGGAAAAACTCGCGGCGCTGCTGCAGGACGGCGAGAATGTGATCGTCTTTGCCAATCTGCAAGGCAATCTGGAAAAATTCACCCAGGACAACAACTTTTTATATCTGACCGGTCTCAATTATCCTGAATTGATCTATGTCGCCGGCCGATTTGCAGGGAAATTCAATGAGCTGCTTTTCGTCGAACGCGGCGATCCCGAGCGCGAGGTCTGGGAGGGCAAGAAGCTTACGGCGGAAGAGGCCTCACGGATCAGCGGCATTTCCAGGGTCAGGTATCTCGATGAATTCTACAATGTGCTGTCCGGGATGGCCCCCATGATGAAAAAGATCTCTGCCAACCTGGGATTCACAGCATTAAACAGGCCTCTCACATTTCCCATGTATATGCTGGAGCCTCTGCGGAGCAAACATCCCCAGATTGAGATAAAGCAATTGAACGATCTGGTAGCGCCACTGCGCAAGGTCAAAGACACTTGGGAGATCGAGCAGTTGCAAAAAGCTATAGATGTGACCGGGGAAGGAATCCTGGATGTGATGCAAAGCACAGAGGCCCGGATGATGGAATACGAGCTGGAAGCCACGCTTTTTTACTATATCCAGCGCTCCGGCCTGAAACACTGGGGCTTCGCGCCCATCATCGCCGCGGGGATCAATGCCGCGACGCTGCATTACGAAAAAAACGAATGCCGGATCAAGGCAGGAGATCTAGTCTTGATGGACGTCGGCGCTTCCTGCAATAACTACAGCGCGGATATCACACGCTGTTTCCCGGTGGGAGCCAAATTCTCGCCGCGCCAGAAGCAGATCTACCAGACAGTTTTGGACGTGCAAAAACGCGTCATAGCCATGATCAAACCCGGAGCCACCTTAGCCCAATTAAACAACGCCACCCGCGACTGGCTGGCCGAGGGCATGCTTTCCATCGGACTGATCAAGTCTGCCGATGAAGTTGTAAAATACTACATGCACAGTGTCAGCCACTTCCTGGGTATGGACACCCACGACCTGGGTGGCCGCGAAGCCGTGCTGGAAGAGGGAAACGTGATCACCGTCGAGCCCGGCATTTATATTCCTGATGAAAAACTTGGCGTGCGCATCGAGGATGATGTGCTGGTCACCAAACGCGGCCATGAAGTGCTTTCCAAAGCAATCCCCAAAGAGATCGCGGATATTGAGAAACTCCGGCAAAAGGCACTCCGGAAATGAGCAGCAAGGCCATCTACCCCGGCACATTCGATCCCATCACACTCGGCCATATCAATATCCTGGAGAAGGCTTCGCGGCTTTTTGACCAGGTGATCCTGGCCGTGGCCTCTTACACCGGAAAGCAGAATTATCTCACCCTGCAGGAACGCGTTGCCCTCTGCGCTGAGGCGACCAGCCACATTTCCAACGTGGAAGTGCGCAGTTTCGAGGGCCTGGCTGTCGATTTCGCCCGTTCGCTGGAATGCGGAGTGATGATTCGCGGCCTGCGCGCCGTTTCCGACTTTGAATACGAGCTCTCGCTGGCTTTGACCAATACCAAACTCAATCCGCAGGTAGAAACCCTCTTTTTGGTCCCCAGTCTGCGTTATATGTACCTTTCCTCCTCCATGATCCGCCAGCTTGCCGACCTCGGGGCTGACCTCAAGGATTTCGTTCCTCCCTGCGTGGCCAAGGCGCTCGCCAAAAAAGCATAGCAGGATCCGATGGCCAAAAAGGAAACCGTCCCCAAAGAGATCACCCAGGTTTCGGAACGCAGCCTGCCCACCGATGTCAACGCCGAAGCGGGCATCCTTTCCGCGATGCTGATCGATTCCAGCATCGTGAGCAAGGGTATCGAGATGATCAAGGAGGAGTATCTCTCCCGCACGGCCAATAAACTGATCTTCCGCACCATTTGCGAGCTTTTCAACGACAGCGTGGAGATCGACACTGTCACCCTGGTTGACCGCATGCAGCGCAACAACATCCTGGAAAAAGCCGGCGGCGTGCCCTACATCAACGAACTGGCCGATTTCGTGGTCTCCAGCGCCAACTTCGATTACCACCTCAACATTGTGACCGAAAAGGCCCTGTTGCGCCATCTCATCCTGTCCTGCAACGGGATCATCGAAGCCTGCTATTCCTCCCCCAAACCCGTCAAGCAGATCGTGGATGAGGCCGAACAGGCCATCTTCTCCATCGCCGAACTGCCCCAGCACCAGGGTTTCCTGCATTTCAACCAGATCAGCCCCGAAGTGGTCAATGTCATCGACACCATTTCCTCCACCAAAATCCCGGTGGTGGGCGTGCCCAGCGGCTTCAGCTCTTTGGACCGCCTGGTCGGGGGATTCCGTCCGGGACAATTTATCATCATTGCCGCCCGGCCAGCCATGGGAAAAACTTCGCTGGCTTTGAACATCGCTAGCCACGCCGCGGTCAATCTGGGCAAAAAAGTGGCGATCTTCACAATGGAAATGGCCGCCGACGAAGTGGTCATGCGCATGTTCGGCAGCGCGGCGGAAGTCAGCATGGAAGCGATGCTCAAGGGCTACGGCATGAACGAGGAAAAACTCATCCGCATCATGCAGGCCTCGGAAGTCCTCTCCGCCAGGCAGATCTACATCGACGAATCGGGCACCAACACTCCGCTGGAGATACGCGCCAAAACCCGGCGCCTCGCGGCAGAAGTGGGTGGCCTCGACCTCATCATCATCGATTACCTGCAATTGATGACCCTGCCCCGGGACAAGGACAACCGCCAGCAGGAAATTGCCGAAATATCCCGCGCCCTCAAGATCATGGCCAAGGACATGAAGATCCCCGTGGTCGCCCTTTCACAATTGAACCGTCTCCTGGAAAACCGTGAGGATAAGCGCCCCCGCCTGGCCGACCTGCGCGAATCGGGCGCCATCGAACAGGACGCCGACTTGGTGATGTTCATCTACCGGGATGAGTATTACTATCCAGAAAAGACCGAAAAACCCGGCATCGCGGAGATCATTATCGGCAAAAACAGACATGGCTCCACAGGCACGGCGGAACTGGGATTCGTCAAGGAATTCACTCTCTTCCGCAGCCTGGATACCACGCATGAGATTTGATTTCCTGGCCGGGGTCGGGGAATACATTTTGTTTCTGAGCCGGGTGTTTGGCTGCCTGCCCAAGTTTTTCAAACGCCGCCAGGAATTCGTCCTGCAGATGAAACGCGTCGGTTTCGATTCTTTGCTGCTGATCACTCTCACATCCGCTTTCACGGGTTTGGTCACGGCGCTCCAAGCCGTTTACCAGGCCCGCAGCTTCAGCCGTGCCAACATCGTCGGCCAATTGCTGGGCAAATCCACCATGATCGAACTGGCCCCGGTCCTGACGGCTTTGGTCCTGACCGGGCGCGTCGGAGCCGCGATCGCCGCGGAGATCGGTTCCATGCGGGTTAGCGAGCAGATCGACGCTTTGCAGAGCATGAGCATCAAACCCGAGGAATTCCTCTATCTGCCGCGGATCATGGCCGGTCTGGTCGCCTTTCCGCTGATCGTCATTTTCGCCGATCTGATCTGTATCATCAGCGCCTGGGTCTTTTTCTCGGTCCGTTACGGAGTGCATTACCACACTTTTTTTAACAACATGCGCGCCGCCTTCGAGTCCTTTGACCTCATCAGCGGCATCATCAAGGCCATCGTTTTTGGATTTATCATCACGTCCATGGGCTGTTTTTTCGGCAACCGCACCAGCGGCGGCGCCGAAGGGGTGGGCAGCAGCACCACGCAGACCGTCGTTTACAGCTCCGTTCTCATCCTGATCATGGACTTCTTCGTGGCTTGGGTCCTTTTGGGGCATATGCATTGAATACCCACTGCTGCAAGCGCTGTATCAACCGCGCTTCATCACTGAAAATTTTTAAAAGCGGGAACCTGCTTTTAGTGGTTTTCCTGGCGACGCTGCTATTGCTCGCGCCCGGATGCCAGAAACAAAAGACGGAGCCGAGAAAACTCCCTCCCCTGACTCGATTGAACATCTTTGCCTTGGACGAGATCCGCTCCTCCGGTTTCGAAAAGGCAGTGTTGCATGATTTCGCGGCGGATAACAACACCGCCCTGGACATCAGGCTCTTCCCCGATCTGAACTCCCTGCTGACGGCATTGAACCAGAAGGACAACCTGGGCAAGGTGGACGTGGCCTTGGGCTTCGACAGTGCCTTCGCGTTTACGGATTCGCTTTTGGATGTTTTCGATCCTGTGCCGGAAGTCTCCCTTACCGAGATCAGTTACGATATCCCCAAAGATCCGCAAAAACGCCTCGTCCCTTATGCCTACGCCAATCTGGGCATTTTATACAATGAAAAGGCAATCTCCCAGCCGCCTCTTTCTTTTGGCGAATTGCAGGATTCGCGCTATTACTCCCGGCTGGCAGTCTGCGATCCGCGAGCGACCGGCTTGGGGCGCAGCTCGCTGCTCTGGTCGGTGGCGCTTTTCGGCGACGACGGATTTGACCAGCTTTGGAGCAGCCTGCGCAAAAATGTCCGCAAAGTCTATGGTGGTCCCCGCGACGCTTTGGACGCCCTGCGCAAGGGGGAATGCTCGCTGATGCTGGGCTACAGCAGCATCCCAGCCTGGCTGGCGGAAGTCTATCCCGCGGAAAACCACATCAAATCGGTGTTTCCCCAGGAGGGCAGCTTCCAATATGTGGAATCCGCCGGGATCTGTATCGGCGCCCCGCACCGCGCCACAGCGATAAAATTCCTCAATTATCTGATCTCGCCCGATACGCAGCAATTCGTGATGTACAAACTGGCCTTGCTGCCGGTGAATGGAAGAACCACGCTCCGCCACGGATTCGCTTCCGGAGCGCTTAATACCTACACCCACAACCGGCGGCTGAGTAAAGATCTGGTCAGCCAGCGCCTGTCAGCCTGGCTCGAGGCTTGGGACCGCCTGATCAACAGCCTTCCCGGCATCTGACATGCTACCCTTGCCCGAGACGGGCTTCCATATCGTCCTCTATGAGCCGGAGATCCCCGCCAATACAGGAAATATCGGCCGCCTGTGCGTGGCCACGGGTTCTATCTTGCACATCGTCCATCCCTGCCGCTTCCTCCTGACCGACAAAGCCCTCAAACGCGCCGGACTGGATTACTGGCAAGACCTGAAACTAACCGAGCATAAGGACTTTTTCGCAGCCTTTGCCACTTTTCCGCCGGATCGCCTTTTCCTCTGCAGCACCAAAGCCGGACGCAGCTATCTGGACATTGATTACAAGCCTGGAGACGCCTTCGTTTTCGGTCCCGAATCCCGGGGCTTGCCGGAAAGTCTTTTGGAACGCTATGCTGACAGATTGATCACCATTCCCATGCATCCCCTCTGCCGCTCGCTCAATCTCTCCAACGCAGTTGCCATCGTGCTTTACGAGGCCATCCGGCAGACCCTGGGTCGCTGATCCTGCATCCCTTTTCGAAAAACAGTCCTTCCCGCCCTTTTTACCCGCTAATTAACCTCTTTTTGTCTTCCCGCCCGCTTCCTGTCCGTTTGGCGGGAAGTCGATGGGAAGTATACAGGAGGCTTCGCGGCAACAAGAAAGCGCGGGAAAACGGGAAATGATCCTATTTGATGAGTTGTTGAACGGCCAGGACCGCCGGGAGAACGCCTTTTTCCACCTGTTCCCTGATCGTCGGAAGCTTTTCTTTTATATCAGGTGAGTTGAAAAAGCGGTTGAGCACCGCTTCCGTGAGCAGCGATTCGAACCACTGGCTCACCTGGTTTTGCCGCCTCTGGTCAAAGACTCCGGACTCCTTGCCCTGTTCGGTGAATTTTTCGATCGCTGCCCAGATCTCCGCCAAACCAGTTTTTTGCAGTGCGCTCCCGGTGATGGCCTTGGTGGTCCAGCCCGGCGTGGAGTGGCGCAGGTAATGCAGGGCGTTGTTGAGTTCGCGGCTGGCCAGTTCGGCGGCCTGGACGTTGTCTCCGTCGGCTTTGTTGACCACCACGAGATCCGCCAGTTCCATGATCCCTTTTTTGATGCCCTGCAGTTCGTCGCCCGCTCCGGCGATCTGCATCAGGAGGAAAAAATCGACCATTGAGCGCACCGTGACCTCGGACTGGCCGACGCCCACGGTTTCGATGAGGATGACATCGTAGCCCGCGGCTTCGCAAATGATCACACTTTCGCGGGTTTTGCGGGCCACGCCGCCCAAAGCCCCGCTGGTCGGGGAAGGCCGGATGAAACTGCCCGGCTGCCGGCTCAGCTGTTCCATCCGTGTTTTATCGCCCAAAATGCTGCCCTTGGACAAACTGCTGCTGGGATCTATAGCCAACACAGCCACCTTGTGGCCCCGCTCCAGCAGCCACAATCCGAAACTCTCGATGAAGGTGCTTTTCCCCGCGCCGGGAACGCCCGTCACGCCGATACGGATGGATTTTCCGGCCTCTGGCAGCAGGACGCGGATAAGTTCCTGTCCCGGCTCGAAGTGCTTTTGGGCGTTGCTCTCGATAAGTGTGATCGCCTTGGCCAGCAAAGTGCGGTCTCCGGCTTTCACTCCTTCCGCCAGGGCAGCCACAGAAGGCATTTTCACATTCGTTGCCGTGGCATTTCTGCCTTTGGCGACCCGGCTGCCGGCGGAACGGGCTTCCAACACCCGCGAGGCGTATTCGCGTCCTGCGTTTTGGGGAGCCCATTCCGGCTTACGGTCTTTGGGCATGGATGTTATTCCTGCAGCAGTTTTTCCAGCAGCAGCGAAGCCGCTTCCGGAAGTTTGGTCCCCGGTCCGAAGATCGCCGCGGCGCCGTGGGAAAGCAGAAAATCGTAATCCTGCGGCGGAATGACCCCTCCCACCACGATCAGGATGTCCGGACGGCCCAGCTTGGCCAGTTCGTCCACCAATTGCGGCAGCAGGGTTTTGTGCCCGGCGGCCAGGGAACTCATGCCGATGATGTGCACGTCGTTTTCCACCGCCTGCCGCGCCGTTTCCTCCGGTGTCTGGAAGAGCGGTCCCATGTCCACGTCGAAACCCATGTCGGCAAAGGCCGTGGCAACGACTTTGGCTCCGCGGTCATGGCCGTCCTGCCCCATTTTGGCGATCAGGATGCGCGGCCGGCGTCCTTCGCGGTCGGCAAAGCGGTCTGTCAGGGCCCTGATTTTCTCGATTTCATCCATTTTGGCGTACTCGCTGCTGTAAACGTTGTTGATCAATTTTATGCCTGCCTGGTGGCGTCCGAAAGCCTTTTCCATGGCGTCGGAAATTTCTCCCAGAGAGGCCCGGGCACGGGCGGCTTCGACTGCCAGTTCGAGCAGGTTGCCGGTCCCGTCTGCGGCGGCTTTGGCGATCGCGTCAAGGCAGGCTTGAGTTTTGGCGTTATCGCGTTCTGTGCGTAGCTTCTTCAATCTGGCGAGCTGGGCTTCGCGCACGGCGGTGTTGTCGACTTCGAGGATCTCCATCGGCGCTTCCTTTTCCAGGCGGTATTTGTTGACGCCGACGATGGTGTCTTCGCCGGAATCGATGTGCGCCTGGCGGCGCGCGGCGGCTTCCTCGATGCGCATCTTGGGCAGTCCGGTCTCGATCGCCTTGGCCATGCCGCCGAGCTTCTCGACTTCCATGATGTGGGCCCAAGACCGCTTCATCAGGGCGTCCGTGAGGTATTCCAGATAGTAGGAACCCGCCCAGGGATCGATCACTTTGGTGATGCCGGTCTCATGCTGGAGAAAGAGCTGGGTGTTGCGGGCGATGCGGGCGCTGAAGTCGGTGGGCAGGGCGATCGCTTCGTCCAGGGAATTGGTGTGCAGCGACTGCGTGTGGCCCAAAGTAGCGGCCAGGGCTTCGATGCAGGTGCGGGTGATGTTGTTGTAGGGATCCTGCTCCGTGAGGCTCCAGCCCGAGGTTTGGGAGTGCGTGCGCAGCGCCATGCTCTTGGGATTTTTGGGGTTGAAATGCTTGATGATTTTGGACCAAAGCACCCGCGCGGCGCGGAGTTTGGCCACTTCCATGAAGTAGTTCATCCCTTCCGCCCAGAAGAAGGACAGCCGCGGCGCGATGACGTCGATGTCCATGCCGGCGTTGACCGCGGTGCGCACGTATTCGAGGCCGTCGGCGAGCGTGTAAGCCATTTCCAGATCCGCCGTGGCGCCCGCTTCGTGCATATGGTAGCCGGAAATGCTGATGCTGTTGAATTTGGGCATGTGTTTCGCCGTGTATTTGAAAATGTCGGCGATGATGCGCATCGAAGGTTCGGGCGGATAAATGTAAGTGTTGCGCACCATGTATTCTTTCAGGATGTCATTCTGGATCGTGCCGTTGAGCAGTTCCGGCTGCACGCCCTGTTCCTCGGCGGCGACGATGTAAAAGGCCATGATCGGGATCACGGCGCCGTTCATGGTCATGGAAACGCTCATCTGGTCGAGCGGGATGCCGTCGAAGAGGATCTTCATGTCCAGGATGCTGTCCACGGCCACGCCGGCCTTGCCGACGTCGCCGATCACGCGCGGATGGTCGGAATCGTAGCCGCGGTGGGTGGCCAGGTCAAAGGCGATGGAAAGGCCTTTCTGGCCCATGGCGAGGTTGCGGCGGTAAAAAGCGTTGGATTCCTCGGCGGTGGAAAATCCCGCATACTGGCGGATCGTCCAGGGCCGTTGCACGAACATCGACGGATAGGGTCCGCGCAGGAACGGCGGCAGTCCGGAAAGGTAATCCAGATGCTTGAGGCCTTTGAGGTCAGCCGGTGTGTAGAGCGGCTGGACGTCGATCTGTTCGTTGGTTTTCCAGACTTGGCCGGTCTCAGCGGGCTTGCCGGGTTGGGCGGTGAACGAAGGCTTGAGCGAAGTGAAATCTGGCTTTGTCATTTGACCACCCCCATCAGTTTGGCTATGTCCCGCAAGGTGTCGTAAAGATCCGCCCTGATATGGATGAAGGCCTTGATCCCCTGCTGTTTATAACTCTCCGTCATATCAGCCGGAAAACCGGCCAGGATGAGGTTTTTGCCCGGCAATAGTTCACAGAGCCGGGGAACCAGGGTTTGGTAGTTGTCGTCGGTGGAACAGACGCAGAAAGCCGCGGCGCCTGTTTTCAGCGCGGCAGCAGAGGCTTCCTCGGGTGTCGCGAAACCGTCCGGATTGATCACGTCGAAGCCGCCCGGCTGGAAGAATCCCAGCGCGAAATCCGCCCGGGCCTTGTATTCGGCAACGCTGCCCATGTTCAAAAGACAGATCTGTTTATTGGCGGAGCTGGCCTGGATCTCCGAGCGCAGCGTCTCGAGACCTTGCACGGCGCGCAATTTGGGCAGCGGTCCGGCTTCCAGTTCGACGGCTTTTTCCACTTTTGGGATTTGCCCGTCAGCGATTGTGGCAGTTGTCCGTTCCTCGGGATTGGCGTACATGTTTACGCCCACGAACACGTTTTTACGCTTGTGCGTATCCGCGACGCGGGTTTTGGCCATTTCGGCCACCATGGACTGTATGCGGCCGGAGCGTGCCAAACGCACTATGCCGCCGTCTTTTTCGAGTTCCTGCATCAGGGACCAGGCTTTGTCCGCGAGTTCCTGGGTCATGGCTTCGACATAGTAGCAGCCGCCCGCGGGGTCGATGACCTTGTTGAAATGCGCTTCCTCTTTGAGGATGATCTGCTGGTTGCGCGCGATGCGGCGGCTGAACTCGCTGGGCGGGCTGACCAGCTCGTCAAAACAGCCGATCTCCAAACTGTCCACCCCGCCGATCACGCCGGCAAAACCTTCGGTAGCGGTGCGCAGGACGTTCACATAGGTGTCGTAAATGCTTTTGTTGAAATGGCCGGTCTGGCCGTGGATCCAGATCTTTTGCGAAGTTTCGTTTCCTCCGAAGGCCTTGATCATTTCGGCCCACATCAAGCGGAAAGCGCGGATCTTGGCGATCTCCAGGAAGAAATTGGCGCCCAGCGAGAGTTTGACCTGGAAGAGCGGCGCCACTTGGTCAACCTCATAGCCCGAAGCCCCCAAGCCCTGCAAATAGCAGATGGCCGTGGAGAGCGCAAAGCCAAGTTCCTGAACCGTCGAGGCGCCTGCGGCTTCGTGAATGGTGGCGTCGATCGAGATGACGCGGACTCGGGGTGCTTTTTCCACTGCCCAACGCACAGCTTCCAGCATCTTTTGCCAGCTTTCCTCCAAAGGCAATTCCAGATAGCCTTTGCGGATGAGCTCGCCCGTGGGATCCAAACCTACACCGGCTGTCAGCGCAGCCAGTTCGATCTTTTTTTCCGCGGCGTATTGCTCCAGCCAGTTCAGGACTCCGCTTTCGCTGATATCCAGTTGCATAAAGAGCGGCGCGGCCTGCAGATCCACCCCATTCAACACAGTTTTTAGAGTAGCCGGAGAATCCAGCCGCAAGCCCCGCGGATCGTCGCTGTGGGCGAGTTTCAGGTTCACGGCGGTCACACCCAGGTTCAATTCTTTTAATATCTCAGCGTTCAGTTTTGGGGGATCGGCTTCATTAAAACTTTGGGACACCAGCCAGCCTTCGGAGAGAAAACGATGGGGGTCGGAACCGCGCAGGTAGGGGCTTTCGCCGGGTAGGTTATCCAAAAAGCCAAGCTGCATGATGTCTTCGCGGCGGTAGATGGGATCCAGTGTGATGCCTTCATAGGTTTTGGTGCGCATCACCTTGTCGAAATCGGCGCCCTTGAGGCTGTCCACGACCGCCTTTTTCCATTCTTCATAAGCGTTGGGGGGAAACTCGTCCCGAAACTTCAGTTCTTGGTCAAATTCCACTTTCAATGTCTCCTTAAGCCTTTTGCAGCAAGGCCTGCACGGGTTTCATGCCATAAGGCGACCCCTGCACGATGGCGTCCAGGATGGCGCCGCCGCCGGTGAAAAAGTAATAACGGGGATCGTTGGCAGCCTTGGCGAAAATGCCGGGCAAGAGGGCCCCGAAGTCCTGGATCGTGTCGCCGCCGCCGAAGAGTTTTTGGGACTTGCCGCAGCCGTCGATCAAGGTGTAAAGAGCCTTGGTTCCTTCCGTAAAGAGCGCGGTGTAGCCCATCACAGCGTTGACGAAGACGGTCTCGGCACCCTGAAAAACCGCCTGGACGGCCGGATCGGCGAAGGACTCGGGAGCGATGTCCAGCACGTAATTCAGCTCCGTTCCGGGTTTGAGTTCGCTGATCCGGCGCATTCTCCAGGAATCCGCGTTCTCGAAGCTGTCCGATTCGATGATGCAAGGCAGTTCCACGATCCTGTCTTTATAGGCTTCCACGTCTTTCAAAAACTGCGCGGCGAGGTCGAGGTCGCCCTGATCGAGGCCTTTGATCCTGAGGCCGTATTTCACGGCCAGGTAGGCGTTGTAGAGCACGCCGCCGAGGACGAGCTTGTCGCTAAGTTTGATCAGCGAGGAGAGCGGCCCGATCTTGGTGTCGAATTTGGAGCCGGCGACCACCGAAACCAGCGGTCGTTTGGGCTCGAATACCTTTTGCAGGTTGGCGATTTCCTTGAGCATCAGGAGTCCCGCGTAGGAAGGCAGAAATTTGGTCACGTTGTAGGTGGAGGCGTGCGCCTGCCAGCTTCCGAAAGCGTCGTTGACATAGAGGTCGGCCAGCGAGGCCAGTCCTTGGGCAAAAATGTCCGCGGAATCGTCTTTGGCTTCCTCGCCTTGGAACCAGCGCGTGTTTGGCAAATAGACAAAATCCGCCTTGCGTTCCTTGAGATCCCGCACCGCGGCAGCCAGCGGAGCCAGGTCGGTGATGCCTTCGGGGCCGGAAGCCGCGCATTGGGGAACAAGGCCTTGGAGTTGGAGCTTCGTCTCGATGTATTTCACGATGGGCTCGACGGCGTCGCCTTCGGAAATGGTGATGGCGCCGGTCTTTTTGTCGTAGGGACGGCCCACATGGGTCATCAGGACAGGCTTGCCGCCTTTTTTATAAATGTGCAGCAGGGTGGGAATGGTGGCGTCGATCCGCATCGGATCTTTGATCTTGCCGTTTTTGACCACGTTGTGGTCCATGCGCACCAACACGGTCTTGCCATGCAGGTCGGCATCCAGAAAACAGGGGACGGTGCTCATTGCCTGAGCCTCCTTATATGATATATTTATGAATATCTTGCTGGAAAAACA
>MTKZ01008031.1_pt1 | contig 22038 bp, 16 predicted proteins | sample 1042781 | NCBI WGS metagenome assembly MTKZ01 (sample SAMN06212207, study PRJNA360539) | anaerobic digester metagenome | biome: Wastewater treatment plant; material: sludge; isolation source: anaerobic digester fed with sludge from wastewater treatment plant | place: Denmark: WWTP Viborg ... | reverse complement strand
GGCGGGGCCTGCTACCCCTCGACGCCCATCGGCATCAACCTGCCGAACGCCAACTGGATCCGCAAGGACCACGGCTCGAAGTCCGTGACCATCGAGAACATCACCTACGCCTACGACCAGGCCTCGCTCAAGTCGCCCTTCGGCCAGGAATTCACCTGGTCGCCCGAGCTCCTCGAGCGGGCCCGGACCTACGGGCCCATGGCCGGCAACATCCACACCGACCTCCACGAGGTCCTCGGCCACGGCTCGGGCCAGCTCCTGCCCGGGATCGGGCCGGAGTCGCTCAAGAACTACCACTCGCCCGTCGAGGAGTCCCGGGCCGACCTGTTCGCCCTCTACTACATCATGGACGAGAAGATGGTCGAGCTGGGCCTGCTGCCCAACCTCGACGCCGCCAAGGCCGAGTACGACCTCCAGGTCCGCAACGGCCTGATGACCCAGCTCGTCCGCATCCAGCCGGGCAAGACCGTCGAGCAGGCCCACATGCGCGGCCGGGCCATGGTCGCCCACTGGGTCTACGAGATGGGCAAGGCCGACAACGTCATCGAGCGCAAGACGCGCGACGGCAAGACCTTCTTCGTCGTCAACGACTATGCCAAGCTGCGCGAGCTCTACGGGCGCCTTCTGGCCGAGGTCCAGCGCATCACCAGCGAAGGGGATTACGAGGCGGCCAAGGCCCTCATCGAGACCTACGGCGTCCAGGTCGATCAGGACCTGCACAAGGAGGTCCTCGAGCGCTACGCCAAGCTCGACCTGGCCCCCTACAGCGGCTTCGTCAACCCCGTCTACACGCCGGTCCTCGAGGACGGCCGGATTGTCGACGTCAAGATCGACCTCGCCGAGGGCTACGTCGAGCAGATGCTCCGTTACGGGCGCGATTATTCGTTCCTGAGATAGGCCCCGCCTCCTGGCGGCGGCCCCGAGACCCAACGGCCGGGAGCCGGGAAGAAACCCGGCCCGCGGCCGTCTAAAGTCCGATAGGATGTCCGAGTCTAGCGTTTTGTGAGGTTCGCCTTGGCAAAGATCGACTGGAACAAGATCTGGAGCAAGCTCTGGGCCAAGAAGGCCCGGCCCTACACCGTGGCCGCCGCCCTCTTCCTGGCCTTTCTCGTCTGGCAGATCGTCTCCCGCATCCCCGGCGGCGGCCCGCAGGGCGGGCCCCGGGGCGCCGCGGTGGCCGTCGAGATCGCCGCCGTCGAGCGCGGCGCCATCCGCGACGTCGGCACCTTCTCGGGGACGCTCATCCCGAAGTCCTACTTCACCATCGTCCCCAAGATCTCCGGCCGGGTCAAAGAGCTCTACGTGGACATCGGCGACCGGCTCTCGCGCGGCCAGCTCGTGGCCCTGCTCGAGGACGAGGAGTACCGGCAGCAGGTCATCCAGGCCGAGGCCGACCTGGGCGTCGCCCAGGCCAACCTGGAGGAGGCCGGTTCCGCCCAGGAACTGGCCCAAAAGGAATACGACCGGGCCAAAGCCCTCCACGCCAAAGGCATCCTCTCGGACGCGGAGATCGAAGCCGTCCAATCGACTTTCGCCACCCGCTCCGCCGGGCTCAAGGTCTCCAGGGCCCAGCTGGCCAACTCGCAAGCCGCCCTGGAAACCGCCCGGGTCCGGATGTCCTATACCCGGATCAGGGCCGAGTGGGAGGCCGGAGGAGATATGCGGTTCGTCGGCGAGCGCTTCATCAACCCCGGGGCCATGATCTCGTCCAGCACGGCCATCCTCTCGGTCATCGAGCTCCAGCCCATCACCGCGGTCATCCACGTCACGGAGAAGGACTACTTCCGTCTCAAGAACCAGCAGCCCGTCGTCCTGACGAGCGGCGCCTTCCCGGGCCGGGAGTTCCCCGGCGCCGTGGCCCGCGTGGCCCCTCTGCTCAAGGAGACCTCGCGCGAGGCCCGGGTCGAGGTCGACATCGAGAACGCCGACGGGGCCCTCAAGCCGGGCATGTTCGTCAACGCCCGCATCGAGTTCGCCAACAAGGCCGGCGTGACCATCGTCCCCACCAGCGCACTGGTCAACCGGGGCGCCCTGCAGGGGCTGTTCATGGCCGATCTCGAGGCCAAGAAGGCCGTCTTCCGGAACGCGACCGTCGGCATCGTCGAGGGCGACAAGGCCGAGATCGTCGATCCGGCCGACCTCGCGGGATACGTCGTGACCCTCGGCCACCACCTCCTCGAGGAAGGCACGGCCCTCATCCTGCCCGCCGGCGCCGGCGAGGCCGCCGCCCCGGCCGCCAAGGCCGCGCCCGGAGACAAGCGATGAAGCTCTCGGAATTCGCCATCCGCCGGCCCGTCTTCACCTGGATGGTGACGCTCGTCGTCATCATCATCGGCCTGGTCTCGTTGACCCGCCTGCCCGTCGACCTGATGCCCGAGATCGTCTACCCGACCCTCAACGTCAACGCCTCGTACCCGAACACGGGGCCCGAGGAGATCGAGGAGATCATCACCCGGCCCATCGAGGAGGCCCTCAGCGCCGTGCCGGGCGTCGAGGAGGTCTTCTCCTCGTCGTCCGAGGGCTCGAGCTCCGTCCGCATCATGTTCGCCTGGGGCACCAACCTCGACGACGCGGCCGACGACGTCCGCGAGCGCCTGGACCGCATCGTCGGCCGCCTGCCCGAGGAGGTCGAGCGGCCGACCCTGCGCAAGTTCGACCCGGCCCAGCAGCCCATCCTCCAGTTCGGGGCCCTCAGCAACCTCGACCCCGTCCAGGCCCGTCGCATCATCGACGAGCAGATCGCCTACCGGCTCGAGCGCGTCGCGGGCGTGGCCTCGGTCGACGTCTACGGCGGACGGCAGCGGGAGATCCAGGTCAACCTCGATCCGCTCAAGCTCAAGGCCCTGGGCCTGCCCCTGAACACGATCACCAGCAAGATCCGGCAGGAGAACGTCGACATGCCGGCCGGGGTCATCGAGCGGGGCAACTACGAGATCCTGCTGCGCATCCCCGGCGTCTTCACTAGCCTCGAGCAGCTCCGCGACACCGTCGTCGCCGTCCGCGACGGCGTGCCTATCCAGCTGGGCGAGATCGCCAGCATCGACGACACCTTCCAGCGCGTCACCCGCGTCGCCCGCATCAACGACCGCGAGGGCATGCGCCTGGCCGTCTACAAGCAGTCGGGGGAGAACACGGTCAACGTCGCCGAGCGGGTCCTGAAGGAGATCTCCGAGATCCAGCGCGACATCCCGCAGATCGAGCTCATCCCGACCTCGAACAGCGCCGAGTACATCCGGCGGGCCATCAACAACGTCGGTTCGTCGGCCATGTGGGGCGCCGGCCTGGCCATCCTGGCATTGCTCGTCTTCCTGGTCAACATCCGCAGCACCCTGGTCGTGGCCGTGTCCATCCCCATCTCGCTCATCGGCACGATTGCCCTCATCTACTTCGGCGGCTTCACCCTGAACACGATGACCCTGGGCGCCCTGGCCCTGGGCATCGGCCAGCTCATCGACAGCTCCATCGTCGTGCTGGAGAACATCTACCGCATGGAGGAGGGCGGCGTCCCGCCCCTCAAGGCCTCGATCGACGGGACCAACGAGGTGGCCGCGCCCATCGCCGTCGGGGCCATCACGACCTGCGTCGTCTTTCTGCCCATGATCTTCATGCGCGGCATGTCCGGGGTCATGTTCAAGCAGCTGGCCTACGTCGTCAGCTTCGCCAACCTCATGGGCCTGTTCGTGGCCCTGACCATGGTCCCCATGCTCTCGGCCCGGCTCATCCGCGTCGCCAAGCCCTTCGACCCGGCCACGAAGAAGCCGCTCGAGCGGCTGGCCAATTTCTTCCTCGGCGGCTTCCGCAAGCTCGAGAACTGGTACAAGCGCCTCCTGCACAAGGCCCTCGACCACCGCGTCATCGTCCTGGGGAGCGTCGCGGCCCTGCTCATCGCCTGCCTCTTCCTCATCCGCCTCGTCGGCACCGAGTTCATGCCCGCGACGGACGAGAACGAGGTCCGGGTCTCGGTCGAGATGGAGGTCGGGACGCGGCTCGAGGTCATGAACCGGACCTTCGAGACGGTCACCGAGATCGTCAAGGCGGCCGTCCCCGAGATCGTCACCCACGAGGAGAGCTTCGGCGGCGGCGGCTGGCGCAGCGGCGCCAACACCGGCAACATGACCCTCAAGCTCGTGCCTCGGGACAAGCGTTCGCGGTCGACCGAGGAGATCGCCGTCGACCTGCGCAAGAAGCTGTCCAACATCCCGGGGTCGGTCATCCGGACCCGGGCCAGCGGCGGCCAGATGATGTTCGGCATGCGCGGCGGCGGCGGCCAGGAGCGGCTCCAGATCGAGGTCCGCGGCTACGACCTCAGCGTGGCCGAGGCCCTGGCCCGGCAGGTCCAGGAGATCGTCAAGAAGGTCCCCGGCGTCACCGACACCCGGCTCAGCCGCGAGATCGGCAATCCCGAGGAGCTCCTCATCATCGACCGCCAGGCCGCGGCCGACATGAAGCTCTCGGTCAGCACCATCGGCCAGTCCATCCAGACCGTGCTCTCGGGGACCCAGGCCAGCTACTTCCGCGAGGCGGGCCGCGAGTTCCGCATCCTGGTCAAGGTCAAGGACTCGGAGTACCTGGGCCTCCAGGACATCCTCGACCTGACCGTCAGCAACTCGGAGAACGAGCAGATCAGCCTACGCAACGTCATCGAGACCCGGCCGCGGCGCGGGCCCATCCGCATCGAACGGCGCGACCGCGAGCGCATCGTGACCGTGTCCGGCGAGATCGCCGGGCGGGACATGGGCTCCATCATCGCCGACGCCCGCGAGGCCCTGCGGGCCGTCCCCGTCCCGCGCAACTTCAGCATCCAGTTCACCGGCGACTACGAGGAGCAGCAGAAGGCCAACCGGGAGCTCCTGCAGAGCATCATCCTGGCCCTCATCCTGGTCTATATGATCATGGCCATGCTCTACGAGTCCCTGCGCGACCCGCTCATCGTCATGTTCTCCGTGCCCCTGGCGGCCATCGGCGTCATCCTGATGCTCTTCCTGACCAGGACGAGTTTCAACATGCAGTCCTACATCGGGTTGATCATGCTCGGGGGCATCGTCGTCAACAACGCCATCATCATCGTCGACTACACGAACCTCCTGCGCCAGCGCGACGGCATGCCTATCCGCGAAGCCATCGAGGAGGCCGGGCGGCGCCGGCTGCGGCCGATCCTCATGACGGCCTTCACGGCCATCATGGCTACCCTGCCCCTGGCCCTCGGGGTCGGGGAGGGCGGCGAGGCCCAGGCCCCGCTGGCCCGGACGGTCATCGGCGGCCTGCTCAGCTCGACCCTCATCACCCTGATCGTCGTTCCGGTCGTCTACAACATCTTCGAGGACTTCCGGCGCAAGAAGGAACACGGCGAGGCGCCCAACGGAGGGGCCAAGCCCGCGGCCGCGTGACGGCCACCATGATCGACCTAACCGAATTCGGCTGGGACGCCGCGCTCGCCGCGGCCTTCGGGGAGTTCTCGGCGCTGGGGCTGGCCCCGGCGCGGGTCGTCAAGCAGGCCCGCGACCTGTCGACGGTGGTCACGGAGGAAGGCGAGGTCGAGGCCGAGGTCTCCGGCCGGTTCCGGCACGAAGCCCGAGGCCCCGCGGACTTCCCGGCCGTGGGCGATTGGGCCGCCGTCAGGCCCGTCCCCGGCGGCCGGGCCGTCATCGAGGCCCTCGTGCCGCGGCGCGGGGCCTTCACTCGCAAGGCCGCAGGCGAGGCCGTCGAGGCCCAAGTCGTCGCGGCCAATGTCGACACGGTCTTCCTCGTCAGCGGCCTCGACGGGGACTTCAACGTCCGGCGCATCGAGCGCTACGTCACCACGGCCTGGTCGAGCGGCGCCTCTCCCGTCATCGTCCTCAACAAGGCCGACCTGCGGCCTGACGACCTGGCCGCGGCCGAAGCCGAGGCGGCGGCCGTCGCGCCCGGCGTGCCGGTCGTGGCCGTGCGGGCCCTCGACGAGGGCGGGCTCGACGCGATCCGACCGTTCTTGCGCCCCAGCCGGACCATCGCCTTCATCGGCTCGTCCGGGGTCGGCAAATCGACCATGATCAACCGGCTGCTGGGCGAGGAGCGCTTCGCGACGGCCGCCGTGAGCGACGCGGAAGAGGGGAGGGGACGGCACACGACGACCTCGCGCGAGCTCGTCCGGCTCGCCGGCGGAGCCTTGCTCGTCGACACGCCCGGGATGCGCGAGCTCGGGCTGTGGGCCGACGACGACGGGCTCGACCGGACCTTCGAGGAGATCGACCGGCTGGCGGGCCGCTGCCGGTTCCCCGACTGCGCCCACGAGGGCGAGCCGGGCTGCGCCGTCCGGGCCGCGGTCGAGTCGGGAGAGATCGACCCGCGGCGGTGGGAGAGCTATTTGAAGCTCCGGCGCGAGCTCCGGTCCCTCGAGCTCAGAAAGAACGAGAAAGCCCGGCGGCAACACGAAAAGGCGGTCGGACGGGATTTCGCCGCCCGCATCAAAGAGATCAAGCGCAACAAGCCCCGCTATCGTTAGCTCCCGCTCGCTCTTCGCCCCTTCGATCTCCTCCTCCAGCGACGGAGGATCTGCGAGGATAATCCCCTTCGCCGCCTCGAGAGTGACCTCCAAGTGCTAGGCGTGGAAATATCGGATTGACGCCCCGGTCCCGAAGCGGCTAAGATGCGGGCGTTCGAAAAAGCCCGGCCTCGCAGGGAGGGAGCACGCCATGATACGCCGATCTTCCCGGGTCGTCCCCATGCTGATATCGACGATCGCCGTCGCCATCGTCCTTGCCGCATCGAACGCCGGGGAGGCGCCCGTTCACGAGTTGACGGTCGGGGCGCAAAACCTGGCGCTGACCAATGGGCTGGCCGCGGGCCTCATCGGTGCCTACGGACGGGCGGCCGTGCCGACGGACCTCCTGGCTTGGCAGCTGTCGCAGGGGACCATGGCCGAGCCGAAGGTGGGGCTGGCCGTCGGAAAGAACGCCAAGGGCGAGGACGTGTCCTGGACCGCGGTCGTAGCCAACGCCGAGGGCGTTATCGAGGATCGGGCCTTGGCCGGAGGCTATCTGTTCGCGGTCGTGAACAGCGCGGCGGAGCGGACCATGGTCCTCGAGGCCACGGGCTTCTATGTCGCCTGGGTCAATTGGGAAATGCGCGGCGGTGAGAAGTACGGCGCCGAATACCTCCGCCACCCCGTGCGGCTCGTCAAGGGCCGCAACGTATTCCTGTTCCGATGCGAGCGCGGGCGCCTCAGGGCCCGGCTTACAGCCCCGCCGGCCGCGATCTTCTTCATGGACCAGGACATGACCCTGCCGGACCTCGTCGCCGGCGAGAAGGGGCCGTTCTGGGCGGGTTTGCGATTGGTCAACACGACGGGCGAGAGGCTGGAGGGCCTCGAGGTTGCGGTCCGGGCCGGAGGCCGTGAGATGCGGACCACGCTCGGAGCGACGGTCGCGCCCCGGTTCACCCGCAAGCTCGCCGTCCCGCTCGCGGTCGACGCGCCGCCGAGCGCAACCGAGGGTCCGGTCAAGCTCGAGCTCCGGGTCCGGGCCAGGGCCGGGCGCCGGACCGTCGAGACGCCGCCCTTCGCCCTCGAGCTCAAGACGGTCGCGGCCACGGCCCATCACTCGCGGACCTTCGTCAGCGACGTCGACGGCAGCGTCCAGTACTACGGCGTCGCTCCGCTTGTCCCGGGCCCGGAAGCGGGGAACCAGCAGGCGGCCCGGCCCGCCCTCATCCTGACCCTGCACGGCGCGAGCGTCGAAGCGATCGGCCAGGCCAAGGCCTACGCCGCGAAGGACTGGGCGGTCATCGCGGCCCCCACCAACCGGCGTCCCTACGGCTTCGACTGGGAGGACTGGGGGCGGCTGGACGCCCTCGAGGTCCTGGCCGAGGCCTCGCGGCGGTTCGCGACCGACCCGGCCCGGACCTATCTCACGGGTCACTCCATGGGCGGCCACGGCACGTGGCAGCTGGGAGCGACCTTCCCCGGGCTGTGGGCGGCCATCGCCCCGAGCGCCGGCTGGCACAGCTTTTCGTCCTACGGGGGAGGGACGGCCTTCAAGGACCCGGGACCGGTCGAAAAGATACTGGCGCGGGCCAATGACCCGAGCGAGACGCTCAACCTGGCCCGCAACTTCCTCCATTACGGCGTCTATGTCCTCCACGGCGACCAGGACGACAACGTCCCGGTGGGCCAGGCCCGGACCATGCGCGAGGTCCTGGGCCGGTCTCACCCGGATTTCGCCTACTACGAGCGGCCGGGCGCCGGCCACTGGTGGGGGAGCGAGTGCGTCGACTGGCCCCCGCTCATGGCCTTCCTGAAGGACAGGATCCGGCCGGCCGACGCCGACGTGCGGCGGGTCGAATTCGTCACCGCCGATCCGGGGATCTCGTCAAAGTCTCGATGGGTCGAGATCCTGGCGCAGAGGAAGCCGCTCGAGTACAGCAAGGTGGCGATCGAGCGGGACGAGGCGGGGAAGGCGTTCAAGGGCACGACGGAAAACGTCGAGCGGTTGGCGCTCGACGCTAAGGGGAGCGACGCGGGCATAACGGTCACGGTCGAGCTCGACGGCTCGAAGGTCGAGGCCGTCCTCGAACCGGGCGTGGGACGCCTCTATCTGCAGCGCGGGGACTCGGGCTGGGTCCGGACCGCAGCGCCGTCGCCCTCGCTCAAGGGCCCCCACCGCGGCGGCGGGTTCAAGAGCGCCTTCCGCCATGGATTCGTCTTCGTATACGGCACGCGCGGCGACGAGGCCGAGGACCGGCGCGGCTTCACCAAGGCCCGCTTCGACGCCGAGACTTTCTGGGTCCGCGGCAACGCCGGCGTCGAGATCGTGCCGGACACGGCCTTCGACCCGGCGAATTTCAAGGACCGGAGCGTCATCCTCTACGGCAACGCCGACACCAACGCGGCCTGGGCCAAGCTCCTGGCCGGCTCGCCCATCGAGGTCCGCGACGGCGCGGTCCGGGTGGGGGAGAAGAGATACGCGGGCGGCGGATACGCGGCCACGTTCGTCCGGCCCCGGCCCGGGAGCGATGTGGCCTCGGTGGGAGTGGTGTCCTGGACGGGGTACGCGGGCTGGGTGGCCGCTTCGCCGGTCCAATACTTCATCAGCGGGGCCGGGTTCCCGGACCTGATGGTCTTTTCAGCCGAGGCGTTGAAAAGCGGGCCGGCGGGCGTCCGGGCCGTCGGCTGGTTCGGCAACGACTGGTCCCTCGAGCGCGGCGACATCGTCTATCAATAGGCCTTGCCGCGGGGGACGACGGCGTAGACGACGATCTCTGCTTCGTCCGATCCCAGCTCAAAGATCACCCGATACTCGCCGATCCGTAATCGATAGAGGCCCAGGAGCCTACCCTCCAGCGCGCGGACATCTTTATGTCTGAGCGGATTCTCGAGCGTCGCTAACAGCTCCAAGCGGTCAAGAACCCTTTCGCAAACGGCCGTTTCCGTTCTTTTGACGGATTTTCGGGCGGCCCTTAAGAGAACGACGTTCCAGATCTTTTCTGACATCCTCTAAAGAGACGCCCTTCCCCTCCCGGTATTCTCGCTGAGAGGTTCTGATCTTCCTCAGAAGGCCGGGGATGGCCAGGAGTTCCATGGTTTCCTTGTGGCGCTCGATATAGTCGTCGATCAGCTCGATGACGACATCGTTCATCTTCCGATTCTCCAGGCTGGCGGCGGCCTTCAGAAGGTTCTTCTTGTCCTCGGGGATGCGGATCGTCGCGGTTTCCATGGGTGGGCCTCCAAAAGTAGGTTAATCGCTTAAGCGCTTTTTGTCAATAGCGACCTTCTCTCCTGCCGGCCCCTTGATAGAGACGATCGGCCGGACGCTTCTTTCTCACGGGAGGCCTTGAGATTCCGCGTCTCAGGGAGTTAAATGGAGGCCTAGGCCAAACGAAAGAGAGCGATGTCCATGAGACGAATGACCGGGCCCTCGATAGTAGCCGCCCTTACCGCGCTCGCCGCGGCCCTTGTCGTCCCCTCTTCGACAATGGGTCAGACCGGCCCGCCGGCCAAGCCCGTCCCGTTCGATCCGCAGAGGATCTACCCGGTGGAGATGATCAGGTCCGACCTCGACGTCCTCTGGGACGTCCTGGAGGAAGGGCACGGCGGCTTCGACCGTTACACGTCCGTCGAGGCGCTCAAGAAGAGCTTCGAGGCGGCGGGGCAGGGGATCTCCGGTCCGTTGACGGAGCTCGCGTTCTACACCCGCCTCCTGCCGCTCGTGGCCGCCATCAAGGACGGGCACACCCAGCTGACGCTTTCCTCGGGGGCCTCGACCTGGCTCGACGGGCAGCCCGTGTTCTTTCCCTTCGAGGTGCGGTTCCTCGGCGGCAAGGTCTATCTCTTCCGGAACCTGAGCGCGGAGCCGGGCGTTCCGGACGGCGCCGAGCTCCTGGCCATCGACGGCATGCCCATCGGCGACATCGTGGCCGCGCTCCTGCCTCTCGTCCCCAGCGACGCCGGCATCCGCACGGCCCGCCTCCGGCGCCTCGAGCATCCGGCCTCGTTCGGGCGTCTCCTGGCCCTGCGTTACGGTCTCGAGGCGTCGCGCCGGATCCGCTTCCGCCCGGTCGGCGGCGGAGAGGCCCGCGAGGTCCCTGTCGCCTGCGTGACGGCCCTCACGACCGTCCGGACCCTGCGCGAGAGATACCCGGTGACAGCCGAACGCCGCCCGCTCTACGAGCTCGCCTTCCGCGGCGGCACCGCCGTCCTGACGATCCGCCAGTTCGGGGACGACCCGGACAAGGCCCGGCCGCGCTACACGGAGTTCCTCGACGAGTCCTTCCGCATCCTTGCGGAGAAGGGCGCGCGGGGCCTGGTCATCGACCTGCGCGGGAACGGCGGCGGCCGCGACGAGTACGCCAAGATCCTCTTCGCCCACGTCATGGACCGGCCCTTCCTCTATTACTGGGCCCTCGAGACCAAGAAGGACCGCTACGACCTCTTCAAGTACACGGACGAGACCCCCGAGGGCGCGGCCGAATTGGCCCGCCCGCTCGTCCCGAACTCCCGCGGCCGATTCGATGTCACCGGCCATCCCAATAGAGGCATCCAGGCAACGAGGCCGCCGCTCTTCGCCGGAAAGGTGGCCATCCTCGTCGACGGCGGCAGTTTCTCGGCCACGGGCGAGGTGACCTCGGCCTTCCACTATTACAAGAAGGCCGTGTTCTTCGGCGAGGAGTGCGGCTCGGGCTATTACGGCAACACCTCGGGCTTCATGGTCACGGCCACCCTGCCGGCGACGGGGATCAGGATCCGCGTGCCCCTCGTCCTCTACCAGATGGCCGTCGACGGCTATCCCAAGGACCGGGGCATCGTGCCGGACTTCCCGGTGACCCCGACGATCGGGGACTTGCTCGCGGGCCGCGACCCGGTCATGGACAGGGCGCTGGCGTATCTCGAGAAGAATTAGAGGGGAGTGCCCAGGGCGGGACTCGAACCCGCAAGGCCTTTCGGCCGCGACATTTTAAGTGTCGTGCGTATACCTATTCCGCCACCCGGGCGGGAGGCCGGACCGATTATATGCCAGGGCCGGACGCAAGACAACGCGGGCCCTAGGCCTTCCCTCCGAAGAACGTGGCCAGCGCCCGGATGATGATATAGACGTAGAAGACGAACCCCGCGCCCAGGAGGGCCATCGACACCCAGCCCGGCCGCAGCTCCTTCGGGAAGGCCCTGTAGAGCACGACCTGCCCGATGAGCGTGGCCAGGACCGAGACGACCAGGCTGACCAGGGTCAGCATGGCCGAGTAGGTGACGAAGCTGAAGGGATTGATCTTGCCGCCGAAGTACTGCAGGGCGATGAGCACGAACGAGATGACCAGGTAGATGCCCCACCACGAGAAGTAGACCTTCTTGATGTTCGTGAAGCCCAGGAAGTTCACGGTCGCGTCGGCGTTCTGCCGGACGACGGCCTCGGAGATGGCCATTTGGTTGTTGAAGAAGAACAGCCAGGCCATGACCAGGAACAGGACCGCCCCGGCCGCGCCCAGCGGCTCCCGGAAGAAGACAGCCTGGTGCTTGATGACCTCGAAGCCGCTCGGGACCAGGCCCTTCGGCCGCAGCAGGGTGTCCGACAGGCCGACGACGATGAGGATGGTCATGAGGCTGCCGACGAAGTAGGCCCCCCACAGGACGGCGTTGGAACGGCGGATCCAGACCTTGAGCCGGAAGATGTTCGTCGGCGTGAACTCCGGGAACAGCCCCTCGGAGCGGAGCTTGATGGACTTGCCCAGGCCGCCCGGGATGGCCCCGAACTTGCACGCCATGCCCCAGCCGGCGTCCTTCATCCAGTAGGTGTACCAGAGTAGGGTCGGGCCGCCGCCGACCCAGGCCAGGGTCGAGCCCAGGACCCACCAGTTCATCTTGTCCGGGATGTCCCAGAGGACGACGTGGCGGGCCATGTCGGCGACGGTGGCCGACTTGATGGTCGTCACGGCCGCGGCGATGAGCAGGCCCCAGGCCAGCAAGGTGGCCGCCGTGGCCATGCGCTCGATCCAGCTGCGGGCCACCTTGGACAGGAAGATGACGGCGAAGACGAGCAGGAACGAGACGTAGGACCAGAACACGGTCCCGATCTCGACAGAGGCCGGCCAATGGACGATCTCCATCAGGGCCGTGGCCGCGACGCTGGCCCAGGCCGGGATGGCGAAGCCGATGAACATGAAGAAGGTGATGGAGACGAGGGCCCCGATGCGAGAGATGACCCGGGAGTTGAACTTGACGCCGTGCTCGCCGGTCAGGACCGTCCAGCGGGCCATCTGCTGGGCCCAGACGGTCTGGAAGACGAGCGACAGGACCATCATGCCGATCCAGCCCGTGCCGAACTCGGCCGTCAGCCGCGGGTAGAGGATGAGCTCGCTCGTGCCCAGGCCCAGGGCCGTCGTCATCATGGCCGGCCCGATGTAGACCATGAACTTCTTGAGCGGGAGCGGCTCGGGGACTTGGGGATCGACCTCGCAATCTTTTCCCAGGAGTTTCATGGGTCGAAGATAGCATCGGCCCGAGCCCGGCGTCAATATGGAAAGCCTTGAACGAAAGGGACCCAGCGCGGATAATGGGAGGCAGATCTCATGGCCATATCGAAAGCCGGGACCTTCGTTGTCGCCTTCCTTCTATCGGCCGTCGGCTCAGCGGCCCCGGCCGCCGATTGGAAGGCCGTCTGCCCGGGCGTCGAGTACACCGTCCTCGATCTCGGGACGCAGGTCGAGTTCGGCGACAACAGGCTCCATGTCGTCCGCATCGATCCGGCCCGGGCGCGCCTGGCCGCCGTCTTCGCCGGCCGGGCGGACGGGCAGGCCCGCACGGCGGGGGAGTGGTGCCGGGAGCGCGGCCTTGCCGTGTCGATCAATCTCGGCATGTTCCGGATGGACCATCGGACCAACGTCGGTTACGCGCGCGACGGGGCTTACCTCAATAACGGGACCTGGAGCCCCACCTACAAGTCGGCGCTGGCCTTCGGACCCAAGGAGAATGATGTCCCGCCGGCGGTCATGGTCGACCTGGACGACCCGGATTCCGAATACGCCCTCGGCGAATACGATTCGGTGATCCAGAACCTGCGGCTCATCAAGGGTCCGGGAAAGAGCGTTTGGTCGGTCCAGGCGAAACGCTGGAGCGAAGCGGCCGTGGCCTGCGACGGGGACGGCCGCATCCTGTTCCTCTTTTCGCGCTCACCCTTCCCGATGGGAGAGTTCAACCGCATCGTCCTCGGCCTCCGCCTGGGCATCGTCAGGGCTATGCATGTCGAAGGGGGGCCCGAGGCGAGCCTGTCCATCCACGGCGGCGGAGTCGACCTCGATCTGTGCGGCAGCTTCGAGACCGGATTCGTGCCGGACGACGGGAACACCGCGCAGTGGCCCATCCCCAACGTCCTGGGCGTCCTGAAGGCGCCGGGCGACTAGTCTGCCCGTCTGCAAGTGGGTTCGCCGAGGCCATCGCCATCGCGTTCGCCCCTGTGATATCATGGCCCCCGCCCCGCTCTCTCGGCGGATGAAGGAGTGAAGGCGATGATCCAAGCGATCAGGCGTTTAACCCCCTTGGCCGTTCCTCTGTTCCTGTCGATGTTCCTGGGACCGACTCCTGGGCGATCCCTCGGCGCCTCCCAGGTCCCCGTCCCCCGGGACCTGCCGCAGCGCGCCCACGCCGAGGTCGACGGCCTGGCCCTGACGCCGCCCATGGGCTGGTACCCCTGGAACATGTTCGGCGAGGAGCCCCAGAACGAGACGCTCATCCGGGAGATCGCCGCGGCCCTCGTCTCGAGCGGCATGAAGGACGCGGGCTACGCCTACGTCGGCCCCGACGAGGGCATCTGTTTCGCGCGCGGCAAGGACGGGCGCCTCGCGCCGTACCGGACCCGCTATCCCTCGGGCCTGCGCGGCCTCGGCGACCACATCCACGGCCTGGGGCTCAAGTACGCCCTCTACACCGACGCCGGCACCCGCACCTGCAGCGGGGCCATGCCGGGAACGAAGGGCTTCGAATACGAGGACATGCGCTCGTTCGCCGATTGGCGGGCCGACTACATCAAGATCGACTGGTGCAACAGCCAGGGCCAGGACATCGTCCAGGCCTATTCCGAGCTCGCCAAGGCTCAACGCGCCGCCGGCCGCCCCGTCGTCCATAGCCTGTGCTCGTGGGGCGACGGCTATCCGTGGGTCTGGGCCGGCGCCATCGGGCACATGTGGCGGACGACGTCCGACATCTGCGCCCCGGGCCAGGCCGATTGGGCCCGGGCCATCCGCATCGCCTTCGCCAACGAGAAGCTGGCCGAATTCGCCGGGCCGGGCCGCTGGAACGACCCGGACATGATGATCGTCGGCATGCCGGGTATGAGCGAGTCCCGGAACCGGACCCTGTTCAGCCTGTGGTGCCTGATGGCCGCGCCGCTCATCGCCGGCAACGACCTGAGGGCGATGGACAAGGCCACGGTCGATATCCTGACCAACCTCGAGGCCATCGCCGTCGACCAGGACCCGCTCGGCGTCCAGGGCCGGATCGTCTGGAACGACGGCAACGTCAGCCTCTGGGCCGGCAAGCCCCTCGTCGACGGCGGGATGGCCGTCCTCGTCCTCTATCAGGGCAAGCACCGGGCCGAGAAGAAGATCTATTGGGAGGAGCTCGGCTTCAAGGCCGCCGACAAGCTCTACGTCCGCGACCTCTGGAAGCGCGAGACGAGCGGCCCTCACGCCGGGAGCTTCACGGTCTCGGTCGGTCCGGACGACGTGGCCTTCCTGCGCCTGTCCCGGACGCCCGAGTTCCCCATCCCGCCCATCGTCGTCGCCGACACCTATCGCGTGGCCCTGCGGGCGACTGCGACTCGCCCCGAAACGCTCACGGGGACGGTCACGGTGACGAACAAGGGCAGCTCGGACCTCCCGCCCTGGCGCGTCGATCCGAAGTCGCTGCCATCGTGGCTCAGGGTCGAGGTGACGGGAGGCGGCAAGACCTGGTCCTTCGTCAACACGGTCTCGACCGCGGGCCTCAGGAAGGGCGCGTATCACGCCCTCGTCCGGGCCGACAATGTCGAGCCCGTTTCGGGCCGGCCGATGACCGCCCTTTACTACGACGTCGACCTCGAGGTCCCGCGCGCGGTCAAGAGGTAGCCGATGAAAGAGCGCTTCCTCTCGCTCGACTTCTTCCGGGGCTTGACGATGTTCCTGCTCATCGGGGAGAGCACGCTCCTCTACGAGCACCTCCGCAACCCGCGCCTGGCCGGGAGCGTGCTCGGCTTCCTCGGGATCCAGCTCGAGCACCATCCCTGGGCCGGCCTGCGCTTCTGGGACCTCGTCCAGCCGTTCTTCATGTTCATCGTCGGCGCGGCCCTGGCCTTCTCGGTCGCCCGGCGCGAGGAGCGCGGCGAGCCCCGCCGGGCCGTCACCCGGCACGTCGTCGTCCGCTCGGTCCTGCTCCTCGTCCTCGGCTGGGCCCTCTACTGCATCGGGCCGGGCCGCATCACCTTCCGCTTCCAGAACGTCCTGGCCCAGCTCGCGGTCACCTATCCCATCGCCTACTTCCTGATGAAGCGGAAGCCGCGGACCCAGATCGCTTGGAGCCTGGCCCTGGTCGCCGCGGCCGAGGTCCTCTATCGGACGTTCGGCGCGGCCGGCTTCGACCAGCCGTTCACGCCCGACCGCAACTTCGGGGCCTGGTTCGACATGCTCGTCTCGGGCGAGCTGTCGTCCGGCCACTGGGTGGCCTTCAACGCCATTCCGACCGCGGCCCACACGATCTGGGGCGTCCTCGCCGGACAGGTCCTGATGAGCGCCCGCGCGCCCCGGAAGAAGATCGCCCTTCTGGCCGGCTTCGGCGCTGCGGCGGCCGCCGCCGGCTTCGCCCTGACCGCCGTCACGCCGATGATCAAGCGCATCGCCACGAGCTCGTTCGTCGTGGCCACGGGCGGCATCTGCCTCCTGGCCCTGGCCTTCAGCTTCTGGCTCGTCGACGTCAAAAAATGGGGCGGCTGGGCGCTCTTCCTCAACGTCGTCGGCATGAACTCGCTGGCCATCTACCTCTTCACGGAGAGCGGCGGGACGGCCTGGGTGCGCTCGCTCGTGGCGCCGTTCACGATGGCCTTCGCCGGATGGTTCGGCGCGCTCCCGGCCGAGCTCCTGACGAGCGCCGCCGCCTGGGCCGTCCTATGGTACATGTGCTGGTGGCTCTATAAGAGGAAGATCTTCATCAAGATCTAGAGGGGTTCGACGACGACGGCCGTGCCGTAGCACAGGACCTCCGTCGCCCCCTGCATGATCTCGGTCGCGTCGTAGCGCACCCCGACGACGGCGTTGGCCCCGCGCTCGACGGCGTGGTTGACCATCATCTCGAAGGCCTCCGACCGCGTCTGCTCGCAGAGCTCCGAGAAGAGCGTGATGTTGCCCCCGACGATCGTCTGCAAAGAGGCTCCGATCGTGCCGAAGACCGAGCGCGATCGGACCGTGATGCCGCGGACGACGCCGAGCGACTTGACGATGCGGTAGCCGTCGAGGGTGAAGGCCGTCGTCGTCATGCCGAAGATCTCCCTCGGCGGGGCGGCCTTGACCCGCTCCTCTTCGCCCATGCCCTCGTAACAGCCCAGGCAGACGTCGGCCGTCTTGAAATGGTAGAGCGACGGGAAATCCCGTCCGCAGACCTTGCATCTCACGGTCAGCCCCCTTTCCCGCCCGCGCTTCCGGGCGCGCCGTTATTTCTTTCCTTCGCCTTCCTTCTTGGGCACGGCCGGGGCCGCCAGGTCGGGCTTGGCGTCGCCGAAGATGTAGTGCCCGAACCAGGCCAGGTTGTGCTCCATGACCGCCCGCATGGACTTCGGCTTGGTGATGCCGTGGCCGTAGCCCTTGTAGACGACCATCTCGACCGGCACGCCGCGGTCCTCGAGGCCCTGGCGCAGCTCGTAGGCGTTGGGGATGGGCACGCGCCGGTCGAACTCGCCGTGCTGGATGAGCGTCGGTGTCGCCGCTTTCTTGATATAGGTCATGGGCGAGGTCTTGGCGTAGATCTCCGGATCGTCGGCCGGATCGTCGCCGAGGTAGTTGATGGTGAACGGCGTGATGTCGGTGTTGTAGTAGTAGGTGGCCCAGTTCGAGATGCCCGCGCCGACCGAGATGGCCTTGAAGGCCCGCGACGACGTCGTCAGGAAGGCGGAGATGTAGCCGCCCTGGCTCCAGCCCATGCAGCCGACCCGGGCCGGATCGACCCAGCCCTTCTTGACCAGGGCCTCGACGCCCGAGAGGACGTCCCAGGCGTCGCCGACGCCCAGGTTACGGACGTTGAGCATGCGGAACTTCTCGCCGTAGCCGGCGCTGCCCCGGTAGTTGACCTTGAGGACGAGGGCGCCGCGCGCCGCCCAGATGTCGGCCGGGTAGTAGCGCAGGTCGGCCGCGAGGATGGGCCGGTCGACGCCCGTCGGCCCGCCGTGGATGACGCAGAGCAGGGGATGGCGCTTGGCCGGGTCGAAGCCCGCCGGCTTGACCAGGACGCCCTCGATCGTCGTCCCGTCCTTGCTCTTCCAGGAGACGACCTCGCGCGTGCCCAGGACGAGGTCCTTGACCTGGTCGGTCATCCGGGTCAGGACCCGCGGCTTCCAGGGCAGTTCGGAGACGCCGACCTCGCCGAGCGTCGTCGGGGAGTGGACCGTGAAGGCCAGCCGCTTTCCGTCCGCGGAGAGGCTCGAGACCTGGACGATGGCCTCGTCCGGGCCCGTGACGCGCTCGATAGCCCGCGTCGCGGGATCGAGCCGGAACAGGTGGGCGGCGGTCTTCTGTGAGGCGGCGAAATAGATCGCGTCCGCGGTCCAGGCCACGGCGTTGGGATTCTCGTCGAAGGCCGCGGTCAACGGCGTGACGGCTCCGCCCGCCGCCGGGACCACGGCCAGCACCGAATTGCGCGCGAAATAGTCGCCCCGGCCCATGGCGCTCGTGAACAGGATGGACCGTCCGTCGGGCGACCACAGTGGTCCGCCGTCCGGACCGGGCTGGTCGACGACCTTCTTGACGGCGTCCGTGGCCATGTCCAGCACATAGATGTCCGTGGTCCCGCCGTTGATGAGGTCGGGATCGACCGCGGCGCCGAAAGCGATGCGCGTCCCGTCCGGCGACCAGGCGAAGCCGCCGACCGTGAAGGACTTGCCGGACGTTCGGCGCTTTCCGGCCTGGGGCGCGCGCAGGGCCTCGGCCACGTCGAACGTGTAGAGGTGGGTGTGCGTGTACTCGCGGCGGACGACGGCGTAATCGCCGTAGAAGTCCTTGCGGGCCTTGGCCTCATCCGTCGCCGGGTCGACGGCCGTGAAGGCGATGGCCATCCCGTCGGGCGACCAGTCGAAACCGCCGACGCCCGTCTCCGCCTTGGTCAATTGAACGGCCTCGCCGCCGTCCGGGCGGATGGCGAAGAGCTGGGACTTGTCGTCGGCGCGCGACGAGGTGAAGGCCAGCCATTTGCCGTCGGGCGACCAGGTCGGGTCGGACGACGACTTCTTCCCCCGGGTCAGCTGGAGGAGGTCCCCCGAAGCGACGTCGGCCAGCCAGATCTGGGTGACGTAGGCGTCCTGGTCGAGGTCGGTCTCCGTGACCGTGTAGGCGACCCTCGTCCCGTCGGGCGAGATGCGGGCCGTGCCCGCCGACCGCAGGACGAGGAGGTCCGCGATCGTCGGCGCTTTTTTCGCCGCGTCCTGGGCCGCCCGGACGGCCGGGGAAAAGACGGCCGGCCCGGCCAAGACGGCGACCATGGAAAAGAGGGACAGGACCGTACGGAACGGGCGGGGGGAACGCATGATGGGGCCTCCTCGGTGTAATCCTACGCCAGGACGGACGCCGGGACAAGGCCTTGAGCTTCGTGGACTGGGCGGGGGAGAAGACGGGCGCGTCGGGAGGGAAACCGCTCAGCCCCCGGACCGGAGGCAGCTCTTGACGTACTCGAGGTTCATGGCCATGACCTTGCGGCAATCCTCGGAGGCGCCCTCGAGGGCCAATCCCTCCTCGAGGAGCCGTCGGGCCGGCTCGAGGTCCACGGACGCGTCCTGCCGGTGCATCTTGATGATCATGTAGGCGGCGTTGTTCAGGCCCCAGGCCACCCGGACCGGGCTGTTGAGCCCGCGGGCCTGGCGGGCGTACTCGAGATAGTACTGGAGCGCGGCGACGAGGTTGCCCTCGGCGTCGTGCTTCTCGGCCTTGGCCTTGGCGGCGAGCCAGAGGTCCCAGGAGACCGGCTGGACGGAGGCGGCGTCCTGGGCCTTCGGCGGGCCAGGAGCGGCGAAGGCCGGGACGGGCGCTGCGGCGGCCGCCGCGAGCAGAACCAGGGCCAGGACCGCCGTCTTGCTCATCTCAGAACTGGGCGTTGAGGCCGGCGCTGAGGACGCCCTTGTAGCCGCCCCCGAGCTCGAGGAAGAAGCCGACGGACTTGCCGAAGCGCAGGCCGATCGCGTTGATGTGGAAGGTCGGCAGGACCTTGTTCAGGGTATCCGTCTCCTCGCCGTCATCGTAGGTGCCGTGCCGGTAGCGGAGGCCGAAGCCGAGGCCGGAGTAGAGCTGGAAGCCCGGCCTCATGATCCAGCGGTAGTCGAGCTCGGCCGCGGCGACGATGTTGCGTTCCCTGAAGCTGCCGACATCGGAGTCGCCGACCCGGAGCAGGCCGGACGAGGAGTAGCCGCCGAGGGCCGCCCCGAAACCGAAGCGGTCGTTGCGCGACATATGGTAGGTCAGGAACGGCACGCCGGTGTACTTGACGTCCTGCTTGCTGAAGGTGCCGAGGGTCAGGACGATGGTGACGACATCGGTGAAGACGTCGGCCATCTGGTCGATCGACAGCACGCCGTAGGACACGGACAGGTCGTTCCGGCGCGTCTGGCCGAAGCCTGACGTCGTCAGGACGAAGCCCGCAAGGGTCAGGATGAGGACGGGTTTGAACAGGCGCTTGACGGACATGACGAGGACCTCCGGATGTAATAGGAGCGAACCCAATGGGTTAGTCGGATAAGCCCCAGGAAGATTGAGGCCGGTCAGAAGCCCCCGGACGGACAAAATCGAACTCAGATATTGAATATATCAGCCTCCCGAACGATAATGGCCCCTTGACCATGATCCAAACATCGCCCTGGGCCGGGAGCCTGGCCGGCCTCGTCCTCGTGGCCGTCGCCGTTTTCCTGGCCGCCGGCCGGATCGACTTCTGGCAGGGCTGGACCTTCGTCGGCCTAACCCTGGCCACGTCCGTCGCGACCTTATTGTCCATGCGCCACAAACCCGGCTTGGTCGCCGAGCGCATCCGCCCGGGGCGGGGCATGAAGTGGTGGGACAAGGGTTACTTGCTGTTGTCGACCCCGCTCTGGTTCGCCTCGATCGTCATCGCCTGCCTGGACTCCGGACGCGGCCACTGGACCGAAGACCCCGTCCCGGCCGTGTACGCCGCGGCCTTGGCCGCCTTCGTCGTCGGCCAGGTCCTTTTCGTCTGGGCCCGGGCAGTCAATCCGTTCTTCTCGAGCGTGGCCCGCATCCAGTCCGACCGCGGGCAAACCGTCTGCCGCGAGGGCCCCTACCGGTTCTGCCGCCATCCCGGCTATCTTGGCGGCATCCTGTTCGGTCTGGCCACGCCCCTCGTGCTGGGCTCCTACTGGGCGCTCGTGCCGCAGGCCGCGGCCGTCGCCCTGCTCCTCCTGCGGACAGCCCTCGAGGACCGCATGCTCAAACGGGACCTCCTCTGGTACAAGGAGTACGCCCGGGCCGTCCGCTTCCGCCTCGTCCCCGGAATCTGGTAAGGAGAGTGCCGCCGTGACCTTGACCTCCCGTCTCCGCCGCTCGGCCCGGACCGCCCGTCTGGGGCTCTGTATCGCCGCCGCGCTGGCCCTGTGGGGCGCGACCGCTTTCGCCGCGTCCGTCGCCGTCACCGGCCCCAAGGCCCAGTTCGGCTTCGCCGTCGGCGACGACTACCAGCTCGTCAGCTACCGCCAACTCGTCGCCTACTGGAAGAAGCTCGACGCCGAGTCCGACCGGCTCAAGGTCGTCGACATCGGCCGCACGGCCGAAGGCCGGACCATGGTCATGGCCATCGTGACGTCGCCCGCCAATCACGCCCGACTGGCCCGGATCAAGGACATCTCGAAGCGCCTGGCCCTGGCCGAGGGCCTGAGCGACGAGGCTGCGCGGCGGCTGGCCGCCGAGGGCAAGGCCGTCGTCTGGATCGACGGCGGGCTCCACGCCACGGAGATCCTCGGCTCGCAACAGCTCGTCGAGCTCGTCTGGCGCATGGTCTCGCGGGACGACGCCGAGACCCGGCGCATCCTCGACGACGTCGTGCTGCTGGCCGTGCCGGCCAATCCCGACGGCCTCGACCTCGTGGCCGACTGGTACCTGCGCGAGAAGGAGCCGGCCAAGCGCTCGATGGGCGGCCTGCCGGTCCTCTATCAGAAATACATCGGGCACGACAACAACCGCGACTTCTACATGAACACGCAGCCCGAGACCAAGGCCATGAGCCGCCAGCTCTACGTCGAGTGGCACCCCCAGATCCTCTACAACCACCACCAGACGGGCCCGGCCGGGACGGTCCTGTTCGCCCCGCCCTTCCGGGACCCCTTCAACTACGCCTTCGACCCGCTC
>MTKZ01028463.1_pt2 | contig 22046 bp, 20 predicted proteins | sample 1042781 | NCBI WGS metagenome assembly MTKZ01 (sample SAMN06212207, study PRJNA360539) | anaerobic digester metagenome | biome: Wastewater treatment plant; material: sludge; isolation source: anaerobic digester fed with sludge from wastewater treatment plant | place: Denmark: WWTP Viborg ... | reverse complement strand
CGGTGATCTTTATTGGTATGGTTATCTCCATCCTGATGGACCGGAATATGCTTGTGTAGAAAAAGAGCTTATCGGCCAGTTTACTCTTTGCCGAATGGCTGATGGAACTCCCTACCCCGATGAGCGTTCGGCAGTATGTTCCAATCCTACTTCTAATCGAGGATGGTGGAGTTCACNNCGTTTTATTCTTTATGATCCAATGGATTTAATAAAGGTTGCTACTGGAGAACTTGAATCTTACCAGCCTCAACCTTATACATTCCTGGATATTGATGATTATCTCTTTCTCAATCTAATGGGGATCGAACTGGAAATGTTAGGGACAGGAGTCCAGCGTCGTTATCGCCTTGGTGATATTACTTACGATCGAGCCAATGGTCTCCTTTATGTTCTCGAGTTGTTTGCCGATGAAGCCAAACCCGTCATCCACGTTTGGCAAATACAATAGAGATATGGTTTCAAATCATTAGATAATGAGTCGAGCTATTTATTTGATAAATAATTAATCGCATTTTGAATTGCAGATCGGACTTTTTTGTACTCATTTTCTTTCCAAGCATAAAGAAGCGGAATAAACTTTTTATTATGAGTCTGCATGATCTTGTCAACTAAAAGCAAAATCATTCCACGATTTCTATCTTTTAATTCTTTTACGAAGCTATAATCTCCGGTTCCTAAAAGCGATTTTAGCTTATGAAGAAGCTCTTCGGCATAGGTTTCTCTTTCAATTTCCCATCCCTTATCTGAATAAACCAGGACTGGAAGCCGCCCATTATAATAAATATTTAAGTAATGGTTTTCAATAACCCAATCAATACGGTATAGTATTTCTTGTAAAGTTAAATCATTGTAAAAACCATAAACTGGGCTATTTTCTAATTGGTGGCTTAAAACAATTTTATCTTTTGATCCTTTAAGTATTTTTGCCAAAAGATTTCTTCCACCAACTGAAATAAGATCGTCAGCTCCTCTGAGGATAGCTTTAATTTCTTCAAATGATAATTCTTTAATACCTCCACTATCTAATTCATATCTTACTTTAGTTTCTCTTCTACCCATTCCATTAATAATCCTCCTATTTGATTAACTTAAATTTTAAATCATCCAATCGTCAATACGCTAATTTTAATTCAACAATTGGATAGCCTTCCTGCCATAATATGACACCAAATAGCAATGAAAATCCAGGGTTAGACAATACTATCATGGTATGTCGCTACATTTATTGAGCGTAATAAACCGCCATTATGTAAAATATATCTTTATTAAAAACTTGATTGAGAATCACACCCATAGATTTACTAGATAAAAATCGAAAGGATAAGGTGATTTTTTAAAATTTTAAAATTTTTATTAACTAAATAATTAGCTCAACTTAAGGAAATAATCACAAACACTCAATTGAAAATCGCTTAACCAGACCTTTTTTAATCTTACTTTTTATTTGACATTATACCAAAGAGTTGATAACATGATTTTTACCACGGATTCTGAGGTACTGAATACCGGAGGATGGAAAAAAAGAATCTTTTATCCTGAAGGAAAGAGATTCGAAGTCTTTCTGAGAAGAAAGATGGCAGTTCTATCCTGAAACGCTAAGGATGAACGAGTGGCCATTAAGCACCTTAGCGGGAAGAAGGTACAAAGTTCGTTAGAATCCGTGGCTTTTTTATTTATTTTAGAAATATATTATAAATAAGGATAGCTTAAAATAAACTAACTGAAGAACTCATTTTTAAGTGATTTTAGCCCCTTTTTTAAGATTTTAACAAAAATTCATTTCTCTAGTTATAGAATTATTTCACAATTTTTATCTTAGTTCGATCCAAAGTTAAAATAACCGCCACCATTGTAATGATACCAGTTATTATCATTTGATAATAAACATCGATACCTATTACATATAAACCATTTCCCACCAAAGTAATAATTAAAGTTCCAAGCAAGGTGTTAAAGATACCCCCTACCCCACCAGTTAGAGCGGTTCCTCCCACTACCACAGTAGCAATTATTTGAAGCTGATACGGGGTTCCGATAGTTGGGTCTCCGCTTAACATTCGAGATACTAATACTATAGAAGCTAAAGCAGCTGAAAGACCGGATAAGGCAAAACAAAAAATCTTATTCCTATCTACATTTATACCACTGAGCAAAGTTGCTCTTTCAGAGTTACCAATAGCTGCAACATATTTTCCAAAAGGAGTTGAATTTTGAATTAAGAAAAAAATTCCAAAAAGAATAAAAGCTAAAATATGAGATCCTTTTATAATTCCAATTTCAAAAGTCAGTGGGCTAAGAAGTGAAAAAGCTTGAGAACGCAAACCAATTGGACGCCCTCCCGATATAATTAAAGCTAAGCTGGCAAATACACCTGAAGCACCAAAGGTTCCTATAAAAGAAGGGATTTTAAGCCTGGTAAAAACTAAGCCATTGATTGTTCCCAAGAGAAAACCTAAGCTAATTGTGATGATATAGGCTAAGAATCCAAAAGAATTGAGAGTTAAAACAAATATGACTGTTAGCAGAGAAAGCATTCCACCTATTGATAAATCTATGCTTCCAACCATAATCACAAAAGTCAAACCTATAGCTGCTATAAAATAAGTGGCTGCATAATCTAAAAGTGTTCCGATATTATAACCAGAAAGAAAAGCTCCTGGATTGGAGATGGCTAAAGCAAAAAAAAGTACAATAACCACACTCAAAGCTAACAATCTTCCTTTATCCACTTTTATCCCCCTTATATTGATATCAATACATAAATTAATTTAAACTACATATTGAATGAGATCTGAAGGAGTAGGTTTAGAAATATTAGCATCCAAGATACCACTAATTTTTCCATCTTTCATAACTATAATCCGGTTAGCTAAACCAATATCTTCTTCAAAACTATCTCCCATAATAATCATTGCCATTCCGTTTTCAGCTAATTCTCTAATCAGGCCATAAATTTCATGTTTCGCCCCAACATCTACTCCACGGGTTGGGTGGGACATGATGAGCACTTTAACATTGGAAAGTAACCACTTTGCAATAACAACCTTTTGCTGATTACCTCCGCTTAAGTTAAAGCACAAAACTAATGGAGAAGGAGCTTTAATTTGAAGTTTTGCTATCATTTCTCTTGTGAGTTTAAATTGTTCTTCTCTTTTAATAAGAAATCCTTTTTTAAGACGATGAATAATAGGTAAGGTAATGTTTTCAAATACAGGAAGATGTAGCACTAAACCCTCGTTTCTTCTATCTTCAGAAATATAACCAATACCTAAAGAAAATGCTTGAGAAGGTAAATTTATACTTTCTGGTTTTCCTTCAATTAGAATTGTCCCAGAGGTAAGTTTGGTTTCACCATATAGAGCCTTACAAAGCTCTTCCTTTCCAGAACCAACAGTTCCACAGATGCTAAGTATTTCTCCTTGAAGCAATTTAAAAGAAATATTATAAAAAGAGCCGGTTTTTGTACAATCCCGGATTTCTAAAACAACTTTATCAGTCGGTTTTCTTTGTTTTGAGACCAAGTAATATTCTTCTTGTAATTCTCGACCAACCATTTTTGAACGTAAAAGTTCTTCAGTGACATCATTTTTTAAAAAACATCCAGCATTTTTGCCGTCCTTAAGGACATAAACCCTATCACATAATTCAACAATTTCCTTTAAACGATGAGAAATATAGATAAAAGATACCTTTCTCTTTAACTCTCTTAATTTAGCGAATAGCCTTTTAATTTCTTCCTCTTCTAAAACGGTTGTGGGTTCATCAAGAATAATAATAGGATTTTCAACCTGAATTTGCCGAGCTAGCCAGATATTTCGGGCAATTTCTATCATTTGACGTTCCATAAAATTAAGCTCATGCAAGTAGGCTTGGAGAGATAGATCAATACCAATTTCTTGCAGAATTTTTTTTGCTTCCTTTAACATTGTTCTTCGGTTTAATAAACCGTTATATGTAAAAATTTTTTCTCGGCCCAAAAAGATGTTTTCATAAACCATCATGTTCGACAAAACAGCTTGTTCTTGAAAAACCATTCCTATTCCCAGCGTTCTTGCTTCTTGGGGATTTTTAACTTGGACTTTTTGGTCTCGAAGAGTAATCTCACCTTGGTCGCATTGATAAACACCAGCTAAAATTTTCATTAATGTACTTTTACCCGCTCCATTTTCTCCAACTAAGCCAACAATTTCATTTGGAAAGATCTCAAAATTTATTCCTTCCAAGGCACGAACTCCCGGAAAAGTCTTTGAAATATTTTCCATTATCAAAACTGGCTTCATAGAAATTAACCTCCCAAAGGTCCGGTTAAAAAAGCCGTGTTATTTCATAATTTTTATTTTTTTACGATCAATTGTTAAAGCAACTGTAGTAATTAATATAACTCCGATAATCCCTTGTTGGACATAGGGACTTACGCTCATTAAAACCATACCATTACGTAAAATTGTTAGTATAAATACTCCGATGAGAGCACGAGGAATATTACCTACTCCTCCAGTTATTGCAATACCTCCTAAAACACATGACCCAATAGAATCAAAGGTGAAGCCTAAAGGGGCTGTAATATCTCCAGAACCTAAACGGGCAGTCAATAAAGCTCCAACTATTCCATAGAGAAAGCCACCAATCAGAAATACTTGGGTTTTAATCTTAGAAGTTGGAATACCAAGGTCTTGGACAATAATTTCATCTCCACCCATGGCTAAAATGTACCTTCCAAAAGTAGTCCTTTCGTTTAAAAACCATATAACAAAGAATAAAAATAGTGCCAAAATAAAGGGAAAAGGTAAAAAACCTAATTTTCCAATGCTTAACTGACGAAAAGTCCAGTCAATAATCACTACCGGATTACCACGAGTAATAAGAACTCCAAAACCTGTGGTTATATATCCAATACCTAAAGTGACCATAAATGAGGGTATTTTGAGACGGGAAAGAATAAAACCACTCAAAAAGCCAAAACTAGCTCCAACGGCTCCACAAATTGCTAATGTAAAAAAACCAAAGTTATTTGAATTAGAAAAATTCTTTACTAATAAGCTGGCAATTACGCCACATAAACCTACTACGCCCTCTACTGAAAGGTCAATGCTCCCCATCATAAGAACAAGAGCCAAAGACAAAGAAGTAATTATAAGTAAAGAGGCTAAATCTAAAATATTAAACAAATTTGATAAGGTAAAGAAATGAGGATTTATAAAACTAAAAAAAATAATTAAAACAATTAATGCTAACAGGGAAGGATTTACTGCAATTTTACTAACCCAGTTTTTTTTATCATTAGAGGACTCAGCTATTTTTACTTCCAAGTTTTTTATCCCTCCTTAATAAATTTAGCCCGGTTTAATCAACCGGGCTAAATTTATTTTATTGAATAACTCTATTCTTTTATACCCCTTACCCATTTTCCCCAATAATCATTCCAATTATATTCTGGAGTTCCTTCCACATAGTTTTCTATATACCAATCAATATTTTCTTGGGTAATTAAAATTGTCTGGGCAATCCATTCTCTTTTATTTTCTGGAAGTTCTTCCATTTTAATTTTGCCTTGTTTTACCGCTAAGGGTATGGATAAACCCATTCCTCCTTGCCAAAAAGCATCAGAAGCCACAGTAGCAATAGCTTCTTTATTTTTAATAGCAGTAATCATTTCAGGGATAGCATCAACGCCTGATACTGGAACTTTACCCACCAATTCACGAGCACGCAAAGCTTCTAAGGCTCCAATTGCCATTGAGTCATTAGCGCACCATATTGCTTTTATATCGGGATCTGCTATCAGAGCATTGGAAACATGATTATAGGCTTTAACTTTTTCCCAATCAGCAGCTTGCCAACCGACTAGTTCTATTTCCGGATATTCGGTTAGAGCTTTTTCGAAACCTTCCCAACGTTCAATTGCAGCGCTATTTCCTAACAATCCTTGAAGAGCGAAAACTTTTCCTGAGCCACCAACAGCATCAAATATTGCTTTGGCTGTATTATATCCCGAGGCACGGTTATCAAAGGTTATATGGCATACCCAATATTTGTAATCGGCAACTGACACATCATCAGGTTTATTCCACCAGGTAATAAAGTAAACACTACTTTTTTCTAATTCATTGGCAATAGCAGGCGCATCAGTTGATTGGTTTGGGTCGATCGAGAAAACCACATTCCCTTGGGAACGAGCTACCAAAGCTTTAATATCATTTAATTGTTTTTCACTAGAACCTTCACAGGTTTGAATAACATTATAATCTTTCCAACCTAAGGAATTAGCAAATGCAGTAGCTCCATCAGCCCAAACCGCATGGTAGGGGTTTGATAGGCTTCTAATGGCTGTACCAAGATAGACGGGTTCTTCTTGTGCAATAGCACAAAAACTTAAAGATAATATCCCAAAAATAATAATTAAACTCAGAAGTTTTTTCATTACTTTTTCCCTCCCAATTTTTCAATAATAAATTATTAAAAAGTTCTCTGTATTAATTTTAATATTGAAGGAATTAGATGCACCTCCTTTATAAATAAATATTGTTTAAATCGTTTAAAATATCAAAATGTACATCGATTTATTATATAGAAAATCAACTAATAATAAATGATACATTTAAATATAATTATATATAAAGTATTATTTAAGTATATAATAACATACAAGAAAATTATTAAAAATTATAAGGATATTTTTAGATTTGGTATTCAAAGTCAATGAGTTTTTACAATCGATAAAAAAAGCGGTAGCTTTCGAATTTAAAAACCAGAAAGGTTTATTAAGGGAAAGAAAAAGGTATTAAAACAAAGACTGGTGCGCCCGAGAGGATTTGAACCTCCAACCTTTGGCTCCGGAGGCCGACGCTCTGTCCAATTGAGCTACGGGCGCATATTTCGTTTATCGTCCAGAAAACAATCGTATGGAAAGGTACTCTGGAAGTCCTGCAGTAATAATTTTATCGGCTGCACGCTGGATATTATACCGAATTCGATTGATTTTGACTATACCTTTTTCGGTATCATAGAGAGCAAAAGAGGCTTGGGGATTTCCGTCACGAGGTTGACCGACGCTTCCCGGATTAATCAAGTAGCGTTTTTGGGGATGAAGTTGAATCTCTCCTCCTTTAGGAAAGGGGGGATTGAAGACCTTGCCTTCGTGGAAGAGAAAAGCTTCAGCAACATGAGTGTGGCCAAAAAAACAAGTTTGAAAATCATGACTATTGAAAATTTCACGAGCACTTTCAACCATATCAATGTATTCTTCTAATGGTTTTCTTAAACTACCATGAACCCAATGTGCATTCACATAGTTGGAGACTACTTGGGGTATTTTTTGAAAAAAACTTTGGCTATAAACGGAGAGTTGATTTTTAGTCCAAAAAAGTGCGTTAGCAGCTAAGGAGTTAAACCAGGTTATAGGAAGGATTCCAACACAAGCAGCGTCATGATTTCCTAAAATGGTATCGGCTCTTTGTTTCATGACCCACTGAACACAACGTTCTGGTTCAGCACCATATCCGACAATATCTCCCAGAACAACCAGGCTATCGACATCATTGAGGTGAAGTGCGACTGCTTCTAAGGCATCATAATTTCCATGAATATCCGCCAAGATGGCGATCTTCATATACCAATCCCTCCCCTCTTTAAAATAACGATACTATTCTATCTCTCTCTTTTATGAGAGGGATAGACCCTCATGCTACTTTCGAAGCACCAGATGAGGATGAAAATACCTGTCTAAATCCGTCATTGCGAGGAACGTCTTATGCGACGTGGTAATCTTCACCATCCACTTTGTCATTCTGAGGAGTCCGGTGTTTTTACCGGACGACGTGAGAATCTCATCTTTTTCAGTTTCACGATTCCCCAGTTCCAAAGCCTTTAAAGGATGAGATCCTCACGCTCTCAAAAAGCGAGGGCTCAGGATGACGGATGAAAGGCACACCCCCCTGTATCCCCCCTCAATGGGGGAATTTATAAGATGGTATTTTCAGGATAGAATAGTTAGTGCTTAATTCGCATGATGCTGGTGATAGCTCCCCGAGCCAATTCATCGAGTTTAAAGTTGATATATTTGATGGTTTCTTCTAAATTCGGGATCAAAACATACTCAAGAGCGTTGACTCGTCGACGGGTCTTTTCGATTTCAACAGCTAATAACTCGATGGTTTTTTCGGCATCGGCTAATCTTATCATAAGCGGTAAAACCCGAAAGAAAGAACTGAAAGCCTCATCCAATTCCGCTGGTGTATTGATCAAACCATAGGCATAGGGATTCCCTTCAAGATGGACTTCGAAATGGGGAACTCTTACCCCAGTAATATGACGGGTACTGACATCAAGAACAACTTTTTGTTGAGTCATAGTGGTGACTAATTCTTTATCTTGTTCGGAAAGCATAAGTGATGCCTTGTTCTGGGCTTCAAAAGCTTTGATGATTTCTTTTTCGACTTCTTGTCGAAGGTTGCGGTTTTCACGAATTATTTTCACAAAATCCTGAACCAAGGCATCGAGTTTGTCCTTGAGAAGTTTATGACCACGCCTGGCCATAGCCAGGCGGTTTTTAAGCTTCATTAACTCCATCCGGTTCGGGTTGACGTTTAGTCTCACTCTCAACCCTCCTGTTGAGTCAGAACTGGAGATTCTGAGGATTCATAGTACTTTTCGATAAAGGCGTCCCGAACTCGCTTCAGTTCTTCTTTGGGAAGCATTCTGAGCAATTCCCAACCAATATTTAAGGTCTCATCGATGCTGCGGTTTTCATATTCTCCCTGTTTAACAAATTTGACTTCAAAATCTTCAGCAAATTTCATATAAATTCTGTCAATATCAGTGAGTGATGCTTCGCCAAGAATGGTAGCCAGTTCAACAGCCTCACGACCTCGAGCATAAGCTGCAAATAACTGATTAGCCAAATCTGAATGGTCTTCACGAGTTTTACCCTTACCAATACCTTTATCTCGTAAGCGAGATAAAGATGGAAGAACGTCGATCGGAGGATAAATACCCTTTCGGAACAACTGACGACTGACAATAATCTGACCCTCAGTAATGTATCCGGTCAAATCAGGAATGGGATGGGTTTTATCATCTTCAGGCATGGTGAGAATGGGAATTTGGGTAATTGAGCCATTTTTCCCTCGAATACGACCGGCTCTTTCATACATGGTTGCTAAGTCAGTGTAGAGATATCCCGGATAACCACGACGGCCTGGTACTTCTCGTCGCGCTGCTGAGATTTCTCGAAGCGCTTCACAGTAATTGGTCATGTCAGTTAAAATAACCAACACTTGCATATCCATAGTAAAAGCCAGATATTCAGCAGCGGTCAGGGCCATACGGGGAGTAATGATTCGTTCGACCGCCGGGTCATTGGCTAAGTTGATAAAAAGAACTGATCGTTCGATAGCACCGGTATTACGAAGCTCTAAAATAAAATAATTCGCTTCTTCAAAGGTAATTCCTAAGGCACCAAAGACCACTGCAAAGGTTTCGGTTTCTCCCAACACTTTAGCCTGTCGAGCAATTTGAGCAGCTAAACGGGCATGAGGAAGTCCAGAACCAGAAAATATCGGTAGTTTTTGCCCTCTTACTAAGGTGTTCAGTCCATCAATGGCTGATACTCCAGTTTGGATAAAATCGATGGGATAGTCTCGAGCTACTGGATTCATTGGGTTCCCGTTGATATCTAAGCGGGCATCAGGAAAAATCTCGGGTCCGTTATCGATAGGAAAACCAGAACCATTGAAGATTCGTCCCAAGATGTCAGGAGATACCGGTAATTCCATGACTCGCCCTAAAAATTTCACCCGGGTTTGACCAATACCAATTCCTTCGGTTCCTTCAAAAACTTGAACCAGAGCTTGGTTACTGGTGGTCATGAGCACCTGACCCCGTTTACGAGAGCCGTCTTGAAGCTCAATTTCAACGATTTCCATATAACGAGCATCAGTTACCTGTTCAATGGTTAATAGGGGGCCGCTTACTTCAGATATGGTTAAATACTCTTTATACATTACTTTCAACCTCCCCCCTCATTTTGGCTTTTACTTGATCTTGAATTTCTACAATTAAATTTTCTATTTTCGATAATTCTTCTTCAGGGACAAATTTCATCCGGGCAATTCGTTCTCGAGCCGGTAGAGCAAGAATTTCTTTAAGAGAATATCCCTGATCAAGAGCTTTCATACCTTCTTGGTAATAACTCAAAATCACTTTCATCATTAAGTATTGTTTTCGTAAAGTGGTAAAGGTATCGATATCTACGAATGCATTCTGTTGTAAGAAGTCTTCTCGAATAGAGCGGGTAATTTCCAAAACAAAACGCTCTTTAAATGAAAGCGACTCTACGCCAACCAGACGAACGATTTCTTCTAATTCGGCTTCCTGCTGGAGAAGGCGCAAGGCTTCACTGCGCAGTTGGGCAAAATCAGGTGCGACATTTTGCTTCCAGTAGGCTTCTAAGTTTTGAACATAAATTGAATAGCTTTGCAACCAATTGATGGCAGGGAAGTGCCGTTTATAAGCCAGTTTATCTTCTAATCCCCAAAACACTTGCACCACTCGAAGGGTGTTTTGAGTGACTGGCTCGGAAAGGTCTCCACCTGGAGGTGAAACTGCTCCAATAACACTGAGCGAACCATAGCGGTCATCAGAACCTTGGCATTTCACTTTTCCAGCTCTTTCATAGAAACTGGCTATTCGGCTTCCTAAATAGGCTGGGAAACCTTCATCTCCAGGCATTTCTTCTAAACGTCCGGAAATTTCTCGCATGGCTTCTGCCCATCGGGAGGTGGAATCAGCCATCAGAGCAACGTTATAACCCATGTCTCGGTAATACTCGGCAATGGTAATACCGGTATAAACTGAAGCTTCACGGGCAGCAACCGGCATGTTCGAAGTGTTGGCGATTAGTACCGTTCTTTTCATCAAAGGTTCACCGGTATAGGGATCGATTAACTCGGGAAACTCCATCAAAACGTCGGTCATTTCGTTTCCTCGTTCTCCGCATCCAATGAATACGATGACATCGGCATTAGCCCATTTGGCCAGCTGATGCTGTACCACGGTTTTACCACTTCCGAAGGGTCCTGGGATGCAAGCAACTCCTCCCTTGGCGATGGGAAAGAAGAGGTCAATAACTCGCTGGCCAGTGATAAGAGGTTCTTCTAAAATGAGCTTACTGGCAAAGGGGCGACCAGTTCGAACCGGCCAACGCTGTAACATGGTAATCGATATTTTCTCTCCTCCATTAGTTTGGATGGTGGCAATTGGCTCGACAACCGTAAAGGATCCGGTTTTTATTTCAACTAAAGTTCCTGAAATTCCTGGAGGAATCATGACCTTATGAACAATGGTGGTGCTTTCCTGAGTTTCTCCAATAATATCACCGGCTTGGACCTGAGTACCGTTGGTAACCAGGGGCTTGAAATCCCACTTTTTATTCCGATCCAAAGCTGATGCTTCTACTCCTCGTGCGATAAAGTTTCCAGAGGATTTTAAGATGATTTCAAGAGGTCGCTGAGTTCCATCAAAAATGTTGGATATTAAACCGGGGCCAAGTTCGACACTCAAAGGTTCATGAGTCGTCTCAACCGGTTCTCCGGGTTGTAGGCCAGCGGTTTCTTCGTAAACCTGAATAGTAACTTCTTGATTGTGGATCCCGATAATTTCACCGACCAATTTCTTAGCTCCAACTTTAACCATATCATACATTTTGGCATCGGAAAGATTTTGAGCAATGACTACCGGGCCGTTTACGCTCAATATGAATCCATTCATTTCTTTTTCCACGTTCATCATTCCTCTCCCTGAAGCATAATATTGCTCCCAATCGCCATTTCAACCAAACGAGAAATATACTTCGATCCTTGACCCATTTCATTGGGGTTGGTTGGTATTCCCAAAATGGCTGGCAGGGCTTCAGAGCGTATGTCTTCAAATTGTTTTTTTATTTGGTTGTAAAATTTCCATTCGGAGAAAATCATTGAGTATTTTTCTCTCCTCAAAGTGGGTAGGACATTATTCAATGCTTCGAAAGAATTTACCGAGAATACATCAAATCCCATTCCACGAAAGCAAAGAGAATTCTCTTCTCCACCAACAAAGGCAACCTTTACCTTACTCATAGTAACACTCTCGCAGTTTACTTTTTATTTCGTTCTCACTAATTTGAAAATACTTTCCGTGCAAAATGATCCTCAGATTACGAACATCGGTATATTTTGCATAGAGAAATCCAAATACTGGTTCAGGTCCAAATGCCTGAATGCGGTAAGGGCGAAGAAATTTCATGAGATAATTATCCATGTTTTTTTCCATTTCGGATAGAAATCGTGGATCATTTTTATACTCAACATCATGGGGCAAAAGCTCCCGAAATCCAAGATGGATGATAGTTTCTACGACTTTTTCGTCCGCACCAGTGACTATTTCCGCCAGATCTTCAAAGCGAATATAGGGGTTTTCCCAATAGATTGATCGAAAGAGATCAATTTTGGTTTGTTGAAATTTTGCTCGTAAAGCCGACCGAAGATAGGCAAACATAAAATAAGCAATCAACCAATTTTTGATTACTCTGCTTTCACAATTATCAGCCAAAGATTTAACTTCCATCAAAAAAGCCCGATCTATTGAATTTTCGATAACCTGAACATTATGGACATTTTCATATCCAGCCAGAGTATCATCGATGGCCTTTCGATAAACGTCGTCAAGATATTCATTTCTTTCACCAGTGACGAAACGAAGAGCACGTTTCCACTCAAAACTAGCCGGATACTCAGTGTCATTGGGAGATTTAGCGAGATGTCTTTTAATAATCAACTTCAAGTCATTGAAGTCATAAATCATTTGAAACAAAATCCCTATAGGTGCAATTGCTTGATCTTTAAGGATTTCATTAAGAGTATCCCAAAAGTGCTCAGTCAAGGCTCGATCGAGAGCATTAGGATTTTTTGCTGCATTTTGGATCACTTCGTTTACATAAGGAAGCTCTGACAGGATCCGTATAGATTGTTCGAGGTCTTCGGCTTTTAAGGCATTCTCCAGCAAACGGTTATTAAGAAGGCCGCGTTCCAAAGCACGAATTCTTCCTATAATATAAGTATAGGCAGTAGCATTTACTGGACAATTTTTCTTTTGAAGTGTGGTCATTTGCCTATTCCTTTAAAGAGCATCTGAGCTATTTGACTTTCATTTTGACGGAAGGTATCTTCTAAAAGAGAATTCAAACTGAGGTTGAGAACCATACCACCTTTTTTAAGTAATAATCCGCTTTCAATTTCCTGGGTCACTCCACCATAATGAAAGGAAGTTTTATTTTCTTGATTCAGCTGTTTAATGAAATTTTCTCCTAAAGAATTGGCTTCATCGGGAGCCATAAGGATTACTTCATCCTTTGATGTTGAATGATTTAATATAATTTTGGTGTACCATTTTTTTTGAGATTGCGTTATTTTTTCTGAAAAAGCAGCAGCAACTTCAGATCTAACTTTTTGGAAAGCATCGGATTTAATTTTACCGGTAATACCTCTCCCTTTTAGCTTGGCTTCGGCAAGCATGCGTTGGACTACCAGTTGAGATTCTTTCGTCCTCTGCTGGACAAGCCGTTCGCTTTCTTGGTTAATTTCGATCTTGGCCTTTTCCAAAATTTTCTCAGCTTCTAAATGAGCATTTTGTAAGATAGCCTTCTGTCGACGTTGCGCTTCTTGCTCGATTTTATTCAAAATATCTTGGAAAGACATAATAAATCGCTCCTATAATTGGATTGAATTCAGGAGCAGAATGGTGGCTAATAATGCTAAAACTGCATACGTTTCTACCATAGCAGGGAGAATAATCGCTTTTCCAGTTTCTTCCGGTCTTTTGGCAATCAAGCCAATTGACGCAGCTGAGGTTTTCCCTTGGGATATTCCGGAAATGAGTCCAACGATGGCAATTGGTAAACAAGCGAAAAGAATTTGTAAACCCTGAGCAGTGGTAACATCAACCGGAGTTCCACCAAAAAGTCCGAGTTTTAAAAGTACCCAAAATCCAGATAGTAAGCCATAAATACCTTGGGTTCCAGGAAGAGCTTGAAGAAGAAGGACCTGTCCAAATTTACTTGGATCTTCGGTCATCACTCCAGCACCGGCTTCGCCGGCTATTCCGACTCCTAATGCTGATCCAATTCCTGCCAAGCCGATTGCGAGGGCTGAACCCATTAAAGCAAATGCTACTCCATCAATGAACATAATACGAACGACCTCCCTTGATAGCCCGGTTGTTCTTACCGGATGGTTTTAACTCAATTTAATTAAAATCGTAATGAGGGTAATGATATAACTACTCTTCAGTAAATTTTACATACTTGGTTTTATACTGTAATGGTTGAAAAGGCTTTCCACCATTTTCGTAGAACTTGGTGAAAAATTCCACATAATTTAAACGAGCCGAATGAACAAAAGCCCCCAATCCACTCATAAGAATGTTGAATACAGTGAAACCGACGAAAATAACGATCCAGATAATCCATCCAAAATAAGGCGAAGAGCCGAATAAACCGGCAATTGTTCTTCCCAACATAGCGATGATGGTAGTGGTCAGACCAAGAGCAAAAAGACGGGAGTAAGACAAAACATCACCTAAATACGAAGTAATACCGTAGAGACTGTATAAACCACTAAAGATCCTTAGTATTATGTTTTTCTTACTTCGACCCTGAGTTCCAACTAAGAACAACGCAGTTGCAATGACAAACCAGAGACCAAAGGTCTTTATACTGGGGATCATTGCCATGGCTACAATATAGATCACTATGGACAAAATAAAAAGGAACCAACTTAATTTGTCATATATGGCATCAAGATAATTCTTCCTTTTCCATTCTTTAAAAAAGGCAATAAGTAAACCCACTAAAACCTGAATTATTCCTATAGCGATTGACACTATGATCATCGGAAGTGGATTATTAATAGGATTGATAATCATCAGCTTATTTTTTAAGGTCGTTATAAAACCTAAAAAGGAAGGAAGATAATCGAAGGTATCCCCCATCCAGGAACCAGTGAGAGCTCCAAATATCATTGAGGCTATGCCACCCCAGGCTAACATCCGAAAAAATCGTTTTGAAGAATCGGGCATTTGAATAAAATTAGGCGCCAAAAAACCAATCAAGGCAACAATCAGACCATAAACAGCATCACCCAGACAAATTCCAAAATAGGCAAAGAAAAATATAGCAACAAAAGGCGTAGGATCAATCTCGGTATAGTTTGGTAACCCATAGAGATTGGTTAAAACATCGAAATTTCGTGACCAGGGACCATTTTCCAGAGCAATCGGGACATCTTCTCCTGGATCAGGGTCTCTTTGAGAAATCACCCATTCCTTGCCAATTGACTTCATTCTTTCTTCAATTGCCGGTATCGTTTCTTCAATTGCCCAACCGGTAATCAAACAGACATCGTGGGTTTTGAAAATATGAGCTTCGGAATTTCGTCGTTCTAATTCAGACGCATAATAATCGAGAGTTATTTTTAATTCCGATTCATGCTTTAAGAGAGAAACGGCTTCCTTTTCGACATTAGCTCGTTGTTTTTCAAAATTTTGAATTTTCTTTTTAACTGATTGAATAGCTTCTTTTGGAGTTCCCTCAAAAGCCTGAGGAAGAGAAAGAATACTAATTGATTCCTCAGCGAGAATGTTTTCCACTGGTTCTATCAGGTCTTGATAAATAATGAGAAAAGCAAAACACTTTCTCTCTTTTCCTGAGAATTTTTGAAGAGAAAGTTCCTTGCCAATTTTTTCTAAACGATCTTGAAGCAACGGATACTGGGTTTCATTTATTTCAAGAAGATAACTTTTAACATAGCGAGTTGATCCAATATCTTCTAATGCAATTGGAAGGCTTTCAATTCGATTCAGAAACTCCAACTGAGCATTGAGGCGATTCATCGAAGCACGGATGGTGTTCAGTTGTTCTTCGATAGATTGGCATTTTTTATAGATTTGATTATGGTTAAAAACCTTTTCAAGAAACTCACTTTTCTTAATGGGAATTGGTGTAGGGAAAAAGCTTTCTAAAAAAGGTTGTTTTTCGGTTCGATATTTATTTATAAAATCGAGGCAGTAACGTACCTCGTTGATATTTCGTTCTAAATCTTCTGAATGGAACTCCTCGGGAAGGTCTTCATTTTTAAAGTCTTGGCGGGATGTGATTTGTAAAACTCCCATATCCTGTAGTAAATCAAATGTTTCGTCATGCAGAGATCGATGAATAAGGATCTCTAACTTTTTCATGTTTCTAATTGCCATATTCTTGCCACACCTTTTCCAAAAGATAGTTTACAACCTGAGGTATCCTCTGAGAAATTTCCTTTTGCAGAACTTCAGCATCTTCTTGATAATTCTTGAGGATTTTCTCAACTTCACCTTCGGCTTCTTTGAGCAGACGGTTCTTGATTTCCTCGGCTTTCTTTTCAGCATCGACGAGGGATTGAGCATAATTTTGCTCAATCAACTTCTCGTTCTCAATAAGTATTTGCTGAGCTTGTCTTTGCGCTTCCTTTAACTCTTTTTCTTTCAGTTTTTCGATTTCACGTATTTTATCAAGGTCATTGGCAATCAATCTATATCCCTCCCGGGGAAAATAAACTTGGACTATATTAACANNACCTTCTCTCATCAAGGGAGAAGGAATTTTATTGATGCGTCATTCTAAGGCTTCGCTTTTCAAAGCCTCGAGGATCTCATCAACCCTATCTGTCATTGCGAGACCTCTTTTTTTGATGTCGTGGCAATCTCATGAGTCATCTTTAATTATTTGTAGTATTGAAAAATTGTAGAACTGAGGAGTTGAAAAGGATAAGATTCTAATAATATCTGGTAAAAAACACTGGACTCCCCAGAATGACTGAATAGCTAAATGAGATTGTCACATCGTCCAACCAAAGAACGGTTGGTCTCCTCGCAATGACGGAGCAGTAAAAGCTCAAATCCCCCCTACCCCCTTTTCTAAAGGGGGAGATTGATTTTTGAATATATATATTTTCATCCTCATCTGAGGTTATAACGTTACCTGAGGTTCTATGATAAAATATGAAAGAATAAAAGAATTTTATTTTTATGGAGGGCATTTCATGTCAAAAGCTATTGTCATTTACTACACTCGTTCTGGAACAACCAGAAAAATGGCAGAAACCATATCCGAAGAGCTCCAGAAAAGAGAAATTACCGTTGATTTAGTAACTCCAGACCAGGTTGATATTAAAAAGCTGGTCGATTATGACCTGATCATTCTTGGTACACCGACTTACTATGGAACCATGGCAGCAGAAATTAAAAAGCTTTTGGATGATAGCATCCGCTTGCACGGTCGATTGGATGGCAAGTTGGGTGGTGCTTTTGCTTCGTCGGCTAATGCTGCCGGAGGAAATGAAACTGCAATTCTTTCTATTCTCTCGGCTCTCCTCATTCATGGAATGCTGGTCAAAGGAATGGCAGAAGGAAGCCACTACGGACCAGTTGCTATTAAATCTTTTGATGACCGAGCAGAAAAAGAATGCCGATCCTACGCGAATCAGCTGGCGGATATTTTAAAAGATTAATATCAATAAGGTACATTATTGCTCCGAGGAATTTTCTTCTAAGATAAATTTTCCTAATCCCTTATCGGGTACTACTGGATAGTCACCAGTGAAACAGGCAAAACAAAAGTTCTCTCCTGGTTTGGATAAGCTCTTTTTGAGGCCGTCGATATCGATATAGCGAAGACTATTCAAACCAAGGAATTGTCTAATTTCTTCCTGGTTCATGCGGCAGGCAATGAGCTCTTCCCGGGTTGGAAAATCGATTCCATAGTAGCAGGGGTGGCAGTGAGGGGGTGAAGTGACACGCATGTGAACTTCTTTCACCCCAGCGTTCTTTAGGGTTTTAATTCTTTCTCTTGAGGTGTTTCCTCTTACAATGGAATCTTCAAGAATAATTATTTTTTTCCCTTTTAAAAGACTTTTCAACGGATTTAACTTCAGCTTCACTGCAAGATTACGGTTTTCTCGCCCCGGACGTATAAAAGTCCTTCCAACATAAGGATTTCGAATCATTCCCAATTCAAAAGGAATTTTTGATTTTTCTGAAAATCCTAGTGCAGCATAAATTCCTGAATCGGGGACCGGAATAACCATATCGGCATCATAGTCTTCTCTTTCTGCCAAAACCCATCCCATTTTTTTTCGTGCTAAATAGACACTTTCACCAAAAATGATACTGTCTGGTCGAGCAAAATAAATGAGCTCAAATATACAAAAAGCTTTTCGATGAGAATGGGCATAAAAAACTGATCTTGGACCGTTTTCGTCAATTATCAGCATCTCGCCTGGTTCGATTTCTCGAATGAATTGAGCTCCAATGATATCAAAAGCACAACTTTCCGAACTAATCAGGTAGCCTCCATCTAGCTTTCCTAAAGCCAAAGGTCGAAAACCCCAGGGATCGCGGATGGCAATGATATTTTTTTCACTCATTATTCCCAAGGAAAAAGCTCCTCGGATTTCCCAAAGTGCTTCTTTCACCGCATCTTCAAATCCATCGAAAGAACTTTGGGCAATCAAGTGGAGGATCATTTCAGTATCCATGGTTGATTGAAGAACAGCCCCCTGGTGACCTATTTTTTTCCATAGAGAATTGGTATTAGCAAGATTTCCGTTATGCGCTATAGAGACATTGCCAAAACGACAGTCTCCTATAAAAGGCTGGATGTTTCTCAAGGATGAAGAGCCAGTGGTGGAATAACGAACATGCCCGAGTCCAATAGAACCGGTTAGCTTTTTTAGTATATCTCCTTGAAAAACTTCTGAAACCAGCCCCATTCCTTTGTGTTCTCTAACACCATGTTGGTCAGAAATGACCATTCCAGCACTTTCCTGACCTCGGTGCTGAAGGGAATACAATCCATGAAATATTAATTCAGCAGCATTTTTTACTCCATAGGCGGCAAAAATTCCGCATTTCTCTCCGGTCATAGATTCCTCCATTTAAAGATGGTCATGATTTATTAATCCGCCATCCGATATCTTGGTTTTTTGAAGCCCCGAAAACTCTTCTTTAAATTTGGTGAGAGGTGAATAGTACAAATTTCATCCTCATCATCACCTTCTCCCATCAAGGGAGAAGGAACTCTGAATCGTCATTGCGAGGAACGAAGTGACATGGCAATCTCATGAATTCAATCTCTTTTATTCCTTTCTTTTTAGATAAAAGAAGATTGAGAAGGATTTGTTTTTTCCCAATTATTTCAAACCCCCTAACTTCCTTTGCTAAAGGGGGAAACGATTCCTGGATGAGTATTTTCATCCTTATCTGGTACCAGTTTCCAGTATGGATGTTTATATTGTAAACCCATTGGTGGGTATGATAAATCAAACTCCTATAAAAACTACAAAGTATGGTACCAGGCTTTCCACAAATCCTCTATAGAAACTGAAATCAGTGATTGCTGATTATTATAAATGTTTAGGCTTTCCCTGGTAACTTTGCCAATAACAAAAAAGGGAATAGTTTTCATCCGAGCCATCTTTTCCAGTGTAGCAAAATTTTCCGGTTTACAGGTAATTAGAGCTCGCCCACAGCTTTCTCCAAATAAAAGAGCATCCAAGCGGATATTGGGTAAATTTCCGATGTCAATCAGGCATCCTTTCTTCTCCTGACCACAGATGCACCCTTCGCCGAGAGCACAAGCCAATCCGCCTTCGCTTAGATCAGAAGATGATTGAACTAACCCTTGTCGAACTGCATCGATTAAAAATTCTTGAAGATTTTTTTCAGCCGATAAATCAATTTGTGGAGCCGGTCCAAATTCTTGCTGGTGAATCACACGTAAATATTCACTCCCGCCTATTTCATTGCGGGTTTCACCCAATAAAACGATCACGTCATCAAAATCTTTAAAGGCTGCATTTACCGCTTTTTGAACGTCTTCGATAATACCAATCATGCCGATGGTTGGAGTGGGATGGATAGGACCAGTTGGACTTTCATTGTAAAAAGAAACATTGCCGCTCACAACCGGAAGGTCAAAAAATTTGCAGGCATCGCTTATTCCCTTAATTGCCTCAATAAATTGCCAATAACGATCGGGCTTCTGCGGATTCCCAAAATTCAAACAATCGGTTATACCGGCTGGTTGAGCTCCACAGGCAGCCAAGTTACGAGCTGCTTCAGCAACCGCAATTTGAGAGCCCCGATAAGGATCGAGGTAGCAAAATACTGGATTACAATCAGTGGTAACNNTTAATTTGAACCATGTGATCGTATTGTTCAAAAACCGAATGACGAGAACAGAGGTTGGGAGAAGCCATTAATTTGAGTAATATTTCGTTCCAATTATTGGGCAGAGGAAGATCATTCCAGTCATAATGATTTATCCTTTCAAGATAAGCTGGCTTTTCGGCGGGGGGAGTATAAACCGGTGGTTTAGTTAATTCTTGAGCGGGAATATCAGCAACCATCTTCCCATTGAACTCAATGGTGATATTGTCTCCATCGACTACCTCTCCTACAACCACCGCTTCCAAGCCCCATTTATGAAAAATTTGAAGCACTGAATCCTCGTAACCTCTTTTTACACAGAGAAGCATGCGTTCTTGAGACTCAGACATCATGATTTCCCAGGGTTCCATGGCTTCTTCACGAACCGGAATACGATCCAGATAGATTTTAACCCCACTTTTACCGGCAGCAGCCATTTCACTGGAAGAGCAAGTCAAACCAGCGGCACCCATATCCTTGATTCCAACTAAGAATCCAGTGGCAAGAGCTTCCATAGTTGCTTCAATCAGGCATTTTTCAGTAAAGGGATCACCAATTTGTACGCTGGGGCGTTTCTCATCTTGTTCGCTGAATTCCTGAGAAGCTAAAATACTACACCCTCCTATACCATCCCGTCCGGTTCGGTTCCCAGCATAGATAATAAGATTTCCCTTCCCTTTGGCCCAGGATTTTGCCAATCGATCTTGTGAGGCTATTCCAATACTCATGACGTTAACTAGGCAGTTGCCCTGATAAGAAGGATGAAAATATAGTTCGCCAGCTACGGTTGGAACACCAACGCAATTCCCATAAAAAGCAATTCCGTCTACTACACCTTTAAAAATAAAATTTGAACGAGCGTTATCTAAAGGACCGAAATGGAGAGAATCAAGGCAAGCTATGGGGCGTGCACCGCTCCCAAAAATATCACGAATGATTCCTCCAATACCAGTAGCTGCTCCTTGGCGGGGCTCGACCTGGGAGGGATGATTATGACTTTCCATCTTAAATACCACTGCCTGTCCTTGATAAACAATACCTCCGGCATCTTCACCGACCAGAACCGGAAATTTTCCTTCCCGTGGGAAGAGTTCAAACCAACGGCGAGAATGCGGGTAGCCACAGTGTTCTGACCATTCGACGGAAAACATGGCCAGTTCCGTTGGAGTTGGTGGTCTTTGCAATATGTCAAGTATCCTTTGGTATTCTTCGTCGCGGAGCCCTAACTCACGGGCTACCTGGATTTGTTCGTTATTTTGCATGATGTTTTTCCTCCCACCATTGGATAATCGAGAGAAATATTCTTTTTCCGTCCTGAGAACCCAATACTGCTTCTGATGACCTTTCGGGATGTGGCATCATTCCCAGAACATTTTGGGAAGAAGAAATTATCCCGGCAATTGAGTCAATCGATCCATTCGGGTTGGTTGCATGATTGATTTGACCGTCAATATCACAATAACGAAAAATGATTTGACGATTTTTTTGAAGATTGGATAAAGAAGAATGAGGAATAAAGTAATTTCCCTGATGATGAGCGATAGGAATTGAGATGACTTCTCCCGGGTAAAAGAGCCGGGTAAAAGGCGTATCGGTATTTTCAACTCGCAGGTGAACATGACGACATATGAAATGTCCCTTCTGGTTGGGAAGCAAGGCACCTGGAAGGAGTTGACTTTCGACTAAGATTTGAAATCCATTACAGATCCCGACGACTAATCCTCCCTCTTCGATAAAATTCCGAATTGATTCCATGACCGGTGAAAAACGGGCGA
>MTKZ01012077.1_pt2 | contig 22052 bp, 23 predicted proteins | sample 1042781 | NCBI WGS metagenome assembly MTKZ01 (sample SAMN06212207, study PRJNA360539) | anaerobic digester metagenome | biome: Wastewater treatment plant; material: sludge; isolation source: anaerobic digester fed with sludge from wastewater treatment plant | place: Denmark: WWTP Viborg ... | reverse complement strand
TGACGCTGTTTGCCAATTGGATCATCGCGCCGATCGTGGCCGCTGTGCTGGCAAACCTGTTCCTCAAGGGCTATGAGCAGCTCGTGGTGGCGGTCATCCTGCTGGGTTCCAGCCCCTGCACCGCCATGGTGCTGGTGTGGGGCAGACTGGCCGAGGGCAACCAGGAACAAAATGTCATCACCACAAGCGTGAACACCATCACGATCATGTTCCTGTACGTGCCGGTCGTGTCGCTGCTGACCGGGATACAGAACATCCCCATCAACCGTGTGACCCTGCTTCTCTCCGCCCTGGTCTTCATCGGCGCGCCGTTGGTCATTGGCATCATCAGCAAGGCGCTCATTATCCGCCGAAAAGGTGAAGACTGGTTTCACCAGGTTTACCGCCCCATTGTGGGAAAGGTGGCCACCGCGGCTTTGTTGTTGACCCTGGTGATCCTGTTCTCGCTGAACGGGCAGGTGCTGATCAAGAATTTTAATCTGCTGGGTATGGTCTCGCTGCCGCTGCTGATCGGCTTTGCCGTGGTCGTCGGTATCAACCTGCTGCTCACGCGCCTGTTCCGCCTGCGATACAAGGAGGCCATCATCACCGTGCTGATCGGATCTTCCAGCCACTTTGAAATTGCCATCGCCTCGGCTGTCGCCATCTACGGGGTGGGGTCCCTCGCCGCCCTGGGAACGACCATGGGGCTCTTCTGGGAGGTGCCGATCATGCTGGGTTTGGTGCAGCTGGGCAAGTACCTCAAACGGCGCGGGTTCTGGTCTTCCCAACCGGCAACTGCTGGCGCAGTGGAATCGATAAAACCCTGATGATGTGCTGAATCAATGTTTTATGTGCAACGGAAGGCGGCCTTTTGGCCGCCTTTTTAATAATCCTGCGTGGAATCATCTACCTCCAATCCTGTGAACTACTCGTGTGATGCAAAAGATAAAAAAAACCACGCTCACTATTTACAAAATCCTACTCACTGATCACCCATCACTATACAGATGTAATAAAACAACTAATATATAAATGTAAATAAAAGATGTATAATAAAGATGTAATGAAAAAAGAGAACCTGTACCGCACCCAGGTGCTGCTGGAGCCTGCGCAGTACCGCGAACTGACCGCCCTGGCGGAAGCCGAGGGGATCAGTCTCTCGGCGCTGCTGCGGCGCATTGTGGCGCAGGGGTTGGAGGAACAGCGCCGCCACAAACTGGCGCGCGCCGCCGAAAAATTGCTGGATTTGTATTACTCCGCCGGGGACATCATGGGGTACACTTTACCTGGTGGTGAAGACTTCAACGGCGGGGAAGGGGATGGGGCATGAACCGCGGCGAGCTGTGGCAGATGGCGTTGGACCCGGCTGTGAACGAACCGGAGCGACTGCGCCTGGTGCTCATCCTCTCCAGCGACGCGATGGCCGTGCTGCCGCTGCGGGTGGTGGTACCGCTGGTGGAGTGGCGCGAATCGTTCTCATCCGCGCCGTGGATGGTCAGGATACCGCCCGTGCTCAACAGCGGGTTGAACACGGCCATGGCCGCAGATGCACTGCAGGTGCGATCCGTTTCAACCGCGCGACTGCAGACCTGCCTGGGCAGTTTGCCGGGGCGCGTCACCGATGAAGTGGCCGCGGCGCTGAACGGGATTACGGGAATATAGAGGACAACAGGGGAGCAGCTGGATCAATGAACATCACTGCGAAGTTCGTCTCCATCGACCACGACCGGAAGATCTCAATCAGCCGGGAGGGTAAAACACAGGAGGTAACCAACCTGATCCTCCCAACGGGGGTTGCTTTGGGCACCGCCGGGGCTGAATACCTGCTGCTTGCCCTCGTCACATGCTACAGCAGTAATCTTTACCGTGAGGCCGATAAACGCGGGATTGGCGTCGAACAGCTGGAAGTGGAAGTGGAAGGCCGTTTTGGTGTGGAAGGCGAGCCGGCCAGGAGCATTGTTTACCGCGTCATCCTCATCGCGGATGCCCCGGAACAACAGTTGCGCGAGCTGGTGAATTATGTGGACCGCATGGCGGAGATCCACAACACGCTCCGCCTGGGCTTGCCGGTTACCCTGAACCGCGTGGAGGCGATCACGATTTAACAGCGGGCGCATTGCATAAGGTACCCCACCGCTTCGCCTTGAAATCAATTAATGGATATGCTATAGTAATTTGATCAGCCTGTCCGGGCGGGTTGCCCGCCGTGTGAGAGGAAACAATTATCAGTGACCCTCATGGCATGCGATCAGGCAACCATACTCAACAAGGAGAGAAGATGAACACATCGAGTCTGCTGGATGCGATCAGAGTTGTGAAGGAAAATGAAAGGTTCGCGTCAGCCAGTTACTGGGAGGCGGCGCGGAAGATCCAGCACCCCGCCGGCAAGTTTGTTTTTGAAGAATTGAGCAGGTTCGAGCAGTATCACTACGAGCGTTTGACGAACCTGGAAAGAGCCCTGGAATATGAAGGCCATTTCATCGAATATGAAGGCAAAGAGTTTCCGCTCCCGCCGGCGTTGGAGGTGCCCGCTGTCAAAGATCCCGACCAGAAGGATGTGCTGACGATCATTAACCAGGCCATCGAGCTGGAAGAGAACGCCAAAAAGGTGTATGCCGAACTGGCAGACCAGATCGATGACCCGCAGGGCAAGCAGATGTTCAAACGCCTGGCGGATGAAGAGTACAAGCATTTCATGCTCCTCATCGAGGCTTACTGGTCGGTCAGCTACCTGGGCGACTGGCGCTGGATGCGCTAGATTTTCCTGCTCCGCCGCGACCTGTCTAAATAAATTAATACTGCTATGGATAAGCTGTGAAGCTTACCGCGCCTGCGGCGTTCTCTCCCTTGACGATGAACTTATAGGTGTAGGCTTTGCGGATGATCAGCGAGAAGACCATCGATTCAGCGTCGTTGGCCTGGTAGATCACCTCGCCCTTTTCCCCGCTCACCAGTATGTCCAGACGGCCTGACTCCGCCTCGATGACCACGTCCACGATCGCCCCCTCGCCCAGCGTTATCTCGTGCGCTTTTGTACCATCCAATTCACTGAACGTCAGCGCGAAGTGCGTCTCATCCGAACTTTCTTCCCCTGTGAAGCGCGCCCCGCAGGCGGTGAGCAGCAGGAGCATGGACACGAAGACAATTGAGGTAAAGAAGATTTTTCTCATGGATTGATATCCTGATTGGGAGTGGGGTGCGCCGGAGCGCTGATGTGATTGTATCACCACTGAGACGTCACATTGGCAGGAGTGTTATTTCAAAAACCTTGCCCACGCTTCCGGCAGATATTCCCGCGCCACCACGCGGTAAGCAGGGTGGTACACCCGGTTAAATTCCTCAGAGTGGTGCACCGCCGGGTAACCCGCAGAAGCGACCAGGCTCAAGAAACGCGTGAGGTCGTGCAGGCGCATGTGGATCAGGGAGTGGTCCGCCAATTCGACCGCCTGGATCAGGTAGGCTTTGAGCACCCGCTCATCACCCCTGAACTGGTTGGCAGTTTTCATAAAGGCTTCCAGCAGCGCATCAGGTGATAGACCTTTTTGTACCAGTGGGCGCAGGTGCACGCGCAATACCACACCACCCGGCGCGATCGGGTCCAGCAGCGGTTCATCCGGTCCTTCGCCAAGGTTGGCCAGTTCCTGCTCCAGCCAGGTGCGGGTGGCTTCTCCATCGGTCACCGCGTGCTCGCTGCCCATGGCGGACTGGTGCATCAACTTATAAAGGTCAGGCGCTACCCACCAGGGGTAGCGTTTGGCGTGTTCCAGAACGATCTGTTGAAATGGTGTAAAGATCTTCAAAGGTGCGTCCTTCTAAAATTCGGTGACTTAATCCTTTATGCTTATATGACTCACAACCTAATGATTATTGATCCTCATTCACCGGTCACGATTCACTGCTTTCCACTCTCGATTACCTGCTCTCTAATTCACTACACCATATAACGCAGCGGCAGATCAGGCACCTGTTTGATCAAATTCTGGATGAACTGTTGCTTGCGCGCGGGCAGGTGGCGGTACCACCAGGTGAGACCGAAGATGATCAGTACAATAAGTAGCGCGGTGATGAATGACTTTCTGGCTGAACAACACATACCAACCTCCTTTTACGCTTCGTGTGCATCGATGAGACCCGCGGCAATGTAGCCCGAGGCGATGGTGCTCGGCACGCCCCCGCCCGGGTGGGTGGAGGAACCGACCAGGTAAAGGCCGTTCACACTCTTTGACTTTGTGGCCGGGCGGAACACCGCTTGCGCCGCCAGATCCTGCTGCAGGCAGTAGATGGCGCCCTCCGGCAATAACAGGTCGCGCTCAAAATCCAGCGGGGTGGCGCATTCGGCAAAGATCACCTTGTCCTTTAAACCCGGGATGGCGCTGCGCGACATGCTCTCGATCGTACGCTCAATGTAGCGCGGTTTTTCGGTGTCCCAATCCGTATCCGCCAGGTGATAAAAACCCTGCGGGATCAGGTTGAGCACGTGCTTGCCGAGTGGGGCGAGCGATTTATCGGTGTGGGTCGGCCAGCACATCAGCCCAAACGGACCCTCGTTAAGCCGTCCGGTCAGCAGGTTGTCATAGTAGTAGCGGTTCAATTCCTCCGGCGAAATGGCGATGACTGAATGATGTGCTTCCAGTTCGGGTGATCCATTGAGCGCCAGGTAGATCATCGGCACGGAAAGGGACAGTTTATAACTGCGGATACCGCGCGCCACCATCGAAGGCAGGTATTCCGCACCGATCATATCGAGGTAAAGCGTTTTAGCATTGACGTCTGAAACCACGATCTTCGCGCTGATCTCGCTGCCGTCCGCCAGGCGCACCCCCACGGCGCGCCGTCCTTCCATTAATACCTTGCTCACGCGCGCACCGGTGCGCAATTGCATGCCGTGCAGTTCTCCCACGCGTTGCAGCGCCTCTGGGATGCGGATCATCCCGCCGCGCGGATAATAGATGCCCACGTGCTCGCTGTACGGAACCATGGCATAAGGGCCGGGCACCAGGTTGGGCGGCAGCCCGAAGTACAGCGCCTGGTAGGCCATCATCTTCAGCACCTTCTCGTCCTTGAAGTAGCGCTCCAGGATATCCTGGTAGGAGGAGAGGAACACCGGCATGTATTTAAGGAAGCGCGGATTCTTTTTGATGATCGCGCCCATGTCCCCCAGGCTCGCGGCGGGCATCTGGAAGAAGGTATCCAGCGTTACCTTCATCAGGTCATCAGCGAAGACGCAAAACTCGTTCCAGCGCGCTCCGTCTTCAGGAGAGATCGCTGAAATGATGTTGCCGGTCTCTTCCACTGAAAGGGGAGCGGTGACGCGCTCACCATCCGGGTAGATAAAAGACATGATCGGGTCGCAGGCGATGAGGTCCACCTCTTTTTGCAAGGTGGTGCCCAGCTGCTCGAACACACGCTCGATGGGTTCAATGATCTCGACGATAGAAGCGCCGACGTCGAAGCGGTAGCCCTCCCGCTCAAAGGTGGAGCAGCAGCCGCCGATCGACTTGCTCTGCTCCAGCACCAGCACACGCCGCCCCTGCGCGGCGAGCAGCGCGCCGGCGGATAATCCTCCCAGCCCCGCGCCGATGACCACTACATCATAATCCGGCATTATTCCCTCCAGTTGTGAAACTATGAGCGAAACAAATTCCCCTGTATGTACTATATAGTAGTGATTTCGTCTTTCGATTTCAAGGGGGTAGGAAAAGTTCCCGCCACAGATATCGCAAAAAACACACAAAAACGCTTACAAGTATGATCCTAGGATTTTTATACTCCCAGTAAAATCCACTTTGAATAGAAAAAGACTATCACTGTTTCCATTTTCTTGATTCTTCTGTGCGATTTGTGTGATCTGTGGTTAAAGTATTCCCATGGTTTTTGGGGTATCTTTTTTGCCTCTCATATATAATTAATCCATACCTTATGGAATGATCACTGCACGGCACCGGGCAATAAACCGATCCGTGTTGTCGCGGCGGTGTTTTCCCGGAAGCATCCGGTCTCAGGCGCTAGAAACGAGGTTGACATGCACCAGTTGATTACCCGCGTGGTGGGGGTGGGCAACCGCAATTCAGACGGGTCCTCCCGTCAGAGCATTCTTAAAAAGCTGGCTCACCCCGGTGGCGAGGTGATCCTGAACCATGTCCGATCCGAAGAGGGCGACCTCAGCACCATTGAGGTGCTGCTGCCGGGTGGGGAAGGCAAGAAACCCTACTGCGTCGGCTTTTTACCCGGACGCATTGGTGAAAAGATCGCCCGCCACCTCGACGCCGGTCACACGGTGAGCGCGGTGATCATTGAACAGCCCGCTGAACCGGATTCCACGCTGGCCGCCTTACATATAAAGATCACTTTCTAAACACGAGGAGTAGAGGTTGATTGTAGGGGTCGAGTACCTCTCGCTTCGCTCGGGTACGCCTAGACCACGGCGCCGCTCGACCACTACTGCAATGATGGATCGGAGATTGCCGCGCCGTACACGTGGAGCGAACACTGCTCCAGGGCAGGCAAAACGCGGCTCTCAATGACAAAAAGTTATGCCAGACATTTTATGCCTGGTAAGTCTTCCGGAGTATCGGTAGGGGAGGTTCAAGAACCTCCCCTACGTCTGAAAACCCCTAGCATTCCAGTTACATATAGGTTTCTTTTTGCGAAGGGGATGATGATTGTAGGGGTCGAGTACCTCTCGCTTCGCTCGGGTACGCCTAGACCACGGCGTCGCTTGACCCCTGCCAGATCCATTTCGTGGTAATTCATGAAATTCGTGGACATTTATTGATGCCCCATATGGTAAATGGCTTTCACGCCAGTCGGGTTACCTTACGCTATAATTACGCAAAATCTTAAGTTAAGGCAGTTCTGCTATGGTCGCCTTCCTTTCCACGTTTCCACCCGTCATCCAGGCGCTCTTCGCCACTCTGTTCACCTGGGCGGTCACCGCCCTTGGTGCGGCTTTTGTTTTCGTGAACAAAACCCTCTCACGGAAACTGCTCGTTTCGATGCTGGGTTTCGCCGCGGGAGTGATGATTGCCGCCTCCTTCTTCTCACTGCTTCTGCCCGCCATCGACATGGCCGAGGCCAGCGGCACACCCGGCTGGCTGCCCGCGGTGGTCGGTTTTCTCGCTGGTGGCGCGTTCCTCTACCTGGTGGATAAGCTGCTGCCGCACCTTCACCCCGGGCTCGCCACTGACCAGTCGGAGGGCATCAAAACGCACTGGCAGCGCTCAGTGCTGCTGGTATTAGCGATCACGCTGCATAACTTCCCGGAGGGACTGGCTGTAGGCGTCGCGTTCGGCGCGGTCGCCGCGGGTATCCCATCCGCCAGCTTAACCTCCGCCATCGCCCTTGCCATCGGCATCGGGCTGCAAAACTTCCCTGAAGGCATGGCGGTCTCCATGCCCTTGCGCGGCGAGGGGATCTCTAGCCGCAAGGCTTTCATGCTCGGACAGGCCTCCGGTCTGGTGGAACCCATCGCCGGGGTGCTTGGCGCGCTGGCGGTTATCACCATGCGGAGCATCCTGCCCTACGCGCTCAGTTTCGCCGCCGGGGCGATGATATACGTGGTCGTTGAGGAGCTGATCCCCGAGAGCCAGCGCGGTGAAAGCACGGATATCGCCACGCTGGGCGCGATGTTGGGCTTCGCCGCGATGACCTTCCTCGATGTGGCGCTCGGGTAAACGCTGAATTTTTTTCCTCAGGAGATACTGATGCGAGAAGAGATCCTTGGCAAACTCAACGCCTACATCGCCGCGCAGATCCTGCGCGACCCCGCGAAAACACTGGCAGGCGATGAACCCCTGATCTCCAGCGGCATTATCGATTCCTTCAACCTGGTGGACCTGGCGATCTTCGCGGAAGACACTTTCGGCGTGCACCTGTATGATATGGAGCTCAACGCAGACCACTTCGACACGCTTGATCAGCTATCTGACCTGATCCTGGCGCGCCTGGGCTGAACGGTTTCATCCACGCTAACCCAAAACCTATACCAAAAGTAAACCATCACGCCTCGACTGGCTGTTATTCTCTATAAACAAGAGGTGGTTTTTGTGCCCCCTGGTATCCAGGTGATCAACACAAGAGCCGGTGTTATAATCAATTAGGAGGTATAGGATGAATAAGACCATAATTATTCTAATCATTATCACCATCGCGCTCGCCGCCGGGGTGGGGGGCGCGTACGCGGTGAGCAGGGTGATCACCAGCAGCCAGGCTTTGAATACCGGAACATTCGAGAATTGCCAGATAGGGCAGCCAGGCCTGCGGTGTGAGATACCCGGGGTGCAGTCATTCCCCCGTTGTGGAGGCGATTCAGACGGCTACCCTGGCGGCCAGCCGGGAACAGGCTGTCAGCGGTCTGCTGACCGCGGCTGGATGGGACCCGGTATGATGGGACCTGGTATGATGGGAAGGGGCAGGTACTCTCCAGATATTACTCAACAGGGGGAACGCATCTCCATTGATGAGGCTGCGGCATACGCAGAAGAATACGTTTCGCAGCTTGATGCAGATCTCAAAGTGGTCGAGGTGATGGAGTTTTCGCAGAATTTTTACGTTGTTGTGGTCGAAGGTGACACGGAAATGGGAGCGATGGAGCTGTTGATCGACCCGCAAAGCGGCAGAGTAAGCACCGAGATCGGTCCCAACCACATGTGGAATTCGAAGTACGGACGCATGAGATGGAGCGTGGATGACACAGTATCAAACACGGTTTCTATGGAAGAGGCGGTCAAGCTCGCCCAGGCGGCCCTGGATGCTGAATTTAAAGGGGCAGTGGTAGAGCCGGACGGGATCGAATTTTACGGGTACTATAGTTTTGACTACAAAATTGATGATCAGGTGGCCGGGATGTTATCGGTGAATGGAACTTCAGGGCAGGTTTGGTTTCATAACTGGCACGGAACGTTTATTGCTGAAAAGGAGATGGAGGAATGAATAAAACACTTAAATGGATCCTGATCGGACTGGCGATTGCCCTGGGCGTTTTCATCATTGCCCTTCCAGTGTTTGTTCTCGCTCAACGTGCCGGTAACCTGGCTGACTTCAGGCAGGGGATGATGCCCTTTCGCGATGGGTACCACATGCCATTCCGCTCCGGGTTGATGATGATCCCGCTGATGGGTCTGTTCGGTTTATTCCGTGTGGCGCTGCCGCTGGTGGTGATCGGTTTCGCCGTTTACGGCGTCGTAGCGCTGGTGCGCGGCCGGAAACCCGCAGTAGGCACAGCCGCCCAAACGGTGCCCCCGCTTCCTGTGGTTCCTGATACTGAGCGCAACTGCGCGGCTTGCGGCAAACCGCTGCGCGGCGAGGGAGAGTTCTGCCCGTTTTGCGGCGCGAAGCGATGACCAACGGATAATAAGTATCAGCATCCCCTCCACCCGGAGGGGTTTACAAAAATTTAAATTAAATATGCTAATTATTTGTATAATAAATCCAAAGTTAGCCAATACTCGTTTTTAACTATCTACTAGAAATGGCAAATAATGGCTCATTACAATAATATGTGTTTTATCTAAAAAAAACAGAAAAGGGGAGGAAAAATGAAATCAGTTGGGGCAATGATACTCGTTTTCGGCGTTGTTTTATCCTTTGTTTCGTTAGTTTCTTGTTCACCAAGTGGTCTATTTGGTGATGTGCCCAATATTGACCTAGATACTTTACCCACAGAAAAAGTAATAGACCCACAGTCATCACCGGTAAGTGTTGTTCAGTCTGCAATAAAAGCAAGAGCAGAGGGTGACCAGGAAAGTTTCAATTCAATGGTAATTGATGATCGGGAGTTTCTTTGGGAGAAAATAAAGAAATGTGAAGGAAAGAATCCAAAATTTGAATATGTTGAGGGGACACTGTCATATATGGGGCAAACTTACATCACAGTTGAAATATTTGATGGAAAATCAGAAAATGGAGGGTTCGCAGTAAAAAAGATAGGTAGTAAATGGTATCTAGAAGATTGGCTTGGTGAGGTATATTGTTCTGATTGAAACTAAGGTTTTAGTAAAAAGCAACAAATTGAATAGTCAAAAGTGATTTGTGGCCATTAACGGACTGTGTGCCTACCAAAGTTCTGTTCGGTCTGTTTTTAATTTGTTAAACATTGATTTTATTGAATAAATTTTGTTACCAGTTTTTGGTCTGGTTTATAATGGTTTTTTACCGACTTCTAACTGAGGAGATATTTTTCATGGACATTCGCGATCAGAAACTGGCCCAACTTATCACAAACTACTCGGTCAATGTGCAGCCCGGAGACAAGGTCGTCATCCGCGGCGGAGTGGCTGGCGAGCCGTTGATCAAGGAGTTGTACAAAGCGGTTCTGGAAGCTGGCGGGCACCCCATACTTTGGACCGAGTTCTCATGGGAAGCGGAGATCATTCTCGGGCGTGGCAGCGAGGAACAATACACCTACATCCATAAACCGATCGAACAGTTCTACGGAAATTACGACCGCCTGATCCGCGTGATCTGCGAAGACAACACCAAGAACCTGAATGGCATATCGTCCGATGTGTACACCCGCTTCACGCAGTCACGCGGACCACTGATGAACACCTACATGGACCGCACTGCCCGTGGCGAGCTGCGCTGGGCGCTCACCCTCTATCCCACCAACGCCTACGCCCAGGACGCTGACATGTCACTGGATGATTACGCCGACTTTGTGTACCAGGCCTGTATGCCAGATATGAACGACCCGGTGGGTTACTGGCAGGGCGTTTCAGAGCGCCAGGCGCGCATCGTCAACTGGCTGAAAGGAAAAAAGAATGTGCATCTGCTGGGCAAGGGTACTGACCTGCGCCTTAGTATCGAGGACCGCGCTTTCATTAACTGCGACTGCCGCGTGAACATTCCCGACGGAGAGATCTTCACCGGCCCGGTGGAGGACAGCATGGAAGGGCATGTCACTTTCTCCTATCCTACCATTTACCATGGACGCGAGGTCACCGGTGTGCAGCTGGAGTTCAAAAAAGGCCGCGTGGTCAAGGCTTCCGCTGAAAAGAACGAGGAATTCCTGCTAAAGACCATTGACACTGACGAAGGCGCGCGCGGGGTGGGCGAGTTCGCCATTGGCACCAACGAAGGCATCCAGCGCTTTACCCGCCAGATCCTCTTCGATGAAAAGATCGGCGGCTCCTTCCACATGGCGCTCGGCAAAGGTTACCCAGAGTCCGGCAGCGTGGCGGATTCCGCCATCCACTGGGACATGATCTGCGACCTGCGCGACGGGGGTCAGATCTGGGTGGATGACCAGCTGCTTTATGAGAATGGCAAATTCGTCATCGAAGGATAAAGAACAACCAGGTATAGAGCATGGAGTCGAAAGACTCCATGCTTTTTAATTCAGCCAGGTTGGTTTATTGCGAGGGACCGCTCATTGCCATGGGCGGAATGGCGGACATATCCATGTAAAAGATCTCCCACAGGTGGCCGTCCAGGTCGGCGAATCCGCGCTGGTACATCCAGCCCTCGTCCATGGTCATGGTCTCAGTGGCGCTTGCAGCGAGCGCCTTCTCAAGCATTTTGTCCACATCCGCGCGGCTTTCCATCGTCAGCGAGAGGATCACTTCTGTTGACCTGGTGGCGTCAACGAGTTCCTTTGTCGTAAAATTCTTGAAGAAATCGGTACACAGCAGCATGGCGTAAATGTCATCGCTGATGACCAGGCAGGCGGCGTTTTCATCGGTGAATTGCGGGTTAAAGGTAAACCCGAGCTTTTTGAAGAACTCCATACTGTGTTTCAACTCTTTTACCGGCAGATTAACAAATATCTTTTTGCTCATCATTAATCTCCTTTCTGCATCGATTATATTATACAAATTAGATAAATATTATCCTAAAATATAGGAAACACAGGAGGGACGAAAAGGGGCGTATCAGGCATATATCTTGCACCTGATATTTGTTGATAAAAGTCAGAGGTGAGGTGTGCCATGTTAAAATCCAAACTCAAATCGCTGTTTCACCCCCATAAAAAGTGGGTTAGGATCGCCCTGATCGTGCTTGGCGTGATCGTGCTGATCGCTATCCTGGCGCTGGCTGGTTCCATGTTCCTGCCGGATAAGGCCAAGCCCGCGACCGGTGAACCTGTGGTTCAGGTGCCATTCCTCGATGCGCTCAAGGATAAGATTGACCAGGGCGCGGTCAAGCCTGTGGAGCAGGGGGCAGAGCCTTCTGCCACAACCGAGCCGCAATTTGAGGGTCCTAAATCTCTGACCGATCCGCGTGAAATCAAGCTCGCTGATCAGATCAAGGCGAAGGCTGCCGGGCGACAGGATATCCTGGCTTTCGTTATCTATGACGTGGCCGTGGACCGGGTCGACTTTTCCAAGGATGGCAAAACGGCGCTGGTTTGGATCTCGCTGGTGGATAAAGAGACCGGGTTGGTGCAGCCGGGTGAACCGGGGTTGGTCATCGCCACTGAGAAGAAGGACCCCACCAAGCCGTGGAAGTTGATCTTCCAGGCGGATAATGAGTTTGGCGCCGCGCTGGCTGGCCTGCCCAAAAAACTGATCTCCGATGACCAAAAAGCCCAGTACCGACCAACCGAGCAGAAATTACAAAAAGACACCACCGTCTTCACCGGCTACCGCCTGCCCTGGAAGAAAGGTGAAACAGTGCGCCTTACAGGCAGCATCGGGCATGTGTACACCTATAAATCCTGCCCGTCCTCCTGCCTTTACGCGTTTGATTTCGCCAATGGCACCATGTTCGATGTGGTTGCCGCCAGGCAGGGTACCGTCAAGTATGTGGTATGGAAGTATGAAAATGGCGATCCGAAAAACGCCAATTATATCGTGCTGGAGGATACCAGCACCACCCCCACCACCTACCAGGTCTATCTCCACCTGGCCAAAGACAGCATCCCCGCCGCGCTGCGCAAGGAAGGCGCGAAGGTGGTGCAGGGGCAGTTCCTGGGCAAGGCGGATGATACCGGGTACAGCACCGGTCATCACCTGCACTTCCATGTGCACACCAACCCTGAATCCTACTGGGGCAAGTCGGTCGATATTGTTTTTGACGATGTGACCGTCAATGGCGGACGCCCGCGCCTGTGCTCAGAGACCAGCGCTTACCCGCAACTGGGCAAAGAGTGCATGCCGGAGAATAAGTATGTCTCCAATAATGGCGACACCGAATCCCCCACCGCGGGCATCACCAGCCCGGACCCCGGCACAAAGATCAAGGCACCAACCGTCAATATCAGCGGTTGGATGAAGGATGACACGGGAGTGGCTTCCGGTCAGTTGTATTACAAAGTGGGCAATGGCAAGTGGGAGCCGATCGGCAAGCCCGTCAAGAAAGGCGAATTCTCCCGTTCCATCGACCTGTGCGCTGCCGGGATTCCAGATGGCGAATTTTCGCTTGCGCTGGAAGTGACCGACCAGGCGGGCAACGTTTCCAAACTGCAGGGAAAGCAGGAGTTTGAAAAGAAGTACGAGTGCCCAGTTGAGCCCGTCACCTGCAAACCCGCCGCCGATGAGGTTTCGCTGCATTCCGAGGTGAACTTCGGAGGTGAGTGCCAGGTGTTGAATATGGGCGATTACCCCAGCATGGATAAAATGCCCGCGGTCAAAGCCGACCAGGCGCTTTCCATCCAGGTGGGCGCTGATGTGACCGCGCTGTTATATCCGGATGCCGATTTTACCGGTACGGTGGAGGTTTTCCAGGATGGCGACAATAACCTGGGCAATAACCCCATCGGAGCGGCCAATGTTGGCTCGCTTCGCGTGATCCAGCGCGTCCTCACGCCCATTCCGGCGGTCATCACCCTGCCCGAAGCCATCACCAATGCCACTGACCTTACCATTAACTGGACCACCGGGGCGGGCGTTGAATCCAAAGCCACCCTGATCGGACCGGATAATTACACGAACGGACTGGACTGGCAGACCGGCAACAGCTGGAATGTGGGTAAACTTGAAAAAGGCAAATACACCCTCACTGTCGAAGCACGTAACAGCGTGGGTGTGGCCAGCACTACCCAGGAGTTTTCCGTCAGCAGGCAGGCGGTGGCTCCTGAATCACACATGGAAATTCTGCCGCAGGGCAGCCGCACCACTTCCATCCGGCTTTCGTGGGTGGTCGATGCGCGCGCCGCCGAGGTGGAACGTTTTGACCTGCAGTGGCGCGAAGCCAAGGGCGAGTGGGTCAATTGGTCTGAACCGCTCGATGGCAAGGCGCGCGAAGTGAACTTCTGGGCTGTGCCGGATAAATTGTACGAGTTCCGCCTGCGCGCGGTGAGCAAGAATGGAGAAGCTGAAGCCTTCACCGGCAAACCTGAGGTCTCGACCTATGTACTGCCTGATTGCGCGGATGACCCGTTCGAGGGGGAAGGCACCGGTGATGACAAGCGCGCTAGCGCTCCGGTGGTGAAGTACGGCGATGTTCAGACCCACAACTGGTGTCAGCTGGGTGATGTGGACTGGGTGGTGTTCGAAGCGGCCGCGGGCGACCCCGTGACGTTGCGCGTTGACCCCATCGGCGCGGCATCGGCAGCCAACCTCAAGCTCTTCAGCGCTGGCTCTGATGAGCCATTGGCTGAGGCGAAGGCCGCGAACGCGGATAGTGTGACAATTCTCTCCTGGACCGCCCCGGCAGATGGCGCGTACGCCCTCAAGATCGCCCCGGCCGAGGATAAGATCGCCGGAGAAGACGCCACGTACGAGTTCTCCATTCAGAAGCGCAGCACCATTAAAGCTTCGTGGTTCATGGTGCTGGCCGGTGTGGTCAGCCTCATGTTGGGCGGCGGGTTCTTCGCGCATCGCCGGGTTCAGGCCAAGAAAATGGCCAAGGGCGTGGGCTGGTAGAAAAAGAAAACGCTGAATCTTTGTTGGGGCGTATTGCAATACGCCCCAACTGTTATGAATACGCTCAATTCTTGACTTTCCCCTCTCCGGCATGCTATAGTCTTATTGCATTTGAAAAAAAGAGGTGCAGTTATGACAGTGATCACCTTATTATCAGATTTCGGGAACAAAGACGGCTTTGTCGGAACGATGAAGGGCGTCATCTGGGGCATCTGCCCCACCGCGCAGATCGCCGACATCAGCCATGCAATCTCCCCGCAAGATGTGCTGGAAGGCGCCATTACCCTGTCGCGCGCGGCGCCATTCTTCGCGGCGGGCACGGTGCATATCGCAGTTGTCGACCCAGGTGTGGGAACCAGCCGGCGACCCATGGCGGCGCAGCTGGGCGGTCAGTACTTTGTGGGTCCCGATAACGGCATCTTCACCCCGCTCATCGAAGCCGCCCGCGCTGCCGGGCAGGAGACACACTTCGTAGCGCTTGACCAGCCGCGCTACTGGCTGCAGGACATCAGCCGCACCTTCCACGGAAGAGATATCTTCGCCCCGGTCGGCGCGCACCTGGCCGCCGGAGTTGCGCTGGATGAGTTGGGCACGCCTTTCTCCAACCCGGTGCTGCTGCCGCTTTCCAAACCTATCCGCACACCGGATGGCTTCAACGCGCACATCGCAGCGATCGATGTTTTCGGCAATTGCGCCACCGACCTGCCCTGGCCGGAGGTGGCCGGCCGACATTTGTTGATCCGCATCAAGCATTACGTCATCCGCGGGCTTTCCCCCTCCTACGGGCATCACCAACCGGGCGAACTGATTGCGCTGGTGGACAGCGAAGAACGTATCGAGGTGGCGGTTGTGAACGGCAGCGCCGCGAAGATGCTTGGCGCGCGGGTGGGTGACCCGGTCGAAATCCTTTTTATCGCTGAAGAATAATTCACTCGCTTCAACGAAACCACGCGAATACGAAGGTGTTATAAAATCAGGACATTGACAAATGCTCGCTTTTTTCGTATTGTCTTTATATGACAGTATGATGAAGAAAAATCAATATGGAGGAGAACAATGAAAGGACTTTTTAAAGTAACAACCAGAACGATCGTCGCCGCGGGTCTTGGGGCTGCACTCTTCGCGCTTCTGTTCATGTTCGTGAAGATCCCCTCTCCTGTTCCCGGCACCTACATCCAGACCGCTTACGGGCTGGCCGGTTTCTTCGGCGTCCTGTTCGGACCCATCGCGGCCGGTTTGATGTCTTTCATCGGACACGCCATCAGCGACGCGGTGCAGTATGGTTCCCCCTGGTGGAGCTGGGTGATCTCCAGCGGTGTGGCCGGCTTCATCTACGGTTTTGCTTTCAAGCGCACCCGTGTTGAGGAAGGNNTGGATCTTCCTGGCTCCGGTGTTGGATATCGTCATTTACGCTGAACCGGCGAACAAGGTGTTCGCCCAGGGTTTGATGGCTTTTGCCTCCAATTCGGTTGTCGCCGGTGTGGTTGGAACCCTGCTTCTGCTGGCGTACGCTGCCACCCGCACCCGCAAGGGCAGCCTCAGCAAGAAAAGCTAGTTTTAATAATTTTCGGAAATCGCATGGATGGCAGGTAAATGACACTGCCATCCATCATGCTGTCTGCGACTGGCGTATCCTCACCGGATCAGGTAATTACAGGTATACTTGTCGCTGTGCCCGTTCGTACCAATTAGTGATCGTCCCATCTCCCTCAAGAGGAACGCGCCGGTCATCCACCCCGTTGTTCCCGCGCCTGTGGTAAAACATGGAAAAAGAACCCATCATTGATTTTACGGATTTCACCTTCCAGTACTATTCACAGGCTGAACCCACCCTGTACAACATCAATCTGAAGATCTACCCCGGTGAAAAGATCCTTATCGTCGGTCCCAGCGGCAGCGGCAAGAGCACGCTCGGACACTGCCTTAACGGGCTGATCCCCTTTTATTACAAAGGAAATGTGGAAGGCTCCCTGAAGATCGAGGGGACTGAGACCCGGGAATTGGATATTTTCAAGCTCTCCAAGATCATCGGCACCGTGCTGCAGGATTCAGACGGGCAGTTTGTGGGGCTCACCGTGGGGGAGGACATCGCCTTTGCCATGGAGAACGACTGTGTGCCGCACGATGAGATGCACACCCGCGTGGACCGCGTGGCGGCGATGGTGGATATCGCGCATGTCAAAAATTTGTCCCCGTACGAACTCTCCGGCGGGCAGAAGCAGCGCACTTCACTGGCGGGGGTTTTGATCGACGATGTGGACATCCTGCTCTTTGACGAGCCGCTCGCCAACCTTGACCCTGCCACCGGCAAGACCGCCATCGAGATCATCGATGACATTCACAAGCAGATGGGCAAGACCATCATCATTATTGAACACAGGCTTGAAGATGTGCTGCACCGTGATGTGGACCGCGTGATCGTGATCAACGAAGGGCGCATCATCGCAGATATGAACGCGCATGACCTGGTCAGCTCCGATGTCCTTAAAGAGAACGGCATCCGCGAACCGCTTTACGTCACCGCGCTGAAATATGCCAATGTCCGCGTGACCCCGCAGATGAAACCCGGGCATATCTGGAGCCTGGACACCAGCGCGGTCAACGAAGCGCTGCGCAGCTGGAATCGCTCGGTGCAAACCCCGATGGAAGCGCCGCCCCGGCCGCCCCTGCTCACAATCGACCATTTGTCATTCTCTTATGACGGCGTGCGTCCGACCCTGAGCGATATCAATTTTGAGGTTACGGAAGGGGAGATGGTCTCCATCGTCGGCAAGAACGGCGCGGGTAAATCTACGCTGGCCAAGCTAATGTGCGGTTTTGAAAAGGTGGATAAAGGGGCAATCCTTTACAAAGGGGAGGATATCCGCAAGCAGTCGATCAAAGAACGCGCGGAATTCATCGGGTTCGTGATGCAGAATCCCAACCAGATGATCTCCAAGAACCTCATTTTCGACGAGGTGGCGCTCGGGTTGCGGCTGCGCGGCGTGGCTGAAGAGGAGATCAAGCAGCGCGTCGAGAAAGTGCTGGAAATCTGCGGGCTGGCTCCCTTCATTGAATGGCCGATTTCCGCGCTGAGCTACGGGCAGAAAAAGCGCGTCACAATCGCCTCGATCCTGGTGCTCAGGCCTAACATTCTCATCCTGGATGAACCCACAGCCGGGCAGGATTACCGCCATTACAGCGAGATCATGGAGTTCCTTCGTCATATCAATGAAACAGGCGTCAGCATCATCCTCATCACGCACGACATGCACCTGATGCTGGAATATACCCCGCGTGCCATAGTGCTCTCAGAAGGCAAACTCATCACCGATACGCAAGCCTCCGTGGTGCTGACCGACCAGTATGTCATCGAGAAGGCCAACCTGAAGGAAACCTCGCTCTTCCAGCTCGCGCAGCTGGCGGGCATCCCGGATGGCACGCAATTCGTGCAGCACTTCATTGATTATGAAAGGGTTGTTGTCAAATGAAGACAAAACTCTTTTCATACAACTATGAAAACACATTCATCCACAACCTTTCCGGTTTGATCAAGTTCATCTGCTTCCTGCTGCTCACCTTCGCCACCATGTACACCTACGATATCCGCGTCATCCTGGGCATGCTGGTCTTCTCTTTGATCATCCTGCGCATCTCGAAGATCAAGTTCAGCCAGATCAAAGTGATGCTTATTTACGTGGTGATCTTTATTCTGATCAATGGCATCTTCACGTTTTTCTTCGCCCCGGAACATGGAACTACCCTCTACAACACGCGTCACCCGATCGCCAATCTCTGGGCTGACAAGGCATTGACGCAGGAGCAGATCCTCTACCAGGTCACGCTGGCGTTCAAGTATCTCTCGGTGGTGCCGCTGGGGATCATCTTTCTGCTCACCACCAACCCGAGCGAGTTTGCCTCTTCGGTGACCGCGGTGGGCGTGCCTTACAAAGCGTCCTTCGCCATCTCGTTGACCCTGCGCTACTTCCCGGATATTTTGCGCGTTTACAACGATATCAGCCAGGCGCAACAGGCGCGCGGCCTGGAAATGTCGGGCAAGGCAAAGACGAAGGAGCGCCTCAAAAATTCATTGATGATCATCATCCCGTTGATCTTCTCCACTCTGGAGCGCATCGAAGTGGTGACCAACGCCATGGACCTGCGCGGGTTCGGCAAGGAGAAGCGCCGCACCTGGTACTGCGTGCAAAAGCTACGCCGCGCGGATTATTACGCCCTGGCGGTGTCGATCGTGGTTACCCTGGCCGTTGCGGCTGTGGCGGCGTTCATCAACCACGGACGCTACTTTAATCCATTCATCTGAGCTAAAAAATCCTTTATAATAATTGTCACAAGGGGATTGATAACCTTTGACAGGCTTTTTGGATCAGTCCCCGCATACTGTGCCTGAACACCGTGCAGTGTGTTCAACGTAACACGACTTTCCTGAATTAATTCCATTGCATGGAAATTATTGGTGGTTTTTCTCTCCGCAGTACGCCAGAGAGAACGGGTTAATTCAAACAGATGGAGGTAAATGTGACCAAGACCGTCGTAGCCGCAGCATTGGGGGAGTGTGTGCATGTTGCCGGCGTGATGAACTTCCTGCGCCTGGCGGAAGCCAATGGCTGGCGCACGGTATTCCTGGGTCCGGCGGTGCCGGTTGACGAGGTGGTCAAAGCCGCGCAGCGCGAGAAGGCTGACCTGGTGGGGGTTTCCTACCGCCTCACCCCTGAGACCGGAGAGCGGCTTCTGGCGGAATTCGCCGAGGCCGCTGATGAGCTGCGCAGTGGGGGAGTGAGATTCTATTTTGCAGGAACACCGCCGGTGGCGGAGCGCGCACGCGCCATGGGATTCTTTTCCAACGTGTTTGACGGCAGTGAAGAGGTGGAGGAGGTGATCAACTCCCTCAAAGACGCCCCCGCGGATGGCGCCGTAAGCGCCTACTGGCCGGAAACCGCGCTGGAGCGCATGCGCTGGAAAGCCCCTTACCCCATCCTGCGCCACCATTTTGGCCTGCCAACCATGCAAGACACCATCGCCGGCATACAACAGATCGCTGAAGCGCGCGTGCTGGATGTGATCTCACTTGGGGTCGACCAGGACGCGCAGGAGAACTTCTTCCACCCGGAGCGCCAGAACCCGCGCAAGTTCGGGGCGGGCGGGGTGCCCGTGCGCTCGGCTGAGGATTACCGAGCGCTCTACGCCGCCAGCCGCCGTGGCAATTACCCCCTGCTGCGCACGTATTCGGGCACTGATGATTTCATCCGCCAGGCTGAAGTGTTCGTCGAGACGATCCACAACGCCTGGTGCGCCATCCCGCTCTTCTGGTTCAACCGCATGGACGGGCGCGGTCCTTGGGACCTGGCCGGATCGATCCGCGAGCACCAGCGAGTGATGGCGTGGTACGGCGAGCGCGGCATCCCCGTGGAATTGAACGAGGCGCACCACTGGGGCATGCGCGACGCGCCGGATGTGGTGTGTGTGGTTGCCGCTTACCTCGCCGCGTACAACGCCAAAGCCTGCGGGGTGAAAGATTACATCGCCCAGTTGATGTTCAACAGCCCGCCCGGTTTGAGCGACGCCATGGACCTGGCCAAAATGGCTGCCATGCTGCGCCTCATCGCCCCGCTGGAGGATGAGCATTTTCACATATGGCGCCAGACGCGCACCGGACTGCTCAGTTACCCGCTGCAGCCGGATGCCGCCCGCGCGCACTTATCCGCCAGCATCTATTTGCAGATGGCTGTACGCCCGCACATCGTGCATATCGTCGGGCATACCGAGGCTGACCACGCCGCCACGGCACAGGATGTCATCGCCGCTGCACGCATGGCGCGGCGAGCGATCGACAACGCCCTGCGCGGCGCCCCGGACGTGCTGGCTGATCCCGCGGTGCAACAGCGCATTGATACACTTGTGCGTGAAGCCGATGTCACGCTGGATGCCATCCGGGCCTTGGGACAGGGTCGGCAGACAGATCCATTAACCGACGCGGACGTGCTGGCGGGGGCGGTACAACGCGGCATCCTCGATGCGCCGCACCTGCGCAACAACCCGTTTGCATGCGGAGAGATCCGCACAGCGATCCTCAACGGCGCTTGTGTCGCCGTGGATGTAGGTGGGCGGGAACTCAACGAACATGACAGACTGCAAACCCTGCTGACAAAGAAGGAGAGTGGAACATGACCAGTAAAACGAGATTTACCGTGATCGGTGCCGGGCACGGGGGCAAGGCTATGGCGGCCCACCTGGCGTTGATGGGCTTCACCACCAAACTTTACAACCGTTCCATGGACCACATCGCGGCCATCCGCGAACTGGGCGGCATCGACCTGGTGGGGTTTAATGGTGAGGCACGCGATTTTGGCAAACTTGCCCTGGTGACCGATAACATCGAGGAAGCCCTGCAGGATACCGACATGATCATGGTGGTCATCCCGTCCTCGGCGCACGCCGAGGTTGCCAGGAGCATGGCACCCTACTTAAAGGATGGTCAGATCATCGTGCTGCACCCCGGACGCACCTGCGGCGCGATTGAGGTGGCCAAGGTGCTGCGTGACAACCATTGCACGGCGGACGTGACCGTGTCAGAAGCTGAGACATTCATCTATGCTTCGCGCTCAGATGGACCCGCCCAGGCGCGTATCTTCCGTATTAAGGAAGCTGTTCCATTGGCTGCCCTGCCCGCCACCCGCAACCGCGAGGTGCTCGAGCGCATTCACGAGGCTTACCCGCAGTTCATCGACGGGGGCAACGTGCTGCAGACCGGGCTGAACAACATGGGTTCCATCTTCCACCCCGCGCTCACATTGCTCAACGCCGGCTGGATCGAGACCACGCACGGAGATTACCAGTTCTACATAGACGGCGTGTCGCCATCGGTGGCGCGCGTGCTGGAGGTGCTCGATCGCGAGCGTGTCACCGTGGGATCCTCCCTTGGATTGAAAACGCGCAACGCCATGGATTGGCTCAAGCTGGCGTACGACACCACCGGGGCTGACCTTTACGAAGCCATCCATAACCAGGAGGGTTATTACGGCATCAAAGCGCCCCCCACGCTTAACCACCGCTACATTTTTGAGGATGTGCCCTGCAGCCTGGTGCCGATCGCCTCGCTGGGGCAGCGCTTTGGNNCGCTCGGCAACATCGTCCATCGCACTGATTACTGGCGGCGCGGACGCACGGTGGAAAAGCTGGGGCTCACTAATTACAGCGTCAGTGAGCTGACCGCTTATGTCAACGAGGGAATCCTGGAGGAGTAGTCTTTTTATTATTTGGCAGGAAGGT
>MTKZ01103198.1_pt1 | contig 22074 bp, 18 predicted proteins | sample 1042781 | NCBI WGS metagenome assembly MTKZ01 (sample SAMN06212207, study PRJNA360539) | anaerobic digester metagenome | biome: Wastewater treatment plant; material: sludge; isolation source: anaerobic digester fed with sludge from wastewater treatment plant | place: Denmark: WWTP Viborg ... | reverse complement strand
CGCCGGGCCCATCGGGATCAGGCCCGCCCGGGGACACATCGACGCGCACCTTCGGGTTGGCCAGATCCACCTGGGCGATGAACAAGCGCATGGGCGGATCTTGACGAGTCTCCTGCCGATAAGAAATGGCCGGAAACGGCCGCTCGCCCGGAAACTCAGCCAGGGCGATCCAGGGCAACGTCGACAGGGCGACGATGACGATGCTGATGGTTTTTCGTGTGCTTCTCATGGACCTGTCCTTACCACCGCAAGCGCTTTCGTGGCAGACCGGCGAGAGTGAGCATCTGCCGGCAGGATCATGGGCGATACTGGACTCGAACCAGTGAGCATCTTACAAAACTGCGTTTTCGACAGCGCCAGATGGGTTCTAAAATGGAATATTTTACACAAGTATTTTCAGATTCCTTAGGGATTTGTTCGCATGTCCTTGGCCTTCCTGTCAAGAATGCTTGTGATGGGCGCTTACCCTGAAGAAGTGTTATCTGCGGATGCAACTTGCCTCCTTGGCAAGTGGTTAGAGCGAGGACATGAGGCTGGCCACGCCGCTTGTCCTGGCGGTCCCACTCTCCTCAGTTCGCGTTTTCATTCCTGCTCATCGGCCCAATCACCAGCGACACCCTTAAATGAGTCAACCATAAGGCATTAGAGTCAGAAGTACCTGAATCTCACAGCTTCAGGGCAACCATTTGGCCTTCTACTCTCCTGGCTGCGGAGCCGGAGATCCTTGGCATCGATGGTGGCTGAGGGCCGGTCTTCCCTCTGAGCCAAACCTCCCGTCTTCAGGCTGATCAGGGTATCGGGTCGCAACGCTGTCGTCCAGTGCGATGCCTCCGTGGAGGCGGGCTGGCGCCATTTGGGTGCCCTCCGGGGGTTCCCACCTCTTCCGATGGGCGGTATTGAAGAGCACGGGGCGCGTGGCGCTTCAGTCACCTGTGTCGGTAGACCTCTGGCTGGTGAACGTCCACTCAATGCGGCTGTGAGCCGTGGACTCATAGCGGGAGCATACGAAGCTGGAAGACTCGTAGCCCGCGGGGGATTCCTGTGCATCGGGCCACGTCAAATTGCCTGAAATCCCGCCGTCGGAGAAGCGTCCCGAAATCGTCCAGTCATAATAGCTGCTCTGGAACTTCATGTCATAGGCCCCATCCTGGTACCAGTGCCCCTTCCATCCCACGCTCCCGAAGGTAAACTTCACGACGGTCACGGTTTGGCCGGCGTTGTTGCTGGCGTTCTCGGGACACGTGGTCTTAGCCGAAATCGAGTTCTCTATGACGGTGGCCGTCCCACCGCCGATGACGGGAACTTCCGTAGCCTCGCCGTCGGGTGAACTGATCGAGCCGCTGACCTCGCCGTTCTCGCGCAGCGTGATCTGGACCTCTATCCGCTGAACGTTGACCAGGGCTTCGCCCGCGAATTCCCCCTCAACAGTCAACGTCCTGGTGCCGGTAGCGACGTACGTACGCGGAAAGTCCGCTTCCGGTTCCTCCGGCGGCTGAGCGGGCTCACTCTTGAATTGTCGGGCCCCGGCATCAACCTCCAAATAAATCTCGTACTGCGAATCGTCGCCCTCATCTTGCACCGAAACTGTAACGGGCTCCATCGTCCCCGCGGTGAAGTACACGTCGGCCAGCTTCTTGCCGTCACTGCGCATCAGCTTGCCAGAACCGTTGTACTTGATGGCACCCTGGTTCAGCTTCGCCCACTCCGGATCTTCTTCAATCCGGTGAATCATCTGCCCTTCCACTGTGATCTGCCCGTTCGGTGCCGACGAGAGGGTCATCTCCAGGTCGATGGTGGGGAAGAACATATCGATTATGGCGGCGCCGGCGTTGGTCGCAAGGGGGATTAACACCGACGCCTGCGCGTCGGCAAAGGCCGCCGGTACGTGCCAGGAATACAGGTCCGGAGGGTCACCCCACTTACGCCGGATGTACCCGGTCAGCGTCTCCTGGACCATGGGAATTTCTCCAACCGAGAACGTCGCGTGGTATGTCGCATCCCGCAGAATCATGTCGCTGAACTGCGGAAGAGCATTGGGTGTTTCATCGTTGGCCGGCAGCACGCCGCTGGGGGCATCGTAGACAGTGTCGCTCGAGTAGAACCTCGTGTTTGTGAACTTCGCCAGGTTGTCGAACAACGCTTCGAGGGTTTCCCCCGTGATGCTTACAGCAGGGTCCGGGCTGTTCAGCCCATAGTCGGACACCGAGGCCAGACGAACCGTGTCCTCGACCGGCTCGGTTTTGGGATGGGAGTCGTTTCGCACATGAGCCGGTTGGGTCATGTCGGCCACCAGATGCAAGGTCTCTCCCAAACCACGGAAGGCACGTGCCAGAGAGCGATTTCGATCGCTTGCTGCATTCTCCATCGCGGAGCGATAGTTCTGGAGTGCCGATTGCCAATGGTCCTCGTTGTCCGGCTGATTCAGGGCCCAGGTCTTGGCGTCGACATTCGGATTGCCCAGACCATACCAATCCGGAATCGTATCAGTCAGGTACGTGACACCGCTTGCGCTGAACGGGTCGTAGAAGTGTCGAAGGGCCATCGTCCACTCGGGTTCGTCCGCATAGTAACCGCCTTCGCGAATCCACACCGACGTCGAAAACGTCAGATCTCCTTCGGTTATGCTCTTGCTTCCCGGTTCGGTCACACCCACACCGGTGCATTGATGGCCGGTAACCCAGGGAGAACGTGCATACTTGGGCCTCGATCCGAGGTTGCGCACGAACAGCTTGACAGCGCTCTCGTTGATCGCTCGGTGGGCCGTTTGATGATGCCATCCCCAGGCCGGCGGACCGAACAGAACGGCGAGAGAGGCCGCAAAGCCGATCGAACGCTGCATACTTCTTCGTGTGTCAGACATATCAGTATCTCCCGCGACACGCCTAGAACTTCACGAACAACCAGGCGCCGTCGACTTTCGCCACGGTCGCGTGAAACACGATACCGTCGTACTCGACTTCGACATCGCCGATGCGGCGAAGGGTGTTGTCGTAGGTTCTGTCGTCCTCGGAAACCATCATGAGTTGCGCGGACTCCAGCGCCGCCGCCAGTAGCGGCATCAATTCCGGAGTCTCCGCGAAAATCGCTTCGTACGCATCTCGCGACTCCGGCGCCACCAACTGGATCGCGGCCGGCGCGTCACGTGCGGCAAGCGCGCTCTTCATCCCCGTGATGGCGGGAGCGATCGCCGCTTGCTCCTCCGCGAGGCTCGGCAGTTCCGGAAGGTCCCAGTTGACCCCGTCGACATTGCCGTCCGGACCGCCCGCGCCATCCGGAACGCCCGGACCGTCACCACCGCCGGACGGACAACCGGAAGCCATGCAAGCCGCCACCGCACATAAGGCGAACGCTACTGATCGCATTTCAAGTCCTCCGTGCGCGTAGGGTGCAACGCATCCCGACATCACCCAGGTTCAAGAAGTCCCACCGTGCTGTCGGCCTCTCTCGACTTGTCCTCAGATGCGGCACTGCTTTCTTCAGATACTTGATCCTACCGGAAAAGGTGTCCTTCCGGCAAGCCTGAATCGTCGTGAGGCGTCTGGTGTCATCCGCTTTAGTCGCGGGGTGGTGTGGAGGACCGCGGATGAGAACAGGAACGACAGGCAGTCTTCCGGCCCGGCTGGAGGAGGTCCGGGGGCGTTTCGAGCGATGGCGTCGGGCTCGGCAGGGCCGCTCGCGGATCCCTGAGAGTCTTGGGGAATGCCATCATTTGGAGCCGGGTGTCGTCGCTGAAAGCCCTTCCAGATGGCCAGGAACGCGGTATAATGACTGGCCGTCGGTTCTTAAGTAGTGCGCCTGCACTACTCAAGCCGCCGTGGCGGTTCGTGTACGTGCTTGATATCGAAAGACTTGCGGGCGTAATTCAGCGGTAGAATGCCAGCATCTCAGGCTGTGCTTCTTAAGCGATTGTCTGACAATAACTTAAGAATCGCTGACTGGCGCTTTTCTGGCGGTTCGGCGAGAATCCACCGCGTTTCTCATCGCATGGGCGGTCGTTGGTCATCTGGATCAGCGAACCACGCGGCGGCACATCCACTTCATGCCGAAAGATAAGCGGGCCACGGTGGAGTCGATACCGTTTGACTTTTGATCGTGGGTTGTTAGACGTGACGACGAGGTGGAGGAGTATAGATATGCTGTCGCCTGCGTTTTGTAGTGTTGCACTCCTTTGGATGATCGCATCGGCAACGGGTGGCGAGACGAACCCAGGCCGCATCGGCATGGAAGAGGCCACCGAGCGGATCTGGCCGGAAGCCGTCCGAGCGCATCTCGAATTCCTTGCGGACGACCTTCTGGAGGGCCGAGGCACGGGCTCACGCGGACACAAGCTGGCGGTGAAGTACCTCCGCGCACAGTGCGAAGCCTCGGGTTTGCGCGGCGCTGCGGAAGGCGGGAGTTTCTTTCAGAGGGTGCCCCTCGTTCGGGCCACGGTTGAGGAGAAGGTAACGACGTTCGAAGTTAAAGCNNACGAAACGTCTCGTTTACGGCACGGACTTCGTGGCACTTGACACACATCGGGACACGGAAGCAGGCGTTTCAGCCGGGGTCGTCTTTGCAGGTTTCGGGGTGACCGCTCCAGAACAGGGATATGACGACTATGCCGGACTCGACGTGACGGGGAAGATCGTCGCGATGTTCGGGCCGGAAGCGCCGTCTTCGTTTCCCCCGGCCGTGCGGGCCTATTACTCGGACGGCGACGTGAAGCGAGCCAACGCGGTGGCACACGGAGCCATCGGTCTGCTCGGCATCCTATCGCCAGCCGCCGAGAAACGTCTGCCCTGGGCCCTCTTTCTCCGGCAGGTGCGATTCAACTCGCTGCGCTGGCTCGATGCCAACGGTCAGCCGGGGGGGCTCGGTGACTCCCTGAAGATCTCCGGGCTTCTCAACCGCTCGGGTGCCGAGGTACTTTTCTCCGGTGAGAGACCTACGCTCGGCGAGGTGTTCGCGGGCGCGGAGAAGGGCGCGCCGCCGCGATTCGTTTTGTCGAAGAGCGTTGCGGTCAAGTTCCGCAGCCGCCATGAGAAGGTCGAAAGCGACAACGTCGTGGCGGTGCTGGAGGGCTCCGATCCGGTTCTCAAACGCGAATACGTCCTGTACTCCACGCACGTAGACCACCTGGGGATCGCGGACGCCGTGGATGGAGACTCGATCTACAACGGTGCGATGGACAATGCGGGGGGCTGTGCGGTTCTTCTGGAGGTGGCTCGGGCGTTTGGCGCTCTGCACGAGCGGCCCAGACGAAGCGTCATCTTCCTGTTTGTGACCGCTGAAGAGGCGGGGTTCCTCGGCTCCGATTACTTTGCCTGCCATCCCACCGTCCCGAGGGGACAGATCGTGGCCGACATCAACTTCGACGGAGCCACAACACTCACGCCGGTCAGCGATGTGGTGGCCTTCGGGTCAGAGCACTCTTCACTTCGGACTGCAATCCAACGTGCTGCCAACCGGATTGGATTCACGGTGAGCCCCGACCCTTTGCCCGAGGAAGGCATATTCGTTCGGAGCGATCAGTTCTCTTTCGTGAAGAAGGGGACTCCCGCGACCATGCTCGCTCTTGGATTCAAGAGCACCCGGCCCGGAGTGGACGCGCTCGCAGTCTGGAAACAGTGGCTGGTCACGGTTTACCATTCGCCAAAGGACGATATGACTCAGCCGATCTGCTATGAGAGCAGCGCGCAACTCGCCCGGTTTGCGTTTCGCCTTGGTCACGCGATTGCGATGGAGACCGAGCGTCCTCGCTGGAATGACGGCGACTTCTTTGGCAAGAAGTTCGGGGCACACCGATGATCGGTGGCAGAGCCCGAAGACCACGCAACGGTACATCCACTTCATGCCGAAGGACAAACGTGCCACGGTGGAGTCGATACCGTTTGAGTTCTGAGGCGGACTTGCTCACGCCGCCCCAGAACGCGCAACTTGTGGCGGTCTTGCCCCGACCTCCAACAAAGGGTTCCGCCAATGAGGTGGGGCGCTGTATAATGGTCTCAGACGGACTCGATGCTGTAGTGGGGGAAGGTCATCTGATAAACACGGGACCGAAAGCATCGCCTCGCCTTCTCTCCAGAAGGATTCGGCGGGGGCAAGGCAACGCGTTCGGATCCGGCGTGGGAACAGGAGGAGGAAAATGCGAAACAGAAGGCTCCTCTCGGGCATCGTGGTGTTACTGGCCTTTGACGCGGTTGACGCGGCTTTGGCTGTGATCGGCGGCTCCCCGGTCGCTCCGCCGCCGTTCTGGGCCACGTCGTTCTGGGGCGTGACGCCCCACATCGACCGTGCTTTTCCCTTTACGGTTCCTGCCGGAGGGCCGTTTCTGGTGGAGCAGTCCCAGGTCGCGCTCTACCATTACGCGAACTTGGCAGGTGACCGGGCCACCTTCACGATTAACACTGACAGCGGTGGCGTTCCAGGCACCTCGTTGGCCACGTTTGAGGTGACGGGAATCTCCACCACCGCGCAGGTTATGACCGCGCCGCCACAGGAAAGCGTAGCGCTGGAATCCGGCTTCACCTACTGGTTCGTCGGCAGGACGCCGTACGGCCAAGTCAACTGGAATCTCGGCGACAACACGTTTGGCACGGCCGCCTACCGAGTGGACGGCGGCGCTTGGACGCTTCTCCTCAACACTAACGTTTCGGCATTTGCTATTTTGGGATCGCCGGTGCCCGAGCCTGCCACGCTCTCGCTGTTTGCCCTCGGCGGTTTGGCAGTGCTGCGATACAGGCGGCGATAATCCACTTCATGCCGAAGGACAAGCGGGCCACGGTGGAGTCGATACCCTTCGAGTTCTGAGCGGTGTACAATGGCCCAACATGGCCCGGCGGCGTAACCGGGTGAGGCCCAATGGCAAATCTCGGCTGGGACATCTGGGATGAGAGTTTTTTCTCTTTGGGCGGTATCTGTACTGATGGCGGAATCACTGCCGGCCTTGGATTTGGTCAAAGATGGCAAGCCCGTAGTGGTGATCGTCTGCGACGCCAATCCTACCTACCCGAGCGGCGGCGCGGGCAAAAAACGAGAACGCAACGCTGAGGACGCAAACCGGGGCGAGGCCCAAGCTGCATCCGTCCTTGTCGAATGGATCAAGAAGATGACTGGTGCGGAAGTGCCCGTAGTCAGTCAGGCTACGGAAGCCCAAGCCGCTATTTGGGTGGGGCGGGCGGCCATTCGAGCGGGCCTTAGACTGGATGATCTCGAAAACCCCAGTCGGGAGGGATTGCGGATTGTGTCGGATGGGCGGCGTGTATTACTCGCGGGGCAGAACGATACCGCCACGGTAAAGGCCGCGTGCCGCTTTCTGGAGGAACTCGGTTGCCGCTATTTCATGGACGGCCCGCTGGGCGAGGTGTATCCACGCACCCGCCACCTGTCTGTGGACCGTCTGGCTATCGCCGAGAAGCCGGGACTGCGAATGCGCAATCCCAAAGGCCCCAGTTGGAGCGGCGAATTGTGGAAGATCTGGAACGGGGCCGGCGGCGAGGCTTTCAACCACGCCCATGCCTGGGGCCGGTATGTCCAGACGGAGCTCTTCCACGAGCACCCCGAGTATTTCGCCATGGATGCCCAAGGCCAGCGCAAGCCCGGCCAGTGGCTCTGCACATCCAACCCGGAGCTTCGCCGGTACTTCGCACGTCGGGTGATTGAGGTCATTCGCGCCGGCACACGCCATCCCTCCATCTCGCCGCCTGACGGCCGGGGTTATTGTCAGTGCCCCGCCTGCCGTGCGCAGGACGATCCTCACATTCTCGAACCCTCCAGCGGCACGGTCTCCGTGTCCAAACGGTACACCGATTTCCTTGACGCGGTGGCACGGCTGGTCGCCCGTGAATGTCCCGACTCGGTGCTGAGTTTCTACTGCTATGCCGACTACACCCAGCCGCCGGCGCTGGGCCGCAAGCTCTCGCCCAATCTATGCCCGGTCATCGCTCCGATCCGCTATTGCCGCCTGCATCCGATCGGAGACCCCGGCTGCCCCGGCCGCCTGCAACAGGTCGAGATGATCGAGGGCTGGCGACAGGAAGCGGAACGGTTCGGATATTACAATTACATGTACAATCTGGCGGACGGCACGCTGCCGTTCTTCAAATTCACCGCTTGCCAAAAGGAGTTCCCATACTTGGCCTCTCGCGGCCTGGAAGTCATGACGCTGGAGGTACTGTCTAACTGGCATGTTTACGGCCCGCACATCTATCTGGGGTTGCGGTTGGCCTATGCACCGGACGCCGATGCCGAGGCGATCATGGAAGATTACTGGCAGAAGTTTTACGGCCCGAACGCCGCGCCTTTCATGAAAGCCTACTGGATGAGTCTTGACGCGGCCACACTGCGTCTGAAGACCCACGCCGGCGGGTTCTATGGATTGCGGGAAATCTATACGCCCGAGTTCCTGCACGCGTGCGGCGAACGGTTGCGCCAGGCCGCCCAGGCGGCCCAAAGCGATCTCGTGCTGGCCGAACGGGTGGCGCTGCATACCGAAGGCTGGAAAAACGCGGTAGCCATGAGGGAAATCGAGGAGGCAACGGCCCAAGGCGATTTCACCCGGGCGCAGTCGGTTTATGAACGAATGATCGAAAGGTTACGAACTCTCGCCGCCAAACGCTGGGCGAACGCGGAGTACGCCACCGCCTACCTTGAACGTTTTCTGGGCAAGACTCTTCAGGCGGCCGCGCGGGCGACTCAACCTCCCAGCAGGGTACTGCAAGTGCTGCCCGACACCTGGCGAGTTTCCGACGATGAACACGACCAGGGAACGGCCAAAGGCTGGTATGCCGAGTCTCTCGACGACTCCCAATGGCAAGTCGTTTCGGCCTACACACGCACCCTTAGCTCGCAGGGGCACAACGCCACCACGATCCTCTGGTATCGCAACAACTTTGCGGTCCCGGAAAAACATGAAGGGCTGTTTCTGGCCTTCCTGGAAGCGGACGGATTGGCCGAAGTCTATGTGAATGGCCGGAAGCTGGAACCGACGGTGGACGGGCGGAAAACAGCGGACAGCCTGGCACCCAAACGGGTGTTCTTCGAGGTGGACGCGACGATGGCGGTCAAACCGGGCAACAACCTGCTGGCGGTGCGGGTGGATAACCGGAAGATCACCGAGCTGTTCCTGGGCGGAATCCTGCGACCTGTCATCTTGATTGAACGGCCCGTGTAGCGCGACCGCCTGTCTTCAGCGTCATGTTCTGGAACCACTCGCCGCGCCTGCTCACGCCCGCCGTCGCGACGCCGAGTTTCTTGTTGGTCTGATAGCTCCGAGCGCACTAACCGGCACTCAGAAGCAGTGCCCTTGCGTCACCGGTTACCATCCGGTGGCCGAACTTAACCTGCCCGGCGACAGCCTGATCACCGCTCCGAGTCATCTCCGAAGTGCCAGCTTCTCAAGCTGGACGTCGTGGGTTCGAATCCCATCGCCCGCTTTAAACCCCTATAAAACCATCACTTAAACCAAAGTGACGGTTTCTCTTTGCTCCTGCTGGGCGAGGAAAAGTCGTCTCTTTTCGTCGCTGTAAGTCCTTTTGTGGCGCTATCTGTCACTACCAACCGCCAGTGAACCGCCAGTAACCAGATGGTGGTCATCCATGCGCTGGCACTCAGTCGTTCGTGAGCCCGCATGCCTTGGCGATGGCAGGCCGGAGCTGCTCAAAATCCACCGGCTTCGTCAAATGCGCGGCAAAGCCCGCTTCGCTGCTGCGCTCCACATCCGCCTGCTGCCCGTAACCGGTGACCGCGATGCCCGGCAGCGTCTGACCCCGTTCGCGCAATTGCCGCATCAGCTCTAACCCGTTCCCATCTGGCAACCCCAGTCAAGGGAATCAGCCCGAAGCTTCACGACAGTAGAATGTCGAATCCTCCACGCGGAGCGTGGACGCTGTCTTGCCTTGCCGAGCGAACTCTATCACATCGGTCCCGATTCTGGCGAACCAGCCACGGAAGAGCGGATCGACACTCAAATTCGCACATTGCGCGCCCACCTTGTGTTCCGTTTGCCTGTTTGATACACTGGTCTGGAAACCAAGCAGAGGTCGTCATGCTACGTGCTGCTTCTCTGCCAATTGAGACCCCGAACGTCAAATGCCTATGAGCAGATTCCAGTGCAGTATCCGGTTTGTTTTCCTCGCCACATTCGGTTACTGCCTCTTCGGCACCCCGGCCCAGGGAGCACCCATTCCCGTTATTCTGGACACGGACATTGGCGACGACATCGATGACACCTGGGCCCTGGCTATGCTGCTGGGCATGCCTGAACTGGATCTCAAGCTCATCGTCACCGACTACGGCAATACCCCGGAACGAACCCGGCTCGTGGCGAAGATCCTCCAACGCGCCGGGCGCACAGACATTCCGATTGGGACGGGAATCAAGACCGGGGACGAACCCCTGGCCCAGAGGCGTTGGGTGGGCGATTTCGATTTGGCCGCCTACCCGGGCAAGATCCATACCGACGGCGTCGCGGCCCTGATCGAGGCCATCGACTCGCAACCAGCGATGATCACGCTCATCACCATCGGTCCCGTTCCCAACATCAAGGAGGCCCTTCGTCGAAACCCGCGGATTGCAGAGAAAGCCCGCATCGTTTGTACCGGCGGCAGAATCTACAAAGGCTTTGAGAACGGCGGCAAGCCCACGGCAGACTGGAATGTTCGAGCAGACGCGGCCTCCTGGCAGGCGATGGTTGCGGCGCCGTGGACGATCACCACCTCGCCGCTGGACGCTTCGGAGGAACTGGTGCTCCGCGGCAAATCGTACGCGACAGTGGCGGAGTCACAGCACCCGCTAGCTCGCATTGTCATCGAGAACTACAACCTCTGGACCCACCGCAAGGGCTATCCCAAGGATGCCAGCAGCATCCTTTTCGACACGGCGGCGGTCTACCTGGCCCACTCCGAGGAATACGCGCGGATCGAGACGCGAAGTCTGATCGTGAACGACCAGGGCCACACCCTCATTTCGCCCAATGGCAAGAACATACGTTGCCAGCTGGAGTGGAAAGACCGCCAGGCGTTCGACGCGTTCCTGGTCCAGACGCTGACGGCTTCGCCCAGGCCCGAACGTGGTGCCAAGCCGGAACTGGTCCAGGAGGTGTTAGCCAGCAAACGGCAAGAGGCCCGGGTATCGTGGTGGGGATTCGATCCCAGCGATTCCACGGCGTACCTCCAGAAGGCCATCGACTCGAAAGTGAAGCGGCTGATTCTGGACCGGCAGGCGTCGCCCTGGATCACGCGGCCATTGACCGGCGTGAGCAACCAGGAAATCGTATTCGAGGCGGGAGTCGAACTGGTCGCGATGGAAGGAGCCTTCCTGGCCAAGAGCGACTGCCTGCTCTCTTTCCGCGAATGCGATAACGTCGTGCTCCGGGGGGACCGGTCGGATGCCGGCAAGTCCGGCCTGATCCGCATGCGCAAACAAGACTATCAATCCGCGCCCTATGAAAAATCGGAATGGCGGCATGGGGTGGTCTTCCTGGGGTGCCGCAACGTGCTGGTCCAGGACGTCACGATCGAAAAAACCGGAGGCGACGGCATCTACCTCGGGGCGGGTTCGAACAAGACCCCCAACCGGAAGGTGACAATCCGGCGGGTCGACTGCAACGCCAACCACCGGCAGGGCATCAGCGTCATCACCGCGGAAGACCTGTTGATCGAGGAGTGCCGACTGCGCAACACAGATGGCACGGACCCCAAGGCGGGCATTGACTTCGAGCCCAACGTTCCAACGGATTCGCTGGTCAACTGTGTGCTGCGCCGCTGCGTTGCCGAATCCAATGCGGGAACCGGCTTCCAGATCTGTCCGCAGTTTCTGACCAGCCAGTCCAAACCCATTTCCATTCACCTCGAGGAGTGTGTCTCCCGTGGCAACCGACAGCATGCGATTCACCTGTGCGGCAACCCCAAAGATCCCCCGGTCGGACAGCTGCGGATCACAAAATTCCTCGCGGAAAAGGACGGTATGGCAGGGCTCTCGGTACAGTTCAATCCGTACGATGGCGTGCGTATTGACCTGGAAGACTCGACGTTTCGCGACTGCGCTTNNACTGCGCTGCGGCGGAGTCATTCTTCCCGCCGCTCTATGTGCAGGGTCTCGACACGCCAGGCCGTCCCGCCGGCAACCTCCACTTGAAGAAGCTCACGGTGAAAGACGACCGCGACCGTCCGATCCTCAAGATCCGCGACCGAAAAGGCAACGGAATAAAGGACATCACCGGGGAAATCATCCTCGAACGCAACGGACACAGCAAATCCATCGTCATAGACCACGCCTGGCTGGAGAGGATGTGCGAATAAGCGCGGGTTGTGACAGCGTCCCACACGCGATCTCGGAGTGAAACCGGTTGCTCTCGAAACAGCGGCACCGCATCGACCCTGATCCAGCGACGGGCTTGCTCACACGGCGGTAGCGAGGAGACTGGAGGCCATTGTGGAGGTTCACCCCGAAAAACGCAGCGAGCTGGAGCGGGCGGTCCTGGAGTTGGTGCGCGAGGTCATCCCCGGACCTTTCTTACGAGACCCTCGAGGCGGTGCGGAATCACAATGCCGTTTTCTGCTCTCGTTCCGGTAGAGGCTGAACGAACACCGCGAGCAGGGCAGTTACGAGATATATGTATCCACGCCCCGTTCAATTCCGCTGAGTACCAACCGACTGGATCCATCTCGAATACGGTTCCAGAACCACAGACAATTCGTCCGCGATGCCCGCAGCGGCACATCCACTTCATGCCGAAGGACAAGAGGGCGACGGTGGAATCGATACCGTTTGAGTTCTGGCGACGCAACCACGGTCACATGCACCGGTTGACCCAATTGTCCTGACGTTAGATACAAGCGCCAGCAACAGACTTAACTGACGCAGCCACAAGGCGTTATAGCTGGAATCCGCCGTTCTTCATTGCTTCAAGACCGTCGTTTCGCCCCTTTTTGTCTGCCCTGGAGACGCCAACTCATTGGCTCGGACGCCGGCTGAGCAGCCTGTCTGCAGAGACGAGTCTCCCGCCTGATCGTTGACCAGGGTAAGATTCTCGTCATGGCCTGTCTGACTCCCGAGCAAATCGACTTGCTGGCCCGGAATGAGGTGACCGCCCAGGAGGCGGAAAAACTTCGCGGCCACATCCAGCAATGCAGCGCCTGCAAGTCCGCGCTGGACGCCGCAATGCTTGAGAATCAGCTTATCAGTGATGCCGTGAAGGTCTCCCTCGCCATCGTGAGNNGGCCAGTCAGACTCATCAAGCCCTTCTCCAGATCGGTTCTCAGCCTGCACCACGACATCAGCACGTTCACCGGCGAAGAGGTGGTGCTCTTTGCCCTGGCCGAATCACCCCTCTTCCGAGAAACGAAAAAGAAACAGGGTTTCTGAATCGGGGCGACCCCGTTATCAAGTGCAGTGTCCCGCGTCGCAAGACAGGCGGAGGTGGATTGTCATGCTCTGTGCCTGTCCCGCGACGCCGGAGGCGATCGATCTATCGACCGATTGCCGGGACCCTTGTTTTTCCGGTTGTGATGCCGGGGCCGCCGCTTTCCGAACGACTTCGCGGAAATCTTTCCCTTACGAGAACGCATGTCACCTCTGCCCATGGCTGGTCCTTTCTTGTGAACAAAAAAACCGACGTGGCGGAACACCTTGAGGCATTCGACCACGTCGGCTTACTCGTCAACAAGCCTCCCGGCCTCCGCCGGGCTGCCCTTCATCCAGTCATCCGACCAGGACGTCGCGCATTCCGCCCGCAATTCGGGAGGACTCCCGTCCTGTGCCGACTGTAGAGCCACGGATCATGGAAAGCAAGCCGCTCAAACGGTCATGAGCCAACTCGGCATCGTGCTCCCGGCGATCATCGATGAGAACGATCGCGAGGGTTTATTAGTGACAGAAACCGTTCGGGCGGCGGCGCCAATGCGGTTTTCGACACAAGCATCAGGAGGTGCGCAGGCCGAGCACGCAGGTGGGGAGGCCCTCCTGACGGTAGGCTGTCACGGTATTTGTGGCGATCACTGATCCGGCACCACCAATCATTGCGGGGCGCACTCCCCTGGCTTGAGTATCGAACCCCGTCGATTCCGTTTTTTTCTTTTTCCATCCTTGTTTTTCTGCGATGATCTGGTATCATGAGGAATGAAAGCTCGCGACCTCCAGGGTGCCCAGAGTTTGTTCCTGCTGTTTCTGATTACCCTTCAAGCCGAGTAACTGTCCCCTGCAGTACCGACTGATACGGCGGAGTCCGCCGCGCGCGTCCGATGTGACGGTTGCAGGACAGCCGGCCGATTGCGCGGGTGGCTGTCGAACCATCGGACGGCCGCAGGCTTCGACACCGAACGGACGAAACAATCAAAGCTCACATGGAGGTACTGGTATGAGTGTCATCCAGTTTCTTCAGGCGGGAGGCCTGTTTGACACGGTGGGCCTCGCTGCAAAATGGGTCTATCGGAAGATTCGCTGGTGTCTTCCGGAGCCTCGACTCAGAGTCCGGCGATCCGGCAGAACGAAGGGCAAGAGCAGGAGCGACTGCGTGTGGAGGCCCGTGCCGTCGCGATGGTAGTGGATTCGCGTACTGTGATCTCGCCCGCCAACCGGCCTGCTTCAGGCGTTTCCTCCCGGTTGCCCGTTTTCGGGGTGCTGAGCGGCCACGTCGTAGCTACAATCTATGCGGAGCCCAGTCGGCCGGCTGTCGCTCCGCGCGTCTTTTACACGGTGACCTACATCGTTACGACGGAGACGCGCGGTGTTCAGGCTCCTGCTCGGCTGGTCAGACTCGCCGCCGCTGTTATTCATCGATCGCTTTCTGGAGATCTTCAGCGATGATGCAGCACGAAAAGGATGATCTGCTGGCACTGTTCGAGAACAGGCGCAAGTGGTGTCAGGGCGTCGAAGCTCGAGATCGGTGCGGCAGCCCTGTTTGTTACAGCGATGCAACGGCGACGGCCTGGGACCTGGTTGGCGGCATGTGCTGCCTCTTCGGTTGGGATCGAGCCTTCTCGCTCTTCGTGCAGGTCGGCCGGCACATCACCGGAGCACAACGCTGCCGAACACGCAGTAACCGCGAAATCGCCGCCATGGTTTCCCTGCAAGATTTCAACGACCGGTCTGACACGACATACGGTGTGATCATGGAGAGGCTGCGGACCATGCCTGTCTACTGCCCCAGACCTTCTCTGTCCGCCGAATCGTCAGGGAATCAGCCCAGTTCCACGTCCACGTTGTGCTCCCTGTGATCATCGATGAGTAAAATGGTCCCGTCGGGGCGTTCCTCGCCGTCGAATACGACGCGCGTTACCCTTAACGCGGCGCGTCCGCCTTCAGCAAACCGGTTCGCGTCGCGAATCGAGGGGGGTGTGTCAAGGGGCATGGCCTTGGCGCCGTTATTGCGGATGGTCATGTGGTGAACCGTCTCGCGGTAGCGGTAGTGGATCTTGAACGACTTCCACGAATCCGGAAGGACAGGCTCCAGACGAAGGCGGTCCACCTCCAACCGCAGACCCAGCAGCGACTCCGTCAGAAGCCGGTACATCCAGCCGGCTGAACCCGTGTACCACGTCCAGCCCCCTCTGCCGAGATGCTGGGGGTTGCTGTAAACATCGGCGGGGACGACGTAAGGCTCGACCTTGTAGGTCTGGACCGCTGCCGGGGTTGAGGTATGGTGGATGGGGCTGATGATCCTCAGCAGTTCCCAGGCACGCCCGCTATCGCCCACGGCCGCAAACGCCATGGCGGTCCACACCGCGGCGTGTGTGTATTGGCCGCCGTTTTCCCGAACACCCGGGTTATAGCCCTTGATGTAGCCGGGCTCCAGATGGGACCTGTCGAACGGAGGATCCAGGAGCTGGATCAGCCTGGCGTCGCGGCGGACCAGACGGCTGTCGATGGCCTCCAACGCCGCTCGCGCGCGGACCGGGTCCGCGGCGCGGNNTCCAACGCCGCTCGCGCACGGACCGGGTCCGCGGCGTGAGAGAGGACTGACCAGCTCTGCGGGAGCGAATCGATCTGACACTCGGGATTCGTGGCGGAACCCAGCGGTTCGCCGTTATCGAAGTAGGCGCGCCGGTACCACTGACCATCCCAGCCGTGTTGCTCGATGTTCTGCCGGAGTCTGCCGGCCTCGGTCTCACAACGTTCGGCGAAGGCGATGTCGTCGCGTCGCCGGGCGAGCTCGGCGAACTGTTTCAGAACATCGTACAGGAAGAAGGCAAGCCATACGCTTTCCCCCTTGCCCTGTTCGCCGACACGATTCATGCCGTCGTTCCAGTCGCCGCATCCCATGAGCGGCAGGCCGTGCTCACCGAAGTTCAGCCCGTTCTCGATCGCGCGGACGCAATGATCGTAGAGCGTTGCAGTTTTCTCCGAACGCACCGGCAGGTCATAGTAGCTTTCCTCATCCAACCTGACGGGACGACCTTCGAGGAAACGAGCACGTTCGTCGAGCACATCGACATCGCCCGTGGACGAAACGTAGCGGCACACGGCGTAAGGCAGCCACAGGTAATCATCGGAAATGCGCGTGCGGACACCGCGGTCCAGCGGCGGGTGCCACCAGTGTTGAACGTCTCCTTCGCGGAACTGGTGGGCCGCGCAGCGAAGTAGGTGTTCGCGCGTCAGGTGCGGTCCCGCATGGATCAGGGCCATGACGTCCTGGAGCTGATCCCGGAAGCCAAACGCGCCGCCGGATTGGCAGCTCCCGCTCCTCGCCCAGATGCGACATGCAAGGATCTGATAGGGCAACCAGCNNCCGTCCGATGAGGTTACGCACGGTGGCGACATCGCGAGCGGCCCCCAGAATGAAAACAACCTCTCGCTCGCAGCCGTCATCCAGTGTGAACGTGGTCTGCACGGCCGCGCAGGGATCGAGGGCCGAGCCAACCCTGCCCGACAACTCGGCCCGGCTCATGGCGGCGGGGTTTGCGGGCGTCCCGTTCCGGCCCAGGAATTCAGTGCGATCAGCAGTTGCCGTATGCTGAGATTCGCTGACGGCGAAGAACGCCACGCGCCCGGGAAACTCGCTGTTGTATGGGTTCCGGGCCAAGACCGCTCCGGTCTGCGGATCCATCTCGGTCACGACGTGCATCGCATTCTTGCACCGCTGTTCGCCCAGAACCCATTCCACGAAGCCGGTGATCGACAGGCGACGGGCCCGACCGGACGAATTGCGGATCTTCAAGCGGCAGAGCTTCACCGGGGCATCGGTGGCGACGTACGTCCACATCTCGGAGGAGACACCGTTCTCGGCATATTCGAAAACGCTGTAGCCGAACCCATGACGTGTCGTGTACGGCATGGGCCCGCGAGCGGGGAGCGGCGCCGGCGACCAAAAGTATCCCGTCTCCTCATCACGGAGGTAGAACGCTTCGCCGCTGGCGTCGCTGACAGGGTCGTTATACCAGGGCGTCAGGCGGAACTCGTGGGCGTTCTCAGCCCACGTATAGGCACCTCCGCTCTCGGTCACGACCGTGCCGTACTCCGAATTGGCCAGTACGTTCACCCATGGGGCGGGAGTCACCTGGTCGGCCGTAGTGGTAATGATGTATTCGCGGCCGTCACGGGTGAATCCGCCCAGACCATTGAAGAAGGTCAGATCTCCTCGGCGCGTTCTTCTGGCCTGCGGAGCTTCGGGCCGGCGAGCACGAACAGCGACCAGCTTCGGGACGGCGATTTCCGCACGATGGCGGCGCTCCACCTGTTCGGCGAGAGTGCCGGCCGTATTTGTGATGACCACGCGGGCCACGGCCTGAATCAGGATTCTGTCCTCGGTGGAGATCTGATCGCTGCGTCGAATGAAAATACCGCCCGGGCGATCGATCGGATGGGCCTCGGCGCCGGCAGCGATCAGACCCACGATCTGGTCCTGAAGAGGCTGGCGATATCCTGATTGATCTTCGTTCAGAATAACCAGGTCGACGACGAGGCCCTTCATTCGCCAATAAGCATGGGCCTGGGCAAGCTGTCTCACGAGATCGATGTTGGACTGATCGCTGATGCGCAGGAGCACAATAGGAAGATCGCCGGAGATTCCGTAGCCCCACAGGCCGGACTGTCCTCGCCGGTTGCGGGCTATGAGGCCGCCCAGGGCACGGCGATGCGGGTCGGCATAAAGGACGGCGCCCGCAAGTCGCCCATAGAGTTGTGCATCGGCCTCTGTGGCACCGAGCTGCCGCACGATGACCTGGCCGTGCGTCCACGCGAGATCGAACACACGGTCCATCATCCTCCTGTCTTGATATTTGTCGATCAGGGCCATCGCGGCCTCGCGGGTATCCGCCACACCGGTGACGCNNTCGGATCGTCTCATCGGGTTCCACGGCAACGACTTGGCGAATCGAGACGATCGGATCGAGGACTGTACCTTCGCGATTGGACAGCTTCGACACGTGCATTGCTGCCGGGTCTGCCAGAGTGCGGCCGCGCCCGATGAACTGGCTGCGATCGGTCTCGTAGGAGGTCTCGCCGATCGCCGATCCGTGAACCACCGCCAGATGGAACATCCACGGCGGGTGTTCCGCGCTCAAGCGAGGGCGGCGCGTGCAGAGAATCGCCTGGCGTGAACGCGCGATTTCCGTCTGGACGAACAGCTTGCTGAAGGCCGGGTGGGTCGCATCGGCCGCCGGAGGCGCCAGGACAACCTCGGCGTAGCTGGTCAAGTCAATCACGCGCCGCTTATGCCCCCGGTTCGCAATGTTGATGCGGCGCTACTCGATGTCATCTTCCGGCGAGACGGCGATTTCGGTGTGCGTTGCCACGTCATCGTCGCGACGGCGGAACTCCACTCGGGCCTCGGAGAAAACGGCTTCGTACGCCTTGCTTCGCTTGAGCGTGGGCTGGTGCGCAGCGGACCACAACTCTCCGCTATTCAGGTCGCGGAGGTAAGAGAAGGNNTGAGCGTGGGCTGGTGCGCAGCGGACCACAACTCTCCGCTATTCAGGTCGCGAAGGTAAGCGAAGGTCCCCCAGCAATCACGCGTCGAGTCTTCATGCCAGCGTGTAATGGCGAGGTCCTTCCATCGGCTGTAGCCACCGCCGGCGGAACTCACCATGACGTGGTACCGGCCGTTGGACAGGAGATGGGCTTCCGGCGCGGCGATCTGGGGATTGGTGACGACGCGGAAGGCCTCTTCGATTCCCGCGGGAGTCAATCGCGATCCCGTCGCCTCGCTATCGTGCGGGAAGAACGGGGCCGCATTCGGAACGCGTTCCTGCAGCAACAGTTCGGTGGCCCGAAACAACGGGTCGGACAGGAAACGACGCTGCATGGGGCGATCGAGCAGGACATGAGCTATCGACAGAAGGCTCATCCCCTGGTGGTGCGCCATGAACGAGCGCACGATCGCGCCGCGTTGACCGGGTGGTACGCGCGCAGGGGTGAAATCGACCGCTTCATAAAAGCCGTGGGCACCGAGTAGCCCGTCTCTTGCCAGACGCCGCAGGTTGGCACACGCCCTCTGGGGCGCAATCATCAGCGCCATGATGCTGGCATACGGCGCGACGACCAGATCATCCGACAATCCTCGCTTGAGCCCGAGTCCCGGTACGCCGAATGTGCGGTACTGATAGATGAGGTGAGCATCGGTGGCGTTGTATCCCGACTCGGAGATTCCCCAGGGGATTCCTCGCTGCCGGCCGTACTCGATCTGACGCTGGACAACGGCACGATACGTGCGATCCAGCAGAGTATGCTCAAAGGTGGGCATGACCAGGAGCGGCATGAGGTATTCAAACATTGAACCGCTCCAGGAGAGCAGCGGGTGTTCGCCCCCGGCGGCCGTCAGGAGCCGTCCGAGGCTGAACCAGTGTTCCTGAGGAAGCCGGCCCTGGGCGATGGCGACGTAACTGCCGAGCCGTGCCTCCGACGCCAGGAGGTCATAGAGGCCGGCGTCAAGGCGATGGCCCGTGACGTTGTACCCGATCGAGAAGAGATGGCGTGACCTGTCATACAGAAAATCGTAGTTGAGATCCGCCATTTCCTGACAACGGGACGCGAGAGCCTCGAGTTCCGCCAGACGATCGCCGGCACGCCGGCTGGCCTCGATGATGGACTCCCGCAACCGCGTCAGCCAAGCGTTCTCCGCGGAGGGCACGCTGGGACCCTGTTCGGTCAGGTTGGACAGAATCTCGTCGATCGACAGCATCATCGTGGAATCTCGTTCCGCGATGGCGCGAAGCGTCGGAACATCATCCAGGATTTGAAGGGCCTTTCGAAGATCGCTCAATCGCTGGATCTGCTCGACCGATCCTCGCTGCCACATCAGCTCGCTCGGCGGGGGAAGCGCACACCACGATGCGATGAAGAGCAGATCATCCAGAGAATCACGGCATTGACGCTCGAGGGCCTGCGCCCACCACCTTGCTTCATCGTCCGGGCCGGCGCTCAGCATCGCCGCCAGCTCCGCGCCTGCCACCGACAGACGTTCCAGGTGGATCTGCGAGGCCGCCAACGCTCGTGGAGGATTCTGCAGTTCACTCTCCAACCGCTTCAGCAGAACCATGACTTCCGGTGGCGCTGCACCAGAACGTGAACCTCCGGATGAAACGGCCTGGCCGCCGATCACGTCCAGGAGAACCCAAAGCGTGTCCATGAGCCCTTCAAAGGTCCCCGGCGAAACGATCCTCGTGTCGGCCAACCCCAGCAGCCCCGGGCCCAGGGTGAGCAGATGGCCCGCAAGGTTTCCACTGTCCACCGAAGACACGTAGAGCGGAGACAGCGGGTGAAGGGTACGCGTATCATACCAGTTGTAGAAGTGCCCTCGGTACCGCTCGAGCTTGCTCATGGTCGCGAACGCCTTGGAGGTACGATCGATGAGCTGCCTGGCGGAGATGTAGCCGAAGTCGTGCGCGGCAAGATGGGCCAGCAACGACAGTCCCATGTTGGTCGGCGATGTGCGGTGAGCGACGGCGGCGGTGGGATGCTCCTGGCAGTTGTCCGGCGGAAGATAGTGGCCCTCAGGCCCGACGAAGGTCTCGAAGAAGCGCCAGGTGCGGCGGGCGGCCATTCGGAGGAACGCACGGTCTTCAGTCGTCAGGCCAGATTTCCGGGATGCGATCGGACGGCTCAACCACCACGCCACAACGGGAGACAGAAACCACAAGCCCAGAATGGGCGCCGCCACGTGCAGGCTCTCCAGGCGTGCGACCCCCGCCATTGCCGCAACGACGATCGCGGTGACCGGCCCGACCCACATCGATCTGCACACTCCGGCCAGACCGGTGTGGCCGTTCTGCTCGGCGTCACCGGCCGTCTGCCACTCAAGGAGTCTTCGTCGCGTCCAGAGCACCCGCACGGAGGCGCGGCCGATCGCGTCAAGGCTGATGAAAGCGTCGTAAGGCAGACAGATCAGCGCGACAGCGGACTGAGCGAGTTGCTTCCCCGCCGTGACGGCCACCTCTCGCAGGTGCAGAGCGGTCGGCAGGTCTGGCGATTTATGCAGGAGTCCGACAATGCCTGCAAAGACGACCGGGCTGATGATGATCCCGACGACAAGGAGAGTGCAGAGCAGGGCCAGACCCGGGAAAATCCACCCGAGCAGCAGAAGCGCCACCAGGCCCGCCGGCGCCAGGCTTCGACGCAGGTTGTCAAGGATCTTCCATCGTGAAAGGATCGAAAGATGGTTGGCGACGCGCCGGCCATCCGGGCCGGGAACGCGCGGGAGCACCCACGGCATGATCTGCCAGTCGCCTCGGATCCAGCGATGCCGGCGACCGGCGTCAGTCGTGTAAGACGAGGGGTGTTCCTCGAGCAACACCACGTCACTGACCAAGCCGGCTCTGGCATGGGAACCCTCGAGCAAATCGTGGCTGAGAATGCGGTTCTCCGGGAGACGATCGCCCAGTGCCTGCTCAAATGCATCCACATCGTAGATCCCCTTGCCGATGTACGAGCCTTCCCCGAAGAGGTCCTGATACACGTCGGAGACGGCCCGGGTATAGGGATCAATGCCCGGCTCGGCGGCGAAAAGTCGGGCAAACCACGACCGGCCGGCACTGGGCAGACTCACGCCCACGCGCGGCTGGAGAATGCTGTAGCCCTCGATGACCCGTCCGAGTTTCGGATCGAACCGAGGGCGGTTGAGGGGGTGGGCCAGGGTGCCGGCGAGTTCGCGGGCCGCGTCAC